>JABLTO010088514.1_pt1 | contig 102118 bp, 90 predicted proteins | sample 7160091 | NCBI WGS metagenome assembly JABLTO01 (sample SAMN14651225, study PRJNA627086) | human gut metagenome | isolation source: feces | host: Homo sapiens | reverse complement strand
TGGATTTCTCCACACTGACGGGGGAATAGTCAATGCCCTTGACAATACCCTCCGGGCATTTTTTCAGAAGTCTCTTGATGTTCGCCCCTCCGCCACAGCCGCAGTCCAGCACCTTGGCGTCCAGAGTAAGCTCCAAAAAGCGAAGTCCCCACCGTGCCACAGGACTGTGCCCCAGGTTCATCATGGCGATCATGATTTTCCCGCCAAGCCCCACAGGCTTTCTGGTGTTCTCAAAAAATGACATCTTATCACACCTCCGATTTCACACATTCCGCATAGGTCAGCGGGAAGGATGCTTTCAGCACAACGCTTTTCCGCACCGCCCAGCCGTTTTGCCGTAGGAAGCGCAGGTATTCCTCGCTCGTCCACTTGCTGTGGAGGGGAAAGCCCGCCAGCCTCATGAAAAAGGCTTTGACCTTGCCGGAAAACGAATTTTCCGCGTGCGTAAAGGTGGGCGCGATGAGCACACCATCGTCTCTCAGCACCCGCTTGATCTCAGCAAGAGCCTTCTCTGGCTGCGGCACGATGTGCAGGGCGTTGGACACGATCGCCACATCAAAGGACTTGTCCACATAGGGCAGACGGAACATATCCTGCACGGAAAAGTGCAGCTTCGCCGAGTGATTGTCCCGCCTCGCTTCTGCGATCATTTCCGCGGAGGCATCCGTCGCTTCGATGTACGCCGCCGCGTTCACGATGTGTCTGGCGATCAGCCCCGTGCCGGTGGCAAGCTCCAGCACCGTCTTGTGCCGCACGAGTGGCCGGATCAACTCATACATCTCGTCATACGCCGCCCGATCCTTTCGCATAAAGTGGTCGTACCGACCGGCATTTTTGTCCCAGAAATTCTTGTGTTTTCGCATCGCTGTCATTCCCTTCTGTGTTAGATTCACCTAACCAATACGCGCAATTTTGCGGTTAGAGTTCGCTAACCGATGCATCTTGGAAAAGCCGCATTTCTGCGGCCTTCCGCTTATTCAAATAACTCTCTGCAAGCACCGTACACCAGCGTTTCCAATACCTGTGGATACAATTCTCCGATCTGCGTCCTGTGGGAAACGGTGAGAATCAGTCCCCGCACCGTGGCGGCAGCCAGAGAGATGCCGCGCTTTGGCGCAAGGTCATATTTCTCCAAAAGCTGGCGAATGTGCGTCTCGTCATCGTGGTAATGCACATTTTTGACATCCTCCGGCAGTCTCTGCAAAAGCAGCTTTGCGTCGTTTTCTATAAAAACCATGTCTCCGGTATCGGAAAGACGCTTGCATACTGCAAGAACCGCCTGCGCCGCACGCTCCGAGGGAGACAAACCGACATTTTCGCTCAATACCCGGTCAGCCACCTCGTAAAGCTCGGAATGTATACCCTCCAAAACTGCAAAGAACAGCATTTCCTTGGATTCGTAGAATTTATAGAACGAGCCCTTCGCAATGCCGACCGCCTTCGTCAGCTGATCTACAGAGGTTTTCTTCATCCCCAGCGTGACAGCACAACGTCTCGTTTCCTTCAGCAGCGCCTTGCGAAGCTGCTCGGTCTCGTAATCGGTAAAAGCCAAGCCCACGCCTCCTTAAATATGACCAGTTTGGTTCTTCCGGTCATATTATACCACGCTTCTTTCTGGTTTGCAAGAGGTGCGGAGAAAAACTCACTCATTTTAACATAAAAACTATTTTCACCTAACGCATTGGTTCACGAAGGCGCTCCTCTTCCTTTGGCAAAGAACTGCACCCCCTCAAATCCAGAACTGCACCCCCCTCCGAACCGAAGTTGCACCCCCTTACACGGTTTCTATCAAAATTACGGTTCTTTGCCACGAAATACGGTAGTCCATGATACAATGGGCTACCGTATTTTTTTATTTTTCTGCTGAAAAAGTCCTTATATCAAGCAGTTTTCCGAGTATGGGGGTGCAAAAGTCCTCAATGCTCGGATTTTGCTATTTTACCGAAGGTGAGCTGCTGATTTTTGCTTTGCACCCCCCTTATGGGAAAAATCAAAAAGTAGATAGGTTTATCAAAAGTTTGCAGAGAAAAATCAAATTGTTCCTTGACATTTATTTGCTACGCTTTTCCTCTTTCCCATGGAGAGTCAATGTTCCTGCTGATTTTGATACAATAGAAAAAGATTTCTCTGAGGTCAAACCCGCCGAAAAGGCATAAAACAAGGGCTTTCGAGGTCAAATACTGACTTTGAACGCCCTTGTTTTCTTCATTCAGTTGTGCATTTCGACTGTTCCAAATCCCGTAGGCACCGTGGGGTGTAAACCTTGCGGTGTACGGATTTCGGAATAATTAAAAGGTTTAATCCACCGTAGCGTTGTCCTCGATTTCCTTAAGTGTACGACCATCCTTTGCCTTCCATGTGCGAGGACCACTTGCGCTATAACCAAGCACAAAATCAGCAGCAGCGGAGGCAATGGTGCAGAAGCTTGAGGACGGCGAAATGCTCACGACCGCAGAGGCGGAAACTCTTGCAGGTGCGCTGGAAGCCGCCACACAGGCAGAGGAGGCCGCCGAGACCGTTCAGCAGGAAGAAGCAGCCCCCGCCGAGAAAAAGCCCCTGACACCCGTTGAAGCCATTGTAAGAGTGGCGCAGGGCAAAGACGGCAACGAAAACGAAAAACTAAATATTGACAACACCGCAAACCGCAACTATACTGAAAACATAAACAGCAATGAACAAGGAGGCGTACCCAATGACAGCGACAGAGTGGATAGAGGAATGGTTGAAGGAGTTTCCGAGCACCAAAGAGTTAGTGGCAACTCTCAGGAGGGGCGAGCATGGAGTTCCGCCGAGGACGGACGAGGAAGTCAAGGACTTTCTCGAAGGGATCTAACCCAAGGCGCATATAGTTTGCCGATAAAAAAACAAACCACACCGAAAGGTGTGGTCTGTTGTGGTGGACGATACAAGACTCGAACTTGTGACCTCCCGCACGTCAAGCGGATGCGCTACCAGCTGCGCCAATCGTCCATTTATCGGCACGGGTTATTGTACCCGATGCCGATGAATTTGTCAATAGTTTTTTATAATTATTTATCCTCTGACATAAACCACGCAGGTGGCGGTCTTGCCATAGCAGGTCAGGGTGATGGTCGCAGAGCCCGGGGCAACGCCCTTGACGGTGCCGTCCTCGGAGATAGTGGCGACGCCCTCGTCGCTTATCGACCACTGGTAATCGGCTGCTATCGTCAGCGGGAAGTGCGAGCCGGACAGTCCGACCGAGTCGCCGACATGGCAGGTGAAGTCCGTGCCTATGGGGTTTCCTGCGTAGGTGATCTTAAGCTCGGTTATCTCGGGCGTGGGCGTAGGTGTCGGGGTCGGCGTAGGTGTCGGGGTCGGAACGGCGGACACCTCAGGCGGCGTGGTCGGCATGACCGGCGCATTGGGATTGTCGGCGTTCTTGAGGCTGATGCTTATCATGACTATAAGGGCGACGATGATCGCAGCTATCAAAATAGCTCCGAACACGAGCTGCCACTTTCTGTTTTCATTAGCCGCCCTGTTGGCGGGAGTACCCTTAACGGCGCTGGGGGTGGTGCCGGGGGCACGGCTGCTGCTTTTAACTCTGCGGGTGCCGCAGGCGGGGCAGCGGTGGCGCATGCCGGAGAACTTCGTGCCGCAGCGGCGGCAGGTGACCTGAGGAATAAGACCCATATTAGTTCCTCCTTCGTAAAAATACACAACAATAATACTGCATTTGGCGCACTTCGTCAAGCGGAAAGCCGCAGCGGGCGCACGATGTGGCAGGGGGACTTGAATTTCTTCGGGAAATATCGTAAAATATAGAAAAAAAGGCTAGAGCGTGAAAACGGAAAGGGGGACCCAAATGTATATTATCCTCACAATTATCCTTCTGCCGATCTTGGTCTTGATCGAGTGTGTGAAACTAAACAAATAAGCAACGCAGCACCGCCGTGTCCGGCGGTGCTGTTATTTTCACACCACTTGGAATATGTAGAACTTGAGGTAGTCCGTCTCGGGGACATTCCAGAGTATCGGGTGGTCGGGGGACTGCTGGCGGGCCTCTATCTGCCGCAGCTCGACACCGGCATCGAGCGCCGCAGACTTGAGCATCTTCACGAACAGCTCCGACGGCATGAAGTGGCTGCACGAGGCGGTGGCAAAATATCCGCCCCTCGGCAGCAGGCGCAGCGCACGCAGGTTTATCTCCTTATACCCACGCTCGGCGCTGTGCACGGTCTTGCGTGACTTCGTGAACGCGGGAGGGTCGAGGATTATAAAGTCAAAGGGCTTTTTGCCCTTGGCCTCAAGCTCGGGCAGCAGGTCAAACACATTGGCGGCGATAAAATCCATGCGGTCACTAAGCCCGTTGCGCTCGGCGTTTTTGCGTGCCATCTCAATGGCGCTTTCGGACACATCCACGGCCGTCACATGCTCGGCGCCGCCCATTGCGGCGTTGAGTGCAAACGAGCCGGTGTGCGTGAAGCAGTCGAGCACCCTCTTGCCCTTTGCAAGGCGGGCAACGGCGAGACGGTTATACTTCTGGTCGAGAAAGAAGCCGGTTTTCTGCCCGTTTTCGACATCGACGCTGTAGTACACGCCGTTTTCGCAGATCTCGGTCACGCAGCTGTCGGGGTGCTCGTCGCCGAACCAGCCCTTGCCCTGCGCAAGCCCCTCAAGCTCACGGATCTTCACATCGTTGCGCTCGAAAATGCCGCTTATCTCATGCCCGTCGGCACGCAGAATTTCGGCGATGAGCGGGAACAGCACGGGCTTTAGCTTCTCCATGCCGACCGAGAGCGTCTGCGTTACCAGAATGTCGGCAAACTTATCGACCGTCAGGCCCGGGAAACCGTCGGCCTCGCCGAAAATGACACGGCAGCAGTTGAGGTCGCCTGCCATGACGGTCTTGCGATAATCCCAAGCGTAGCCTATGCGCCTGCGCCAGAACGCTTCGTCGAATTTGTCGTTTGCGTTGCGGGAGATTAGGCGGATGCGGATCTTGCTGTTAAGGCTCAGAAAGCCCGTGCCGAGGTACTTGCCCTTCTCGCTGACGGCATCGACAAGGCAGCCGTTTTCAAAGTCGCCCTCGGAGCGGACAATCTCCGCTTCGTATATCCACGGGTGACCCTGTTCGACCCAGCGGGTGCCCTTGGCGGTGATGATGAACTTTGGAAAATTTCTTTGTACTTTCACTTATTTACCCTCAAAAAAATCCCGGGATGACCGGGATTATACTTAGTGCTGACCTGTGCAGAACGCCGATTCGTCGTTTGTCCAGCCCTTGCCTTCGAGCCAGTAGTCCTCGTCGTCATCCTCGGCGAGAAGATCTTCCTCGGTGAGCTCGACATCCTTGTGCTTTGCGTGGCGCTTCGTGGCCTCGTAGACCTTGAGATCGACCACGGTAAACGGCAGACCGAGCTCCTCGGCAAACGGCAACAGGCAGGCCTCGACAAGCGCCTCACGCAGCTCAAGGCTGCCGGGGTAGGCGTTCACGGCGTCGGCAACACGCTTTTGAAGCTCGGGGTCTGCATCGTACTTTTCAAAAAACTTTATAACATTGATATTCATGTTTTCTTCTCCATAAATAATAGCATTGGTATGATTATACCTTTGCACCGTCCGTTCCGTCAAGTGCGGCAAGCTGATAAAATGCAACGGCGCTCGCTGCGGCGACATTTAAGGAATCGACCCCGTGCGACATGGGGATGAGCACCGTGTAGTCGCAGTCGGCGATGGTGCCTGCCGCTAAGCCGTCGCCCTCCGTGCCGAGAACGATGGCAAGCTTGTCTATCTTTGCAAGGCGGGGGTCGTAAATTGGCAGGGAGTCTGATTTAAGCGCCATTGCGGCCGTCTTGAAGCCGAGCCTGCGCAGATCACTGATGCCGCCCTCGCCGAGATAGGTCCACGGCACCTGAAACACCGTGCCCATGCTGACCCTTATCGAGCGGCGGTACAGCGGGTCGCTGCTTGCGCTCGTGAGCACGACCGCATCGATGCCGAGCGCTGCCGCCGAGCGGAAGATAGCACCCACATTCGTGGGGTTCATGACATCCTCAAGCACAGCAACACGCCGTGCGTTTTTGCAGATATCCTCGACCGTCGGGAGCTTCGGGCGGTACATGGCGCAGAGCATCCCACGGGTGAGCTTAAAGCCCGTGAGCTGCGTCAGGACATCAAGCTCGGCGGTGAAAACCGTAATATCACCGCAGCGGGCAATGAGGCCTTTTGCCTGATTTTCCACATGCCGTGTCTCCATGAGGAACGATATCGGCACGCAGCCGGCATTTAGCGCACGCTCGATGACCTTGGGGCTCTCGGCAATGAAAATACCCTTGTCCGGCTCACGGCGATTTAATAGCTGCACCTCGGTGAGGCGAGCGTAGATATCAAGCTCCGGGTCTGAAAAATCTGTAACTTTCCTTATGTTTGCCATTGATTTTACCCTGCATTTCAGTAATTACCCGAATTATATCACAAACGGGAGACATAAAAAAGCAAATTAAAATTTTATCATAGTTAAGAATTCAGAACTATTTTGCGGCTTTTTCGAAAATCTTTACTTATTTTCAGCAAAAAAACGGCACAATACGCAAAAAATGATGCTTTTTGCGTGAACTTGATTTGTGTTAAAATTTTAATGCATAATGTCTGCGAATTTTATTTGTTGCACTTAATATAATCAAATGATATACTAATTTAAGAAATTTGCGTTTTATAAACTGACATAAATCAAAAGGAAAGGACAAAGAAATGGCTGAGATCAAATTCAACAAGGTGCTGGCGGCCAACCGTGGCGAGATAGCCGTCAGAATTTTCAGAGCGTGCTATGACTTGGATCTGCACACGGTCGCAATGTACTCCAAGGAAGACGCACTGAGCCTGTTCCGCACCAAGGCCGACGAGGCGTATCTTGTCGGCGAGAACAAGAGCCCTCTCGGCGTGTACCTCGACATCCCCGACATCATCGACCTTGCAAAGCGCCGTAATGTCGACGCTATCCACCCGGGCTACGGCTTCTTGTCGGAAAATGCCGACTTTGCAAGAGCCTGCGAGGAAAACGGCATCACCTTCATAGGGCCTCCCAGCGATGTGCTCGGCAAGATGGGCGACAAGCTGTCGGCAAAGCAGATCGCTATCGATTGCGGCGTGCCGGTAGTCCCGGGCTGCAAGGAGCCGCTCAAGAGCGGCGAGGAGGCACTGGAAAAGGCGATAAGCTTCGGCTTCCCCGTCATCCTCAAGGCAGCCGCAGGCGGCGGCGGCCGCGGCATGCGCCTGTGCAATGCGCCCGAGGAGGTCATCCCTGCATTTGAGCTTGTCAAGAGCGAGGCCAAGAAGGCGTTCGGCAACGACGATATCTTCATCGAGAAGTACCTTGCCGAGCCTAAGCACATCGAGGTGCAGATCCTCGCCGACAAGTACGGCAATGTGCGCCATCTCGGCGAGCGTGACTGCTCCCTGCAGCGCCGCTATCAGAAGGTCGTCGAGTTTGCTCCGGCATGGAGCGTGCCCGAGGAGGTAAGAGACAGACTGCACCGTGATGCCGTCAAGATCGCAGAAGCCGTCGGCTATGTAAACGCCGGTACGGTGGAGTTTCTTGTCGATAAGAGCGGCAACCACTACTTTATAGAAATGAATCCCCGCATTCAGGTCGAGCACACCGTCACCGAGATGGTCACCAGCATCGACCTTGTGCGTGCGCAGATACTCATCGCCGAGGGCGCTCCGATAAGCCATCCCGAGATAGGTCTCGGCAGCCAGGACGACCTCGAGATAAACGGCTACGCCATCCAGTGCCGTGTCACCACCGAGGATCCGGCAAACAACTTTGCGCCCGATAACGGCAAGCTTGCAGCCTATCGCTCCGGCGGCGGCTTCGGCGTGCGTCTTGACGGCGGCAATGTCGCCACGGGCTCGACTATTTCGCCGTACTACGACTCGCTGCTGGTCAAGGTCACGAGCTGGGACTGCACCTTCCCCGCAGTCTGCCGCAAGGCCACCCGCGCGATAAACGAGGAGCATGTCCGTGGCGTCAAGACGAACATTCCGTTTGTCACCAATATTCTCAACCACCCGACCTTCATCGCCGGTAAGTGCCACACCAAGTTCATCGACGAAACTCCCGAGCTGTTCGAGTTCTCCGAGGGCAAGGACCGTGCCACCCGTGTGCTCAAGTACATTGCGAATATTCAGGTCGCCGACCCCGAGACCGAGCGTCATCAGTACGATACGCCGAGGTTCCCCAAGGCAAAGCGTGTCATCACCGCCGAGGACGGCTTAAAGCACCTGCTCGATACCAAAGGTCCCGAGGCCGTAAAGCAGCATATCCTCAACGAGAAGAAGCTGCTCATAACCGACACCACCATGCGTGACGCTCACCAGTCGCTGCTGTCGACCCGTATGCGCAGCCGTGATATCCTCAAGGGCGCAGAGGGCACTGCCGATATCCTTTCCGACTGCTTCTCGCTTGAGATGTGGGGCGGTGCGACATTCGACACCTGCTACCGCTTCCTGCACGAGTCGCCGTGGGAGCGCCTGTGCATGATGCGTGAGCTCATCCCGAACATCCCGTTCCAGATGCTGCTGCGTGGCTCTAACCTTGTCGGCTACGCAAGCTATCCAGATAACTTAGTACGGGCCTTCATCGCCGAGGCCGCCCGTGAGGGCATCGATGTGTTCCGTGTGTTCGACTCGCTAAACTGGCTGCCGAACATGGAGGTCGCAATGGACGAGGTCCTAAAGCAGGGCAAGCTGCTCGAGGGCACCGTGTGCTACACCGGCGATATCCTCGACCCGACCCGTGACCGCTACACGCTTGAGTACTATGTCAATTTCGCAAAGGAGCTCGAAAAGCGTGGTGCTCATATCCTGACCATCAAGGATATGTCCGGCCTTCTCAAACCCTATGCTGCCAAGAAGCTCATCTCCACCCTCAAGCAGGAGGTCGGCCTGCCGATAAACCTGCATACGCACAACACCACCGGCAACCAGCTGGCAACGCTGCTGCTTGCATCGGAGGCCGGCTGCGATATCGTCGATACTGCGATCGGCTCCATGGCAAACCTCACAAGCCAGCCGAGCATGAACGCTCTCAACGAGGCTCTTCGTGGGCAGGAGCGTGACCCGGGCTTCGACACGCAGCGCCTGCAGGAGCTGTGCGATTACTGGGGCGATGTAAGACTGCGCTACGAGAAGTTCGACAAGGGTCTCAAGATCCCCGTCACCGATATCTACCGCTACGAGATCCCCGGCGGCCAGTACACGAATTTGCAGCCGCAGGTCGAGTCCATCGGTCTCGGCAACCGCTTCGGCGAGGTCAAGGAAATGTACCGCACCGTCAACCTCATGCTCGGCGATATCATCAAGGTAACGCCCTCGTCCAAGATGGTCGGCGACCTTGCGATATTCATGGTGCAGAACGATCTGACGCCCGAGAACATCGTGGAGCGCGGCGAATCTCTTGCATTCCCCGATTCTGTTGTAAGCTACTTCAAGGGCATGATGGGTCAGCCCCCCTGCGGCTTCCCCGAGGATCTGCAGAGGGTAGTTTTAAAGGGCGAAAAGCCCATCGAGGGTCGTCCCGGCGACCTGCTCGAGCCTGTCGATTTTGAGAAGCTGCGCAATGAAGTTGCAAGCTTCTATCCCGGCTACGAGTACCCCCGTTCCCTCATCTCCTACGCCATGTACCCCAAGGTGTACGAGGAGTTTATCCGCCACCGCAAGGAGTACGGCTACATCATGCGCATGGGCAGTCATGTGTTCTTCAACGGCATGGCGGTCGGCGAGACCAACCAGATAAACATCGAGGACGGCAAGACCCTCATCATCAAGTACCTCGGTCTGGGCGATCTGAACGCCGACGGCACCCGCAATGTGCAGTTTGAGCTCAACGGCATGCGCCGTGAGGTCGCAGTGCCCGACCCGAAGGCTGCCGACAGCGTCGTCAAGACCGTCATGGCAGACCCCAACGACAAGAGCCAGACCGGCGCATCCATCCCCGGCATGGTCTGCAAGGTCGCAGTCAAGCCCGGCGATGCGGTAAAGCAGAACGATGTGCTCGTCGTCATCGAGGCAATGAAGATGGAGACCAGCATCGTTGCCCGCATGGACGGCACGGTCGATGAAATGTTTGTCAAGGAGGGCCAGAGTGTCAAGGCCGGCGAGCTGCTGCTCACCATTAAATAAAGAAAAAACATCGGACAGTTCTTGTGCACCGCCCCAGAATATACGGACAGCACAAAAAAGCCCCCCTAGGCAGGAAAAAAGAATTATGCAACATACTGGCACCGCAATTCCAGCGGTGTCAGTTTAGTTTTTGTTTGAATGCGCTGGTTATGGTGTCCAGCACCAGCTTTGTGTTGTGCACTTATTCATAACTCTCAGAACTGTTTTCGGATTTCGGAGCACACCACTGATAGATGCTTTTTCTTGGTGCTCCAGCGGAGATTCGAACTCCGGCTTTTAGCCGCCCTTTGGGCGGAAAAGCCTTTTGATTTAAATTCGCCCGTCGGCTCGCCGCTTACATGGCAACCGCCGACGATGGCATGTGTCCGGAGTTCTCCACCTCTGCACTTTTCACTCTTACTTATAACTTAAAACAGACGGTCGTCAGACCGTCTGTTTTGGTGCTCCAGCGGAGATTCGAACTCCGGACACCCTGCTTAAAAGGCAGGTGCTCTGCCTACTGAGCTACTGGGGCATTTACATTATCAACTTCTCAGCCATAAAACTGGCTGGGATGGCGGGACTCGAACCCACTATATCAGAGTCAAAGTCTGAGGTGTTACCATTACACTACATCCCACCATCTTTTATGGTCAGAGGCCGGCGCTTGACCGGCCTCTGTTTATGGGGTGGGTAAAGGGACTCGAACCCTCGACACCCGGAACCACAATCCGGTGCTCTAACCAACTGAGCTACACCCACCATATTTTAATTTTGGCACGCCAAGAGGGATTCGAACCCCCGACCTACTGCTTAGAAGGCAGTTGCTCTATCCTGCTGAGCTATTGGCGCATATTTTACCGTCCGCCCTTAAGTTGGAGCGGGCGATGGGAATCGAACCCACGTATCCAGCTTGGAAGGCTGGTGTTCTACCATTGAACTACGCCCGCAGGGCCGTTCCTATGTTCAGCTTAAAGATAATACCAAGATTTTTGCCTCTTGTCAATATTTTTGCGCAAAAAATATTAAATTTGCAGTTAAGTTTCGCATTTTTGCTGTTGCCAAGCGTGGTTGATTTATGTATAATAGCTTCGATTGAAAAACCTATTACAGGAGGCACTTAAAAATGATCGAGTTAACCATGCAGGTAAGTGATTTTGACTATACAGAGACGCTTGACAACTTCCTCCCCGACCTCATCCGCATTCTGTCCGAGGGCGACGATGTCAATCCCCTGATCCGCAAGGCCGTCGGCGCATCGCCGGAGCTGTCGAAGAAGATCGTCAAGGGCATTCTTGCGGCGATGAGCCAGAAGCAGAAGGAAGCGCTGACGGTGAAGTTTCTGAACACCAACGCCGAGAAGCTCGTTTCGCAGGTGAACGAAGTCGCCGCCAAGAACGGCATCGTCATCACCCTCGACAACGCCAAGGCCGTCATCAAGTAAACCCGAGCATACGCACCGACGCAGCTTATCTGCGTCGGTTTTTTATTGACGCTGGCAAACGACCGAATATACTCCGAAACCGTGCTGACATTCAAGTCGGCACGGTTTTTTATTCGCAAAATTTACAAGCCCTCTTATGACGGCATATGGCCGAATAACTTTTGCTTGACTGCACGCAGCGTGCAGTTTTACGGTGAAATGGAGGGTAATGTATGATTGTTTCAGTTATTGACAACGAGAATAAAGACCTGACTCTGCGGGAGCTTTGCCAAGCCTTGAACATCTCTAGGCGAACCGTTCAGGGATACGAGGCACAGGGGCTTGTAGCCCCGAGTGGACGAACGAACATGGGCTACCTGCTCTACGACAGCAGCGCCCAGCAGCGTGTGCGCCGCATCCGCAAGTACCAGACCTACGGATTTCAAATCAAGCAGATCGCACTGCTGTTGAGCGCCTCCGATGAGGTGCTGCAACTTGAGCTTGAAAAGCGGCTCAGCGAGCTTCGCAGCCAAAGCCGCTGCATGGATCAGACCATACTGGAACTTGAAGCGGAAATTGACCAATATAAAAAGAAAGAGGAGAATTGAAATGGCACTAATCATTTGCCCCGAATGCGGGAAAGAAGTATCGGAAAGGGCTGAAAAATGTCCGGGCTGTGGGTATCCCCTTTCCCCAAGCTGCGAGGTAGTAGAAGAAGCAACAGAAAGCGTTGAGACGCCGTCAAGCGAGACAACGGCCGCAAAAAGAAAGAAGCCGCCCAAGGCAATTCTTATTGCTGCAGTCATATTAATTATTGCAGGTATTGTTTTCGTACTGTACAGCCAATCTCGAAGCAGCGACGGTGAGCCTGTGGCAGCAGCCAAAATTACAAGCACCAAAGAAAATAGTATCAGGGACGGCAAATATGAAGAAGTAATTAATACCGAGGCAGCCAACATCATTGACAGCATAACAAAAGAGTATGAAGCTCTCTCTGAAGCGATAACGGATTATGCGTCATACACCGAAAATTGTGAAAATATAGAGAGGTGGTATGCGCATTGCGCAGAAAGCTCCGCCCAGCTTTATGATGAGATCGCGGAGGATAATTACAGCCAATATGTTGTTATATCCGCTTCTGTCTCAAAAGGCTATTCTGAATGGAACGGTGCGCTGTCGGCCTCGTACAAGGTTTGGAACAACGCCATGCAAGATTACTATAAAGCTTGGTCACGGCTCTACGAGGACGCATACAAGCTTTTTGACAGAACGGTCAAAGAGGGCTATGACACCGTGAGCTATGAGCAGGCATCTGATACATGGGAAGCCATGTACGACCTACACAGCGATTCATGGCAAGCTATGTATGACATGTACAGCAATTCATGGGAGAAGCTATACGATTTTCACGAGGATGTATTCAGCAAATTCTACGACGGCAGCACAGATATAAAAGACGAGTTTGAAAAAATCTTCGACAAAGAGGAGAATTGAAATGAATTTTACTTGCACAAGCAACCCAAGCAAAAGATGGCGTTTAGCCGTAGGTATCATTGCGCTCACGCTTGTCATCGTGCTGTGTTCCGCCTGCGGCAAAACAACGCATACCGGCGGTAGCACTGCTCCTGCCCCCTCCGTAACGGAAAGCACCGAGAATACCGGCACAGGCATCTCGGACGGCGAGCTGCGAAGCGATTTCAAAGAGGCGATGGACAGCTACGAAAATTTCATGAATGATTATGCCGAGTTCATGAAAAAGTACAAGGACAACCCCACCGACACCAGTCTGCTTGCCGATTATGCCGACTACATGACAAAATACGCCGATATGGTCGAAAAATTTGACAAATGGGAAAGCGAAGATCTGAACGATGCAGAGCTTGCGTACTACATTGATGTTCAAGCAAGGGTCAGTAAGCTGCTGCTTGAAAGCGCAAGCTAAGTCAGACATAGATCAAGCGGTCATTCCGAATGGAATGACCGCTTGATTTCGTTTCTCTATAAATTAATACGCTACGCCCCAGTAGATCATGTGCTTGGCCTTTTTGCCGCAGATGGGACAGGTGTCGCCGAGATCCTCCTGCGCAAAGGGGATGCAGCGAGAGGTCATGCCCGCCTGCTCCTTCATCTTCATCTCGCACTCGAGCTCACCGCACCACATGGTCTTGATGAAGCCGCCCTTTTCCTCCTGAAGCCGCTTTGCCTCCTCAAGAGAATGCGCCTCGAAGATGTGCTCGTCGAGATTCTTCTTTGCCTTGTCGAACAGACCCTGCTGCACGGCCTTGAGCAGCTCGTGTATCTTCTCGCCTATCTCGTCGAGCGAGACGGGGATCTTCTCGCCGTTGTCACGGCGCACGGCCATGCACATGCCGTTTTCGATATCGCGGGGGCCGATCTCAATGCGCAGGGGCACGCCCTTCATCTCGTACTGAGCGCACTTCCAGCCGAGGCTGTTGTCGCTGACATCGATCTTGACACGCACACCGGAGGCCTTTATCGTCTCGTACAGCTCGGTGGCCTTCTCGGTGACACCGGGCTTATGCTGCGCAACGGGCACGACGATGACCTGAATGGGCGCAATCTCGGGCGGCAGGACGAGGCCGTTGTTGTCGCCGTGGGTCATGATGATGCCGCCGATGACACGGGTCGACATGCCCCAAGAGGTCTGGTGGGGGTGCTTGAGCTTGTTGTCCTTATCGGTGAAGGTGATGCCGAACTGCTCGGCAAAGCCGGTGCCGAAGTAGTGGCTCGTGCCGGACTGGAGCGCCTTGTGGTCGTGCATCATGCACTCGATGGTGTAGGTATTGACGGCGCCGGCGAACTTCTCCTTCTCGGTCTTGTTGCCCCTTATGACGGGCATTGCGAGGTAATTTTCGCACACATCGGCGTAGACCTCAAGCTGCTGTAGCGTCTCCTTGCGAGCCTCCTCCTCGGTGGCGTGCAGGGTGTGACCCTCCTGCCACAAAAACTCTCTGCCCCTGAGGAACGGGCGGGTGGTCTTTTCCCATCGCAGAACGGAGCACCACTGGTTGTACAGCATCGGCAGGTCACGCCAGGAATGCACGGTGTGGCTCCAATGGTCGCAGAACAGGGTCTCGGAGGTCGGGCGGATGCACAGGCGCTCGGTGAGCTCCTCGGAGCCGCCCATGGTGACCCATGCACACTCGGGGGCAAAGCCCTCGACATGATCCTTCTCCTTTTGCAGAAGGCTCTCGGGAATGAGCATGGGCATCGAGACATTCTCGTGGCCGTGCTCCTTGAATTTCTTATCGAGAACAGACTGGATGTTCTCCCAAATGGCATAGCCGTAGGGGCGCATGATGAACAGACCCTTTACGCCCGAGTAATCAACAAGCTCGGCCTTGGTGCAGACATCGGTGAACCACTGAGCAAAGTCCTGCTCCATATCGGTTATCTGCTCAACTTTTTTCTCTTTTGCCATCTATTTTTTCTCCTTTATTTTTGAGTTAACGGCAGCCAACCCGCTATCGGTTTTGCACCTGTCATGGGAATGTGCCGACTTGTCCGTTAAGTGCTCATGGTGACAGGCGATAGCTGTTTGGCTGCCGTCAACTCTTTTCTGTCGCATGTAACGCATATAACTCTTTTATTTTATATAACTCCAATTACCTTGTCAAGGGCTTGAAAAAATCTTGACCAACATAACATTATTGTCTATAATATATCTGTTAAAGTATAGTTGATGGGAGCCGAGCACCTGTCGGTTTTGACGGGCAGATTTTTGCTCCGCTGTGTCGAAACCTTTGAATATACAAAAGAACTCCCTTTGCACTTTGCCTAGTCTGAGCGAAAATCTGATCAGGCAAAACTGCGAAGCATCTGACAGGGATGTTTTTCGAGGGATTTTCGGCTTTCTTTGGTGAGGGCGGGCGGCTGCCCGTTGAGACAAAAAAGGCGAAAAGCACCGAAAGGGCGCCCTGTCAGACGGCAGGGGGTCGGCTCCCATCAACTATCTACTTAAGTCGGAAGTGAGGTGACCCTTATCAACAGGCAGCAATTTATGAGCGAGCTTTCTAAGCTGCTCACCTTCATGTTCAAGGAGGACAGAAGCGAGATAATCCAGCAGTACAACGAGATGCTGGACAACGCCGAGGACGAGCAGGCCATGCTCGAATCGTTCGGCTCGCCGACAAGGCTGGCCGTTGCCATCTCCCGCAGCTATCAGCGTGACGAGCGCAAGCTCTCCGTGCATGCAGACTCAAAGGACGGCGGAAGCGGCGAAGCTGTTAAGGTCAAGCCTGTTATCCCCACGCAGGGGAAAAAGTCGTCTGCGCCCATCGTTAAGCCCAACGAACCGGCGGCGGACGCATATGTTGATATCATTGAGGAGATCCGCCGTGAAAAGGCGGCCGAGGAGGGCATAGAGTATAAGCCCATCTTCTTCAAGGAAGATCCCAAGCCCGAGCCGGCGGCAGAGCCTGAGGTCGAGGAGTCGGCCGAGGAAGCAGCCGAAGAGACGGTGGAAGCCGTCGACGAGGCGAGCGAAAATGCCGCCGAGGAAGCCGGTACGGCTGACGAGGAAAACGCCGATGAGGCGCAAACCGAAGAGGCCGAGGCGCAGCCCGAAGGCGAGCCCGATGCCGCCGAAGCGGCGGAGACTGCGGAGCAGACCGCAGGCGAAGCCGAGGATGCGCCACATGAGGCGGAAGCCGACGAAGGCGAGGCGGAAGCGGAAGCGCCCGCCGAGGCGGCGGAGCCCGTCGACGAGACGGCGCATGTGCTGGCGACGGTGTTCAACGAAACGCCCGAGGCAGCGCCGGAAAAGGTCAGGAAAACGAATGTTTTTGCGCTGATACTTTATATCATCGTGTCCATCCCCGTGGGGCTTGTTCTGCTGCTCGTGATGCTCGGCCTTGAGCTGGGCGTGCTCGGCTGCGGACTGCTGGGGCTGAGGGTCGGCTTCGGCCTTCTGAGCTTCACGTTCTCGGGCATGTCGGTGCTTGCCGATGTGCTTATATGCTTCGGCGTGAACATCGCCGTGCTGGCGCTGGGCGTGCTTGTAACATGGTTTGCCGTGTGGCTCATCATCGTTTCCGTGCCGTGGCTCATCCGGGGCATCAAAAACCTCGGCAGAAAGCTTTGCGTCAAGGAGGTGGAGATAGATGGCTAAGGCTTGGAAGATAATCTCCGCCGTTTGCATCATCGCAGTTTTGGTCGGCGTGCTGTGCGTGCTGGTCGGTCTCATCACCGGCGGCGACACCCAACGAGTGCTCGACATTTTCAATGCGACCTACAATATCGACGGCATAAAGCAGGCATATGAGCAGGCGATCCAAAACGCCCTGCAAATGCAGCCATTGGGTTAAGTTTTATTATAGCTAAGGAGGCTTCGGCAATGGTAGTTGTAGTTCTTTCGATAATTTTCGCATTTTTGATCCCCATCATATCCGCTATGGCGATCGACAACATGATTAACAAGAAGCCCTACACGGCTCATGTGATAGCCGTCTCGATCTTCTTCGCCGTCATCGTCGCCACGCTCTTGCTTGTAAAGTAAACCGATAACGCAAAAATCTCCCGTCTCGTGACGGGAGATTTTTATATTCGGGTTTTGGCTCAGAACTTGATCTCCTTGCCGGCCTTGCGCCACTGCTTGAACTCCGCAACGGCGGTGAACAGTGCGTCGGAGGAGGAGTTGATGGCGGTCTCGACGGAGTCCTGGATGACGCCGATGATGAAGCCGACACCGACGACCTGCATTGCGATATCGTTGTTGATGCCGAACAGCGAGCAGGCCATGGGGATGAGCAGCAGCGAGCCGCCGGCAACGCCGGATGCGCCGCATGCGCCGAGGGCTGCCATGACCGACAGCACGATGGCTACGGGCAGGCTCACGGGGATGTTAAGGGTATGCACGGCTGCGAGGGTCATGACGGTGATGGTGACTGCCGCACCTGCCATGTTGATGGTCGCACCGAGGGGGATGGAGACCGAGTAGAACTCACGGTCGAGCTTGAGGCTCTCGCACAGGGTCATGTTAACGGGGATGTTAGCGGCAGACGAACGGGTGAAAAATGCGGTGACGCCGCTTTCCTTGAGGCACTTGAACACCAGCGGATACGGATTCTTGCGGATGACGGTGAACGCCATGATGGGGTTGACGACGAGGGCGGCAAAGAGCATGCAGCCGACGAGGATGAGCAGCAGCTTACCGTACTCGTTGAAGATGGCGAGGCCGCTGGTGGAAACTGCGGTGAACACGAGACCGAGGATACCGAAGGGTGCGAGATTGATGACGAAGCGGACTGCCTTGGTGACGGCCTCGGAGGCATCAAACAGGAACTTTTTCGTCGTGTCGGATGCGCCCTTGAACATGAAGCCGAGGACGACTGCCCAGAACAGAATGCCGAGGTAGTTGGCGTTGACGATAGAGCCGATGGGGTTGGCAACGATGTTGTTAAGAAGGCCGGTGAAGATAGCCGCAAAGCTGTCGGGAGCGGCATCGGAGGCGGCCTCGGTGAGGGTGATTGTCACGGGGAAAATGAAGCTTGCGCAGACGGCGATGACTGCCGCAAGGAAGGTGGAGATGAGGTACAGGACGATAACCGTGCCGAACTGCTTGCCCATCTTCTCCTTGGACTGTGCAAGTGCGCTGATGATGAGTATGAACACCAGCAGCGGGGCGATGGCCTTCAGAGCGCCGACGAACAGGGTGCCGAGGATGCCGATGCCGGGTGCGGTCTCGGCGGCGTTGGGGATGAGCAGTGCAAGAGCCACGCCGATGGCCATGCCGATAACGATGCGCAGCACGAGGCTTACGCTGTTATACGCTTTTACGATTTTCATTTTATCATTTCTCTTTCCTTTTGCATATTTCGGGCAGCGACAAACAGCCGTCCCGAGCGAACACTTTCAGTATTTTAACAAATTATTAACACCGTGTCAATTAACAAAGCAAACCGGGGAGCAATATAAGCTCCCCGGATTTTTCATGAGGTATTGCCGAATTTTCATAGTCCCTTACTTTGCAAGGATGTGCACCACATTGCTGTAGGCCGAAGTAGCATAGCTGCTGCGGCTGCAATTGGCGACGATCTTGTAGTAGTAGGTCTTTCCCGCAACGGCAGAGGTGTTGGTGTAGCTTGTGTACTTGGTGGTGTACATCTTGGAATAAGTACCGTTTGCGGTGGTTGCACGGTAGACGGTGTAGCTGTCTGCGTTATACACCTTGTCCCAAGTCAGCCTCGGGTCGCCGTTATTGAGGCTAATCTTCACGACGGGCGCTGCGCAGTCGCAGGTGCGCTCCTTGATGGCGCTGAACTCCGAGTTTGCGGCGGCGTTCGTGCCGCAGACGGCCTTGACCTTATAGTAATAGGTGTAGCCTGCGTAGGAGGTGGAGTTTGTGTAGCTCGTGGAGGTCGTGGTGTACATTCTGGTGTAGGTGCCGTTTTTGGTGCCGGATCTCCAGATCTCGTACTTCGTTGCACCCTCGACGGCCGACCACTTGAGGGTGATCTTGCCGGAGGAGGCGTTGTTGCCGCTGGTGACGGTGGGTGCTGCGCACTTGCACACGCACGGGCCGACGAGCGCTGCCGCCGAGTCTGCGTAGGTCGTTCTGCTCGAGAGCGCATAAACCTTGTAGTAGTAGGTCACGCCGCCCTTGGAGGTAGAGTTTGTGTAGCTCGTGGAGGTCGTGGTGTACATCTTGGTATATGTTCCGTCAATGCTCGTGGAGCGGTAGATGGCGTAGCTCTTTGCGCCGGTCACGGCCGACCACTTGAGGGTGACCTTGCCGGAGCTTGCATTGTTGCCTGCGGTGACGACGGGTCTTGCGCAGTCGCAGGTGCGCTCTTTAATTGCGCTATAAGAGCCTGCCTTGCCGTCATAGCCGATGGCACGCACCTTATAGTAATAGGTACTGCCTGCGGAGGCGGAGGTATTTGTATAGCTCGTGCCGGTGGTGGTGCAGTACAGCGAGTAGGTGCCGTTTTTGGTGCCGGAGCGGTAGACCTCGTACTTGGCAGCGCCGTCAACGGGCTTCCAAGTGAAGCGGGGCTTGCCGGTGTCGGGATCGTTGCCGCCGGTGACACTGGGAACGCCGACCTTGTCAACGCTGATCTTGCCGTAGTTTATCGTGACCTCGGCGGTGGCGCCGGCCTTATCGGTCACGACGACGACAAACGAGCCTGCCGAAGCGGAGCTTGTGGGCGTGCCGGAAATTGCACCGGTGGCCTTATTGACGGTGAGTCCTGCGGGCAGTGCCGAGCCGGACTTTATCGAGTAGGAATATCCGCCTGCGCCGCCGTAGGTCGCACAGGACAGGTAAATTTCACGGTTGAGCTTGATGCCAACCATGGTTGCGGGCAGATCGAACATGGCGGAATCCATGATCGTAAGCGGCAAATTCGCCTTGGAGACGATGACCGCAGATTCGAGCGGCTTGCCGGCGGAATCGGTCAGATAATAGCCGCTGCCGGTGGTTGCGGTCGAAGTGCGGTAGCCGAAGTAATAGGCGTTATTGCCTTGCAGGGTCTTGTTCGATGCGACAGAGAAGTTATTGTACGGCGTTGCGCTCACCTTGGTGTAGCCGTTTAGGGCGACGCTGCCTGAGGTGCTTGCAACGGTCAGGGCGTTGTACACCGTGGTGGCCGTGCCGGTGGCGCTTAGCGTGACGCTGCCGCTGCCGGAGGTGTTGAGCAGATATGCCGCCGCTGCACCGTCCTTTGTGCCGTTGACGGTTATTCTGATATCGCCGGAGGTGTTGGCGATAAGCCTTGATGCTGCGCCACGGTATGCGGCCGTGATATTGAGTCTTGCGTCGTTGTTGACATACGCCCAATTGGTGATACCGCTCGTGCCGGTGGCACCGGCCGCACCGACAAGGTTCACGGTGCCGCCGTTGACCTCAAGCGACTGCGCCTGACCTGCGCTGCCGGTGACGATAAGGTCTGCGGAGGTCGTGGTGGTCGTCTGCTTTACGGTCAGCGTATCGCCGAGGGTGCTGTTTGTCTTGGTTATCGTCAGCTTGCCGTTGACGCTGATGCCCTCACTGGCAGGGCCGGGCAGAGTGACGGTATTCGTGCCGCTCAGGACAATATTGAGGTCGGTGTCGCACTTAATGGGGCCTGCGTTGTAGCCCTTGAGGGTGAGGGTCTTGTTCGATGCGGTGTAGCTCCAGCCGAGCCCCTCCTTATCGGTCTTGACATTGAACTTTATGTAGCTTGAGTTATCCGAGTAATCGACATACAAAAACTCCTCGGATGCCTTGACGGCGGAGTAGTTTATCGTTACCTGGGCGGTAGTGCCCTTGCTGTCCTTGACGGAGACGACAAAGGAGCCTGCCTCACTTGCAGCCGACGGCGTGCCGGAGATGCGGCCGGTCTTTGAGTCCATCGTAAGCCCCGCAGGCAGCTTGCCGGAGGCAACGGAGAACACATAGCCGCCCGAGCCGCCTCTGGTGGCGTTGATAACGGCAACGGTCGATTCATACTTCGTGCCGACCTTGAGACCGGAAAGGTCGAGCAGCTTCGAGTCCATTATCGCAAGTGGCTGACCGTCAACGGTCTGATAGGTCGCCGAGGAAAGCGGCTGACCGCTCGAGTTGCAAAGATAATACCCGGGGTTGCCGTTCGGGTCTGTGGTATAGCTTCCCTCGTAGTAGTTATCCACGCCCTGCACCTTTTTGTTGTAGGCAACGGAGTAGTTGTCCACGGGGTCGTTTGCGACCTTGGTGTAACCGTTTAGGACTACCTTGCCTGCGGTGCTTGCGATATTGAGGCTCTCGCACACGGTGACTGCCGGTGTGGGGGCGTTCAGCGTCACGGTGCCGGTGCCGTTTGCATCGAGCGAGCAGACGGCAGCGGCAAAGGAGTTGCTGCCGTTTGTCGTAACGGTGACTGCGCCGGAGGTGTTGGTCTTGAGGGTCGAGCCGACACCACGGTAGGGGGCCGTGATATTCAGCCGTGCGTCGTTATTTACGACGGTCATGTTCGCAATGCCCGTGCCGGTGCCGCCGACGACCTCGTTTTTGAGGGTGACGGTGCCGCCGTTTATGACGCATGCGTGTGCCTCGTCATCCTTGCCGGTCTGGATGAGGTTCGACGGGGATGCGGCCACGGTCTGCTTAATGGTCAGCGTGTCGCTTGCCGATGAGCTTGTCTTGTTTATCGTCAGCTTGCCGCCGACGGATATGCCGGACTTTGCATCCTTTGCAAGGCTTATGGTGTTAGCGCCCTTTAAAACGACGGTCAGGTCGCCGCCGTATTTTATGGCGCTGCCGTCGTAGCCGCTCAGGGTCAGCGTCTTTTTCGCTGCGTCCCATGACCAGCCCGTGCCGGAAGCGCTGGCGGTGTATTCCTTGCCGGAGACGGTGAGCGTATCCGTGCCGGCAGCTAAAGCGGAGACCGGCAGGAGCGTGCACACCATGATAAGGGCTAAGAACAGTGCCAATAACCTTTTCATGAATTTTTCCTCCTTGAGGTTTCAATCTGCAACAATACTATTATATAGTAACACAAAAGCAGCGTCATTGCAATAAGCATATATGGACTAGGGGTTTAGCGAAGCATGAGCGGAAAGCTGCCCGTCAAAACCGATAGGTGTTCGGCTACCGTCAGCTAAAAGAAAAAACCGCCGGAGGGCAAACCTCCGACGGTTTTCGACTAAATTACTCAGTTTTCTTCTTTTTTCTTGCTTGCGACTACTGCGCTCACGCCGAGGCCGGACATTGCGAGCACGCCGAGCCAAATTGCGATGTTGCTGTTGTCGTCGGTCTGCGGGATGACCAGTGCGGGCATCGAAACGGTCTTTGTCTGACCGCACTCGGTGCAGGTGAGCACCTTTTCGCCGTTTTCGAGCGTGGTGGGCTCCTTGGTCACCTTGCCCTCGTCCCAGCTGTGGTCGTGGGGTGCGATGACGGTGACATCCTTGACGGCGTCGCAGTCTGCGCAGTGGACGGACTTGCTGCCCGATTCGGTGCAGGTCTCTGTCTTGTCAACGGTGAAGTCGCTTTCCCAAGCGTGACCCTTGGCCTCGATGACGGTCTTGTCCTTGACTGCATCGCAGCTTGCACAGTGGATGGATTTGCTGCCTGCTTCCGTGCAGGTAGGCTCCTTGTCAACGGTGAAGTCGCTTTCCCATGCGTGGCCGGTAGCGGCTATCTCCTCGGTGACGGTGTCTCCGCAGACGGAGCAGACCTTCTGCTTGCTGCCGGCATCCGTGCAGGTCGGCTCGACGGTGGCCTCCCAGTCGCCGTAGCTGTGCTCGCCGGTTGCGACATGCTTGTAAAGATCAAGGGTGAGCTGGTGTGCTTCCTTTGCCAGAGCCGCACTCTCGGCAGTGGCGTATATCTTAGCCGATGCCGTGTCCATACCGCTGACGGCGGCCTTCATCTCGCCGATCTTGTCGTAGCACTTTGCCTGCATCTCGGCAAGCTTTGCGTGGATGAGTGCGTTATCCTCGTCCGAGCACTCATCGGACAGAGCGAAGTTGCTCAGGCCGTCAACGGACCAGTAGTAGCCGGTCTCCCAGCCCTCGGGCAGGATCTTGTAGCCGCTGCCCTTCCAGCTGACAGAGGGGAATGCGCCGTAGAAGCTGTCGGGCTTTTCTGTCGTGAAGCTTGCGCTTCCGAGGCCGCCGACCTTGTAGCCCTCGTACATGTCGGTTGTCAAAACGGGCAGGTAAGGAATTGCAACGGTGTACTGGCCGTGCTCCATTGCAAGCCACTCAACGGTGGCCGTCTCCATGGGGCCGGTGGACTGGATCTGGAAGATGTGCCATTCGAGGTTGCCGGTGTTGCCGATGCCGTTTACCTTGTAGAAGTCTACCATATCCTTTGCGCCGAGCTTCTTGGCCGCTTCGATAGCGGTAGTCATGGTGACGATCTTGCCGTCCTTGACATTGGTGATGGTAAAGTCGGAGCTTGTGGTGTTTGCGGAGGTGAACTTCTCGCTGCCTGCGAGGTAGTTAAGGCCGTTTACCATGCGGGAATTGATGCCGGTGTTGGAGTAGGAGGCACGGAAGTCAATGGTGTTCTCGGCCTCATCGCCGACATAGGTTCCGGCCTGCTTTGCGATCTCGATGACCTTATCCGATGCGATGACATTCTCGGTGTCGTCAAGGTCGACAAGGCCGATAGCTCCCATGTTCGGGCTGACGGCTATCATGTCGGAGGAGAGCTTGACCGCAATGTACTGGTGGCCGGTGTAGTTTTCGACATACCAGACTTCCTTCTGGTCGCCGATGAGAACGCCCGAGCGCTCCTCGGCGCCGACGGTGTCGTAAATGTTCAGCAGTAGCTCAACGCCCTCTTTGGCGGAGCTTGCTTCGCCGAGGAGAACAGTGGTCATGTCACTTTCGCACATGCCGCCGCCGACCATCGGGTCAAGCGCCTTGAAGTAGCTGTTGCCCTTCCAGCCGAGCGTGACCATTGCGGAAACGGAAACGCCCTTCTCGTTCGTGCCGCACTCCTCCATCGGGGTGTGTGCGTGCGTTCCGTCGCAGTCGGGGCACACGCCGTCGAGATTATCGTCGGAAACGGCGGTGTAGGAGTAGCTGTCGTGGCTGAAGGTGTGGGTGAAGCCGTAGCAGCCTTCGTATACGCTGCCTGCGGCGTGCTTGCCGTGCTCGCTTACATAAGCGACCTTGTTGTAGCTGTTGGAGTAGTCCTCGCTTCTCGCCATGAAGGTGGAGCCGTCGGTCGTGAGATCAGAGCCGACATATATCATCGTGCAGGCCGAAGCACTGCCGATACCTATCGCAGTGACCGCTGCAACGGTCATTGCGCAAACCATAAGCTTCTTTTTGAGGTTCATGTCGATTTTTCCTTTCGGTGAGTATTTATTCATTGACAATGCATAATATACGCTTTCCGAATGGATATGTCAAGGGTTTTGCTGAATATTTTTTCATTAAATTTTAACATACTCGCAACAATATGCATTATTACAGTAGTTATGCACCTGTAATCATGCGTTTTTATTCATTCTGACGAACAAGTGCCCTCGCCCGTTCGAGATATGCACTCTTGCTTTTATATGTCGCATAATGTAAAATAAGGCAAACGCATTTTTAGGGAGATTATCATGCCTAAAACATATTTAAATTCGCTGCGGGTCATAATGGCCGTGTCGCTGCTTGCCGTCGGGCTGTTTTATGAGCTGACGAGTGCCGTAGTCTCGGCCGTGCTGTTTGTCTGGCTCGTTTTGCTTGCCAAGCGGCATAAGCTCGGCTTCCGCCGGAACGCAGCCTCCGTCACCGCCGTCGCCGTGTATATCGGCTACTGCGTCTCGATACTGTGGTCGGTCGACAAGGGGCTATCCGTGTGGGGCGTCGCAAAATATCTGCCCGTCCCGCTCATGGCGCTGTGCCTGCTGCAAACGGACAGCGATGAGCGCAGTACCGTATTAAACGATCTGCCGTGGATAGGCGCAGTTACGGTGCTCGTGTCGTTTGCGCTGCAATTTATCCCCTCGCTTCATGGCCTGTTCACCTCGAACGACAGGCTCGCAGGCTTTTTCCAGTACCCGAACACCTTCGCCTGCTTCATGCTGCTGGGTCTGGAGATACTTATTTTAAGTGAAGAGAAGATAAATGTATGGCGGGTGCTGTGCGCCATCGTCCTCGTGTTCGGACTTATCCAGTCCGGCAGCCGCACGGTGTTCGTGCTGGCGATACCGGTGCTGCTCGTGAGCCTGTTTATCCGGCTCAGAAAAAAGCCGAAGGTGCTCGTCATCGGCGCCGTCTCGGTCGCCGCAGTGTTTATTGTAATGATACTCGCCCTCGGCAGCTCGTACTCGGTCAGTCACCTGCTTGCGCTGTCAACGAGTGAGTCCACCCTGCTCGGCCGCCTGCTGTATTGGAAGGATGCCCTGCCCGTCATCGGCAGCCACCCCTTCGGGCTCGGCTACCTCGGCTACTATATGTCGCACGGCAGCTTCCAGACCGGCCTTTATTCGGTCAGGTGGGTGCATAACGAGCTGCTGCAAATGCTGCTGGACATCGGCTGGATACCCGCTGTCATCGCCATCGTTGCCGTTGTGAAAGCAGTTCTCGCAAAGCAGCCCACGGTGCGCAAGGTCGTGCTGCTCACGCTGCTTGCCCACTGCATGATGGACTTTGACCTTGAGTATATCGCAATGTATTTCATCGTTCTGCTGTGCCTTGATTGGGACACCGGCAAGACGAAGACGCTGAAGCTCACCGTGCCCGCTAAGGCGGTCTCCGCCGTGCTCATCCTCGGCTCGCTGTATATCGGTGTCGGCAGCACGCTGTATTACTCGGGCAAGACCGAGGCGTCCGTCAAGGTCTATCCGTGGAATACGCAGGCCCGCATGGAGCTTCTCACCGAGGCCGAGACCGCCGAGGAGATGGACGAGCAGGCCGATGCAATTTTGGCGCTCAACGACACCGTTGCCCTTGCTTGGGACGCAAAGGCCGAAGCGGCGTACAGCCGGGGCGACTTCGGTGCGGTGATAGATGCAAAAAACAATGCTCTGGCGAACACGAAGTATATACGAAGCGAGTATATCGATTACTTCAACAAGCTCGCCGTCGGCTACCGGCTCTACCTCCAGGCCGGCGACACGAAAAGTGCTCAGATCTGTTTGGATGAGATAATCGGCATCCAGTCCCGCATCGACCGTGTCCTCGCCGCCACCGATGAGCTGGCATGGAAGATAACCGACAAGCCCTACCTCGTCATGCCCGACGAATACACCCAATTTGTCGAAGCGCATAAATAAGCAAAAACTCCGAACCGCTTGGTTCGGAGTTTTTTAGCAGGCTAGATTTAATAATGAGTAGGTGTAGTCAAGGAGCATTTCGGAAACATACACGCCGTTTACCTCGTAGACGGTGTTTTGCTCCGTGGTCTGCAAAGTTTTTGTCTTGCTGCCGGAAAATTCGAGCGTCAGCGTGAGGTCGACGGCGTTCGTGACCTGCGCATCGTGCGATTTTTCGCTTATCGCTTTATATGCCGCAACGAGCGTTTTTGCCTCGTCTGTCGTGCAGTCGTGGGCGCTTGCGTAATCCTGCCACGCCTGCTCGTCCCACTTTTCGGCGGCGGAAACGAGCACATTTGCCTTTTGCGAGATATCCTCAAGCTCATCTGCAAAATCGCTGCACGCCTTTTCGTCAAGCTGCGTTTCACTGCGGTCAATGACCGTATAGTGCCAGTCGTCGCCGTACTTGTCGGCGTATTCCGCACGCTTTTCGGCGACCTCCTTGTCCTTGTCGTCAAAGCGGATGACGGACAAAATAGTTTTTACGCTGTCGCCGTAAAAGCCGTCGCACATGCTGTCCCAATATCCGGCGAAGCCGTCGTATTTCATGTTGTACCGCTCCTCGGCGGCCTGTACCCAGAGGTCGATCCCCGTGGGCTCGGGCGTTGCGGTCGGCTGCGGCTCGGGCGACACCGCCGAGCAGGCGCTCAGCATGAGCATCGCCGCTGCAAGCAAAAACGCCGATATTCTGTTTGCGTTCTTCGTTTTCATAAGCGCTCCACTTAAAATGATAACTTAACTATGCCCCATTGCGGCGGCAATGTCAAGAGGGCAAACATTTACATATTTACACCATCTTAACATAATGCTATAATATTTGCAGAGGGGGGCTGATTTAGTGATCGTTTACCTGCAGATGATAGAGGGCGAGGAGGAAAAGCTCCAGTTTGCGGCGCTGTACGAGACCTACAGAGGGCTCATGTTTTACACCGCAAACAACATTCTGCACAATGCGCAGGACGCCGAGGACGCCGTGCATCAGGCATTTATATCGCTCGCCGAAAATTTTTCAAAAATAAAAACGATAGAATGTCCCCAAACCCGTGCCTTCGTCGTTATAATAGTTGAGCGCAAGGCGATAGACCTCCTGCGCAGGCGAAACCGTCAGGCGGAGGTCGGCATGAACGAGGCCGTTCACGGCATCGACATTCCCCTGCCCGGCGACAACGGTCTTGCCGATGCGATGGCGAGCCTGCCCGCTCACGCCCGTGAGATACTGTTGCTGCGGTATTATAACGGCTACACGACCACGGAGCTTGCCGATTTCTTCGGCGTGTCGTATGCGGCGATGAAAAAGCAGCTTACCCGTGCCAAAAGCGCACTCAAAAAACGAATGGAGGAGGGAGACTTTAGCTATGCCGAATGACGCAATTTTCGATGACAGCGACCTCAAAGCGGCAGCGCAGCTCGTCGCCGGGTCGATGCTTAGCAGCCTCCCCTCCCGAGCCGAGTGCGAGCATGAGTTTTCGGACGATTTCACGGCGAAAATGGATAAGCTTTTGCACCGGCAGAAGCGGCAGATATGGTACACGGTGATACGCTACGCCGCCGTCATCGTCCTTGCGGCGACGCTCGCCCTCGGTACAGTGATGGCGGCAAGCCCCACGGCAAGGGCCGCCGTGCTCAAGTGGGCAAGGGAACTGATTGATGGCAACATGGTCTATCATTTCTACACGGAAGCGCCGGAAGAAACTCTGCCTCTGTACGGACTTGGGTGGATACCCGAGGGCTTTGAAGAAACTGATGTATTCAACAACGGCGTAGCCTACAAGGCTATATACACAAATGCCGAGACAGGAAAAGGGTTTGTTTTTGAGTACTATTATATGGATGACGGTGCTGTGCCGATGGTCATTCCGGAAGATGATATAAATCTCGAAAAAGCTAAAATTAACGGCAAGCCTGTCGACTTTTATCAAGCCCCCAATGACGAAGATACAAACGGTCTGTTTATCTTCGATGAAGAGAACAATATTTGTTTTACTGTTTTATCCACGCTTGACAGAGATACTATGTTCAGAATAGCTGAGCATATATATTTGGCGGAAGCCAAAAAATAAAAATAAAAAAATTCAAAAAATAATGTCCCCATTTCTCCCTCCCCGTCGTTTACATGGTTAAGAGTAAATTGACAGGGAGGGAGGTGTTTTTATGACCTTTATTTTATGGTAGCGCAAGCAAAGTCGATAAACCACTATAATTTAAAAGGAGAAACGGAAAAATGACGAGTAAATCAAAGCAGACCCTGCTGTGCGTTCTATCCGTCGTGCTGGCGGTGGCGCTTGTTTTCAGTCTTATCAGGCTGCATAACTACAAGGAAAATCTTGAGGAGCTGTACAACATCTCACGGATAGAGAGCGCTTTCTATTATACACGGGATGTTTATCTTAAACACGATCCCGAAGTGTACACAAACGATTATATAACACTGGACAAATTAGACCAATTTCTTGTTTCCAAGGACGAAAAATGGGATGAGCTTGGGAAGCTTGTTCACGCCGTCGCTCAAAATGTTTTCCCCAACAGCAAGTATAGACAAGAGGTGTCCGAAAAGCTCGACGCTCTTGAAATTTATCCGGAAGTGCGGGACGGTATGGCTCTGTTGATCGTTGATATAGACGAACTCAAGGCACTTACCGAAGAAATTGAAAACCTCCCGCCCGAGCTTTCGGATGACAGCCAAGACGAAACGCAGGATTACAACACGAGTGAAAAGCCATAAGATCAACACCCCCGTGCGAGTGCACGGGGGTGTTTGGATCAAATGCCCATTTTGCTTTATTTAGTTGCGGTTATGCTGACCGTTGCACTTTGTGCGGAATTTGCGTTGGAATTTGAGGCGCAGACAGCCTTCACCTTGAAGTAGTACTTGGTGTTCTTGCTTGCGCTGAGGTTGGTGTAACTGAGGTTCATGGTGCTGTCCCAGTAGCTGAAGCTCTTGCCGTCTGTGGAGCGATATACATAGTATTTGTCCGCACCGGTGACCGCTTTCCATGTAATTTTCGGCTTGCCGCTCACAGTCGTGATGCTGACGGACGGGGTCGCAAGCGTGGTCATCAGCTCCTTAGTATTGCTGTTTGCGGAGGCGACATTTTTGCCGTTTACGACCGCAACCGCTTTGACACGGTAGTAATACTTCGTGCCGGAGGCTGCGGCGCTGTTGGTGTAGCTGAGCTTCGTGGTGCTGTCGTAGTAGCTGAAGTTCACGCCGTCGGTCGAGCGGTAGATCCAATATTTCGATGCACCGTCAACTGCGCTCCACTTGAGCTGCGGCCTGCCGTTTGTGCGGTAAATGCTCACGCTCGGTGCTGCGGGGCGGCACTGGATGCTCTTTGTGACGCTGTAGTCGGAGGCAACATCCTTGCCGCTCACGACCGCAACGGCCTTTACTTTATAATAGTAGGTCGTGCCGATCTCGGTCGACTTATTGGTGTAGCTTGTATTATTCGTCCTGTCGTAATACTTAAAGTTCTTGCCGTCTGTGGAGCGGTACACCCAATACTTTGCCGCACCGTCAACTGCGTCCCAGTAAATTTTCGGGTGGCCGGATGAGGTGGTTATCTTGAGCTCGGGGGCATCGGGTCTGAAGCTTGCATCGACTGCGCCGCAGCGGGTGCACTTACCGCCCTTGTAGCTGTGGCCGAGGGGCTGCACGAGGGTGTCCTTATAGCTGCTGCCGCAAACGGAGCACTTATGCTCGGTGTAGCCGCCGGTGAGGCAGGCAGGCTCAACTACCTTGTCGACATAGGTATGTGCCTTTAGCTCATCGTCCTTGTAATCCTTCTTCTCTGCGCCGCACTTTTTGCACTTGAGCAGGTCATAGCCGTGCTCGGAGCAGGTCGAGGAGACCGTTTTTACATAGGCGTAATCATGCCCTCCGGGAATATATTCGGTGTATTCATAGCCGCAGGGGCATAGATAGTCGATATAGCCGGTCGAGGTGCAGGTCGGCTCCTTTCCACCAATGCGAACATAGTGGCCGTCAAACGAATCGCAGTTATAGTGGATCTTCACGGTCTGCGTCTTGGGGAAGGTGCAGCCCATTGCCTCCCATGCTTCCTTTGTGCCGCCGTAGACGATGTCTGCAAGATCGGTGCAGTAATCAAAGACATTGTCGCCTATCTTGGTCACGCCTTTGGGGATGGTGACACGCTCGAGGTCGTAGCAATAGGAGAATGTCCTTTCGCCTATCTGCGTCATGCCCTTCGAGAGCACTGCGGTCTTGAGCTTAGTGCAGTATCTGAACGCAAAAATGCCGAGCTGCTCAACACTGTCGGGAAGCGTGATGCTCACGAGCTTATTGCAGCCTTTAAACGCATGGCCGCCGATGCTCTTCACCCCGTTTGCGATCGATACATCGGTCAGAGCGGTGCAGTCGTAAAATGCGCCGGTGCCGATGCTCTCAACGCTGCCCGGGACAGTTACCTTGGTCAGGTTAGAGCAGTCCTTGAATGCATGATTGCCGATGCTCGTAACGCCGTTTTCGATGACGACGCTCTTTATCTGGTAGATATACATGCCCCAAGGCTGACTTCTTCCGTGAATGGTTTCAAAATTATAATCGTCCATTTTGCCCGTGCCGGAGATGGTCAGGACGCTGTTTTCAAGCACCCATGTGAGGTCATCGCCGCAGGTGCCGCTGCGCGCCTCATCCGCCGATGCGCCCATGGGCAGCAGGCTGAATATCAGGCAAAATGCAAGAAATATACTTAAAATTTTCTTTTTCATTTTTTCCTCCTATCGTTTGTCGCAGGCTTATTAACTGCTTTTTTGTATCATACCAAGCCCGTTTGCGTTTTCCAATAGGCAATGTGCCGAAAAACGGGCGCAAATTTTGGCCGGAATGACGAAAATCGCCCCTGTGTGTTACACAAGGACGATCGTGATTATTATTTTGCGGTGATGCTGACTTCGCTGCTTTGTGCGGAGTTTATGCCGGAGTTTGCGGTGCTGACGGCCTTCACCTTGTAATAATACTTGGTGTCCTTTACTGCGCCGCTGTTGATGTAGGTCAGATTGACCGTGCTGTCCCAGTAGGCGAAATTCTCGCCGTCGGTCGAACGGTAGACATAGTATTTATCCGCACCGTCGATCGCTTTCCAGCTAAGCTTCGGCTTGCCGCTCGTGGAGCTCGTGATGCTCACGGTGGGGGCGGCGAGGCGGCACTGCATGCTCACAATGTCGCTGTAGTCGGAAATCACCGTCTTGTCCTTCTGTGCGGTGACGGCCTTTACTTTATAGTAGTAGGTCGTGCCGATATCGGTCGAGGCGTTGGTGTAGCTTGTCTTGGTTGTGGTGTCGTAGTACTTGAAATTCACGCCGTCGGTCGAGCGGTAGATCCAGTACTTCGTCATGCTGCCCTGTGAGTTCCAATAGATCCTCGGCTTGCCTGCGCAGGTCGTGATCTTCACGATCGGAACGCTGGTCTCGGCACGCACGCTCACGGCGTTGCTGTAGTCAGACCGCACTTGGCTTGACGGGGACGGCTTGTATTTCGGTACGCCGTAGCCACGGATGAACCTGCCGTTTATCTCTATAGTCCTGCGGCCGACTGCGTCATCTTTGTTGTTGCCGTCGATGACCGTGACGGTCGATCCGACGACCTTCTCTACGATGCCGACATGCCCGGGGAAGCCGGTGTTGTCGCCGTAGCCGTTATCGTCCCAGTCGAAGAAGATGATATCGCCCGGGTTCGGTATTCTTGCATCGGACTCGGCCCACGAATCAAGCTGCTTGAAAAGCCTCACCATCGAGCCGCAGCCGCACTCCTGCGGGATGATATCCGCCATGCCGGTCTTGATAGCGCAGGCCGACACGAACGCTGCGCACCACGCCTCCGTGTAGCCGAGCTTGTAGCCTCTCGGCAGCGGCTTGCGGCCGTTATAGATGTCGATTATCTCCTTGTTGCTGCCGTCGGCTTCCTTGCAGCCGAGCCAAGCTCTTGCCTGCGCAACGAGCTTTGCCGCCGTTCTGTCCAAGGCATCTCCGGTTAGCGTGTCGAGCTCGGAATTATCCGCCTTGACACGGTAGTAATAGACCTTGCCTACCTCGTAGTCCGTGTTGGTGAAGCTGGTCTTTGTCGTGTAGCCCTGATAGCTGTAGCTCTTGCCGTCAACCGAGCGGAAAACATAGTAGCCGTTTGCGCCGGCGACTGCATCCCAAGTGATATACGGCCTGCCGCCCACGGTGGTGATGCTGACGGTGGGAGCGGCAAGCGCCGTGAGAATGCTCCTTGTGCTGCTGAAGCCGGAGACGACATTTGCCCCGTTCACCGCCTTGACACGGTAGTAGTAGGTCGTGCTGAACTGTGCGCCGGTGTTTATGTACTGCGTTCTCGTTGTCGTGTCCCAATACTTAAAATTCACGCCGTCGGTCGAGCGATAGACCCAATACTTCACTGCACCGTCAACTGCTTTCCACGAAAGCTTGGGCTTGCCGTTTGAGCGAGTGATGCTCAGGCTCGGTGCGGCTGGGCGGCACTGCATGCTTATCGCCTCGCTGTAGTCCGAGGCCTGATCCTTGCCCTCGACGAGCCTGACCGCTTTGACCTTGTACCAATAGGTCGTGCCGACAGTGGTGGCCATATTGGTGTAGCTCGTTTTGCTCGTTCGGTCGTAATATTTAAAGCTGACGCCATCGGTCGAGCGGTAGAGCCAGTATTTATACACGCCGTCAACTGCGTTCCAGCTGAGCTTGGGGTGGCCGGATGCGGTGGTTATCCTGAGGACGGGCGGCTCAATGTAGCTTGCGTCCTCCAAGCCGCAGCGGGAGCACTTGCCGAGTATGTAGACATGGCCGAGTGCGGGCGTTTGGCGGGTCTCGGTCACGCCGCAGCTTTCGCATTTTCTCGTCTCAACGCCGGCCTCGGTGCAGTCGGCCTCGCTTATGACCGTCCACTCGCCGAAGCTGTGCTCGGTGCACTCGCTTTCCGCCGATGCGCTCACCGGCAGCAGCGACACGACCGTCATAAGCGCAATTATCCCGCTTATTATTCTCTTTCTCACGCTATAAATTCCCTTCATTTTTTATTCATGTCTTGCATTATATCTTCAAATCGCCCGAAGCACAACTGTCGATTTTGCAATTTTCCTGTCGAAAACGGGAAAATGCCCCCCGTGCGTCAGATATAAGCCACATATAGTAGACACTTGAAAACCCGAAAAAGTTTCAAGGCTGCCTGTGGGCTCATATCTGCACGGGGGCGTTTAGGTCAATTATCTATTTTGTTGCTTTGATGCTGACTGCGCTGCTCTGAGCGGAGTTTGCGTTGGAGTTGGATGCGCAGACGGCTTTCACCTTGTAATAATACTTGGTGTTTTTCTTTGCGCCGGAGTTTACATAGGTGGTCTTGGTGGTGCTGTCAAAGTAGCTGAAGTTCTTGCCGTCGGTCGAACGATAGATGTAGTACTTATCAGCACCCGTGACCGCTTTCCAAGTGAGCTTAGGTTTGCCGTTAGAGGTCGTGATGCTGACCGAGGGCTTTGCAAGCGAGGTCATCAGGCTCTTTGTGCTGCTGTTTGCGGAGGTGACATTGACGCCGTCAATGTACGCAACGGCCTTGACACGGTAATAATACTTCGTGCCGGATGCAGCGCCGGAGTTTGTGTAGCTGGTCTTGGTCGTGCTGTCAAAGTATTTGAAGTTCACGCCGTCGGTCGAACGGTATATCCAATACTTCGTTGCACCCGAAACAGCTTTCCAGCTGAGCTTGGGCTTGCCGTTTGAGCGGCTTATGCTCACGGTCGGAGCTGCGGGCTTGCACAGGATGCCCTTGGACACGCTGTAATCGGACTTAGCGCCGTTTGCGCCGATGGCCTTGACCTTGTAGTAATAGGTCGAGCCGATTGCGGTCGAGTTGTTGGTGTAGCTGGTCTTTGTCGTGCTGTCGTAATATTTAAAATTCTTGCCGTCGGTCGAGCGGTAGATCCAATACTTTGCCGCACCGTCAACTGCGTTCCAATAGATCTTCGGCTTGCCCGATACGGTGGTTATCTTGAGCTCGGGAGCCTTGGGTGCAGGCTTATAATTGGGGTCAGCCGCACCGCAGCGTGTGCACTTGCCGTTTGCGTAGCTGTGACCGAGGGCGTTTACATCTCTCGTCTGCGCTGCATTGCAGCGAGTGCAGCTTTGGGTCTCCGTCCCCTTTGCGGTGCAGGTCGGAGCTTTGGTCTGTGTCCATGCGCCGTAGCTGTGGCCAAGGGCATTTACATCTCTCGTCTGCGTTGCATTGCAGCGGGTGCAGGTTCCGGCCTCGGTTCCCTTTGCGGTGCAGGTCGGAGCTTTGGTCTGTGTCCATGCGCCGTAGCTGTGGCCAAGGGCGGGAATTTCGGTCACGCCGCTTTCAACTGCGCCACAGCGGGAGCACTGCACGCCTGCCGTGTGTCCGGCTTCGGTGCAGGTTGCCGGTTTCTCGCCGACTTCGACCATCGAGTGACCGAGAAGCGCCGTAAGATCATCCTTGTACTCGTCTCCGCAAACGGAGCACTTGTGCAGCGTGTAGCCGCCCTTGAGGCAGGTCGGCTCTACGACGGTCACAACATAGTCGTGCGGCAGAAGCTCGTCGTTTCTGGTTTCGGTTTTTGAAGTGCCGCATACTGTGCATTTGTAGACATCGTAGCCATGCTTTGTGCAGGTCGGCTCTACGGCTTTCGTAAGCCGGTAATCGTGCGGCAGCTGCTCTTCGCCATTACTTTTATTTAAAATTATTCCGCACTTGCTGCACTTATACACATCATATCCGGCGTTGCTGCAGGTTGCTGCAACCGATTCTATAAACACATAATCATGGCTTTGCGGAAGCAGCTCCGTAAACTCATAACCGCATGCACAGCTATATTTGATATAGCCTGTCGATGTGCAGTTCGGGTCTTTTCTTTCCATGGGAATTATGTGACCGTCAAGTGTGGTGCAGTTATAGTGTATGCGAGATGAGGTTGAAAACGCTTCATCCACCTTTTCTATCGAAGCCCAAGCATCCTTTGACCCGGCGAAAGCGATATCATTCAGGCTGCTGCAGCCGCAGAATGCACCATATTCAATGCTTGTTACGCTGTCGGGTATCGTCACACTCGTCAGGCTGCTGCAGTTGTAGAATGCCCAGCCTCCGATGCTCGTTACGCCGTCGGGTATCGCCAAACTCGTCAGGCTGCTGCAACCACAGAATGCATTATATCCGATGCTCGTTATGCTGTCTGGTATAACAGCATTGGTTACAAGCTCACCGTTAAAATACAGGTTGCTTCCATTGTCGCAGGGATTTGAACTTGAGCTAGCGAATTCGATTTCAAGCCAAGACTCAATATTGCCGTCATAATTCACAACTTTAATTTTGCTGCAACCACGGAATGCACAGCTTCCGATACTTGTAACGCCGTTGCCCATCGTCACACTCGTCAGGCTGCTGCAGCCGGAGAATGCACTATCGCCGATACTCGTTACGCCGTCGGGTATCGTAACACTCGTCAGGCTGCTGCAACCACGGAATGCATAATATCCAATGCTTGTTACGCTGTCTGGTATCGTCACGCTCGTCAGGCTGCTGCAGTTTTCGAATGCACTCCCCTCAATGCTCGTTACGCCGTCGGGTATCGTCACGCTCGTCAGGCTGCTGCAGCCGGAGAATGCGCTATCGCCGATACTCGTTACGCTGTCTGGTATCGTAACACTCGTCAGGCTGCTGCAACCACGGAATGCATTATATCCGATGCTGGTTATGCCGTCGTTAATAACGACGCTTGTGATCGAACTATAGCATTCCCTCCAGGGGGCTGATGTTTTAAAGCTCCTATTATCAAAAATAAGATCATAGTTCCACATCTTGCCCGTGCCGCTTATTGTGAGTGTGCCGTCACTATTGAGCGTCCATGTCAGATTTGCGCCGCAGGTGCCGCTGGCAGTCGCATCCGCCATTGCCGAGACGGGCAGCAGACTTGCGAGCAGCAGGACGCACAGCAGGACGCTAACTATCTTCCTCTTCATCGTTTTCCTCCTTATATTTATCTGCGAAAAATTGTTCTCTATAGAACAATTTTACAACCGCCCGTCGCCGCCTGTCAATCAAAACCATATGTTAACTGTAACAAAAATAGCCTCCCATTTTTGGCTGGAATGACGAAAACGCCCCTGTGCGATATGCACAGGGGCGTTGGGGCATGTATTCATCTGTCCAGCGAAATGTTGCCGCCGGTCTCGATGGTCTTGCCGTCAAGCAGCAGCATCTTCTCCGCAAAAAGCCTCGAAAACCCGCTTATCACCGCCGCCGCAGTGATGAGATCCTCGGCGTTCTCGGTTGAAATGTCGGTCGTCTCCTCGTGGTCGAGGATGTCCGCCGCGGCAAGGCGCACCTGATTTGTAAAATACACCGCCGCACGGCTGTGCTGCTTTGCGTAGGAGTTGTAGATATCCCGCAGCTCGTCCTCGGTGAGCCCCATGGGTATCATTGTCTGCAAAGTTGGAATACTAAGACAGTGCTTGAGTGAGCAGATCATGATAAGGTACGCAATGTGCGTGCGGTAGTAGCGCTTTTTTATCGGCTCGGGCATGATCTTTTTGCGGACATAGTTGTTCACCGTCGCCGCCGAGATGAACTGCTCCTCCTTGAGCTCCGGCGGCAGGTAGTCCAGATAGCCCTTGAGCAGCGTCACTATCTGCTCCATGTAAAGCCCGATGTCGGGTATGTCCTCCCACATCGGCAGGCGGTAGTTATTCAGATATTTCTCCCATCTGCGCAGCTTTGCAGCCACGAGAGCCTTGTCTAATGTCATCAAAACCACTCCTATTTCTTTCGCCTGCTATTTTAGCACACAAATAATTCGGCAGTCAATGACAAGTTTAACTTTTTAGACTTGACATAATTTTAATACCGTGATAATCTAATCTAGCAGATTAGATTGCATAAGGAGTTACTATGAGTTACCGTATTTTTACCGATACATCCGCAAACCTGTCCACAGACACGACCGAGGCGCTCGGCATCACCGTCGTCCCGCTGTCGTATATCCTCAACGGCGAGGAGTATATGTGCACCGACACCCGCAAATTCGACGGTGCCGGCTACTACGGTGCGATCAGAAAGCACGCAAGCGTCAACACCTCGCAGGTCAACCCCTTTAGATTTGAGGAGTACATGGAGCCCGCCTTGCAGGCAGGCGACGACATCTTGTATGTCGGCATGTCCTCGGGCATCAGCGGCTCATTCGCTTCGGCGAAAATGGCCATCGAACAGCTCAAGGCGAAGTACCCCGAGCGTGACCTGCGTGCCGTTGACACGCTCAGCGCCTCGCTCGCCGAGGGCATCGTTGTGCTCAAGGCGGTCGAGTATGTCAAAGCCGGCATGGATATCGACGAGATAGAGCGCAGGCTCAACGAGCTGAGCTACAGCATCTGCCAGATATTCATGGTGGACGACCTAATGCACCTGCGCCGCACCGGCAGACTGTCAAACGCCGTTGCGCTGGCAGGCTCGGTTTTGCAGATAAAGCCGCTGCTCATCGGTGACGAGCAGGGCAAGATTGTCTGCATCAAAAAGGAGCGCGGCAGACGCAGAGCCATCGAGGGGCTCGCCAAGGTGTACGAGAAATATGTCGTCAATGCCGGTGAGCACATCGTCGGCATCGCCCACGCCGACTGCGCCGAGGATGCCGAGCATCTGGCCGCCCGCCTGCGCGAGATCGCCCCGCCCAAGGATATTCTCATCGAGTGCTACGAGCCCGTGACCGGCGCCCATGTCGGCCCGGACACCCTCGCCCTCTTCTTTGTCGGCAAGCCCGGCTTCCGCTCCGACCGATAAATTTTTGTTGTTGATGTTTTGTATATAGATAATCGCCCGCACATGCAGAAACTCCGGCAGTTTGAAAACTGCCGGAGTTTCAATTCGTTTTAAGGCTTTTGCTAATCGTTACTACCGTATTGAGAGATAGACAACCGTTCTGTCTTGTGCTATAATTGACGCATCAAATTTTGGAACACGAGGGCGATAACATGGCTAACGGACTTACTCCCGAGCAGACTTCGCAGCTTTCACGCAGCGGCATCAGAAAGCTCATAAAAACCTACAACGACTCCAACCAGCAGGACAAGGCGACGCTGTCGCTCATCATCGAGCAGCTCGCAAGAACCTCGCTGTACTTCATCGTCGAAAAAGACAGCGACCCCAAGACCGGCACGCTGCGCTTTGTAACGCTGTCGACCGGCGGTCAGGTGTTCATCCCGATGTTCACAGGACCTGACGATTTCGGTGCGCTCGCCGATAAGGGCAAGGCCGTGTGCCTTGAGCCGGAAAGCTACCTGCGCATGCTGCTTGAGAACAACTGCCACGCAGTCATAAACCCCTTCGGCAGCTACTTTCTGATGTGGCCGGAGTTCATAAAAAACTACCTGCTCCCGTTCACTATCGAGACAAAAGACCTCGCCCAGCAGAAAAATCTATAAGAAAAAAAGGCTCACCGTGGGTGAGCCTTTTTTCATCGCCTTATGCTGGGCTTATATCTGTAACCGCACTTTTGACATACATTCCTCGGGCTTCCGTTGCCGTAAATACCCCACACGAGGGAATAACCTCGGGCAATCGTTGCAATAGAGGTCGAACCGCATTTGGGGCAGTGAACGGGCTCGCTGGCTTTACGGCGTTTTTCAGCTTCTCTGGCTGCCGCCGCTGCCGCTTGCCTCTTTCTTGTTTCCTCTGCCTGAACTTTTCGCTTTTCCACCAAGGCACTATACGCCGCAAAATCGCTGTTGGCTAGCTCAATGTCTTTCTTCTTGCGCTCATAGGTCGTCTTACTTCCAAATCCGCATAATATAAACACAACACCGATGACTGCCGTAAGCGGCGCTGCGATCACGCCTAAAACAAACAGCAGTACCCCTAAGGACATGAATACTATGACTTCGGTTTTGCTGCGCTTGAGCTCTTTTTCGGTCGGTATTGGTATATCCGGCCTTTCAAAGCCATCGGGTTCTCCCACTTTTGCCTCGATGTGCATGGTTTTTTCGTTTTCCGTGCCTACTCCGTAGACCACGGTATCGTTCTGCTGTCCGCTAGAGCTTTTTTCAGAAGTTTTTGTTTGTTCCATCGCTCGGCTCCTTTCATATCCCCATTTGCTTACATTATAGTCTATTTAACGACTATAGTCAATATCAAGGCCACATCCTAAGATAGAGTTGATATCTATTGGAGGAATGTGCATGATACGCTATACCGCCTTTTGGGAGACGCTGAAAAAGTCGGAGGAATCGACATATACGCTGATAAAAAACCACCACATTTCAAGCTCGACCATCGACAAACTGCGCAAAAACAGGCCGCTTAACACAACGACGATAAACGACCTGTGCCGCATACTCGGCTGCCGTGTGGAGGATATAATGGAGTATGTCCCGTCGGCAGAGGATCAAATCTTATGACGCAAAAAAGGCTCACCGTGGGTGAGCCTTTTTGACGCTTGCTGTTTAATCAATACATGCCCATGTCGCCGGCGGGAGCGGCGGGGACGGGGTTCTTCTCGGGAATGTCGGTCACGAGGCTCTCGGTGGTCAGAACCATCGAGGCGACGGATGCGGCGTTCTCAAGAGCCGAGCGGCAGACCTTGGTCGGGTCGATGATGCCCATCTTGATCATGTTGCCGTAGACATCCTTGGCTGCGTCGTAGCCGAAGTTTGCCTCGTCGCTGCCGTAGACCTTGTCGAGGATGACTGCGCCCTGAAGACCTGCGTTTGCGGCGATCTGCATGATGGGTGCCTTCAGCGCCTTGGCTATCATGGCAGCGCCGGTCTTTTCGTCGCCCTCGAGGGTGGCAACGAGTGCGTCGGCTGCCTTGGAGGCTGCGACATATGCGCTGCCGCCGCCTGCGACGATGCCTTCCTCAACGGCTGCACGGGTGGCGTTGAGAGCGTCTTCGATACGCAGCTTCTTTTCCTTCATCTCGGTCTCGGTTGCGGCGCCGACCTTGATGACAGCAACGCCGCCGGAGAGCTTTGCAAGGCGCTCCTGGAGCTTTTCCTTGTCATACTCGGAGGTAGTGGTCTCGATCTGAGCGCTTATCTGGCCGATACGGGCCTTGATATCCTCGGATGCGCCTGCACCGTCGACGATGACGGTGTTCTCCTTGGTGACCTTGACCTGACGAGCCTGACCGAGCATTGCGATGTCGGCATCCTTGAGCTCCATGCCGAGGTCTGCGGAAATGACCTGACCGCCGGTAAGGATGGCGATATCCTGAAGCATCTCCTTGCGTCTGTCGCCGAAGCCGGGAGCCTTTACGCAGACACAAGTGAAGGTGCCGCGGAGTTTATTAAGAATAATAGTCGCAAGAGCCTCGCCCTCGACATCCTCTGCGATGATGAGAAGCTTTCTGCCGGCCTTGACGATCTGCTCGAGCAGGGGCAGGATCTCCTGGATGTTGGTGACCTTCTTATCGGTGATGAGGATGAGAGCGTCGTCCAGAACGGCCTCCATCTTCTCGGTATCGGTGGCCATGTACGGGGACAGGTAGCCACGGTCGAACTGCATGCCCTCAACGACCTCGCTGTAGGTCTCGGCGGTCTTGGACTCCTCGATGGTGATAACGCCGTTCTGCGACACCTTCTCCATAGCCTCGGCGATAAGAGTGCCGATGACCTCGTCGCCGGAGGAGATAGCGCCTACACGGGCGATATCACCCGAGCCGGAGACAGGCTGGGAGTTAGCTCTGATTGCGCCGACGGCGGCCTCGGTGGCCTTGGTGATGCCACGCTTCATGGTCATGGGATTTGCGCCTGCTGCGAGGTTCTTAAGTCCCTCGTTTATCATTGCCTGTGCAAGCACGGTAGCACTGGTGGTGCCGTCGCCTGCGACATCGTTGGTCTTGGTGGAGACTTCCTTTATCAGCTGAGCGCCCATGTTCTCGAACGGGTCCTCAAGCTCGATCTCCTTTGCGATGGTAACGCCGTCGTTGGTGATCAGCGGTGCGCCGAACTTCTTGTCGAGCACTACATTGCGGCCCTTGGGGCCGAGGGTGATCTTAACGGTATCTGCAAGCTGATTTACGCCACGCTCAATTGCCTTGCGTGCGTCTTCGCCGAAAATAATCTGTTTTGCCATGATTCAACACTCCTTATTCTACGATTGCGAGAATATCGCTCTGGCGGACGATGGTGTAATCAACATCGTCGAGCTTTATCTTGCTGCCGCTGTACTTGCCGACGAGAACCTTGTCGCCGACTGCGACCTCCATCTTGACCTCGTTGCCGTCAACTACGCCGCCGGGGCCTACCTCGACGACCTCATAAATTTCGGGCTTCTCCTGAGCGGAAGCGGTAAGGAAAATGCCGCTCTGGGTCTTTTCCTCGGCAGCACGCTGCACGAGCACGATCCTGTCTGCCAAAGGTTTCAGCTTCATATATATTACCTCCAAATGTTTTATACAAAAAAATTCATCGAATTAGCACTCTTTAGCCCTGAGTGCTAATTCGATTATTATAATAACACACTTTTCGGATTTTGCAATAGCAAAAACACAAAAATTTTATGAATTTTTATATATATTTCGACACAAGTTTCAGAAATACATAAATAAATCACATTTGATCATGCCGTTATACAGCTTACGCTTTTTATCGGCGGTCTTGCCGAAGGTGCGCTCAAACTCGGTGTGCGAGGACAAAAGGTACAGCTTCCAGTTTTCTGTTTTTCGCCACGCCTCGCCGAACAGGCGGTACAGCGTCTCGGCCTCCCTCTTTTCCATGATGCGCTCGCCGTAGGGCGGGTTCGTGACGATGATGCCGTTTTCGGTTTTTCTGTCGAACTTTGTCGCATCGGCTTTTTCAAAGCGGACGATATCCGCAACTCCGGCACGCTCGGCGTTTTCACGGGCGATAACGAGGGCGTTGGGGTCTATATCCGCACCCACGATGCGGTAGTCGCCGTGAAACTCTCTTGAGCGAGCCTCCTCACGGGCAAGGTTCCACACGCTGCCGTCAAGGCTGCGCCACGCCATCGCCGAGAAGCGGCGGTCAAGCCCGGGAGCACGGTTTTTGGCGATGAGGGCTGCCTCGATGGGGATGGTTCCGCTGCCGCAGAACGGGTCGCAGAAATCCTCCCTGCCACGGTAGTGGGAGAGCGTTACCATAGCGGCGGCCATGGTCTCCTTGAGCGGCGCTGCGTTGTGCGCCGGACGGTAGCCACGCTTGTGAAGCCCCGCTCCGGAGGTATCGATGCACAAGGACGCCACATCCTTCATTATGGAAAACTGTATCTGATATGTTTCCGCCGTCTCGTCGAACCACTCGATGCCGTACACGCTTTTTAAGCGCTCCACGACCGCCTTTTTAATTATCTTCTGGCAATCGGAGACGGAAAACAGCTTCGAGTTGAGGCTGTAGCCCTTGACGGGAAAGGCGGCATCCCGGGGGATGAGCATCTCCCACGGCAGCGCCTTGGTCTTTTCAAAAAGCTCGTCGAAGCTGCGTGCTTCAAATCTGCCGAGCTCAACGAGCACCCGCTCGCCTATCCTTAGATTTATATTTGTCTTGGCGATCGCTTGAGCGCCGCCCTTAAAATACACTCTGCCGTTTTCCGAGCGCACACCGTCAAGCTTCATTCTCTTGAGCTCGTCGGCTATCGGCCCTTCAAGGCCGAGCAGGCAGGGCACGCACAGGTCAAAATTATTATTCATGCCGAAATCTCCTTTTCCAGATTAGATAATAACCGAAAACCGTTATAATGTAAATGAAAAAATATACAACATCTTATTTTGTTTTACATTTTATTCACCTTTATTGTTTTGCTTGATGTATAATCAAACCGTAACTATAATAGTATCAAAATCCACCTAAGGGGGAACAATTATGAATAAAAGAGCCCTCATTGTAGAAGACGATGTCAACATCGCCGAGCTGCTGATGCTCTATCTTGAAAAGGACGGCTTTGATGTCAGCATCGCCCACGACGGCGGCAAGGGCATGGCCATGTTCAACGAGCTTAATCCCGACCTCGTGCTGCTCGATGTCATGATGCCGGTCATGGACGGCGTTCAGGTCTGCCGTGAGATACGCAAGACCTCATCCGTGCCTATCATCATGCTCACCGCTAAGGGCGAGACCTCCGACAAGGTCACGGGTCTCGACTCGGGCGCAGACGATTATATCACCAAGCCCTTTGAGGTCAAGGAGCTGCTTGCCCGCATCCACGCCGTAATGCGCCGCACCGAGGATAACGATGCTCCCAAGGAGAAGAAGCTTTGCTATGACAAGCTCATCGTAAACCTCGATTCCTATGAGCTCATTGTAAACGGCAAAAAGGTCGATACGCCGCCTAAGGAGATGGAGCTTCTTTACCATCTCGCCGCCTCGCCGAACATCGTGTTCACGAGAAACCAGCTTCTTGACGAGGTCTGGGGTTTTGACTACTTCGGCGATTCGAGAACCGTCGATGTCCACATCAAGCGCCTGCGTGAAAAGCTCGAGGGCGTTTCCGACCAGTGGTCGCTGCAGACCGTTTGGGGCGTAGGCTATAAATTTGAAGTTGCAAGATAAATGAAAAGTATCTACTTCAGAAACTTTCTTGCCACAGCCACTCTTGTTTTATGCTGCTTTACCATCATCGGCGCAGCCTTCTTCTTTCTCGGAAGAAGCTACCTTATCAATAACACCCGTGACAACATGAACGCCAGTGCCGACGAGGTCGTGCGTGCAGCCGCCGCCGTCAGCCGTGAGCAGTCGCTGTCCTCGTGGAGCCTGCGCATGACGATAAGCCCCATCGCAAACAGCACCGACTGCCATATATTCATCAGTGATCAGGACGGTCTTGTACTGTCCTGTTCCGATTTGGTGCCCTACTGCGAGCACACGGGAAAGCAACTCGACCGGACGGTGGTGAACACCCTGCATGTCGAAAAAGGGCTCGACCGCCTGACCACGCTTGCGGGCTTTTACCCGGAGCAGCGCTTTGTCGTGGCAAAGCCCATCGAGGCAGACGGCAGCATCATCGGCTATGTGTTCGTGTCGTCGGATAACGCCGGGGTGATGGACACATGGAAGACTTTCATCGGCGTTGCGCTCACTGTGGGCGTTGCGGTCATGCTCATTGCGATGCTCATGTCGCTGATCTTCTCGAAGAAGATGGCGGAGCCGCTCGACCAGCTCACCGTTGCATCACGAAAGTTCGCCTTGGGCGACTTTTCCGTGCGTGTGGAGAACGCCGACCGGCGGGATGACGAGATAGGCACGCTGCTCGACTCGTTCAACAACATGGCCAATAGCTTAGAGCGCTCCGACCGCAAGCGTCAGGAGCTCATTGCGAATATCTCGCACGAGCTGCGCACCCCCATGACCACGATAGCCGGCTTTGCCGACGGCATCATCGACGGCACGATACCCCGTGAGCAGGAGGATAAGTACCTGCGCAAGATAGCCGATGAGACGAGACGGCTTGCTCGCTTGGTGCGCAACATGCTCGACCTTTCGCAGGCCGAAACCAAGGCGATCGACAAGTCGAAGCGCAAGAAGTTTGACCTGTCCGAGCTTTTGCTGCAAACGCTCTTGAGCTTTGAAAGCCGGGCAAAGGATAAAAACCTCGATGTCGACCCTCAGCTTCCCGAGGATCCGATCATCGTTTTTGCCGAGCGTGACTCGATAACGCAGGTGCTTTATAATCTCACAGACAACGCCGTCAAGTTTGCCGCAGTGGGCAGCACCATCACGATAAGGCTGTATAAGCGTGACGGCAAGGCATATGTTTCTATTAAGGACAGGGGCGAGACCATCCCCGAGGATGACCTGCCGCTCATCTTCGACCGTTTCCACAAGTCCGACCGCTCCCGCAGCATGGATAAGGACGGCGTGGGGCTCGGGCTGTACCTCGTCAAGAGGATAATAAACAGCCACGACGAGGATATCGTGGTCACGAGCCGTGACGGCGTTACGGAATTTGTTTTCACACTCCCCCTTGCTTAGAAAGAGGATCTTATGAGCTGGTACGATAACAACGAAAATTGGTATAAGCCGAACTACTCGCAGCCTGCGCCCGTGCAGTCGGCGGTGCAGCGCCCGCAGGCAAAGCTCCCGGGCAATCGCCGCACCCGCATAATCGCACTGATACTGTGCGCAGTTTTGCTGCTCGGCGGCATCGTCTACTCCGTTCTCGAAGCCGATTGGTCGGACAGCGGGACGGACGAGGACGGCATGCCCAAAAGCTACATGACCTATTTTGAAGACTACTACGCCTCGGCGTCAAAGACCCCGTCGAGCATCAAGCTCGAAAAGGTCGCAGACCGTGGCTCACTCACACTGCAAACGGGCTCATCCGGCGCAGCGAAGCTCAGCTACAATGAGATATTCCAAAAGTGCTCGCCCTGTGTCGTCGGTATCAAGTCCTTTGACGGCAAAAGCAGCGACTCGTACAGCTGGGGCAGCGGCATCGTCGTCTCCTCTGACGGCTACATTCTCACGAACACGCATGTCATTGACGAAGGCGAGCGTGCGACCGTGCAGCTTTACGACGGCACGACCTTTGACGCTAAGCTCGTCGCCGCCGACTCGCAGAGTGATGTTGCGATATTGAAGATAGAAAAAGCCGGCCTCACACCGGCGGTGTTCGCAAGCTCGAAGAACATCCAAACGGGCGACGAGGTCTGCGCCATCGGCAACCCACTCAGCCCCGACTACAGTCTCACGATGACGAGCGGGATCATCTCCGCAACCAGCCGTGAGGTCAGCTACAACGGTGCCGTCATGAACCTTTTGCAGACCGACACCTCCATCAATGAGGGCAACTCCGGCGGCCCGCTTTTCAACGACTGCGGGCAGGTCATCGGCATCACGAATATGAAGATAGTGTCCAGCTTCTCAAACATCGAGGGCATCGGCTTTGCGATTCCGTCGGACACCCTGCAAAGCATCGTTGCCGCCCTCATGGACGACGGTGCGGTGTACGGCCGCTCGACCATCGGCATCACGGTCGGCCCGATAAGCGAGAAGATCGCCGAGTATTACGACATCCCCGTGGGGCTTTATGTCTCCGAGGTTCTGGATAACTCCGATGCGCAGAAGCAGGGCATCAAAAAGGGCGATATCATCGTCAAGGTCAACGGCAAGGACGCCCACTCGACCTCCGATATCGCCGAGGAAAAATCCAAGCTCGATATAGGCGATGAAATTTCCTTCACCGTCTGGCGCAGCGGCTCGACCTTCGATGTCTCCGTCAAGATCATGGACTCGGTGGATATCTACAATGCTAAATAAACCAAACCGGCTCACCTTGTTGGGTGAGCCGGTTTTCGTAAGCAAAAAGTGTAATTGTCGAAAGCGGCTGTTACATATTCGGATCTTTTCCAGTATACAAAAGTTTTGATTACCCTCGCCGCCCTGCTTATGTCAAGCAGGAAGTGAGCATAAAAAAGATGTAATCGCCTCGTGCAGGAGGCGATTACATAAAATTTTCGCTATCTTGGGCAACCGTCTATTGGGTAGCACCTACTTTCAATTACTATAATTGACTTCCTCACTAAATTTGTCAACATTTTTTTAGCGGCAGATATAGCAGTGCCATTCTTCCTCGTGGAGGTGGGTGAGTATCTCAAATCCGGCGGAGCGGAGGGCGGCGGCGACATCCGATTCCCGGCCGTCGATGATGCCGGAGGTGATGAACACGGCGTCTTGCGCCATGAACGGTCGGACGAGCGGGGCAAGCGGGATTATGACATCCGAGACGATGTTGGCAAGCACGATATCGTAGCCCATGCCGAGACTTCTCCGCAGGGCTGCGTCACCGATGATATCACCGGCGTAGACCTTTAACCGGTCTGCGCCGATGCCGTTTAGTGCGGCATTATCCATGACCACATCGGGCGCTTTCGGGTCGATATCGCAGCCGATGCAGGAGCCTGCACCCAAAACGAGCGCACCGATGCCGAGTATTCCGCTTCCGCAGCCGAGGTCGAGCACCTTTTTGCCGTCAAGGTCAAAATTTTGCAGCGCCTCAAGGCACATGCGGGTGGTCGCATGGCTGCCTGTGCCGAACATGAGCCCCGGGTCAAGGCGCAGCGGCACACGGCCGTTCAAGTCCGTCTCCTCCCACTCGGGCACTACAATGAGCCTGTCGCCTATCTCCAGCGGCTTATAATACTGCTTCCAGTTATTTTCCCAGTCTGCGTCATCGACAACATTCGTCTCAAACTCAAGACCTGCGTTTTTAATCTCCTCCAGCATGGCTTCGCTGCCTTCATCAAGGTACAGCTTTATGCGGGAGACACCGGCGTATTTATCCTCAAGCTCCCTATCGACATAGTCCCAGTACTGGCGGTTATTTTCGAGAAACGAGCGAAAGTCCGCCTCGTTTTCGATGACATATTCGCACAGGCCGAGGGCGCTGAGCTTATCGCAGCATTCGTCGATGCCGCTTTCGGTGGTTTCGATGATGACCTCTGTATATTTCATGTTCCATCCTTAAAATTGCCCCGTCCTTGAGACGGGGCAATAAGTTTTATTTTTTTATTCGGCAGTGTTGTCGCAGATAAGACCGTAGCCGCCGTTTCTGCGGCGGTAGACGACGGAGACGGCTCCGTCTTCCTCGTCATTTCTGAACACGAAGAACTCGTGCTCAAGCAAATTCATCTGCAATATCGCTTCCTCGGGCGACATGGGCTTAATGGAGAATCGCTTGCTGCGGACGATTTTGAACTCCTCATCCTCATCCTCCTCAGCAGGCGCATAGGAGGGTTTGACCTCACGCTCCAGAGCTCCTTCCCTCAGCCGCTTCTCAAGACGGGTCTTGTTCTTGCGGATCTGCCGCTCAATTGCGGCAACGCCGGAATCGACGGAGGCGTACATGTCGCTCGTAAGTTCGCTTGCCCTGTAATACAGGCCGTTGTTTTCGATGGTTATCTCGGCAAGGAAGCGGCCGCGCTCGGTGCTGAAGGTGAGGTAAGCATTGCTCTCGGTCTTAAACAACCGGTCAAGCTTTCCGACCTTGCGCTCGGCATAGGCACGCAGGTCTGCGGATGCATCCATCTTTTTCTCGGTAAAAGTGAACTTCATTTGTGTCAGCTCCTTTCTGCGTTAGCAGTGAGTTTTAAGCTAACGGAATCAAAACCGATAGGGTTCGGCTCCCGTCAACTTATCTTCCTGCTTGTTTATAGTGTAGCATAAGTTTAGTCAAAAATAAAGTGCATTTTGTTGAAATTGCCTTAAATTTAAATAATTATTCAAAAATAATAGTGCAATTGGGCAAGGCATCCTTCAAATGGGCTATCTGATCGTCAGACAGGCCGTTCTGCTCGATGTGCAGCAGACGCAGGTTTTTGAGCGAATACAGGGGGCTTGCATCGCTGATGTTGTTGTCCGAAAGGTCGAGCGTTTCAAGCGTTTTGAGCTTTGAAAGCGCCGAAACGGAGGTGATGACATTGCTGCTGAGGTCAAGATGCCGCACGCTCTTAAAGCCCGAGGCCGCCGATATGTCGCTTATCCCGAGGCTCGATGCATCCACGGTCTCGGCCGTGGCGGAAAACTCCTTGCCGCCGAGCGTTATCTTCTTCGTAAGCTCCGAGTGCGTTATCTTGCAGCCGGGCAGCTTCTTTTGAAGCTTGCTCACGCCCGCTTCGGTGAGGTCGGGGTTATTTTCAAGCGACAGGCTTGCAAGGCTCGTGAGGTTATAAAGCTTTTCAAGGTCGGAGTCGGAAATGCCGGTATTTTTAAGGCCGAGTATCTTGAGGTTGCTCAGCTTTGCAAGACCCTGCGTGCCGTCAAGCTCGTTGCTGCTGAGGACAAGCTCCTTAAGCTGCTTCAGTTCGGACAGTGCCGTGACGGAGGTTATTTTGTTATCGGCAAGATTCAGATGCTCAAGCGTCGTCATGCTCATGAGCGGGCGAATGTCGCTTATCATGTTGCTCGACAGGTCGAGCACTCTAAGCTTCGGCAGGTCAAGCAGCGTGCTGATATCCCTTATGTAGTTGCCGCCAAGATCCAGCTCCTCAAGGCTCGTGCACACGGCAAGCGGGCTGAGGTCGGTTATCGAGCAGCCGCTCAGGTCAAGCTTTGTAACATCGCTCTTGAAGGTCTTGCCGCCGAGATGAACATCAACAATGTCGGTTTTTGCATCATCATTGTAGATAAGGCAGCTCGGCAGACGGGTCTTGAGATCCTTTATCTGGCTCTGACTGACCTCGATGCCGCCGATGGTGAGCATGGTAAGGCCGTTCAGGTCATAAAGCGGGGTGAAGTCCTTGATATCGTTGTTATCAAGATGCAGGGTGCGCAGAGTTTTAAGCTGCGACAGCGGGGTAATATCGGTTATCTGATTGTTGCTCAAATCGAGCGACACGAGCTTTGTGAGCGGGGTAAGGAAGCTCAGATCGTCTATCTCGTTATCCGCAAGCTTCAGGCTCGTAAGCTCCGTGAGCTTGCCGATGTCGGTCAGTCTGCCGCTGCGCATGCCCTTGCCCGACAGGTCGAGCACAGTGGTCGTTTTAATATCATATTGCGTGTCGCCTATGAGCACGACCTGTCCGCTCTCGTAGGCCTCCTTGGCCTTTTTGAGCATTTCGATGCGCTCCTTTATCGTCTCATTGCCGGAGCTCGAGCTTTCTAAAATGGCGATGGCGTTAACATAGTCGAGCTTTGCCTCGTAGCACTGGCTCATCAGAAGCAGGCAGTCGTCGGTCTTGTCGATCGCCATGGCGCTGCGCAGCTTTTCGAGCGCCTCGTCATATTTGCCGTCGTAGTACAGCGACTGCGCCTGATTGTAAAGCTGCTTGTACTCACGGTCGCCGGATGAATTTTTGAGTATCAAAATGCCGGCCAACAGCAGTGCAAGCGCTGCCACAACGGCGGCGCAGATGATGATCACCTTCTTCTTGCTGCGGGTCTTGCGCTCATCCTGCGTCTCCTCGATAACACGCTTTGCCGCCTCGGACGGGCGGCGCTTGGGCGCCTTATCGGGCTCGGGGTCGGTATCGACATCCGCATCCGGCTCTTGCGTGTCCTCGGGGTCTATCACATAGCCCTCGGTCTCACGCAATATCGCCTCGATCTCGGGATCGAGCGTTGTATCAAAAACGGGCTTTTCGTCGACGACGGTCTTTTCCTCGGCGATACGGCGAAGCTCGTTTTCTATATCGTCACGCTTGACAACGACGGTCTTTTCCTCGGTCGAAGCCAGATCATTTATCTTGTCCGTCAGTTTGCTCATGCTCTTCCTCCGTTTCCTTGGTCTCATTCGGCACAGTCTCTTTGTCCGGCACAGGCTCCTCGTTCTGCACCAATATGTCGATTATCTCCTGCTCGTCCGGCTCGGGCTTTGAAAAATCACGCTTTTTCATCGCAAATGTGATAAAAAACAGTGCAAGCATGATGCACAGAACCGATATCTCCGGCAGCCACTCGGCAAGGCTCATGGCGTTTTCATTTGCCAAAAATGTGTTCCTGTCCTCGACAAGTATGTGGTACAAAAACGGCAGGCCGAACAGTGGCAGCAAAAGCCACTTCGTGCGGATAACGCCGAACACCGTGCCGGTGTAGAGCATCGCAACGAGAAGGTACAGCAGGATGCACAGCACCGTGTGCAGGATGCTGTCAAAGCCGAGCGCCTTTATTATAAAGAACACCACGCCTAAAATGACCGGTATCGCCGTGAGTGAAAACAGGCGCTTGCCCATGTACAAAATAATGACGATAAACAGCACATTGCACAGCACAGGCAGCGCTATCTGCGTATAGATAAACGCAGCGTCCTTATTCGCCCAGAAGCCCCAGTAGCCGAACAGCCGCAGCACCGCCGACAGGCCCATCAGCAGCGCCGACAGCTTTACAAATATATTCTTTCTGCTTACGCTGTATCTCAGTTTTTCTTTTTCCATCTTAAAAAGCCCAGTTCCCCTCTTTGAAGATAGCGACCTTTTCGCCGTTTGCGCAGGTGCCGACGATGCTAAGATCCTGCGAGCCTATCATGAAGTCCTCGTGTATCATCGAGGAGTTTATGCCCATTTCACGGCACTGCTCGACGGTGTATTTGTCGTAGTCCTTTACGCAGTTTGTAAAGCCCTCGCCGAGTGCAAGGTGGCAGGCGGCGTTTTCGTCAAACAGGGTGTTATAAAACATAAGCTCGCTGTTTCTTATCGGGCTGTCATAGGGTACGAGTGCGCACTCGCCGAGCATGGCAGAGCCCTCGTCCATGGCGACCATGGTCTTGAGCGCATCCTCGTTTTTCTCGGCGTGAACCTCGACTACCCTGCCGTTTTCAAAGCGGATTGAAAAGTTTTCTATCATAACGCCGCGGTACGACAGCGGACGGGTTGAATACACGATGCCCTCGGCCTTGCCCTTCATGGGGCTTGTAAAGACCTCCTCGCTGGGGATGTTGGGGTTAAACTCAACTCCGGCGCCGAGAGTTTTCTCCGAACCTGCAAGGAACTGCGCCTCGGGGATGAGCTGCACCGTAAAGTCCGTGCCGTTTGAGGACGAGTAGTGCAGTGAGCGCAGGTCAAGGCTGTTTAAATAATCGCAGCGGCGCTTGAGGTCGGCGTTGTGCTCACGCCAAGCGGCGATGCCGTCGCCGTCGGCACGGGAGGTATACAGTATCGCCTCCCAAAGCTTCTCGACCGCCTCGTCCTCGGGTACACCCGGGAACACCTTCTTTGCCCACGCCCTGCCGGGCACGGCCGCAATGACCCACTGGTACTTGTTGTCCATCGAATCACGGATGGGCTTTATGACCTTCCAGCGCATCTGCACCGATTTGCCCCACTTTTCCTGATCCATGCCGTCAAGCCCGCTCGGGTCTTGTGACTCAAGATATATCATCGCAGGCAGCGTCTCGGCACGGTGGAGCAGCTTCTGTCTTTCCCACTCGGCCATGGTGCCGAGGCGCTCGACGCTCTGGTACTTTACATGCAGAAGCTGAAGCGCCTGATGCGACCACTCGACACGCACCTGCGCTGCGCCCGCCTTGTAGCACTCCTCGACGATGAGCTCAACGAAGCCCGGCTGGTCGAGCTCGGCGCACACGACGACATCCTGCCCGGGCTGCACGGCAGCACCCGTGCGCACGATAAGCTCGGCATAGCCCCTTATTTTTTTTGCGTCCATATTAAAAACTTCCTCATTAACGATTTGAGATTATATTTTATCATATCAATGGCAAAAATTCCACAGCTTCTTTCATATTTATTTCTTTACAAAATGTTGTTGAGTTAATACTTGATTTGTAATATAATCTGTGCATCAATGAGGTGATCTAATGCTCGGAAAACAACAATTCAGAACGATTTCTCTCGTTATCGCCGTCATTCTGCTCGTTGTCGCCTTCATGGTCGGCATCCTCAACAAATCCGATGACAAGCTTGAGCTCAGGCAGGTACAGGGCGAGTATAACGATTTCAAGGCCATTGTCGACACCCTGTCGGAAAACGACAAGAAGCTTACCGACGGCAAGGCCGAATATGACAGCGAAAAGGCATCCTACGACGAGGACAAGGCCGCCTACGACAAGGCCGTCGCCGACTGCGATGCGCAGGAGGTCAAGTTCGATGAGGATGTCATGAGCTATAACCAAAAGCTTGCGCAGTATAATGTCACGAAGGACGCAGTCTCCTCCGGCAAGACTGCATACAACAGCGGCAAGACTCAGCTCGACGAGGGCTGGAAGACCGTCAACGAGGGTGAGGCACAGCTCAAGGAGCTCGACAAGGCAAAGAGCGCTTATAGCAGCGCAAAAAGCCAGTATGACCAGAGTGCGGCGGCTTATAACAAGCTCACCAAGGCCATTTCCGATCTTGAGGATAAGGGCGTTCCCCATATCATGGCGCTCACGATGGTAAGCGCAACGACCGGTCAAATAGTCACCGATGATTCGCTCAGCGAAATGAAGTCGCAGCTCGACAGCGCAAAAAAGCAGCTGGACACCACAAAAGAGCAGCTCGATCAGGCCGAAAAAGCCAAGGCTCAGCTCGACAGCGCAAAGTCGCAGCTCGAGAAGGGTCAGTCGGAGCTTGACAGTGCAAAATCGCAGCTCGATGCAGGCGAAAAGCAGGTCAGCAAGCTTCAAAAGGAGATAAGCGGCGGGCAGGAAAAGCTCGATGCCGAGCAGAAGGCGCTCACCGATAAGCGAGCCGAGCTTGACAAGACCAAGGAAGAGCTGGAAGCCCGCAGCGACAAGCTCAAGGAGTACGAGACCGTTGCCGAGAAGGCTCAGCGCAGCCGTGAAAAGCTCATCGATGCAGGCTACGGCAGTGCCGAGGATGACAATGCGGCTATCCTTGCAGCGGCACAGACGCACGAAAGCAAGCTGCACGGCGAGTACATGCGTGCCACTGTGTCCTACTCCGTCACATATGCTGCGTACATGCTTGCCATCGTCATTGCCATAATTGCGCTCGTGAAGCTCAAAAAGGGCAAGCTCAAGCCTGCGACAACGCTCGCAGTCGCCGCTGCCGCACTCGGTGCCGTGAGCCTTATCGCCTCTGTCGTGTTCGGCTCGGTGCACTCGCTTGCGTTTGCCGCCGCCGTGTTCACCGCCGTCGGCGTGTGCCTGACCGAGAAACCTGAAGCAGCTTGATATTAAAGCTCCCGCAGCTTGCGGGAGCTTTGCGTTTAAAAGGATAACGATATGAAAACCGAGAAAAAGATAGTCGGCGTGATCGGCGGCATGGGGCCGCTGGCGACCGCTGATCTGTACCGTAAGATAGTCGAGCACACGCTCGCCGACTGCGATCAGGCGCATGTGCGCACGATGATCGATTCAAACACCAACATCCCCGACCGCACCGCTGCGCTGCTCTCCGGCGGCGAAAGTCCCGTCCGTGAGCTTCAAAGCAGCGCTCGCCTGCTTGAGCAAGCGGGTGCTCAGGTGCTTGTCATGCCCTGTCACACGGCACATTGCTTTTATGACGAGGTGCAGGCCGCAGTGCAGGTGCCGGTGCTTAACATGATAGACCTCACCGTGCAGGAGCTCAAGCGGCGGGGCGTTGCCCGGGCAGGACTTCTCGCCACCGACGGTGCAGTGCAAAGCGGCATTTATCAGCGCCATTTTGCGGGCAGCGGCATCGAGCTTCTTCTCCCCGACCCCGAAGGTCAGGCGGCGCTCATGGACATGATATACTCCGGCGTGAAAGCCGGCCGCTCAGACTATGACACGCAAGCTGTCCGCACGGCGCTGGACAGGCTCATTGACGCAGGTGCCCAGACCCTCATCCTCGGCTGCACGGAGCTCCCTCCCGCATTCGAAATGTATGATTTAGATTACCCGAACCTCGACCCCACTCTCACCCTCGCCCTCGCCGCCATCACCGCCTCCGGCGGCACGGTGAAGTGAGAAAAAACCTCACGATTCTGTTGAATCGTGAGGTTTTTTGTTTATTCCTCGGAGACATGGATCTCTTTGATTGTGAAATCCTGGCCGGTGAGGATGGATTTTTCAAAGCTTCCGCAGTTCGGGCAGTAGCCCTCGTGCTCGATGACATTGAAAATTTCGTCGCAGTCGTCGCACTCGGCCATGCCGGGTATGACATTCATGATGAGCTTCGTGCCCTCAAGTATCGTCCCCTCGGTCGCAACGGGATATATCTCCTCGACATACTTCGGGATGATGAGCGACAGCTCGCCGATATCCAAAACGACCTCGTCTATCTTCTTCACACCGTTCTCGGCGGCGAAGCTTTCGACCGTGCGCACGACCTGCTTTACAACACCTATCTCGTGCATATCACTTCTTGAGGAGCTTCTTTGCCACGAAGCGGCTTGCGGCTGCCGGAGCGTTGCCGACGGCGGTCATGAGCGTGTTCATGTAGCTGTAAGAGGTGTGATCCATGACCTTCTCAAGATGGATGGCGTCAAACTTGCACTTGGTGGTGCAGATGCCGCAGCCGATGCACATATCCTCGTCGACGACGACGCAGCCGCAGCCGAGGCAGCGGGCGGCTTCCTTCTTGATCTGCTCCTCGGTGAGGGTACCGCGCAGATCCTTGAAGCTCTTCTTTGCCTCCTTGGCGGATGCACCGGCGGCCTTCTGGCGGGGTGCATTGTCAAAGCCGACTGCGTTGATGCCAAGCGTTGCGACATCCAGCGGCTTATAATCACGGTGGTCACGGCCGAGATCCTGGGTCTGGCCGGGATGTACATAGCGGTGGATGGAGATGGACGCTTCCTTGCCTGCCGCAATTGCGTCGATGGCAAACTTCGGGCCGGTGACAAGGTCGCCGCCTGCGAAAACATCCTCAACATTGGTTCTGCCGTACTCGTCGACGAGAACGGTGCCCTTTGCGCCGGTGTTGATGCCTTCGATGCCCTCAAGGTCGATCTTCTGACCGATTGCGGAGATCACGGCAGAGACCTTCATGGTCTCGAACTCGCCGGTGCCGACGGGCTTGCCGTCCTTGAGCTCCATGATCTCGACCTTGAGCTCGGCTGCCTTGCCCTCGCCGGTTATCTCGGCGGGAGCTGCGAGGAACTTGAACTTCACGCCCTCTTCGATGGCTTCTTCTATCTCGTCGTCCGCTGCGGGCATTGCGTCACGGTCACGGCGGTAGACTATCGTGGTCTTTGCGCCGAGGCGGACTGCGGCTCTTGCGACATCGATGGCGACATTGCCGCCGCCGATGACTGCGACCGCCTTGCCGATCATGGGCTTATTGCCGAGATTGACCTCACGCAGGAAGTCGATGCCGGTGAAAACGCCTTCCATGTCGTCGCCCGGGCAGCCGACCTTTGCGCCCTTGGAGGCGCCGACTGCAAGATAAATGGCCTTGAAGCCGTCCTTGCGCAGCTTATCGAGGGTGATGTCCTTGCCGACCTCAACGCCGGTCTTGAACTTCACGCCCAGATCCTTGAGCACCTTTATCTCGGCCTTGATGACATCCTTCTCGAGACGGAACGAGGGGATGCCGAGAGTGAGCATACCGCCGAGCTCCTTTTCCTTCTCGTAAACGGTGACGGGGTAGCCCTTAACGGCGAGGTAGTATGCGCAGCTCAGGCCGGCAGGGCCCGCGCCGATGACCGCTATCTTCTCCTCGTACTTTCTGCCGATCTGATTGAGAAGCTTCGGCACGAAGCGGGTCTTTGCGTCGAGATCCTTCTCGGCGATGAACTTCTTGACATCGTCGATTGCGACGGCGTCATCGATGCTCGCACGGGAGCAGGCGGCTTCGCAGGGCTTATTGCAGATGCGGCCGCAGACTGCGGGGAAGGGATTCTCCTTCTTGATGAGCTCGAGAGCCTCGGTGTAGCGGCCCTCGCCCGCCAGCTTCAGGTAGCCCTGAACGGGGATATGGGCCGGGCATGCTGCCTTGCAGGGCGCGGTGCCGCTGGGCATTACATCGGTGCGGTTGGTGCGGTAGTTGACATTGTAGCTCTTGGGATCCCAAGGAATTTCCTTGTCGGAATGGTAAGCGTCGGAGATCTTCGGGTCGACGGTGCTGCACTTCTGACCGAGCTTGAGAGCATTGGTCTGGCAGTTTTCGACGCACTGACCGCAGGCGACGCACTTGTTCTTGTCGACCTTGGCGAGGAAGTTGGACTGTATCGACTTTGCCGAGCGGAAGTAGTTTGCGATACGCAGAGCGTAGCACGAGCAGCCGCAGCAGTTGCAGATAGCTGTGGTATCCTCAAAGCCGGGGGTCTGGTTTATCTCGTGGACAAGGCCGTTGTCCTCGGCACGCTTTAATATCTCATATGCCTCCTCCTTGGTGATAAGGCGGTGAGTGCCGAGGCGGGAGTAATTTATGGCGTTGTCGTTGAGGTACATGCACATATCCTCTTCGAGGTGGCCGCAGCCTTCGCCGATCAGGCGGCGGGAACGGCGGCAGGAGCACGGGCCGACGGAGATGGCCGATGCCTTCTCGATAAGGGTGCGCACCTCGTCATAGGATGCGGTCTTGGAGTTGTTTTCAATGGCGCTCATGACGGGCATAACACGCATGAACATCATGCCCTGCTTGCCGTTCTGCAGAACGGGAGCGACCATTGCGATGCGGCGGCGGGTGTACTCCTCAAAGCATGCGCCGAGGTCAGGGTAGCGCTCGCACTGCTCGTTGTTCGAGAGGATGCCCTCCATGATGCCGGGCACCCAAATGGGGTAGTACCAGCCGGCCTTTGCGCCGTTGAGGCCCTCCATTGTGCGGCACACGCCGGCCACATTGAGCTTGTCAAGCTGCTCACGGGTCCATTCGACGCTTGCCTTGCAGCGCTTTGCAAGCTCCTCGGTGGTGCGGGGTGTGTCAAGCTTCATATGAAGCATGACCTTGCACATATCGTCGTCGACGATAGGCTCGAGAATGCGGTACTCGGGGTCATTGTAGGTGATGCCGGTGTAGGTCAGACTTTCGAGGCTGATCTTTGTCGCCAGCTTCAGAATATTCGGTCTGTGTGCCATAATTGATCTCCTTATTATGTATTTATTTTTCTTGCAAACTAACCAACTGAACTAATGGTATAGTTATATCACAGAAAAATCGATATGTCAAACTTTTGACCTTTTCAATACGCATTAAATCTTCTGCTATTCTTTACTGCCGTAGCCCGACCGGTAGGTGCATACTGAAGTTAAATCCGTACATCAACCTATCGTGCAAACAAAAAAACACTCCGCATAAAAACACGGAGTGTTTGTCGTTTGAATTATCAGGGGATGATGCTGTCTTTTACGCCGCCGAGGAAGTCGCCGAGACCCTTGGAAAAGTCGCCGACGGTGTTCATGATGCCGTTGGCATCGCCCTTGTCGTAGGCATTGCCGATGTCCTTGAGCGAGCCGACGAAATCGTCCGCTGCGCCCTCGACGCCCTTTTCGACATTGTCGCCGTAGTTTTTGATGTAATCGATCTTGTCGCGGCCGTTATCCTTGCTGCCGCCGTTATTTGCGGTCGAGCCGCTGTTCGAGCCGCTGCCGCTCTTTGTCGGCTGCTTTTCGGCGGCTGCCTTGCTGCCGCTCACGGCTGCGTCATTGCTGCCGTTGACGGTAGAAGCATCGGCCGAAGTCGGCTCGGCGGTCGCCTCGGGCTGCACCGTCTCGGTCGGGGCGGGTTCGTTCTTGTCGTTGTCATCGCCGGAGCACGCCGACAGCGAGGCCGCTAGAATGACGATGAGCGCTGCAAGCACTACGAGTCCCACAACAAAAAATATGCTTTTCTTTTTGGTCTGTGCCATGTTTCCCTCCGTTTTCGGTCGACCCCCATCGACCGTATCTAAATTATTCCGGCAATTTTGTCTATTCTAGCATACTATTTGAGTAAACGCAAGAGTTTAAAATGTATTTTATCCATTAACTTCCACGCATTTGTTTTTAACGAGAGTGTGACGGCGACCTCGCCGAGGATGATGCCTGCGAAGGTGTCAAGAAGGAAGTGCTGCTTGACGAACACGGTGGATGCGCACACGAGCGCCGCAAACAGTCCCGAACCGATGACCACGGGCTTATCGAGCTTTGCTATCATGAAGCCGCGGAACACCATGTAGGCGAACATGCAGTGCATGGACGGGAACAGGTTCGTCGGCTGATCGGCGGCGTAAAGCTGCGCAAGCAGCCTGTCGTAATACAGGCTGCCCGCTGCCTCGGGGCGGTCGATGACGGTGGGCAGGGCGATGAAAAACACGGCGCATATAAGCTCGGCCATATACAGGCCGGTGAACATTCTGAAGCACAGCTCCCGCTCCCTTGTCATGCACACGACAAGGCCGAGCATCCAGAAGATGAATGTCGCCGTATAGATCGTGACCCACTCGGGCGCAAAGGGTATGGCATCCTCAAACGGCACGGGGATGCTGTGGTGCACGGCGTTTCCGTTGATCGCCTTTGTGCCCCAATATATCGCCATGTGCAGCAGAACGGTTATTATAAGCGGCAGGTATGCGTAGCTCGGAAAGAGCTTGGTTTTCTGTAAAGTCTTATCCATGGGTCTCCTTATCTCACGAATGAGGTATCAACATTAACAACGGCGAATCGCCCGGGCATCTGCGCCTCAACGGCGGCGCATATCTCGGCTCGTACCTCGTCTGCGGTCTTATCCAGTCCGCAGGGGATGACGACATCGAAAATGAGGTTTGTGTGGCTCGGTCCTGCGACCATGCGGAAATCATGCACACCGATGATATCGTCAATTCCGGCGATGACCTCCAAAAGTCTTTTGTGCTCGGCATCGACCGCCTCGTCATCGCACACGACGGGATCCATATGTATCGTGGCCTCGCAGCCGAGCTCAGATGCCAGCGTGCGCTCGACGGTATCAACGGCGTCGTGCAGCTCAAAGATATCTCCCCTGCCGTCGACCTCGGCATGCAGGCTAATCATGAGCCTGCCGGGGCCGTAATCGTGCACGACGAGGTCGTGCATGCCGATTATCTCCTCACGGCTCATAACGATATCCTCTATCTTCTGCACGAGCTCGGGATCGGGCGCCTGACCGAGCAGCGGCGAGAGCGTGTCTCTCGCAACGCCGATGCCTGCCCAAAGGATAAACAGTGCAACGAGCACACCGGCATAGCCGTCAATATTCACATCAAAGAAATAGCTCACGCCCATGCTCAGTAAAACGACCGTGGTCGCAACGGAATCCGACAGGCTGTCGGTCGCCGTTGCCCGCATCGCAGACGACGAGATCTTTTTGCCGACCGAGCGGTTATACGCCGACATATAGACCTTGACGGCGATGGAAACTATCAATATTGCCGCCGGAAGCAGACCCATTTCGACAGGCTCGGGTGTTATTATCTTTTGTACCGAGCTTATGAGAAGCTCCACGCCCATGACGAGTATGAGCGCAGCAACGCAAAGGCCGGAGATATACTCAAGCCTCCCGTGGCCGAAGGGGTGGTCAAGGTCCGGCTTTTTGCTCGACAGATGAAAGCCCACGAGCGATATCGCCGACGAGCCTGCGTCTGACAGGTTGTTGAATGCATCGGCGGTGATGGCGATAGAGCCGGAGACTGCACCCGCAATGTACTTGCCCGCAAACAGCAGCACATTCAAAACGATGCCCAGTGCGCTGCACAGGCTGCCGTAGGCCTTCCTGACAGCGGGATCGGTCACATCGTCACGGTTTTTTATGAAAATTTTGGACAGCAGCGATACCACGGCGCATCCCTCCATCGCTCAGCGTAGTCAAAGTATTATATAACGATATTATTGAAACTTCAAGCAATGCGAAAATTTATTTGTTAATTTTATATTAAAGTCATTTTGGCATCTTGAATAAATCGGCATTTTATTATATTATGTAAAGGTATATCTATTAAATGTGTATTAGGGGCGGAAGTATGCACAAACTGGCAACATTTATCGTCGACAGGCGAAAATTAATAATGATAATTTTTGCCGTGGCGACGGTGCTTTCAATATTCACCTCGGGGCTGGTCAAGGTCAATTCCGACCTCTACACCTTCCTGCCGGAAACTTCCGAGACCCGTCAGGCGCTCGGCGTTATGGACAAGCAGTTTACGACCTACAGCACCGCAAGGATCATGGTCGAGGACATAAGCTATTCCGATGCGTTGGAGCTATACCACGACATTGCCGCCGTTGACGGTGCGAGGTCCGTGAGCTTTGACGATTCGAGCCTGCATTACACCAAAAACCGTGCGATGTTCTCCGTCACCTTCGCAGGCGGCGACAATGACGAGGCCAGCTTAAGTGCCCTTGAGGATATAGAGGACATCCTGTCCGACTACACGGTGTATTACGACACGCAGGTCGGCTATAACCCCTCGGTGCAGATAGTAAGCGAGATGCTGGTCGTCGGCATAATATCGGTCGTCATAGTCATTCTTCTGCTGCTTGCGACCTCCCGCAGCTTTGCGGAGGTGCCGGTGCTTCTCGTGACCTTCGGTGCGGCGGCGCTTTTACAGTTCGGAACGAACTTTTTGTTTAAGGAAATTTCCTATGTCTCCAATGCGGTGACGCTCATCCTTCAGCTTGCGCTTGCCATTGACTACGCCGTCATTTTGTGCAACCGCTTCGCCGAGGAAAAGCAGCATTCCGAGCCGAGACAGGCAATGATAGATGCCCTTACAAAGGGCATTCCCGAGATATCCTCCAGCAGCCTCACGACCATCGGCGGACTTGCCGCCATGGCGTTCATGCAGTTCGGTCTCGGCAGCGACCTCGGGCGGGTGCTCATAAAATCGATCCTGCTTTCGATGCTGTCGGTGTTCCTGCTCATGCCGGGGCTTCTTCTGACCTTCAACAAGGCCATTGACAAGACCCGCCACCGCAGCGTCATCCCGCACATCGACTTTGCCGGCCGCTTTGCGTGGAAAACGAGGAAGATAGTCCCGCCGATACTCGCCGTTGTGCTCATCGTGTGCGGCTACTGTGCGCTGCACTGCCCGTTTTCGTATAATTACTCCGACGCAATGCCCCTTAACCTCAACGACCGGCAGCTTGCCCGTGCCGAGGTAAACGACACCTTCGGCTACAGCAACATGATGGCCGTTGTCGTCCCGACGGGCGACTATCAGGCCGAGGCGGACATGCTCGAGGAGATAGCGAAGCTTGACCATGTGACCTCCGTTCAGGGCATCGCCATAACCGAGGTAACGGGCGGCTATAAGCTCACCGACAAGCTCACGATAGACGAATTTTGCGATATCGCAGGGCTTGACGAAATGACTGCCTCGGCGCTGTTTGCCTACTACGGCGCATCGCATGACGATTACAAGCAGGTCGGCGAGGATCTGCACAATTACAAGGTGCGGATGATAGACCTGTTTTCCTTCCTGTACGAGGTCGTGGAAAAGGGCGATGTTGAGGTCACGGCAGAGCAGAAGAGCATGATAGAGGATCTTAACTCTCAGCTTTCCGATGCCAAAGCGCAGCTCCAAGGCCCCGACTACAGCCGCATGCTCGTGTACTGCGACACCGATGTGCAGTCGCAGCAGTCGTATGATCTCATCGGCCAAATTCACGACATCGCCGAAAAGTATTACGACGGCACGATATATGTCGCAGGTGACGCAACCTGCTCCCGTGACCTTGAGCAAACCTACACGAGGGATAACGCCATGGTCAGCATCCTCTCGGTCGTGTTCGTCGTCATCGTGATTTTGTTCACCTTCCGCTCGGCCGGACTTCCCGTTCTGCTCATTGCGGTCATCCAAGGCAGCATCTGGATTAACTTCACCTGGCCGTATGTGACGAACGAGCCGATATTCTTCGTCGGCTACCTCATCGTCACGGCTATACAAATGGGCGCAAATATCGACTACGCCATCGTCGTTTCAAACCGCTACATCACCCTGCGGCAGCATAACTCCAAGCGTGTGTCGATAACCGCCGCACTCAACGGCGCTCTGCCCACGCTCATCACCTCCGGCAGCATCCTTGCCATTGCGGGTCTGCTCATCGGATTTTTGTCCACCGAGGCAATTACCTCCGATATCGGCATCGCGCTCGGCCGAGGCACATTCATCTCGCTGCTGCTCGTCATGTTCGTCCTGCCGCAGCTTCTCTTGTGGGGCGATAAGTTTATAAAGAAAACGACATTTGCAAAGAAAATTCATTTCCGTGTACCGCCCATCTTCGAGGATGACTTCGAGGAGGTCGCACGCAAGCATACGGCGGGCAAGTAAATCGGGGGATCGCTTGTTCGTTTACGAGAAAGGAAGAAAATAAATGAAAAGAATCGCACTGGCCGTCATCAGCATCTGCCTTGTGATCGCTTCGGTGTTCGGCTTTTTCGCCGCTGCCGCCGGTCTCGAGGATATAACAGGCATCGTGCGCAGGTCCAATCTGCAAAATGACGATATCCGTGACTCGATAGACCTCATCTCCGAGCGCTATGACGAGATAAAGGACAAGGGCGGCGACAAGACCGCCAAGAACTACGCCACAGCCGTTGTCACCGATAAGTACGGCAGCAGCAAGATAAGCGCCGGTCAGAAGCAGTATGACGAGGGCAAGGCGCAGCTTGACAAGGGTCAGAAGGAGTATGACGCCGCCAAGGCGCAGCTTGATAAGGGCAAGGCCGATTACGCCGCCGCCGAAAAGCTCATCGCCGAGAAGGAGCAGGAGATAGCCGATGCCGAGAAGCAGATAGCCGACGGCGAAAAGGCGATAGCCGACGGCGAAAAGCAACTTGCCGAGGCCAAAAAGCAGCGTGACGAGGGTCAGGCGAAGCTCGACGAGGTCACGCCTATCTACAACAAGGCAAAGCCCTATTACGATAAGCTGCACGGCACGACCGGCGGCAATTACACCGAGGCAGGACTGAATATCCTGCTCCGCAAGCTCGGCTACAACAAGACCGTGACCGAGCTTTTTAACGAGTACGACGCCGCAAAGCAGCAGCTTGCCGATGCCGACAGGCAGATAGCCGACGCCGAGCTTCAGCTCGAGGAGGGCAAGCAGCAGCTGGCTGACGGCAAGCAGCAGCTGGCTGACGGTAAGGAGCAGCTGGCAGCAGGCAAGAAGCAGCTCGCCGCTGCGAAAAAGCAGCTTGACGACGGCGATGCGCAGCTTGCAGCCGGTAAGGCCAAGCTCGATGACGGCAAGGCTCAGCTTGCCGATGCCGCCGAGCAGTTGGCTGCCGGCAAGCGCAAGATGGCAAGCAACAGCGCCGCCATGGCAAACGACCTGCAGAACCTCGAGGAGATGGGGGATGCGCAGGAGATAGTCGATGCAGGCATAAAAATTCTGCTCGCAAACGACGGCATTGCCGAAAAGGTCACCGACAGAGAGGATTATGATGAGGTGCTCGCCGCCGCCAGCGCCTATGTCGAGGAGGAGGCCGACAGCGTCCAGCAGGAGCTGGCTCTGCGCCAGCAGCTTTATTCGCTGCTCAGGATACTCGCCGTCATCGGCCTTGTCGCCGGTGCGATCGGCATCCTCGTTGCGTTCCGCCCCAAGTTCCCGATGCTCGTGGCCGCACTCGTTCTCGCCTGCGCCGCCGCCCTGAGCGCCGCTGCACTGAACATTTACGGCTATGTCAACGACTACCGCTATTTTGTATACGCCCTCGAGGACGGTAGCGGCGACGGTTCACTGCAATTTGCCGCAATGATGGCGATCTTGGTCACAGCGCTGCTTGCGGTCATCGTCTGCATCGTCTGCACCAAGGCGTATAAGCGTGGCGTTGCGCCCGCAGCCGTGCCTGCCGGTGCCGCTCCCGCAGCGGTGAAGGCGGCAAAGCCCGAGAAAGAGGAAAAGCCCCGCCGTGTCAGAAAGACCGACGAGGACGAGGACGATAACGGCTGGGGCAGCGCAGATGCAGCTCCCGCACCCGCAGCACCCGCTGCCGAGGAGAAGGTCATCCGGCCCGAGCCCGCAGCCGCTCCCGACGAGCCGACCGTAGTCGACAGCGCAATCCCCGCCGACCTTGTCGCACGCATGCAGGCGCAGACCAAGCGCCTTAACGAGGAAACCGAGCGCATGGAGCAGGAAGCCCGCCGCAAGGAGGAGGAGACCCGCCAGCAGGACTTTGAGGCCGCCCGCCGTGAGTACGAGGAAGCCCTCCGCAAATTCGAAGAAGCCCGCAAAAACTCCAAATGATAAGACAGCACCCCGACCTCGGGGTGCTTTTTTCATAGAGCAGCCCCCGTGTCTCCACGGGGGACTTAGGTTTATTTTGTTGCTTTGATGCTCACTGTTGCGCTCTTTGCGGAGTTTGAGCAGCAAAAAGGCTTCCCGATTGGGAAGCCTTTTTTGCTATATCGCTTTATTCGTCGTCATCCTCGTCCTCATGGTCGAGGTCGAATTCGAGCTCTGCGTCACATTCGGGGCAGCGGATGCTGCCGAAGTCGAGGTCGTCCTCATAGACGGTCAAGGTCTTGCCGCACTGCGGGCAGGTGACCTCATACTCGATCTCATCACCGCAGCCGCAGCAGCCGGAGCACTCTCCGTCGCAGTCGTCAAGATCGTCATAATCGTCCTCGTCGTCCTCGTCCATGTCGTCAAGGCACAGATCCTCAAGATACGCCATGTCCTCGCCGATATCGTCAATGCTGTCGGCAAGGTCGGCGGCGGTCGCCTCGAGATCCTCAACATCGGCTGCAAGCGAGTCGAGAACATCGATCATGGCAAGCATGAGCTTGCCCTCGGAAGTTTCTCCGTCAACGCCGAGACCCTCGGCGAGACCCTTCAGATATGCTACTTTTTCAGATGCGGTCATAAGTCAAACCTCCTTACTCTTTAGCCGACAGACGATAGAGCTCGACTTCCGCCAGCTTATTTGCTTTTTGCTTATTATCAATTATAAATAATTTACTTTGCTCTGCCGAGGTACTCGCCGGTGCGGGTGTCGATCTGGATCTTCTCGCCCTCTTCGATGAAGAGAGGGACCTTGATCTCTGCGCCGGTCTCGACGGTGGCGGGCTTGGTTGCGTTGGTAGCGGTGTTGCCTGCAAAGCCGGGGTCGGTCTCGGTGACGACGAGGTCAACGAAGAAGGGAGGCTCGACATTGAACACCTTGCCCTTGTAGGAGTAGATGGTGCATTCCATGTTTTCCTTGACGAACTTGAAGTTCTCGCCCAAAACGGACTCGTCAACGGGCTCGAGCTCGTAGGTCTCGGGGTTCATGAAGTAGTACAGATTGCCGTCGTTGTAGCTGTACTCCATGGTCTGGCGGTCGACGGTGGCATTCTCGAACTTTGCGGTGGGGTTAAAGGAAGTCTCGGTAACTGCGCCGGTGATGACATTCTTCATCTTGGTGCGCACGAACGCAGCGCCCTTGCCGGGCTTGACATGCTGGAACTCAATGACCTGCATGACCTGGCCGTCCATCTCAAAGGTAACGCCGTTTCTGAAATCGCCTGCTGTGATCATATAGATAATCCTCCAATGTAAGTTTTCTGTTTAAATGTCTTAACTTATGTATTCTACATTAAATAGCATAAATATGCAAGATTATTTTCTGCCCGAAAGCCGATTTTGCGCGGGCTTGCCGCCTTTTTCGCTTTTTCCGGTGCGTTTTTCAAAGGCGATCTGTATCATATACACCACAAACGCTATCACGCCGAACAGATACAGGATGTTTCGCACCGATGCGGGGAAGCTCGGCACGAGCGCCTGCACTATCGCCGTGCCGAAGATGAACAGAAAGCCCATCACCGCCAGCGGCACCATGAGCTTACTGCGTATATCCTTGTCGTTCTCTTTCTTTTTGGGGTTGTTCTTTGCCATTTGCCGTCCTCCTCAAAGTATTATCAGGTTTTTATCCGCATGTGTTATGTTTTCGCAGCCGCCGTCACGCAGGATGAGCACATCCTCGATGCGAACGCCGAACTTGCCGGGCAGGTATATCCCCGGCTCTGCCGAGATGACCGCTCCGACGGGCATGACAGTCTCCGTTGCCGGTGAAGCGGGCGGCGCTTCGTGAATGTCGAGCCCCAGACTGTGGCCAAAGCTGTGGCCAAAATATTCGCCGTAGCCGGCATCGGCGATGACATCCCTTGCAGCCTTGTCTATGCTGCGGCCGGTCGCTCCCGCTCTGGCTGCCTTGATGCCGGCAAGCTGGGCACGCAGCACCGTGTCGTACACATTTTTCATCTCATCCGTTGCATAGCCCACGGCGACCGTGCGGGTCATGTCCGAGCAGTAGCCATACTTTAAGCATCCGAAGTCCATGGTGACAAAGTCGCCGTTTTGAACCAAGGTATCGCCCGGCACGCCGTGCGGCATGCTCGAATTTTTGCCCGTTACGGCGATGGGGTCAAAGGAGTTGCCCTCGCCGCCGTGCTTTAGCAGCCTGTAGGTTATCTCGGCGGCAATATCCCGCTCGCTGACCCCGGGCTTTATAATTTGCAGAACATCGCTCAGCGCAAGCTCGGCGATCGCCTGAGCACGGCGCATATACTCCTGCTCCTCGGCGGTCTTTGACGCACGCAGGGAGCTGAAGATGTGCTGGCAGGGGATCAATTTCCTGCCCAAGAGATTTTCATAGGCAAGATACTGCCCGTGCGAGAGCGTGCCCTCCTCGCCGCCGAGCCTCTCAATGCTTTCAGCATCAAGCTCCGTTTTTATCAGCTGCGAAAGGCGCTTGCCAGCCCCGAAAAGGCGGAGCGTGATGTTATCCGCAACGGTTTTTTCCGCCGCCTCGATATAGCGGGAGTCGGTGAACAAAAACGCACTTTTCCCCGTCACGAGCACGGCGCCGTCGGTAAACGCAAAGCCCGTGGCGTAGCGCTGGTTTTTCTCGTTCGTTATGAGCACCGCATCGAGCCCGGCTGCAATGAGGCTGCTTCTTATCGCTTCAACATTATTCATTTTATCATTCTTTCCCGTTTCGTTCAACACTGCGAATATTTTTTTCAAATTTGCTTCTTGCGCCCATGACCTCGTGGCCGCAGCCGAGACAGCGCAGCTTAAAATCCGCACCTATCCTGAGCACCTGCCAGCGCTTTTCGCCGCAGGGGTGCTGCTTTTTCATGGTGACTATATCACCGACCTGAATATCCATCTATACCTCCGTCAGTGTTTTATCTCGTCCCAATATTTCTTCGCCGCCTGCTCGATCTTGTTATCGCCGTAGTCGTAGTAGCGGGCGTTTTTAAGCTCATCGGGCAGGTACTGCTGCCGCACCCAGTGGCGGTCAAAGCTGTGCGGGTACTTGTACCCCTGCTCACGCTCGAAGCCCGTGCCGTCGGCATGGACATTCTGAAGCTCACGGGGCACGGGGCCGGTCTTACCGGCCTTGACATCGGCGATGGCGGCATCTATCGCCATAACGCCGGAGTTTGACTTCGGTGCGGTGGCGAGGAAGATGCACGCCTCGGCAAGCGGAAGCCTCGCCTCGGGAAGCCCGAGCTGCAAGGCCGAATCCACACACGCCTTGACGATGGGCACGGCCTGCGGGTAGGCAAGGCCGATATCCTCGCTGGCAGAGCACAGTATCCTGCGGCAGGCGCCCACAAGGTCGCCGACCTCGAGAAGCCTCGCCAGATAATGCAGCGCCGCATCGGGGTCGGAGCCTCGCAGCGATTTCATGAGCGCCGAGAGAATGTCATAGTGCTCGTCGCCCTCACGGTCATAGCGCATGGCGCTGCGCTGGGAGATGGCATCGGCGTCACTGAGCGTCAAAAGCACCTTGCCGTCATCACGCTTTGCCGCCGAAAAAAGCAGCTCCACGGAGTTTATCGCCTTGCGCACATCGCCGCCGCAGGCAGAGCTTATCCTGCGCAGAACGCCGGGCTCGATCTCGGGCGTGACGCAGTTGCGCTCGGCCAAAATGTTTATCGCACGCTGCACGGCGGGCTCGACCTCAAAAGCCGGGACATGCTTGAACTCGAACACGGTCGAGCGGCTCAAAATTGCGTTGAACACGCAGAAATAAGGGTTTTCCGTCGTGGATGCGATGAGCGTTATCCTGCCGTCCTCGATGAACTCCAGCAGCGACTGCTGCTGCTTTTTGTTAAAGTACTGTATCTCGTCAAGGTACAGCAGCACGCCGCTCGGAGTAAGGAGCGTGTCGAGCTCCGATATTATCGCCTTGATATCCGCAATGCCCGCCGTTGTTGCGTTTAATTTGCGCAGTGTGCGGTTGGTTTTCTCGGCGATTATCCTTGCAACGGTGGTCTTGCCCGTGCCGGACGGGCCGTAGAATATCATGTTCGGTATCTGCCCGCTTTCGACTATGCGGCGCAGCATGCCGTTTCTGCCTAAAATGTGTCCCTGCCCGACGACCTCGTCTAGGCTTGAGGGTCTTATCTCATCTGCCAGAGGCTTATACATTGCAATACCTCGCTGTTGTGTTTTGGGTCGAATTATGCTAAATTTGTTTGGGGTGATTTTATGCGCAGCAAAGAACAGGTTTTAGAGATAGTGCGGCTTTTGGAGGAGGAATATCCCCTCGCCGACTGCACGCTCGACTACAAAAAGCCGTATGAGCTTCTTATCTCGGTGCGGCTTGCCGCCCAGTGCACGGACGCAAGGGTCAACATGATAACGCCCGCATTGTTTGAGCGCTTCCCGACGCTTGAAAGCTTCGCCGAGGCGAGGGTCGAGGAGGTCGAGGAATATGTCCGCTCCTGCGGCTTTTACCGTGCCAAGGCTCGGGACATCGTCGCCTGTGCGAAAATGCTTGTCGAAAATTACGGCGGCAAAGTGCCCGACAGCATGGAGGAGCTTTTGAAGCTCCCCGGGGTAGGCCGCAAAACGGCAAACCTCATTCTCGGCGATGTGTACCGCATCCCGGGCTCGACGGTCGTGGACACGCACTGCATCCGCATTTCAAACAGGCTGGGGCTCGTCGATGACCTCAAGGCCCCCGTCAAGATTGAATTTGAGCTGCGCAGGCAGCTGCCGCCGGAGAAAAGCTCCGACTTCTGCCACCGCATCGTCCTGCACGGCAGAGCGGTGTGCACCGCACGCAGGCCGCTGTGCGAAAACTGCTGCTTAAAGGGTGTTTGTCAATTCTGCGAAAGCTGAATGTCTTTTTCGATGATGGCTTTCAGCCCCTGCTGAACGGCGGTCTCGAAGCCGAGCTCCTTGAGCTTGCACACGCCCTCGATGGTCGTGCCGCCCGGGGAGCAGACCTTGTTCATGAGCGCAACGGGGTGCTCATCGCTGTCCATGGCAAGCAGGCCGCTGCCGACGACGGTCGCCGTGGCGATCTCCTCGGCCATGGGTCGGGCAAAGCCCGCACGCACACCGGCTTCGGCGAGAGCGTCTATGTACAAAAGCACGAATGCGCCCGAGGCGCCGCCGAGTGCGCCGAATGCGGCAAACTGCGCCTCGTCAATATGATACACCTTGCCGACGGTCGAGAAAATGCCGTCGGCGATTTTTATATGCTCGTCCTTGGCGTTTTTGCCGCCGCAAATTGCGGTGACGGAGGCCTTGACCTTAGCGTTTATATTCGGCATCACACGCACGACGGGAACGCCCTTGCCGAGCTTTGCCTCGTACCAGCCGCAGCTTTTTCCTGCTGCAATGGTAATAACGAGCTTATCCTTTGTTATCGCCCCGCCTATCTCGTCAAGCAGCTTCGGCATGACCTGCGGCTTAACGCAAAGCACAACGACCTCCGCTTTTTCCACGGCTTCGAGAGCCGAGGCGCAGGGGATGAGCCCGTGGCGGTCACGCAGAGCATTTGTTTTGCCCTGCGAGCGATTATATCCGTAAATGTTGTCGTTTTTGAATTTACCCGAGGCAGCCATGCCTGCGATAATGGCAGACGCCATGTTGCCCAGACCTATAAATGAATATTTCATGCCGCACCATCCTTTATTTTTTATATTTTAATATTGTATCATCATAAATGAAAACTGACAAGCTTTCCGTCATTTTCTTGCCGAAATGCAAAATAAATTTCACAAAGCTATTGACAAATCGTGAATTGCGGTTATAATGGCGGTGAATTGAACAGAGCATGATAGAGGTGCGGTCGCCATCAGTAGCTTAGTAAAACGCCGGGAAGCGTTAAGCGAAAGGGGTCACCGCCGAAGAACCGTTCATTTTCCCGAATGTCCGGTATCTGGGACGCAGGAGAACATCCTGCGGACTGTCGCAGACTGCGGAGAGCTGTCATGATCGGCAAGAATATGTTTTTTCCTGTTGAGTCATGAAGCGTCATGGCTCAATTTTTTGTTCACGGAAAGGGAAACTCATCATGGAATTTGTAAACACCTTCTGGGCGCTGGTCCCGCCGATAGTCGCAATCGTCCTTGCGCTTATCACCAAGGAGACCTTCAGCTCACTGTTCATCGGCATACTCGTCGGTGCACTGTTCGTCTCGAACTTTAACCCCGTCGGCGCACTCAACGCCATGATCAAGGACGGCTTCACGGAAGCCATCACCGGCAACGCAGGTATCTTCATGTTCCTCGTTATCCTCGGCATCATGGTCGCTCTCGTTAACTCCACGGGCGCTGCCGCAGCCTTCGGCAAGTGGGCTGCAAAGCATGTCAAGACCCGTGCGGGCACGCTGTTTGCCACCTTCGTTCTCGGCGTTCTCATCTTCATTGACGACTACTTCAACTGCCTGACCGTCGGCTCGGTCATGCGTCCGCTGACCGACAACCAGAAGATCTCCCGTGCAAAGCTTGCATACATCATCGACGCTACCGCAGCTCCCGTCTGCATGATCGCTCCCGTTTCCTCTTGGGCGGCAGCGGTCTCCGGTGTTGCCGAGGATCTGGACGCAGGCATCTCCGGCATCCAGCTTTTCATCCAGGCTATTCCCTTTAACTTCTACTCCCTGCTGACCTTCGTGTTCGTCATCGGCATGATCGTCATGGGCTTTGACTACGGCCCGATGGCAAAGAGCGAGCTTGAGGCTCTCAAGGGCAATCTCGGCTCCCTCGGCGGCGACGAGGAGATTGAAAACACCAAGGCAACCCTGTGGGATATGCTCATCCCCATCATCGTACTTATCGTAATGTGCATCATCGGCCTTATGTATGTCGGCGGCTTCTGGGATCCCGAAAGCGGCGTCGCAGGCGACTTTGTCGGCGCATTCGGCAACACGGACGCATTCGTCGGTCTGCCCTGGGGCTCTCTCGTGGCAGTCGTCTTCACCGTCATCTACCTGTGCTGCCGCCGTGTCACCACCTTTAAGGACGCAATGAGCTGCGTAGTCAAGGGCTTCAACGCAATGGTCCCCGCTATCCTCATTCTGACCTTCGCAGTTACGCTTAAGAACATGACTGGTCTGCTCGGCGCCGCCACCTATGTTGAGGGCGTTATGAAGGCCGCCTCCGCAGGTCTGTTCAACATGCTGCCTGCAATCATCTTCGTCGTTGCCTGCCTGCTCGCTTTCGCAACCGGCACCAGCTGGGGCACCTTCGGCATCCTCATTCCCATTGTCCTGCCTATCTTCAAGGTCGGCGATCCCCTGCTCATGATCGGCATCTCAGCCTGCCTTGCAGGTGCTGTCTGCGGCGACCACTGCTCGCCCATCTCCGATACCACCATCATGGCTTCCGCCGGTGCAAACTGCAACCACATCGAGCATGTGCAGACCCAGCTTCCGTATGCGATCACCGTCGCTGCACTGAGCTTCGTGAACTTCATCATCGCAGGCTTTGTCAAGAACGCATGGATCTGCCTGCCCATCGGCATCGTGATGACCATCGTCGTGCTGTTCATCCTCCGCTCCACCGTCGGCAAGAAGACCGGTGCAGCCCAGCAGCAGTAATACTTAAGACATTCAAAAGTCTCGCTTCCTCGGAAGCGAGACTTTTTTGTTATACAAACGATATTCTATATTGCTCGCCGGTCTCGGCATCGACGAGGATGCGCAGGGTGTCGTCGTTTTCGCTTTCGCACTCGAACTCATAGCACAGGCGCTCATTGCCGCCCGCCGTTTCGGCGTAGACCATGCCCTTTGGCTTTCCGCTCAGCTCCTTGGGCAGCGCCGACGCCGCCTGCGTTTGGGTCACGATGCTCTCGGGCTTTGCGTGCTTTTGGGTATCGGAATAATGTCCGCTTGCGTCAAAGGAATAGACCGTGCCGTCATCGGCGGCAACGGAAATTTTGACGCTGTCTTTCTCGCAGCGCACGCCGCCGTCAAAGCGCTCAAAGCGCATGGACTGCAAATTTCCTATGCGCTTGGACGACATGAGATGCATATTCTTGATGCCGTGGTTTGTTAAAAATTCTTTCGCCGCTTTTTCCATGTCCTTGGTGGGCATGTCGCCCGTGACGATTCGGGATGAGCTCATGGACACAACATTGCCCCAGCCGTCGACAAGGATGCTTTTATCCTCATGCTCAAAGCTCGTTGCGCCGACCTCACTGCGGTACTGAAGCGATATCTCGTCGCCCTCAAGGCCGAGAAAATCGGCGGCTATCGTGCGTGCTTCATCCTCGGTGACAGGGTCTTTGCACTCCTCGGCGGCCGCCTTGCTGTACCTGCCGTCATAGTCAAGCTCCGGCAGCTCGCCGATGCCGCTTTCCATGTCGAGCATGGCGGTGCTTAAAAGCGCTGCGCCGGTGTCTTTAAACAGTGCCTCCGGCTCGTCCATCTTCACCGTGCCGTTGTCGATATCGTCACGCAGCGCATCGAGAGAGTCGGTGATGCTCTCGGCAGTCTTGTAAAGCTCTGCAAAGCTTTTTCGGGTCTCATCGTCAAAGCCGCCGCTTCCCATGAGCGACTGTGAAAAATCCGCCGCAACGCCGACAAAGCGTGCGGTGTTTTCAAGCTCCTGCGTGGAAAACGGCAGCTCGGACATGGTCATGCCCGCCGTCAGGCAGCTGCCGTAGACATCGGCGCAGACCGAGGCCGACATCTCCGCACCGGTTGCGTAAGCGCCCCTGTGCAGAGCGTCGCTCAGTTTTTCCGCCGCCGTGACCACCTCGCCGAAGGCGTGCTCATAGCCGTAGCGTGCGGTGTTTCGGTAGCCCGCCCCGCCGACCGACAGCACCGCCGAATATGCCCCGAAGGCGATCGCCGCCGCCGACAGATATGTTATTATTAAAATAAAGGTTTTCTTCTTGATATACATAAAAACACCTCTCAAGGCTATCTTGTCCTCAAGAGGCGGTTAATATTAATTTTATTTTTTAATTTGCGGCGTTGAGCTGCGGCTGCAAGCTCCAGAGATTCGATATCTGACCCTCAAGGCGCTCGTATGACCAAATGCGGCCGCTGTTTTCGACGCTGTTGGGGTCGTTCACGACAAAGCCCTCGCTCGTGTGGCCGCTCACGACGACGAAGTGACCGGAGCTTGTGAAATCCCCGGGGCCGAGGGCTAAAATGAGCACCGCGCCGTCATCAAGGGCGTTCACCATCGACGGCTCCCAAAGCGGAAGCTCGTGCGCCGTGAGTCCGAGGTGAGCGCAGCCCTCGCTTATAAGCGTCCACGAGCTGCCGTTGCCGGGCACGCAGTAGCCGTACTGCTCTGCCATGCGGGCGACATACAAGGGCGAAAATTCTGCGTTTTTCGTAAGATACACCGCCGCCATCGACAGGCAGGTCGGGCCGCAGCCGGAGGTGCCGATATAGCCCGAGCCGTAGGGCTCGTAGCCCCAGCGCTCGTCCCACTGGATAAACAGCGGCACGGTGTCGAGCCGTGCATCGGCGGAAAGGTCAATGTCAAACCGCTTGCCGTGCTTTTCGGGGTAGGCGTAGACGAAATCTATCGTCTGCGGGCATTTTTCGGCGGTCTCTATGAGCACCTCGGGGTAATCCCCGCTGCTTTTTATGTGTTCAAGCTTTTCCTCGGCGCTCGGCTCGGTCTTCCCGCAGCCGACGAGCAGCAAAACGCTCAGACAAACGGCAACAAACTTTTTCATAACAGCCTCCAAACAAAAACGCTCTCGTTTTCGCTTACATCGTAGCAAAAACGGGAGCGTTGTTTATCCGTTTGTCCGTATGAATCTGTGACGGTTTTCGACGGAAAATCTTACGATTTCCCTACGGGCAGCGTGACGGTGAACTCTATCGTTTCGTCGGCGCTGCGGGCGTTTATCGTGCCGCCGTGCAGGCGCACTATCTGATCGGCTATCGCCAAGCCGAGCCCTGCGCCGCTGTCTGTCGAGCGTGCGGCATCGAGCCTGTAAAACTGCTCAAATATACGCCGGAGCTTTTCCTCGGGGATGGTCGCACCCGAGTTTTTGATGCTGACCACGGCGTTTGCGCCGTCAAGCCGTGCGTCTATCTTTATCTCCGTGTCGGGGTAGCCGTAGAGCACGGCGTTGCGCAGGAGATTATCGAAAACACGCTGGATCTTGCCTGCGTCGCAGGAGATAGACAGCGTCTCGGGCGCAGTAAGCTTGCAGGTAAAGCGCTTATCCCGCAGCATCGGCATGAACTCGTAGCGAAGCTGCTCGAGCAGGCGCACAAGGTCAATTCGGCCGCGCTCGAGCGTTACCGTCGAGAGGTTAAAGCGGGTTATCTCGAAAAATTCGTTTATCAGCTCTTCGAGCCGCTCGGCCTTATCGAGCGTTATCGTCAGGTACTTTTCCTGAAGCTGCGGCGACAGCTCCCGCTCGTCACGCAAAAGCGTGAGGTAGCCGATGACGGAGGCAAGCGGCGTTTTGAGATCGTGCGCAAGGTACATGACAAGGTCGTTTTTGCGAGCCGTCTCCTCCCGCAGCAGGCTTTCCGACCGCACGAGAGCGCTCTTTGCCTCGCTCAGAGGGGCTGCAAGCTCGTTCGGAAGCTCCTTTGCGGGCATGTCGCCGAGCATGTACTCGCCCACCTGCGTGCCGACCTCACGAAGCTGCCTGCGGCGGTGCACCTGCATGACGACAAAGCCGACGATGAGCCAAAACGCAAGGTTTATTATCATCAGCTGCACGGCAAGCCGCTTGATGGCCTGCCAGTCCGGCTGCTTTACCTCCACACCGTTTGCGGTGTAATAATAGTATGTATATGTCCTGTCGAGCCAGTCGAGCACAACGCCGTTTAGCGAATAGTCGAAAAACCAAACTATCATCACAATGAGTGCCGTACCGGCGGCAAAGACGCACAGGAGCTTGAGGAAGCTGCGCAGGGCACTATTTTTCGATCTCATATCCCACACCCCACACGGTTTTTATAAACCTCGGCTTCTTCACCGGCTCATGCATTTTCTCCCGCAGACGGCCGATGTGCGCCATGACGGTGTTGCTGCTGGCGGCGAGGTATTTTTCCTTCCACACGGCCTCGAACAGCTCCTCGGACGCAACGACCCGCCCTGCGTTTTCGCACAAATACCACAGGATATCGAACTCTGTCGGCGTGAGAGAAAGCGCCTCGCCGAACAGCGAGCATTTGTGGCTGCGGCGGTTTACGATGAGCCCTCGAATGTCGACCTCATGCTCTTCGTCTAATGCACGGCGGCAGCGGCGCAGCACGGTTTTCACACGGGCGGTCACCTCAAGCGGGTTAAAGGGCTTTGTGATATAGTCGTCGGCACCCATGGTAAGGCCGAGTATCTTGTCGGTGTCCGCCACTCGGGCGGTGAGCATTATGACGGGAAAGGCATAGCTTTCCCGAATTTTTTTAAGCAGCGAAAAGCCGTCAATGTCCGGCAGCATAATGTCGAGGATGGCAAGCGCAGGCTCGCAGCGCTCCATGTAATCAAGAGCCTCCGCACCGCTTGCAAACTTCACCGCCTCGTATCCGTCGTTTTCAAGGTACAGGCCGATGAGGTCGGCGATCTCCCTTTCGTCATCGACGATGATTATCTTATCACGCATTATCCCACTGCCTTTTCAAGCTTCTCGATCGCAATGTTCATCCTACGCAGTGTCTCGGCTTTGCCGAGGATGCGGCAGATCTCGACTGCGCCGCCGGGCGTGACCGCCTTGCCGGCTGCGGCGATGCGCACGGGCCACATGACCTTGGCGTTTTTGCACTCGCAGCGTGCGGCCATATCGGTCATGGCGGTGAGAATTTTCTCATCGCACCAATCGTCTATTGCCTCGAACACGGGCAGCATCATTTTTAGCATCTCAAGCGAGCCCGCCTCGTCGGTCTTGGACTTTTTGTGTACGAACAGCGCCGTGTCGTACTCGGGAAGCGTGTCGAAGAAATCCAGCTTCTCGGGGATATCGGTCAGAACCTCCGTGCGCTGCTGGAGCAGGGCGGCGATGGCAGCCGGGTCAATGTCGGGATTCTTGACCGCCTGACGGATAAACGGCTCGGCGGCCTTGGCAAAGTCCTCGGGGCTCATTGCACGGATATACTCGGCGTTAAAGAACCTGAGCTTTTCAATGTCGAAAATGGCCGGAGACTTGGAAAGTCCCTTGAGCTCAAAAATTTCGGCAAGCTCCTTCATGGTGTAGACCTCACGCTCGCCGCCGGGACTCCAGCCGAGCAGGGCGACATAGTTGACGACGGCATCGGTCAGGTAGCCCTGTGCGATGAGATCCTCATACGATGGGTCGCCGTGGCGCTTGGACATCTTGTTGTGAGCATCACGCATGACCGGCGAGCAGTGGACATAGCAGGGGATAGGCCAGCCGAACGATTCGTACAGCAGATTGTACTTCGGCGACGACGACAGATACTCCGACCCACGCACGACATGGGTGATGCCCATGAGGTGGTCGTCGATGACATTTGCAAAGTTGTAGGTCGGCAGACCGTCACGCTTTATGAGCACCTGATCGTCAAGGGTCTTGTTCTCAACGGTGATATCGCCGAAAATTTCGTCATGGAAGGTGGTCGTGCCCTCCTCGGGAATGCGCTGACGGATGACATGCGGCTCACCGGCTGCTGCACGGCGGTCAGACTCCTCCTTACTCATGTCACGGCAGGGGTCGGCGACCTTTTCAAAGCCTGCATCATCGTCAGCCTCGCTCTTTTCGCAGAAGCAGCGGTAGGCGCAGCCCTTTTCGACCAAAAGCTCTGCGTACTTGCCGTAGAGCCCGCGGCGCTCTGTCTGGACATACGGGCCTACGGGGCCTCCGACATCGGGGCCTTCGTCATGGTCAAGGCCGCACTCTGTCAGCGTGCGGTAGATTACATCGACAGCACCCTCGACAAGGCGCTCCTGATCGGTATCCTCGATGCGCAGGATAAACTTGCCCTTGTTGTGGCGGGCGATAAGCCATGTGTACAGCGCCGTTCTGAGGTTGCCCACATGCATATAGCCCGTGGGGCTGGGAGCAAAACGGGTGCGCACCTCACCCTTGGGGATGCGTGCCTCCTGCTCTATAAACCATTTTTCGTCTATCATTTTTACCTCCGTTCAATCCGAAGTCAACTTAAATATTCTACTCTTATATACTATTTTACATTTTCGTTATTGTCAAGTGACACTTAAAATGATAGAATGCTAATTTAGCATAGTATAGCTAATTGAAAGGCGATAATTAAAATGGAAAATACTACGAAGAAGATAATGCTTTCCGGCATCCAGCCCTCGGGCGACCTGCATTTAGGCAACTACTTAGGTGCGGTCAAGAACTGGAGTGCGCTTGCTGACGAGTTTGACTGCTACTACTTCATGGCCGATCTGCACACGCTGACCGTGCGCCAGAATCCGACGGAGTTCCGCCGCCGTGCGCTCACGCAGCTTGCGCAGTACATTGCCTGCGGGCTCGACCCCGAGAAGAACACTCTGTTTTTGCAGAGCCATGTGCATGAGCACGCCGAGCTCGGCTGGATACTCAACTGCTACACCATGTTCGGCGAATTAAGCCGCATGACGCAGTTTAAGGACAAGTGCGCAAAGAACGCCGACAACATCAATGGCGGCCTGTTCACCTACCCTGCTCTCATGGCTGCCGACATCCTGCTTTACCAAGCGGATTTCGTTCCCGTCGGTGAGGATCAGCGCCAGCACTGCGAGCTGACAAGGGATATTGCCATTCGCTTTAACAACCTCTACGGCGAGACCTTTAAGATCCCCGAGGCGTACATCCCCAAGGTGGGTGCAAGGGTCATGGGTCTGGGTAATCCCTCATCGAAGATGAGCAAGTCCGACCCCAACGGCTGCGTGTTCCTGCTGGAGAAGCCCGAGGATATCGCCCGCAAGTTTAAGCGTGCCATCACCGACTCCGACACCGAGCACTGCGTGCGCTTTGACCCGGAGAACAAGCCCGGCGTTTCCAACCTCATGAACATTTACGCCGCCGTCACGGGCAAGAGCTTTGACGAAATTGAGAAGGAATTTGACGGCCTCGGCTACGGTGCGTTCAAGCCCGCAGTCGGCGATGCCGTTATCGAGATGCTGCGCCCCATTCGTGAGGAGGCCGAGCGCATCCTCGCCGACAAGGCATATCTTGAAAAGGTCTACACCGAGGGTGCTCAGAAGGCAAGCTTTATTGCCCGCAAGACCCTGCGCAAGGTATACAAGAAGATCGGCTTAGTAGAGAAGCCCAAATTTTGACGGGTCTATTTCCGCTCATGCTGCGTTGGAGCGCTGGTAAATACGCCATGGTATTCCCTGCACGCCCCGCCTTGCCTGAGCGAAAATATCCGCCGTCAAACTATCCAACGGTTTGACTTTGCGGAAATTTTTAAGATATAAATTTTTCGGAGACAGCTATGGTCGATTACAGCACGGCTGCTTGGATAAAGATAATCCTTGCATTAGTTATTGCATTTGTCATTTCATTTATAGCGACGCCGCTCGTGAAGAACTTTGCGGTCAAGGTCGGAGCTATCGATATCCCCGACAAAAAACGCCATATCCACAGCCACCCGATACCCCGCATGGGCGGTCTGGCGATATTTACAGGATTTTTGATCTCGGTGCTTTTATTTGCGAATATCACAACGCAGGTACGAGGCATCTTAGTCGGTGCGATACTCATCGCCGTCGTCGGTGCGATAGACGATGTTCTTAACCTCAACGCATGGCTCAAGTTCGGCGTGCAGATACTCGCCGCCGTCATTGCGGTGCTCTCGGGCATCATCATAAATGTCGTCACCAATCCCCTGCATATAACGAGCACTCAGGCCATCACCATCGGCATTCTTTCCGTCCCCGTGACGATACTGTGGATAGTCGGCTGCACGAATTCCGTTAACCTCATCGACGGGCTTGACGGGCTTGCCTGCGGCGTTTCCGCCATCGCCTCGCTGACGATGCTCGTCGTGTCGATGCTCGTTTCCGACTCCAACAGCAATGTTGCGACGATACTCGCCGCCCTGTGCGGAGCGTGCCTCGGCTTTATCCCGTATAACCTCAATCCGGCAAAAATTTTCATGGGCGACACGGGCGCTCTGCTGCTGGGCTACATTCTCGCAACGGCTTCGGTCATCGGCATGTTCAAGTTCTACGCCATCGTGACCTTCATCCTGCCGGTGCTGGCACTGGCCGTCCCGCTTTCGGACACCATCTGCGCCTTTACCCGCCGCATCCTGCACGGTCAAAGCCCGTTCCACGCCGACAGAAGCCATTTCCACCACAAGCTGCTCGACATGGGTCTGAATCAGAAGCAGGCAGTCGCCGTTTTGTATGCGATATCGGCGATCCTCGGCCTTGCCGCCGTGCTGATAACCTCAAAGGGTCCTGCAAGAAACATCCTTGCCGCCATCGCCTTTGCGATTGCCGTGTGCATCTGGTGGTTCGTGTTCAGGCACAATAAAAACATCCATCTCCACCACGAGCAGCCCGCCGAAGCGCCTGCCGCCGAGGAAACGGAAGAGAAAAATGAAGAAAATTAAGGTCATGTCCGTCTTCGGGACGAGACCCGAGGCGATAAAAATGCTCCCGCTCGTGCGGGAGCTGGATAAGCGTCCGGAGACGGAGAGCATCGTGTGCGTCAGCGCCCAGCATCGGCAGCTGCTCGACTGCGTGCTGCGCTGTTTTGAGCTTGAGCCGGACTATGACCTTGATATCATGACCGAGGGGCAGTCGCTGTATTCTGTCACCGCCAAGGTGCTCACGGGCATGGAGGGCTGCCTTGCGCAGGCAAAGCCCGATCTTGTGCTCGTCCACGGCGACACCGCAACGGCGCTTGCCGCCGCCCTCGCCGCATTTTACGCAAAAATCCCCGTAGGCCATGTTGAAGCCGGCCTGCGGACATTTGATCTACAAAGCCCCTTTCCCGAGGAGGCCGACCGCTGCCTGATATCCCGTCTTGCGGCGCTGAACTTTGCGCCCACCGAGGCTAATGCCGAGAACCTGCGGTTTGAGCGTGTCCCGGGCGAAATTTTCGTCACCGGCAACACGGTCATCGACGCGATGAAAATGCCGTCAAAGCGTACGGCGTTTCACTCGCCGGAGCTTGCGCAGCTCAATTTTTCACGCAGAATCGTGACCCTCACCTGCCACCGCCGCGAAAACTACGGTGAGCCGATGGAGAGCATTTTCTCCGCCGTGAGGGAGCTTGCCGAGCGCCACGGCGATATTACCGTTATCTACCCCGTGCACAGTGCTCCCGAGGTGCGCCAAGCAGCAAAAAAAATTCTCGGCAGCACGCAAAATGTGAAGCTCATCGAGCCGTTGGACGCACTGGATATGCGTCTGCTGCTAAGCCGCAGCTATTTTGTCATGACCGACTCCGGCGGCCTGCAGGAGGAGGCTCCGGCGCTGGGCAAGCCCGTTTTGCTTCTGCGCCGTGAAACAGAGCGCCCCGAAGCAGTCGAGGCGGGTACGGTGAAGCTCACCGGTGTGCGCCGTGACGATATTCTCCGTGACGCAGAGCTTTTGCTCTCAGACCCCGCAGCCTACGAGCGCATGGCGAACGCCGCAAACCCCTACGGCGACGGTCACGCCGCCGAACGCATCGCCGATGCGATAATCGAACACTTCAAAACCACCTGAAAGCCGTCCCTTGGGCGGCTTTTAAAGTAGGTACATCGCACCCATAATGATAAGCAGATCTTTGTCGCCGCTCTCACGGTACATGAGGTAGAGGATGAGTATCAAAAGCAGATCTTCCGTCTCAAGCTCGCCGAGCTTTTCGGGGATGAGCCGTGACAGCGAGCCGCCGAGAAGCGGCATTTGGCTCTGCGGCTTTTTCTGCGGCGGCCTTGGCTGCGGGGGCGGCGGTCTGCGGTTTTGCTCCTTGGGCTCGGCGACCTTTTCGGGTCTGCCGGAGTTTCCCCGGTAGCGGTTATACATTGCCATCGTCATCGCCTCCGAACTGCGCCGCAATGGACGCTATGGACGCAAGCTTTGCTATCTTCATCGCTTTGTCCATCTTGCTGCGCCGCTTTTCCGACAGGTACGGGCGCATGGCTTCGAGAAGCTTCCTGTCATTCGAGGTCTTGGCCTCCGAGCCCTTCATGAGCCCGCTTATCTTTTTTAAAAGTCCTTCGTCCAGCCCCGTGTCCGGCGCAGGCTCGGGCGGTGCTTCGCCGCCCATGAGCGACTTTGCAATGCCTGCTATCCGCTCCATCTGTCCCGGATCATTCAGCAGCTCATTGAGCTTATCCTCAAACTCGCTCACAGGCAGCGCTCCTTTCACTCCATCGCTTTTTTGAGCTTCTCGGCAAGCCTTTTGCCCTCGTCGGTGCTCAGTACCTGCGAGAGGATATCCTTGAGTGCTGCGGTGTCGCCGCTTTTTGCGGCTCGCTCGAGCTTTTCTTGATCTACCATGCGGCTGACCGCCTTACCCTCGGCAGTGTCGGCAAGGCTTTTGAGCCGTTCGCCCTTGCCGCTGCGGCTGAGCTCCTCGCCCAGCCGTTCCAAGTCCTTCATAAGTCATCACCCGATCTATTATATTCACCTATACTGCGGAGGTTTACAATGAAAATTGCCGTTTTTTCCGACACCCACGGTTTGGCACAGGGCATGATAGATGCCGTGCGGGAGTATCGCCCCGATCAGGTCATACACCTCGGTGACGGTATGCGTGACGCCCAGCGCCTTAGCCGCGAGTTTCCGACCATCCCCGTGTGCACCGTGCCCGGCAACTGCGATTACGACAGCTACGAGCCCGAGTACAAGGTCGTTGACCTCGGCGGCATGAAGGCGTTTCTGACGCACGGCCACCGCTACGCCGTCCGCAGCGGCAGGCTCGATACGCTTTTGTACGCCGCCGAGTGCAGCGGTGCGCAGATAGTCATGTTCGGCCACACTCACCGTGCAGGCTATGACAACATCGGCGGTCTGTTCGTCCTCAACCCCGGCACCGCCGGTCAAGGCCTCGACCGCACATGGGCAAAGCTCGAGCTCGGCCCAACAGGCGAGATACATTGTGAAATATGCAAGATAAAGTAACGCAAAAGCGACCGGAAACCGGTCGCTTTCTTCATTTTATGCAGTATTCAAAACTCGCACTCGGGTGGGCAGGCGGCGAGACTGTCGAATATCGAGCAGAAGCACTCGTCGAAGCTGTCCCATGTGTTGTGCACGGCGCTTTCGTTTTTATTGCAGGCATAGACCTTGCCGCTCTCGGTGTCGATAAAGATATCTATCAGCACCTTGCTGCTTGGCTCGCCGTAATACGACCCGCACTTGAGCCACGCTGCGGGTGTTTCCGCATGGCGTGCCAAATCTTCAACACGCAGGTCAAAAGGCTCTTCCTCATCGTTCGGTCGACTAAAAGGCTGTGTCCTCGGCAAACCGTAAAACGACAGCATGGATTTTGCAAACGGAACGCCGTTTTCGGTAGTGCGCCTTGTCCAGAAAAGCTCCGCCCCGTTCGTATAGCGCAGGAACTGCCTGTACTCCTCGGGGAATTTATTTTTATACCCGTCGGCGAGAAACTCCTTGATGAGCTTGTCACTCAGCGCGGCAAACAGCATGTGCCGGCACTTCGGAATTTTGCCCGGGCAGAGCAGAAGCGTACCGTTTTTGCGGGTAACGCAGTCGCCGGAAAACTCCGTTTTCAGGCTCTCCAGCCGCTTTGCGTAGCCGGTGTCCGGCGCTGTCGGCTTCCTGCCGAATAGCGAAAAACCCATGCATGACCTCCTATCACTTTCTCCATGTTGCGGGGGCGAACATGATTAGCAGGGGGAATATCTCAAGGCGGCCTAGGAACATGTCAAAGCACAGGGCAAGCTTACTCAGAACCGACAGGCCCGACACGCCGTAGGTGAAGGTATTTGCATCGATGCCGTAGCCGATATTGCCGATGCTCGATATCGCAACGACGATGCCCTTGCCGAAGTCGAGCCCGTCAAGCGAGAGTATCACCGCCGTTAAAACGAGCGCCATGAGATACGCAACGGCGAAGCTGTTTACCGACGACACGGTCTCCTCGTCGACGACCTCGTCATCGACCCTTATAAGGTGCACCGAGCCCGGGGTGATGGTCTTGGCGATGGCTCGGTAGGTGCTTTTTGCAAGGATCATGACCCTTGAAAGCTTCATGCCGCCGCCGGTCGAGCCCGCCATCGGGCCCGTTATCATGAGAACGAGCAAAAGTGCCCACACGAACGGCGACCACAGCCCTGCGTCAACGGACACATAGCAGGTGGTGCTGATAATTGAAATAACCTGAAACAGCGAATGGCGGATATCCTCGCCGACGGTCGCAAACTGCGCAGCCGACGAAATGCCGATGACGAGCGCCATACCCAGAACGAGCACGCCGAACACACGCAGCTCGTGATTGCGCTTAATGCGCAGAAACTCACGGGCGATGAGGCAGTAGAAAATGCTGAAGCTCATGCTGCACAGCGTCATGAACACCAGTGTCACGGTCTGCGCATAGCTTCCGTAGGACACCATGCTGTTGTTTTTAATAGAAAATCCGCCGGTGCTGACGGTGGAGAGTGCAATGTTCACGCTGTCAAACAGCGGGATATCGCCGAGGACGAGCAGTATCACCTGCACGGCGGTCAAGAGAATGTATATCTCGTACAGAAGCTTTGCCGACTTCTGCATCCTTGGGACTAATTTTCCCGCCATCGGGCCGGGGAACTCCGCCCGCAGCAGGAACATCGAGCCGCCCTCACGGGCAGTGGGCATGATCGCAAGCATGAACACCAGAACACCCATGCCGCCGACCCAGTTTGTGATGCTGCGCCAGAGCAAAATTGCCCTCGGCGCTGCCTCGACATCGTCCATTATCGTTGCGCCCGTTGTCGAAAATCCCGACACGGTCTCGAATATCGCATCGCCCGGAGCGGTGATGACGCCGCTCACATAAAACGGTATAGCGCCGAACACGGAGATGACTATCCACGCAAGCGCAACGGTCACGCAGCCGTCTCTCGGCCCTAAGCCGACGCTCGGCCGCTTTATCACCGCAAGCGGGAGTCCCACGGCGAACACCGCCGCAATTGCGAAGGAAAAGCCACGCACCGCCGCCGGATCGCCGTCTACTATCGCCAGCAGCAGCGGCGGCAGCATAAACACCGCCTCCATGCACAAAATCGTACCGACGGTTTTTCTTATCGTTTGAAAATTCATGGCCGCCGCTTACTCCTTGGCAAATATATCGTTCAGATCCAAAATATCACGCCCCACCGTTGTCACGACGACGACGGTATCGCCCGCCGAGAGCCTGTCACGGCCGCCGGGTATCTTTATCTTGCCCATGCTGTTGATGCACGCAAGCAGTATGCCGGGCTTGAGCTTAATGTCCATGAGCGGCTCGTTAAGATGCTTTGTCGCCTCGGTCACGGCAAACTCAAGCGCCTCCGCACCGCCGCCTGCGAGCTTATGTATCGTCAGCACCGCACTGCCGCCGGTGTTCTCCATCGCACGGACATAGCGCACGATGGCTCGGGAGCTTATCTGCTTCGGGCTTATGAGACTGTCCGCTCCACGGTCGCCGAGTATCTCGCCGTATTCGCTGCGGTTGATTTTCGTGAGAAGCTGCGGCACACCCACCTTGCGGGCAAACATGCCGATTATGATGTTCTCCTCGTCCATATCCGTCATCGGCAGCACGGCGTCCATGCGGGCGATGTTGTGCATTTTCAAAACCGCCTGCTTCGAGCCGTCCGAGCAGATGATCGTCGCCTCCGGCAGTGCCTCGGACAGGTACTCACACCTCTTGCGATCCATTTCGATTATCTTCACATGCGCACCGCTTTTTGCGAGCATCGGGGTCAGGTACTCGGCGATGCGCCCTCCGCCCACGATGAGCACATTTTTAGACCGCTTCGAGCGCAGCTTGAGCTCATGCGTGAGCTCCACGAGCGCCGATGCGGGAGCGGTCACATATATCCTGTCGCCCGCTTCGAGCACAAATCGGCCGTCGGGGATGAACGCCTTGCCGTCACGCACGACGGCGCACACGAGCGTGCGGGTGCGAATTTTGCTGCCCATGTCCGACAGGCGCAGGCCGCACAGCGGGCTTTCCGGCTCGATGCCGAGCTCCACTATTTCCGCCCTGCCCTCGGCAAAGGTGTCCCGCTTTATAAACGCCGGAATCTGCAGCAGGCGGTATATCTCCTTGGCGGCGAGCAGCTCGGGGTTAATGGACATGGAAAGGCCCAGCTCGTCCTTGAGGACATAAAGCTGCTCGGAATACTCACGGTTGCGCACACGGGCTATCGTGTTCATGCAGCCGAGCTTTCGTGCTAAAATGCAGGCGAGGAGGTTCACCTCGTCCTTCGCCGTGACCGCCACCATGAGGTCGCACTCATCTACATTCGCCGCACGCTGCGTGGCTATCGCCGCACCGTTGCCGTAAAGCGTCATGACATCGAGCGTTTCGGATATCATCTTGACCTTTTCCTTGTCGTTGTCAACAAGCACAATGTCGTGATTTTCGTTTGTAAGCTCCTCGGCGAGCGAAAAGCCTATCTTGCCGCCGCCGATAATTACGATTTTCATGCCGAGATCCTTTCCGATCATTTTCTTTAATATTTGATTGTATCATATATGCAGCGCTGTTTCAAGATACACCGCCCCCGGCTTGCACAGGTGGGTACAGATATGCTAGTATTGAAGCAATTCTACTTCCGAGGGGTGTATTTGCTGCGGCAAAAGTTATATGCTCACCTTAAGCAAAAGGAGGTTTTGACATGGATCTAGTTAAGATAGGCAAATATATAGCGGGCAAGCGCAAGGACTTAGGGCTTACCCAGCGGCAGCTTGCCGATAAGCTCGGCATGAGCGATAAGTCGGTATCCAAGTGGGAGCGGGGCGTGTGCCTGCCGGATGTGGCGCTGTACTCGGATCTGTGCGGCATCCTCGGCATCGGCATCAACGAATTTCTCGCCGGTGAGGATATCCCGCAGGAGAGCGTGGTGCAAAAGTCCGAGGAGAACATCATCGGCGTCGCCACCGCCAGCAAGCACCGGCAGAAAAAGCTCAAATCCGTCATCGCCATCCTGCTTGCCGTGTCGATACTTGCGCTGTCGGTCATCGGCGTGATGCTCGTCAACGAGTATTGGCCGCAAAACTGCATCTACCCCGTCAACAACACCAAAAGCGTTGAGATGGAGACCGTCAAGCTGCTCTCTGGCCCCGACGGTGCGCTCGTCTACGATTATAAAACGAGCGATAAATATAAGACACTGACGATTTTCCGCTATGAGTACCGCTCCGGCAAGCTCGTGAGCAAGGACACGATAGGCTCGATCGGCTACGAACCCCTCGGCTCGCCCAAAAGCGGCAAGCTGCTTTTCGTGCCCGATGTTGAACACTCCACCGTCAAGTTCATCTCCGCCGGCAGCGGGTCGCTGGATATCCCGATCTTCACCGGTGTCGACAAGGACGAGTTCAACATGCGCACGATGCTTGGGATAGCGGGCAAAACGCCCATCGAATACGACAAGGAAATGGGTCTTTTCGCCCTCGTCTGCGGCAAGGAGCAGGTCTACACCTCCGTCATCGACAACTACGGCCAAACCACCGCCCCCGCCAACGACTATGTCTGCTACTTCTCTGTCGAATTCGGGAAATAACAAAAAAACTCTCCTGTTTTGAAAACAGGAGAGCTTTGTTGAGCTGATAGCACTTGCGTTTGACGAAATGTATGATACTATTGTAAATATAAGCCTCAAGATTGGCAGCGCCAAAAATTTGATACATCGCCGTGTTTAAGCGATTTCCGTTAACATCTGATTTCTTAGATGCCAACGAGGCATCTTGGGGTAATGCCAAAACAATTCACTATACAAATGTCATGGTATCCAATGTAACGCTGGCATATTTCGACAACAACAGATTCACCGTAAATCGTGAGCTTGAAGAAGCATTGCCGTGTGATTTCGATGTGAAATATAACGGCAATGAGTGCTATGTTGAGCTAGAAGTCAATGAAATTACAGATAAGGCATTAAATTACTCAATCGAAGACAGGATAAACGACATATCTACGATGGATATTTTTTGGAGCGCCGCCCTACTTTTGCTTGATATTGTGGGGATAGCAGGGTACTTTATTGCAACGAGCATTTATAAAAAAGAACAAACCCAAAAGAACATAAGCATGTAGTTGTTTAACGACAGCAACTATTACTTGCTCGCATCCGGTGGCAAGTCTCAGGACATCCGCAAATACAGGGTTGAGCGCTTCGGCAAGGGTAAGGACACATTCTATTTTAAAGAGGACGACGACCATTTCACGGTGACAACAAATGTGGAGATCAGCGAGCAGTTCTTTGCGTGGCTCTGCGGCTTCGGCGAAAAAGTCAAACTCATCGGCCACGAAGACACCATCACCGATTTTAAACGGTACTTGGATATGATAAGGGGTATGTATTGATGAAGAAAACCGATGATGCAATCCGAAAATTGGCGCTAAAGATGATTGCTCTGCACAATTTTTCCTATGCTTCACTTACAGATGCAACGAAAACCGTCCGTTTCGGCGGCTTTGAGCATTGCTTTGATGCACTTTCGCTTTGTGAATACTCCTCGACATTAAATTGCCGACAAAAGTCAATACTAGGTCAATATCTAAACGAATACATAAACAAATTAGACTCAGAAAAACGCAAGTGCAGAGGCGAGTACGTAGTTCTTTTTCACTTCCTTCATCTTTCTTCTTACCCTTACAGAGATTTTCTCATAAGGAAAGAAGTTCGCCCTGACTTTGTCCTTGAGGGAAGCACCAAGGTCGGTATTGAAGTTCTCGAATTCACAACTTCGCAATTTGCCATAATGAAGAACATCGCAAACAGAAACTTCGGTAAAGGGAAAACCGCAGAGGAAATACACGCAGCCGCAAGGGAAAAGCACGGTGAAAAAGCCGAGCAGTTTGATTATCTTAATCTAGGAGGAGTTACCGCAGTTTCTCAAAAAGGGCTAACTGATGAAGACCAAAAAATGCAGAAATTCTCTGAGGCTCTATTTACTAAGTGGCAAAAATACAAAGATATGATTTCGGAGTTTGATGAGTTCATTGTGTTATGCGATGCTCGCTTTGCAGGTTTTTCAGATAAGGAGGATTGCGATTCAATAATGGAGATGCTTGAGTTGCTCGATCCCAACATTACCGGCATGACCATCTGCTTTCTGTATTATGAAGGCGAGAACACAAGTTTGTCACGCTACTCGCTTTAGACGCATGAAAGATGAAAAAAAGGAGTAAGGAACTTGTATGTTTCTTACTCCTTTTTTGTTGCATAGTCGGCAATCATTGAAAAGCTGAACTATAGGTCGGTTTTTCTGCGGCAAAGAAAAAGCCGCAGAGCCTTGCGATCCCTCGCTTTCCCTCACCGCACGCCTTGCTTCTGCCTCAAACTCAGGCAGTCGGCGATCATGGCGATGAACTCGGAGTTCGTTGGCTTGCCCTTGATATTCGACACGGTGTAGCCGAAGAACTTCTGCAAGACCTCGATGTCGCCCCTGTCCCATGCGACCTCGATCGCATGCCGGATGGCTCGCTCGACCCTCGACGGCGTTGTGTTGAACTTCTTGGCGACCTCGGGGTACAGCACCTTCGTGACGGCATTTATGATGTCCATGTCGTTGATGGTCAAAATTATCGCCTCACGCAGATACTGATAGCCCTTGATATGCGCCGGAACGCCGATCTCGTGGATGATCTCGGTGACGAGCGCTTCGAGCGAAGCATCGCTGCCCTTCGACTGTGCGGCCGGCAGCTTCGGCGCATTGATCTGGCGAATGCGGTCGAGCAGCGTCACGATGTCGCAGGGCTTGGTGACAAAATACGCCGCACCAAGCGCTGCGCACTCGGTGATGATCTTGTCGTTGTAGAAGCCGGACACCACGAGCCCCTTGGTATCGGGGCTGGCCTCGGGCAGGCGGCGCAGCACCTCGATGCCGTCGAGCTTGGCCAACACAAGGTCGAGCACCAGCACATCGGGCTTGCTCTCGGCCACCATGGCAAGCGCATCCACGCCGTCGCCGACGCAGCCGACAAGCTCCAGATCCTCCTCGTTGCGCAGCACCTCGGTCATGAGGCGCTTGAAGTCATCGTTTGTGTCTGCGATAAGTACACGGGTTTTGGTTTCCATAATTAATTATCCTCCATTAAGTAGCCGAAACGGCATCCATGTATTATTTAAGCAAAAACTACCGCTTTTGCGATATAAATTTACCATATTCGGATACTTTTTTCGCACGAAATTTGTCGACCGCCTCGGGAAATTGTTGACATAATTCGACGGATGAATGTTACAATTTGATGAACGATGCTATTATTTTGCATCTTGTGTCGAATTATGTCAAGGCATTAAATGTTAAAAAAGTTTGTAACTGTATTGGCTGGCTTAACACAGCTACAAGTGCGCCCTAAAAATGGGCGCAAAAAGTGTGCCAAACTCCCATATGCAGGCCGAAAAGTCGGCTGTTTGGGCGCCGTAATGTAAATCATTTTGAAGCATTGAAATGCCGCCGATTTTTCGATTATGCGTTCCGTTTTATCGCAGTTTAAATTGTGAACAAACCTTGAATTTTCAGGCACTTTGGAGGTTTTATACTACTTTTGTGCAAAAATGGCACGCCGTTTGCTTGACGCCTCTTGATTGAACAAATGCTCCATTTTTGCGCCGCAAAATTCGGCGTTTTTCCCGCCCGATGAGCCGGTGTTAAAAGCGGTTTTTGTGCACGCATAAACATTAGCCCAAAAAGAGCAGCTTTGAGCGTTAGAAATTCGTCATTGTCGCTTGATTTTTGGATATATCTGAGAGCTTTTGTTACTTTTTTGTTGCCGTGTGCATTTCAGGCTCATTTTTAACATAAAATATCGCATTTTGTAACCATTTTTGGCAGTGTTTTGTCGAAAAACTCTGTATTTTTGTCAAAAACACGTTTTTGAGCACAATTTTTCGATAAAGCATCATTCACAAAATTTCAGATTGCTCCAGAGCCGAATTTGCACATTTTACCCGTCTTAACACAATCTTAACGCACTCGTCCAAAACCTTAACACGCATTTTGAGAAAAATTTTTGCCCACCCAAAGCGCAGATCACCGCATTTCGATGCATAATCATCTCCTGTCGCACCGTGTTTTCGGGATGTGACAGCGGACTTTGCGTGGTATTTTGAAAAAAATTTTTATTTTTTAAACAAATGTCCCCTCCCGTCTGTATGCGTACATATTTATTATAGAGGCTGTAACCAGCCCCGTGCGATCCTCGGGTCCACATATACAAACATCATCAAATGGAAACAGCGGCAGGTCTCTGCCGCTGTTTCCTTTTTAATATGCAATTATGCCGCTATATCGATCATTTCCCTTTGAGCTTTTCAAGGAGGGTGCGTTTGGGGACGCACAGATCGCCGGAGCGGCGGAGGGCGGCAAGTGGACTGTCCTTTTTTAGATTGATGCTCAGCTTCACGGGGACGGTGTCGGTGCGCAGCTCAAAGCAGGTCAGGGCGGCAAGGCGAGCCTCACGCACGGCGACCGCAAACTCATACCGCACATAGCTGTAACCGCCGTCAAGGCAGCGGTACTTCGCCTCGGGCGCCGCCGTGAGCGGCACATCGGCAAGCTTTTTGCCGGTCTCGGCATCGGCGAGATAGATCACCGGCTTTGTCACGAACCCGGGCAGCAGCACATGGCCGGTGATATGGTACCTGCTGCCGGTCTCGATGCCGTCAACGGTCAGCGCACCGGCGGCATTGAGTTTGCCGAGAGCTTCGTCTCCGGCAAAGGCTTCTTCGCCGTCAAGGCGCACGGTAACGCTGCCATCCCGCAGGCGCAGCAGCGCCCCTTTCGTGCCGAGGGCGCAGTTTCTGGCGGTCGCCAGGACATGCGCATCGCACCTTCGCAAAAGCACCCTGACCCTATCGCACAGTGCCGCATTGTCGGACACGGTGAGCGTGCGCAGCTCGTCGGCGGCAAGATACTGCGCATAGCGCTCGACCCTGCCGTGCAGGCGCTCGGACAACGCAAACAGCGTTTCACAATAGTGCTCGAGCATCGCCGAAGCGTCCGCTTCGTGCTCGGGTGCGTCAACGAAAATTCTTGTACACACCGGCTCACGCAAAAGCCCTATCGTACCCTTTTGCAGCACGAGCGAATTTATGAGCAGGCTTCCGCCGAGCACGGGGAGGGCTGCGTCAAGGCCTTGCTCCCGGGCTTTTTCCGTGCGCAGGAACGCCGAGCTCAGGCTCGTTTGGATGCAGTCGGGGCGCTCTTTGATATCGGCAATGCCGCTGCCGTCTGCGAACTTATAATCGAGCTTTATCCAGCCGGTCTTTCCGCCCGTCCAGCGCTGGCGGCAGGCGACTACATCGGTCTTGCCGCCGTTTGCCTCAAAGAAGTCCCACACCTTGACGAGCGTGTTCTGCGGCCAAGCGTCGCCGCTGTCGGCAAAGAGAATGTACCTGCCCTCGGCCATTTGCAGCGCTGCGCTGCGGTCGGCAGCGTAGGCGACATTCCTGGGATAGCGCTCACGCAGAGCGCCGCACTCGCCGGTCACGACAAGCTGCACATTTTCCTTGAAGCCCATGGTCTGGCGGGCAAACTGCCCGGCGGTCGTCTCATCGGGCGCAACTACGGTGAACTTAAATCCCTTGCTCGGCGCTTTGCCGTCCGTGCGGTAGAGCTCGGGCAGGTCGATGCGGTAGCGGTAGAATTTCTGCCGCACCTTTTCGGTCAGAAACTCCTGCGTTTTCCCGTCACGCAGAAGATACTTCGTGTAGTCGGGGAACACATTGACCTCAATGATCTTATACCCCGTCGGCGTGACGGCGACATCGAAGCCAAAATACTGAAGCTGCGGCATGCTGCGGCACACAGCCTTCACGCCCTCGAGTATCATATCCCAATGCGGCACATTGCCCTCGATGGCGACACCGGTGTCGGGGTGCACTGGACAGGGCGTGTAATGGTCGCCGCTTTTGAACTCCGGCTCGATTATGCGGCCGGTCTCTTTGTCAAGGCTAATGATTATGCCGCCCTCGGCGGTGTTGATATTATCGGTAAAGCCGCCCTTGGAGTGGCCGAGCTTCATGAAGCATGCGCCTATCTGCGGCGGCCGGTTCGTGCGGCAAAAGCAGTTTACACGCACGGTGTTGAGCGCCTCGGGGTAGAAGCTTTTAAACCTCTCGTGCATGAGCACATATTCCGTCACGAGGTATACTCCCTCGGCGGAGAAAAGCTCTGCGACAATGGCATCCGCCGACATGGGCACGCCGTTTAGGATATACCGCCCGTCACGGCACTCGAGCTTGTTAAAGCCCTGCCCGTGCGAGCCGTAGGTGCGCTTGACGGCAAGCAGCTTTTTCTCTTCCAAAAGCGCAAAAAGCGCATCGAAGCTCAGCTTATAGCCCTCGGGCAGCTCCGGCAGCGGCAGGATGCGGCTTGCGCCGTTTATCCTCGCCACGGCGTAGTAATACTCCGGCAGCACGCTTTTAAACTCATCGAGCGCAAAGCGGCTGGCGAGCTTATCGGATATCCACATCTGATACTCGGGATTGATGCGATTGACCCAAAAATAGTCGTAATCGGGGACATAGCGGCGGTAGTTTTCCTCGGTCAGGCCGAGCTCCCTGATGCGGTAGCCGAAAAAGCCCCGCTCGTATGCCCACTCACGCTCGGCATCGGTCAGCTCGGTGTCGGCCATGTCGGCACGCAGCTCCTCGTCCCACAGGCTCGCCATGTACGGGCGCATGCCGCTGCGGTGCTGCGCTTCGGCGATCTTCGCCCACTTTTCGCTAAATTCCCTCTCACGGCGCTCGATCTCGGCGTGCTCGGGGTCGGGGTGGGCGCTCTTTTCGTCCCAGTCGGCGATAAACTGCGCCAGCGCCTCGCTCGGGGCATAGCCCTCGGGCAGCGTGAGCTTTGTGGACACATCGATGAGCTTATGCCCCTCGCCGCAGGGGACGAACTTAAACTGCAAAAGCTCAAAAAACGCAAGATATGCGGCGGCATCCTTGGCCTTGGCGATAAGCTCGGGGTGCTCGTCGGGCGCAAGCGGCGTGCAGCCGCCGCTGCGGGTGACAAACGCTTCAACCGGCACCGTGACCATGCCTTCTGGCTCGGAGTGGCTTAAGATTACCACATTCACCGTGCCGTCGGCGGGGTCGGCAAAGCTCTCGGTCAGGACATATTCACGCCCGAGGTTCTCGAGAAACCGCACGAAGCCGTCCTCGTCATACTCCGCTGCGTCAACTGAAAATTTGCCGCCGTCAAAGCTTATCGCATAGCCGCCGGAGACGGCATCGTAGGCCGGAACGAGCCTTGCCCTGCCGAGCGTTTTCACGCACTGCGCAGCGTCATTAAAGCTTGAGCCGCCGCCTGCCATCGCTATCGCCGTGCGCCTGCCGTCACGGTACAGAAAGTCGTAGTACAGCTTCGGGAGCAGCCCCGCCTGCCCGCTTAGAAGCTTCGCCTGCGAGACTATCGAGCCGAACCACGCATTGTACCTGTAAGAATAGCTTTTGCTCTCCATTTGCCGCTTTCTCCTCGGATTTGTTTGATATTTAACCAAGCATATATCAAACTTTACACAAAGTCAATTAACGGGAAATTAAGTTTTTTTAAAATACCTGTCCCCAAACGGTCCCGTGCGGACATATATATATATAGCGAAAGCAAGCTTTGTGACAGCTTGCGCAAACAGTTTTACAACAAACACAGGAGGAGAAAAAAATGAAAAAACGACTACTCAGCATCGCACTCGTTTTGTGCATGCTCGTGTCGCTTCTTCCGGCAGCGGCCCTCGCCGATAACGCCCCCATCGGCGGCAGCTGCGGCAAGAGCGTGACATGGGCGCTCAAGGACGGCACACTCACCATCTCCGGCACCGGCGAGATGGCCTACTACGACGGCGACAACCCCGCACCGTGGAAAAAGCACGGCGAGGAGATCAAAAGCGTCGTCGTGGCAGACGGCGTGACCAAGCTAAGCGGCGCAATGTTTGACGGTCTGACGGCGGCGACCGCCGTGAGCTTCGGCAGCAAAGTTAGCGGCCTTGACGGAAACATGCTCGGTCTTGCACACGCACTTGAGAGCATCACCGTCAGCGACAAGAACGCAAGCTACTGCGTAAAGGACGGCGTGCTTTACAGCAAGGACATGACCACGCTCGTCCGCTATCCCGAGAGCAAGGCAGGCACGGCCTTCACCGTTCCCGACGGGGTCAAGGTCATCGGCAGCGACGCATTTTCGTCCTGCAATAACCTCACCTCCCTCACGCTCCCGACAAGCGTGACGACACTCGAAAGGTTCTCTGTCTACGCCTGCGAGAACCTCAAGAGCATCAAGCTGCCGAGCAAGCTCGACAGCATCGGCGATTTCGCCTTTGCCTACTGCACGAGCCTCACCGAGATGACCGTGCCCGAGGGCGTGAAGGTCCTGAGTGCCGATGTTTTCTACGATTGCAGCAGCCTGAAAACGCTGCGTCTGCCCGTGAGCCTTGCCGAGATAGGCAGCTACTGCACCGTCAAGTGCGATAAGCTCACCGATGTGTACTACGCAGGTACGCAGAAGCAGTGGAAGCTCGTCAAGGTCGACAGCAGCAACACCAGCCTTACCAAGGCAAAGATGCACTACGGCAACCTGACCGTCTCCACCCCCACCATCAGCATCACCACCTCGGCAGGCAAGCCGATGATAAGCTGGACGAAGATAATCGGTGCGGACAAGTACTGGATCTATCGCTCCACAGACGGCAAGAGCTTTAAATACTACGACAGCACAAAGAACACAAGCTACAAAAACTCCAGCACCAGCATCGGCACGACCTACTACTACAAGGTCAAGGCCGTCACCGTGTCAGACGGCGAAAATGTTGCATCCGGCTACAGCAATGTAAAGAGCATTCAGTGCAAGCCCGCAGCGCCGAGCCTGAGCATCTACCGCACGAACGGCAAGCCGCAGCTTAAGTGGAAGGCCGTTGACGGTGCGTCGAAATACTGGATCTACCGCTCGGCAAACGGCAGCGACTACAAGTATTACGACAGCACCACCAAGCTCAGCTACACCAACAACGCCGCAGCATCCGGCACGAAGTATTTTTATAAGGTAAAGGCCGTCGCCGTCGTAAACGGCAAGAATGTGTCCTCGGCATTCAGCGGCAGCAAAAATCTGTTCACCACGCTCACGGCCCCCGTCGTGAAGATCACCACCTCCGCAGGCCGCCCCATGCTCAGCTGGGATGCGGTCAAGAGCGCCGACAGGTATTGGATCTATCGCTCGACAGACGGCAAGAACTTTAAATACTACGACAGCACCAAGAACACCAGCTACAAAAACTCCAGCACCAATATCGGCACGACCTACTACTACAAGGTCAAGGCCGTGTGCGCCGTGACCTCCTACGCAAACTCCGCAATGAGCACGGCAAAGAGCATAAAGCGTGTTCCGGCAGCGCCCGACCTGAGCATTGAGCTCAACGCAAACAACAAGCCGCTGCTCAGCTGGGGCAGCGTTTCCGGCGCATCGAAGTATTGGATCTACCGCTCGACCGACGGCAAGAACTTTAAATACTACGACAGCACGACCAAAACAAGCTATAACAACAACGGCGCATCCCTCGGCGTGACCTATTACTACAAGATAAAGGCCGTCGCCGTGGTAAGCAAAAACAATGTCACCTCGGCATACAGCCGCAGCGTGAGCGTGACCGTGCCCGACCCGTCCAAGGGCGGCAAGTGCGGTGATAATGTCGAGTGGAAGATCACCGGCGACACGCTCTACATAAGCGGCAGCGGCAAAATGTACGACTACGACAACCGTGACAGCAGCAAAAACAAGGTGCCTTGGAAGAAGTCGTTCAGCAAGGTCGTCATCTCCGACGGCGTGACCAGCATCGGCAGCTACGCCTTTGAAGGCTGCGAGTCGCTCTCGAGCGTATCCATTCCCGCTTCCGTCAAGAGCATCGGCGAGCGTGCGTTCCAGTTCTGCATGAGCCTTAGCAGCATCGTCATCCCCGAGGGCGTAGAAACCATCGGCGATTCCGCATTTTCGGCCGCAGAGGGTCTCAAGCGCATCACCCTGCCGAGCACCCTCAAGAGCATCGGCAGCGCCGCCTTTGCGTCACTTATCGATCTTGAGACGATCACCCTGCCCGATGGTCTTGAGACCATCGGCGACAGTGCATTCATCGGCTGCAGCCGGCTCAAGACGCTGACTATCCCCGCATCCGTCAAGAGCATCGGTGCAAGCATTTGCCGTAACTGCAAAAGCTTCACCGGCTACACCGTCAGCGAGGCAAACCCCTACTACTGCGTTGTCGGCGGCGTGCTTTACAGCAAGGACATGACCGAGCTTTTAAGCTGCCTGCCCGGCGTTGTTGACACCGTCTCGCTCGTTATTCCCGACAGCGTCAAGGTCATCGGCGACGAGGCATTCTACGGCTGCGGCTTCTCCGGCAGCTTCACTCTGCCCAAGGGGCTTGAGAAGATCGGCAGCAAAGCATTTTCCGGAAGCAGCATTCAATCTCTCGCCGCCCCCACCTCGCTCAAGAGCGTCGGCGACTATGCGTTCAGCAGCTGCAACAGTCTTCGGACCGTCACATTCTCCGGCAGCCTTGACAGCATCGGCAAGGAGGCGTTTAAAAGCTGCACCTCACTCAAGAGCGTCACCATGTCCGGCAAGCTCGGCAGTCTCGGCGATGAGGCCTTCCATTTCTGCGAAAACCTTGAGAGCGTCGTCATCTCCGAAGGCGTAAAGGGCGTCGGCTTCATGACCTTCGCAGGCTGCCGCAATCTCGCAAGCGTCACACTCCCGACGACGCTTCAGAGCATCGGCAAGGAAGCGTTCAGCGGCTGCACCCATCTTAAGAATATCACCCTTCCGGCAGGTCTCAAGACCATCGGCGAGGGCGCATTCAGAGGCAGCGGTCTGACCTCCATCGTCATTCCCGACGGCGTGACCGCCCTCCCCGCCCTGTGCTTCTGCGATTGCTTCCAGTTTGAGAGTATCACCATCCCGACAAGCGTCAAGAGCATCGGAAAGAGTGCCCTGCTCGGCAGCAACCTAAAGCTGACCGTCAACTACAGAGGCACAAAAGCCCAGTGGAGCAACATCACCGTCGCCTCCGACAACAGCTCCCTCGACCGAGCAACCATCGTGTATAACTACAAATAAGCAGTGAGTTAAACGGAGGTGCTGTTATGATCCCAACATCCGACTCGTTCGGGCGCATCATTGACTGCCGGACGCTCGTTTTCGACGGGCAGTATTTCGGGCTGACCGAGAGCGAAGTGCTCGGCCTTGCGGCGGAGCTGTATTCGTTCACGGAGCGCTCGTTCGGCGAGGAATGCGTCCTTTTGTGGCGCTGCCGTGACAAAGCCCTCAAGGGCTTGGACGGCATAGCAAAAGCACACATCAAAGACGACGAGATTTTCGACATTTCCGTGCTGGGCGATGTCAAAAGCGACCTTGTTTACGACAAAAAGAGCCTTCGTGTATACGACCGGCGGCTGCTGTACGACCCGGTGTACACGCTCGGTCTTGCACCCGGAGACGCTTCCGCCGATTACCCTGCATATTCGCAGCGCGAACTCGAGCCTTGCAAAAATGACACGGCAATGCTTCGTGAAGCAGTAATGAGGATTTTTTCCGAGGAAGGCAGAATTAACAAAAATCTGTTTTCGCAGCATGATGTCGAAGGAGCTTTTTTCGCTTATCATATGGAAGAACAGGCGGAACTCTTTTCCGGCGAGTTTAAGCTGCATATAAGCTGTTTTAGCTTGGGTGATGAGCTTGACAATATGGCTGCTGAATTATATAAGTTTGGTCAGCTGGTCGCACTTGATTTCACGAATGTTAACATGGTTATAGGCATAATGCAGACCGATTCCGACTGGGATAGGTACTTCGGTACGCTCAACACCGACGAAGCGGATGACGAAACCGGCTTCATGATGAGATGCAGAGCTGAATTTATGTACCTGCACAAGGTCGGTTGGGCAAACATCATTTCCCCGACGGTCAGCCGACTGCTGCCTGATGAAAGCAAAGCCTTGTTTAATACGCTTGAAAACGGCGCGGTATGCGCACGGCTCGGATGCACCGCATCGGAAACCACGCTCAAAGCCTTAAAGCGGCTAAAAACCGAGCTGTATCCTGCGCTGCTGCCCGCAGTCTCGGAGTTTGACCTCGATTACCCCTACCTCCGCTCGCACTGGGAAAACATTGCCGTCCTCGACGACGAGCTCCATGTGCAGGACGATAAAATAATCATTTCGCAAAACGGCAAGGCGGACAAAGCCTACCTGCTAAAAAACACATAAACAACGCAAGGACAGGCTTCCGCCTGTCCTTGTTGGGTTTTCGGTATTAAATTACTCAAGCTTTGTCACCGACAGCCTAAACGCTAGGTCGTCTTAATCTGTATCCAGATACATCGTAATGCCGAGGTCGGCGTTTAATTCACCGGCAAAGGCTAAAAAATCGCTCGTGATATAAATCTCCGGCAGCTCGTCGGAGGCGGCGGTGATGGTCACCTCGAATGTAGCGCATAGCCCTCGGCTTTCACACAATTGTTTGATGATATCTTTCTTGCCGCTGAGTATAAGCCGCATTTCATTCATGCGGTCATCTATGCTAAGTGCTTCGACCTTCGGCAGCGCAAAAAGCCAGTATGTGGCCTTCACCGTCCCGTTTCTCAAAGCCTCCTGCTTTTGCGTCCGGGTCGGCTCTATCCCCAGCTTTGCCGTGACCTCGTCAAGGTCAAAGTCCTTATGGTCTTCGCCTGTGATAAAAAATTTCACGCCGATCTTCGGCATAATTAAATAGTCCATCGTGTCACCCCTCGTTCGGGAGGACAAGGCGGAAGGCGGCGAGGTCGGGCGGGAGCAGAAGCGTCGGGAACGGCTCGGGCGGGCAAGAGTGCCAATCGGGCTTGCGGGTAATGGCCGACACATCCTCGTCCGAGCGGCCGAGCAGGCAGCACACGCCCTCGTGCGTCAGCAGCCAGAAAAATATGCTGCCGTCGGCTCGGTAAAAGGTCAAATCCTCGGGCTTGCCGTTGCTGTCTATCCACCCGAAAAGGTCGTCGGTCGTATTGAGCAGATACTCCCTCACTTTACCGCTGCACGGCAGCACCGCCGTGTCGCTGTCGTTTAGGGGGCTAATGTGCGGCTCGGGGAGAGCAATTTTGCCGCCGCAAAAGCGGGTGCTGAACGAGACATGCGTGCAGTACCTAAAGCAGGTGTCGATAAGCTCGGCGTAGTCCTGCCCGCTAACGGTCAGCTCCACGCCCCGCTCGTCATCCCAGTCGGCAAACCAGTGCAGCTCGACCCCATTCTCGGCGTTTATCTCGGCCGCCCGCCTGCCCGCCTCCGCCGCCGCAGCGTTAAGGCTGCGAAAAACAGCGTCTGCATCATTGTGTTGTGTCATCCCGGCTCTCTCCTTTGCGTTTTTATATCCAGCAGCGCACGCTGCAAATTCAGGCTTCCTGCGCTCAGAAGCAGCGACACGAAAATCAGGCCGACCGATGCTATCGTCAGGCCGTCCCGACCCGCCAGCAAGACCGGCGCCGCAAGCACGCCGAGCGCACCGCCGATATACGCCCACGCCCCGACCTTTTGGGGCTTCGCCGCTTCGGAATACCTGCCCGATTTAATGTTTTTGCGCACCAAAAGCCCCCACGCAGCAATGCTCAGCAGCAACAGGCCGACAAACCCTGCGGCTCGCAGCAGGCTCACGCCGCTTTGCAGCACCGTGATGCGGTAAGCGGCGAGGTTGAGAAGCAGCGCAAGATACAGTGAAAACACGCCGTCGCACAGATACCGTGACAGCCGCTTCTCGCTGTGCCGTGCCGTCAGCGCCGCAAACAGCGCCGTTATCAGCAGGCAGCAAAGCCCGAGCGGCACTGCCCACGCCACACTGCGCTCGCCGATGACGCACAGCACTGCGCTTGCGCCCCAAGCGCCGACGATGCGCTCAACGCACTGCGTCCTGCGAAACGGCGTATATCCGTAGCTCAAATACGCTTCTATCTGCTCGTTGTTCATTCAAAATCGTCCTCCCACTCGGTGGGATGCTGCGGTTTTTTGCGCAGTAATATGAGGAACACGCCCTGCGCAATGACGGTGCTGAGCAGCATTATCACAAGCGCCGTGCCTGCGCCAAGTGCGCCGTACCTGCAAGCGAGCGTGGCGGCAACGACGACTATGACTAATGCGGCGCACACCAGCTTCATTCCTGCGGTGAACTTGAACGGCTCGGCGGGTGCGGCGCTTTTCTTTTCGCTGCGTTTTAGTATTTTGGGGATGATGATCATACCGATGACCGCAGAGTTTTGCGGTATTAAAGTCGTCGTAAGAACGGCCGTCAGCAATCCTCCCGCCGTCAAGCCGCCGACGCTGGATATGCAGCCATATATGTGCAGGCAAAACATGACGAGCAGTTGGGCAGTGCCCAGCCAATAAAACAGCAGCTCCTCACCCCTTGTCCATACCGTGCCGATCTGTGCATGTTGCTTTTTGTCTCTTATAAGCTCCCTTACAATCAGAACTGAGGTTATGAGCGACAAGACCAACCATGACAGCCAAAAGAATAGCGCCATTTTCCGTCCCTCCTGTTTATTTCTCCGTTAGCTTCAAAAGATACTCGTACTTATCCTCGCTGCTTGCAGTGTGGTCGGCTGTGAGCTCCGAGATAAGCTCGGGCAGCAGGTAGGAATACTTGCTCCGTGCAAACTCGTCAACAAATGCAGCGAACTTTTCAAGCGAGTGCTCATTTTCGGCATAATACCGTATTGCAAGCTCGAAAAAGCACTCAAAAGCCGCCTGCTCATCGCACAAAATGCGAAGCTGCGCCTCCGTGAGCCGCTTATGCGACAGGCTTATCATGAGCTGCTGCCGTGTGTCCTCGTTCGGGTGGCGCAGCATTGCGTCAAACGCCGCATCGCTTACCGATGCCGCCCCGACTGCGTCCGTCAGCTCCGCAAGCACAGGGCAGAGCCTGCGCTCGCTGTAGCTTGCGCGCACGAGCTCCGTCAGGGTCTCGGCAGAGATGGGGCTGACGGAATTTTTCTCCGTCCAGCACGGGTCGCTTTCGATATCATGCATGAGCTCCTCGGGTGCAAGAGTGCCGTCCAAAAGGCTGCGTGCGATATGCTCTAAGTTCTGCGGGAGTTTCACGGCGTTCCCTCGCTTTCTATGTGGTGAAATTCATCCGCCGGTCTGCCACGACACGATTGCAAAGGTGAAATAGGGTATTGATATTCTTGTTATAAATTTACCATAATTCCCTAAGTGCGTCAACAAAAAGAGCTGATGAGCGCTTGCTCATCAGCTCTTTTCTAGTCTGTCAAAGAACTAGGAAAAATAGGCGCAACAGGTAAAATCCAATACGCAGCAGGGGGAGTGTGAGGGGGTAACGAAGTGTCGGTGCGGTA
>JABLTO010003079.1_pt1 | contig 102372 bp, 103 predicted proteins | sample 7160091 | NCBI WGS metagenome assembly JABLTO01 (sample SAMN14651225, study PRJNA627086) | human gut metagenome | isolation source: feces | host: Homo sapiens | reverse complement strand
CGCTAACGCTGCGCCACTCCACTTAAAATTGAATATTCCCTACATAGGGGCTTTTTGTGCTGTCCGTATCAATTGGGGCAGTTCAGTGTTCGGTTGGTTACTTCTCTTCCTTTGCCTTCTCGTCCCATAGGGGCACGTCGATGCCCACCACGTCGGAGGTGAAGGGGGTGCCGTCACCCAGGTCGAAGTGACGGGTGGCACGCTTGACGTACTTGAAGCCGATGTAAAGCAGGGGGATGTTGCAATAGGCGATGACGATGTTGGCGAAGTCGGACATATTCCACAGGGAGCCCAGATCCAGACCGGCGATGCTGGTGACAACGCCGAAGGCGATGACCACCAGGCAGAGCAGGTGGACGACGGTGATCCAGGCGCGGCTGCGGGAGATGCGGTTGGCGCAGATCTCGCTGAAGGACAGGAAGCCCACCAGACAGGTGAAGGCGAACAGGCCGAAGCACAGGGTCACCAGGAAGGTGACAGCACCGTTCAGGGCGGTGCCTGGGGTCAGCTCGGCGCAGGAAGCCAGGAACTTAGGCAGCTTGTCCAACTCGAACCAGGCGTCCGCGGCGTCGGTGAGCCAGACACGACCCATGATGACCACAAAACCGGTGAGGGTGCAGATGACGATGGTGTCCAGGAACACGCCTAGAGCCTGGACGCAGCCCTGGTCACAGGGATGCTTGGCATCGGAAGCAGCGGCGGGCATGGTGATGGTGCCCTGACCGGCTTCGTTGGACATCAGACCGCGCTTGACGCCCTGAACCAGGGCGATGCCGAAAGCGCCGCCGAAGACGGCTTCCGGACGGAAGGCCTGGGTGAAGACGGCGTAGAAGAACCAGGGGATGCGGGTGATGTTCAGGACGATGAGCACCAGGACGGTGAGGACGTAGACAACGGCCATGATGGGCACGATGACGTCGGTGACCTTGGCCACCTTTTTGGTGCCGCCGAAGGCCACGAAGGCCACCAGGACGATGAGGATGGCAAAGGTGATCCAGTAGATGGGAGCGCCTGCGGCGATCTCACTGCCGGTGAGGATGGAGGCCATGGAGACCACGGCGGAGATGGTGTTGAAGCCCTGTGCCGGCAGGCAGAGGAGGGCGTAGAGGATGTAGAGCAGGGACAGGGCCACACCTACCCATGCAGCGCCCTTCAACAGACGGCTGCCGTAGAAGGGGAGGCCGCCGATGTACTCATCGTCCTTTTTCTCCTTGAAGATCTGGGACAGAGTGGATTCGGTGAAGGCGGTGGCCATGCCGAAGAAGGCGGAGAACCACATCCAGAACAGAGCGCCGGGGCCGCCGATGCTGATGGCGCCGGTGACGCCCAGGATGTTGCCCGGCCCTACCCGCATTGCGGTGGAGAGCAGGAAGGAGGCCAGGGGGGAGATGCCCGTCTTGGCCTTCTGGGTCTTGAGGACGTGGAGGCCGTACTTGAATTTCCGCACCTGGATGAAGCGCAGTTGGCAGGTGAAGAAGATGCCGGAGCCGATCAAAAGGATGATGGCCAGGCTGAAGTTCCCCAGGATGGGGATGTTAGCGTACCAGTCAAAGTTGGTCGGAAAATCCCAAAACAGGTTAGAGACCACTTGGAGTTTATCACAGACCGCATTGACCGCCTTAAATAATGGATGCATGGAAAACCCTCTTTCTTAACTTTCTTTTTTTGGAAGGAGATTGCATTCTCTCCGGTCTCAGTGTACCGTAAATTCCATCGAGACGCAAGGAAAATATGCCCCGGCCATAGAAAACGCCGCCAAGGACAAGGCGTCCCAGGCGGCGTAAAATGGATTGTATTGATTTGCGGTTCGGCAGAACCGTCCCTTCATGGTAGAATCAGCACTCCCAGTAACGGCCAGTAACGTAGAACGGGCCATAACGTCTGACCTGCCACAGAACCAGGTCAAGGTCCGTTTCCTCTGCATGAGGGATATTCTTTGTGATACGGTAGATCGTCATATTGTCTTTCGGCTCGTCTGCCAAATCCCAAGCCTCCTTGTCCTCCACATACTCCATGGTGAGGGCGCTTTTCGGAGAGATGAGAAACACATACGCACGCAGAGACAAGTCCGGAATCAGAAAGATCAGGCAGAGGAGAATCAGGAGCGCAATGCCGATGTATTTCGGGATGATGTTTCGCTTCAATTTCATGGGGAGCGTTCCTCCTTTGGAAGCAGGGGCTATAGTCACCAGCCGTAATAATCTCCAATGTAAAATGGTCCCCAACGACTGACCTGCCATATAACAAGGTCAGCATCTGTAGCCTCTTCGTGAGGAATATTTTTCGTGATGCGATACAACTTGGTGTTTTCATCTAACCCATCCCGTTTCTCGTATGCGACATCTTCCTCATATTCCATGGTAAACGCTTTGACGGGGGAACGCCAGAACACTGCCGTGCGAAGCGCCAAATCGGGAATCAGCAGGACAGAAAAAAGGAAGAGCAGAATCACAACGCCGATGAGTTTCGGGAGATGTTTTCGCAACATAACGAGTTCCTCCTGACTTTAAAATTTTAGCGCCCGATATAAGACTACATTACTGATAGAACGTACTTGATAACCTATACTTGCGATTTTACGGAGCATGCGCATACCCTTCTATTGACGACTATACCATAGAAAGTATAACGTGTCAATCTATCCCAGTTAAAAAGGACAAATTAGCGCGAAAGCCCATGAAAATGCTCCCTATACCTCTGTGCCATTGGCAAGAAAACCGTTCAATCTTCCTCCATTTCCTCCAGCAGCAATTCCACTCCGTTCTGAAAGGAGAACGGGTGCGCGGAAAGGGTGCTGGCGGTGAGGGTAGCAAGGTCGGTCTCCAACAGGGCGAGCACGTCCGACAGCTCCCCTCGGCTGAGCCGATGAACCTGCACGGGCTGTCCCAGGATGCCCTGGTAGTAGAACAGCTCCTCCGGGTCGAACTTGGAGGTGTAGATGGCCAGCTTGCCCACCCGTGCCCCCTGGGGGTTGTGGAGGAAGTGGCCACGGATCAGCTCTTGGGCGCACAGCTCCAAGATCAGCTCCCCCTCCACGTCCAAGTGGCGGGGCTGCCAGGTGAGGGCGTCCTGGAAGGTGGCGATGAAGAAGTCCTCTGCATCGGTGGGAGTGGTGCGTCCCTCTTTCACGCCGCAGAACGCTTGCAGGGTGGTGGTGTGGTCGCCTTCTTGGCAGTGCAGCTCCTGGTGGCTCTCCGGCACCAAGTCCAGCCCCTGGCTGTGCAACGCCAGGCAGTAGCCCAGAAAAACCCGATCCCGCTCCATCCGTTCTATCGTGACAAAGGTGCCGCCGGGTTTGACGAACTGGCACAGAAGGCTGGTGTAGCGCTGGAACACCTGGGCGCAGATGCGTCCCTGGTGGGTGAGGGGGAGGAAGCGGGCGTTCTCCAACAGGGGGTCGTAGTTCTCCTGGACTGTTCGGGAGGAGAAGACCGTGTCAAATTCCATGGGCGGCAGGGTTTCCAGGTCGGTGTGGAGGAAGGTGATGTTGGTTAGCCCCAGCCGCTCCGCCAGCTGCTGGGCGGCGTGGATGCCGTTGGCGCTGCGGTCGATGGAGGTGATGCGGGAGTGGGGGAAGGTCTGTGCCAAGAAGCAGGAGAGCAGGCCGCAGTCACAGCCTACGTCCAGAATGGTGGCGCCGAAGGCGTCCGGGTGTTCGGTGACCCACTGGCAGGTCTGGCAGAGCAGATCCCAGTCGTGGGCGGCAGAGAGGATGAGGCTGGCTTGGGGGTGTTGGTTCTTCCTGTCGTAAAAGGCCGCTGTCTCCTGGCGGTCTAGGCCGCCTGCGGCAGTCTCCTGTTGGGTGCGGCGGGTATAGAGGGCGGACAGAGCCGCTTCCGCTTGGGCATCGCCCACGGCCTGTCGGAGCTGGGCGGCGAGGGCATCGCTGTCCTGGGCGGGGCGCAGGCCGAGAGAGCGGAGATAACGGTCGCCGGAATGGTTGTTGTTCATAGGATTGCCTCCTTGATTGAAAGCGTTTCTTTGCTGTCATTATAGCACAGAACCGGTGGAATGCAAAAAATCTGAGCCTTGACAACGGTCGCCAGGATTTGTTATACTACGGTCAAACCAAATCCATCGCGGGGCGTTCGTTCTGTGAAAAACGGAAAGCGTGTAGTGTCATTCGGTCATTCTGCCGGAGCATTACAGGCTTTTTTTGTTGCTCCGCAGAGGGATTCAGAATGAAAAAGGAGGCGTTTGTGATGCCGCAAACCAAAGGACAGGGAGTTGTGTTCGGGATCTTGATGTCGGTCTTTATGGCCTATGGCATGGAGCTGTATAACGTGGCCGCCAAGGTGGGCGGGATGGAAAACAAGGTGTTCTGGCTGGCGCTGAAAGAGGCTGCGTTTATGTGCGTGTTCGTGTTTGTCTTTTCCACCCTTTTCGGTAACCGAGTGGGGCGCTCTCTGGCCTTCCGCCATGTGACGCCGGGGCAGGACAACCCGTTCTTCATCACCATCATGATCTCCAGCTGCACTGTCCTCATCATGTGCCCCACCATGAGCCTGGTGGCAACGGTCATCTTCACTGGGGTGGATGGACAGTTTATCGCCAACTGGTTCGACACCATCCGGCGGAACTTCCCCATGGCGCTGCTGTGGCAGCTGTTCGCCGCAGGGCCGGCCACCCGGTGGTGCTTCCGGAGAATCTTCCAAAAGCAGTTGGCACAGACTGCGGCGCAGCATTGAGCTGGTCAAAAACGCCGTCAAGCGAGGAGCTTGACGGCGTTTGCTCTGTGTTATGCTTGCGGCTCCGATGTGTCCGCTTTGTTCTTTTTGTGGTCACGGGCAGCGGAAATGAACAGTCCGATGGCGGCGATGTACTGGGCGAAGAGGAAGAACCAGAAGACCAGGGCGCCCAAATGCCCCTGGGTGCTCTCGTTGGCATAGGGTGTGCCCCAGAGTGCTTCTAGAAAGGGGGTGGAGTCGGTGGGAAAGCTGGTGAGCGTGGTGGACACCGTGGCGGCGGAGATCATGAGGGCGGCCAGGATGATGGTGGCGCTGAGCCAGAAGACGGCGCCTAGGATGAGCTTGAAATAGGGTCGTTTCATGGGATACCTCCTGTTCTGTGGTTGGATGGAAGTCTCTTTTTTGTACAATTCTAGCATATCATAGATAGACTGGAAGGGCAACAAAAACACTTGACAATGGAACAAAAAATTTGATACACTACAGGTGCTGTGTAGCAGAAATGCGCAAATCCAAGCGAGGATTTGCGCATTTTTTTGTTGTGCAGCAGACGGGTTGTGGCAGCTTTCCCGCTGAAAAGTCTCCAAAATCATCATTCTGGAGGTTTTAATATGAGAAATCCCACATCTAACCCAGACAGCGCCAGCCCTATGGCGGTCACGCCTATCCCAAAGCTCTTGCGCTCCCTGGGCATCCCCCTCATCTGTTCCCTGGTCATCCAAGCCTGCTACAACATTGTGGACAGCTACTTTGTCAGTGCCATGCAGGACACGGCAGAGGCGACGGGCATGGGGGACTATGCCATGAACGCTCTGACCCTGGCCTTTCCCATCCAGATGCTCATCGTCGCCCTGGGCGTGGGCACTGGCGTGGGGGTCAACGCCCTGCTGGCTCGGAGTATGGGGCAGGGCGACCGAGAGAAGGCTGGGCAGGTGGCCGGGAACGGCTTGTTCCTGGGGGTGTGCATCTATGTGCTCTTCCTGCTCTTCGGCCTCTTTGGGGTGCGTCCCTATCTGCTCACCCAGACCAGTGACCCGCTGGTGCTGGAGCTGGCAGGGAGCTATCTGACCATCTGCTGTGTCTACTCCTTTGGGCAGGTGCTCTTTACCATCTATGAGAAGCTGCTCCAAGCCACCGGTCATGCGGTGCTGTCCACCATCGCCCAGGTATCCGGTGCGGTGACCAACATCATTTTAGACCCTATCCTCATCTTCGGTTACTTTGGTGCGCCGGAGCTGGGAGTGGCTGGTGCAGCCTATGCGACGGTCATCGGGCAGATGGTGTCCTTTGTGCTCTTTATGGTCTTCCAGTACACCTGCAACCGAGAGGTGCCGGCGGGGGTGCGTTATCTGATTCCGGAAGGGAAGGTCATGAAGGAGATCCTCAGTGTGGGTTTTCCGGCCATCATCATGCAGGCGGTGGGCAGCTTTTTGACTTACGGCGTCAACGTCATCTTCGGCACCCTGTCCGCCAGTGCGGTGACGGCTTACGGGGTCTACTACAAAATCCAGCAGTTTGCCTTTTTCGCGGCCTTCGGCATGAACAACGCCATGATCCCCGTCATCGCCTTCAACTACGGCAGCGGAGACAAAGAACGGGTGCGGGCGGGCATCCGGTGGGGGATGATGGACACCCTGGTTATCATGGGGGTGTGTCTGGCGGTGCTGGAGGTGTGCGCCAGCCAGATCGTGGGCATCTTCGCCCTGACCCAACAGACCCTGACCCTCTGCACCCGCGCGGTGCGCATCATCGCCCTGGGTTATCTGTTCGCCGGCGCCAACATCGCCTATCAAGGGGTGTTCCAGGCGCTGGGGCGTGGGGTGCCCTCTATGGTGCTCTGCCTGGTGCGGCAGCTCCTTGCGGCGCTGCCCCTGGCGTGGCTGTTTACTCTCCTGCCGAATCCGGAGGTCTGGTGCTGGGCGGCGTTCCCGGTGGCCGAGGGCATCGGGCTGCTGGTGGCACTGGTGCAGCGGAAACGGATTTTGCCCGATGTGCTGAACTGAGAGAAGGGAAGGCTTCTTGGGTGGGAAGCTGCTCCGGCCACTCGTCCAAGGAGTTGCGGAGGTATCTGGCAGGGGTGGGAGAACACCCTGAAGAATACGAGGGAAGCGGTATGGCCTGCGGATGGACTATGGCGGCAGCGGTACCAGCGGGCAATGCCATGGCGGTGGAGCTGCAGGCGGTGTTCACAAAGGATTCATAAATCGTTTGCAATTCCTTCACCACCCGTTTTGGAGATGGGGGTATTATAATGACAGGCCGAGGGGGAACCACCCTGATACCCCCCGAGCTGAACTCTCTCTCTTTTCTCTTTTTAATCAGAATCAAAACAACGCAGCCGCCCGTCGTCATCCTCTCGTCGGGCGGTTTTGCGTCTCAGGAAAGGAGTCCTGTCCTATGGCAAGAGCAGAAAAATTTGTCCCTCTGGAAAAGCGCTCCAAGAAGGAGCAGAAGGCGTACCACGCACAGCAGCGGGGCAGCTGGAACGGGGTGAACCCGGTGACCCGGGTGGTACCCAACAAGAAGGTATATGATCGGAAGCGGGCGAAGGCCAGGAGGTATGATCCTGACGTTTGCCCGCTTTCTGTTTGAAGATGTAGCGGGGGCGAGACGCCCCCTTTGGCCATGGACGGATAGGCTCCGTCAGTTTCCAGGCCACTCATATTCCAGCAGCTGATCCACGTGACGGCGCTTCTCCTCGTCGGTGGTGTCACAGCGCTTCTTGGATTTTCTCCCCTCGATGCGGGTGATGGGGGTCATGCCGTCCCGTGTGACCTTGTGGTCCCGGGGGTCGGGATGTCCCTTAACCTGGTTTCCCATGGTGCTGTCTCCTTTCGCGGGATGGATGGATTACTCTTCGTACTGGTACTCCATCAGGTCCTTCATATACTCCGTATGCCCACGCTGTGCGTCCTTGCCGGTGCGGCGGCATACTTCGTCCTGGGGCAGCAGGCAGTCGTTCTTTACCTTGTCCATCATTTCACGATAAGCCTTTTTCTGTTTATCCATGTCCCTGATCTCCTTTCCCTGTGCCATGGCACGATTCCACTTGGAACCGACGAAACAACACCGAGCGGTGCTCTTTCGCTGTTCCATTGCTAGGTTGCGCAGATTGCGGGATGGCATACCAGTCAAAGAACGGTAAATTTTTTGAAACATAGCGTGTATGGTACGGGGAAAAGCTAGAGAAAGCGCTGGAAGGACTCGTTCTCCTCCGTTCGCAGTTCTAGCATCACAAATTCTTTTCAAAAAGAGCGCCCTCCCAGTTGGGAAGGCGCTTTTGTGCGGTTACCTTTATTTTGTCTTCTTGCTGAACAGGATATACCCCACCACGCACACGGCCATGAGCATGGGATAGAAGCAGTAGGGCACGATGGCGAAGGACGACACCTGTTCCTTGGTGGCGGCGGAGGCGTACAGCAGCTGCGCACCGTAGGGGAGCAGACCCTGGACCACGGAGGTACAGATGTCCAGCAGGGAAGCGGTCTGCTTGGGGTCGATGCCGTATTCCTGGCTGATGTCCCGTGCCAGCTCGCCGGTCATGACGATGGAGATGGTGTTGTTGGCGGTGGCCACGTCCACACCGGCGCACAGGACGCCGATGCCCAGCATGGCGCCGCGGCGGCTCTTGACCCGACGGCGGATGAGATCCAGAATGGCCTGGATGCCGCCGCCGGCCTTCATCAGGGCGCTGATGGCGCAGACTACGATGGAGATAACGGTGATGTCATACATATTCGTGACGCCGGAACCCATGCTGGTGAAGATCTCATTGACGGGGATGGTGCCGGTGTACAGACCCACCACGATGGACAGGATGGTGCCCACGCCCAGGACGGCGAAGACGTTAAAGCCGATGAGGGCGCCGATGAGGACGACCAGGTAGGGGACGACCTGGAGGAAGTTATAGCTCAGGTCACCGCTGACGGAATAGTTGCCGTTCATAGTGATGACCAGGAGGATGACGATGTTGACGATGGCGGCGGGGAGGACGATGAGGAAGTTGGTGCGGAACTTGTCCTTCATCTCGCAGCCCTGGGTCTTGGTGGCGGCGATGGTGGTGTCGGAGATCATGGACAGGTTGTCGCCGAACATAGCGCCGGAGACCACGGCGCCCAGGCAGAGGGCCATGGCGAAGCCAGTCTTTTCACTAATGCCCACGGCGATGGGAGCCAGGGCGGAGATGGTGCCCACGCTGGTGCCCATGGAGGTGGAGATGAAACAGCCGATGACGAACAGGCCGACGACGGCCAGACCGCCGGGCAGGAGGGTCAGACCCAGGTTGACGGTGGAATCCACGCCGCCGGCGGCGGTGGCGGCACCGGTGAAGGCACCGGCCAGGAGGAAGATGAGGCACATGGTGATGATGTTGTCATCGGAAAGCTCCTCGGCGATCAGGTGCATCTTCTCGTTGAACTTGAGGCCGCGGTTCTGGAGGAAGGCCACGGCCAGGGCGATGAGGAAGACCACGATGGCGGGCATGGCGTAGAAATCCTGGAACAGGATCCCGCCGCCGATGTAGATCACCAGGAAGATGGCGATGGGCAGCAGGGCTGCAAAGCTGCTCTTTTTCTCTTGCATGATACAAAAACTCCTTCTTTCTTATCCCTCTCTAAAGGACATAATGTAGTCAGTATAACAAAAAAGAACGCGAAAGAAAAGGGCGCAAGTGGGCAGAAGTAACAATAGAATGTGGAAAAAACAGCGGAAATGGAAACAATTTGCGAGGAAAAACGAAGGAAACCCTGCAAAATGCGCGGGAATGGGGAGAAAAAAGACAAGGAAAATTTTCATTTGTGTTCGTGAGGCGGGAACGGCCGGAGGGGGATTTTCCCGCGGGGATGGTTTTCAACCCGCTCCGGCTGTGGTACAATAAACCCATTGGAAATCATCCGGCGCAAGCCGACGAAACAGGAGGAATCCACATGACGCAAACAACTTATTTGCCGGGTCATCTCATCACCATCCGGCTTTACAATCAACCCTTGGCTCAGGCGCTGCTGGACGCCGGCATCGCCGTGGAACCGGACACCTCTGGCGTCCGGTTCGCCTGCCGAGCCGACCCCAAGGGCACCATCGAGGTGCGCTACGGCTGGGAGGAGGCCAAGGATCTGACCAGGTATGGTCTGGCAGAGGCGCTGGCTGACCTGACCCCAGCGGACAAGCGGGAAGCGCTGGCGGCAATCCTCGAGCGGGAGGATGTGAAGGCAGGCTATAAGGGCAGTCAGCTGAAGGAGATCTATTATGAGTACCCCGGGACAGATGGCTTCGTGACCACCTGGCTGGACGGGGACACGGTGATGAAAGAGGAACGGTGCGACGACGAGGGCGAGATCCTGTCCCTGGTCACTGACGGTCACTTGACCGAGCTGCGGTGGGAGCATATCCCGCCTCAGACCCAGGTCATCTGTCAGGGGGCGGCCATGTCCTGCGGCGCCATCCGGGAGATTCGTCTGGAACACCTGGAGAGCGTGGAACAGGGCGCGTTCCAGCGCTGCGATAACCTGGAACGGGTGGTCATCGGCCCTGACGTGGGTGAGATCGCAGAAGGCGCGTTCACCCAGTGCTCTGGCTTGTGGGACGTGGACGTGAGCGAGAACACCAACCCGGCGCTGGAGGACGTGGACGCCCAGTACCTCCGTGGCCAAGAAGGGGAGTCCCGTCGGGACGGCGAGTGGGAGTACCAGCCGTTGGCGGACGGGAGTGCCAAGCTCCTGGGCAGCCGTCGGGAGGAACACGTGGTGCTGGCCATCCCGGAGACGGTGGAAGGCCGGCCGGTGACGGAGATCGCGGAGGAAGCGTTCCGGAACAAGCGATTTGAACAGGTGGTGGTGCCCCAGTCCGTGAAGCAGCTGGGTGACGGCTGCTTCTACAGCCCCCACGTGAAGCGCGCTGCCCTGTTTGGCGAGGCGGAGCCGGATGTGGAAGGACCCTTCTCCCAGGAGGTGGGCTGCTGTGCCGTGAAGCTCATCGAAATCCTGCCGGGCACTCGCCGTATTGCCGACTGCCTGTGTGAAAACTTGTTCGGCGTAGAAGAAGTGGTGCTGCCGGAGGGCTTGGAGGTCATCGGGGACCAGTCCTTTAGTGGCTGCGTGAATTTGAAGAAGATCAACTTCCCGGAAGGGCTGCGGGTCATCGAGGATGACGCCTTCTGGGACTGCGACCTGCTGGAAGAGCTGTACCTGCCCGCTTCCCTGGAGTCCATCGGTTCCGATGCCTTCGGCGACTGTGACAGCCTGCGGGTGGTACATCTGCCTCAGGGGTGCAACGTGGACGAGAACACCTTTGACGGCTGTGCCGATGAGCTGGAGCTGATCTATGACGTGAAAGCGCCGGATACAGTGGCTACGCGGCTGCTGCGCTATGGGAAGCTGCCCACCCGGAGCGCCGAAGGGGCTGCTGTCTGCCCCTCCACCCCTGGTCAGTGGGAGCTGGCAAAGCTGCTGGTGGAAGAGCTGAAGGAGCTGGGTGTGGCGGACGCCATGGTGGACGAGCACTGCTATGTGTACGGTCACTTGGCGGCCACCGAGGGCATGGAAGCACGTCCTGCCCTGGGGTTCATCGCACATATGGACACGGCGGACTACCCGGCGGAAGGGGTCAAGCCCCAGGTCATCCGGGACTATGACGGCGGAGCGGTAGCGCTGGGCGACAGCGGCAAGACCCTGACGCCGGAGCAGTTCCCCCACCTGGCGGAACTGAAAGGCCGCACCCTCATCACCACCAGCGGGGACACCCTGCTGGGGGCAGACGATAAGGCAGGGGTCGCGGAGATTATGACTTTGGTGGAACGGGTGCAGGAGCTGCCCCATGGGAAGCTGTGCATCGCCTTCACCCCGGATGAGGAGATTGGCGCTGGTGCGGACCGGTTCGACCTGGAACGGTTTGGCGCGCAGTATGCCTACACGGTGGACGGCGGCAAAGAGGGTGAGATTCAGTATGAGAACTTCAACGCCGCCTCCGCTGTCCTCACCATCCACGGCCTGGACGTCCACCCCGGCGAGGGGAAGAACACCATGGTCAACGCTCTGCTGGTGGCCATGGAGTTCAACGCCATGCTGCCGGCGGTGCAGACGCCTAGGGACACCGAGGGCTACGAAGGGTTCTATCACCTGACCCAGATGACCGGCAACGTGGGACAGGCGGAGCTGCATTATATTCTCCGTGACCACAGTGCCGCCGGGTTCCAGGTGCGGAAGGAGACCGTGCTCCACGCGGCCAAGGTGCTGAACGAGCGGTACGGCGCAGGCACCGTGGAGTGGAGCATCCAGGATCAGTACCAGAACATGGCGGAAGTCATCCAGCAGCACATCCACCTCATCGACCACGCCAAGGCCGCTGCGGAAGCGGTGGGGCTGACGCCGGTGGTGGAACCCATCCGAGGCGGCACCGACGGCGCACGGCTGAGCTTCATGGGGCTGCCCTGCCCCAACCTGGGCACCGGCGGCTACGCCTTCCATGGGCCTTATGAGCACATCACCGTGGAGGGGATGGAGAAGACGGTCGAATTGCTGTGCCAGTTGGTTCAGAAATAATGCGTAAAGACACAACCATACCATAAATAAAGAGAAAAGGGGAAGCATCAATGGACGTCATCAAAGAAATGCAGGAAATGCGTGCCATGAAGGCACAGGTAGAAGAGCTGGCCAAGCAGGGGATGGATCCGAAGGATTTGAACCAGAAGCTGCAGCTGCCGAGAAAAGAGTGGGAGAGCGACCTGGCCTGGAAGACCCGTGTGCTGACCTTGAGCTATGCCAGCGACTTCATCGATGCCGCAGAAGCCAAGAATATCCAGCTGACCTTCCAGCCCGAGGAAGCGGAGGCGGTGGCTCAGGCGGTGGGTGCCGCCTATGAGTACAACCTGGTCAACCGGGAAGTGGATCACAAGGACAACCAGGTGCTGGTCAGCAAGCAGCTGGGCTGCTACTTAGCCCTGACCCTGTGCCACGCACGGGAGGGAAAGCTGATGGTCAAGACCGTCCCCGCCACCCCTGTCACCGGTCTGACCTCTCTGCTGGTCAGTGGCATGGTGCTGACGGTGAGCCTGCCCAAGTTCCGGGAGGTGAACACCATCGAGGTGGCCAACAAGGTGGTCAAGACCATGCGCGTCACCGACGAGGGGCTGCTGAGCTATAAAAAGTCCGCGGTCATCAACCTGCTCAAGTGATCAAAAAGCGAAAGCGCTGTTCCTATCGGGAACAGCGCTTTTACGTTTTGCATTTTAGAAAGAGAAAAAAGAGAGGGAGTTTTATGATGCAATCTTGCTTGCAAGGATAGGATACAAAAAATACGGGGAGAAGTGGTGAACGAAGGATAAAGAAATTATGAACAGACTGCAAACGGCTTTTTTAGCGCCTCTGTCGGCTCAGCAGCCCGATGAGCACCCGCTGTTCCTCCGTCAGCTCCTCCACCGCCGACCGGAACAGGGCCAGCTCCGGAGGCTGGGCATGACGTGCGGCCGCTTCGTACCGTACCTGCAGGACTTGCGCCCCTTGGAACAGGGCGGAATAGCCGGTGCGGGGCATCTGCCGGTTGGCGGGACGACGGTTGGCGGGGCGGTGGTCAGTCAAGGGGAGATACCAGACCTGACAGCGCAGGAAGAGGGCGGCGGCGAGACGTTTGGCCCGGCGGAGCTTCTTTTCTGCCAGGCTGGTCAGAGTCCGCTGGTTGGTCTGCTGGGCCAGGGCGCGACAGCGCCGCCACTGGATGACTTCCATGGTGATCAGCTCCCGCAGCACGCCGGTCCAACGGTCGCCAGAGGGCAGAGCGGGCGGGGGGGCAGGGGAACGGACGGTCTGGATGGGGCTGGCGTCCGGGTCAGGGGAGACCCGCTGCCACACCTGGGCGAAGGTCTCTGCCTCCTGGTTCCACTGGGGTTCGTTCATGGGATCGGCCTCCTGTTTTTGAGAATTATCCCAGCCTATGCGCTCCAGTCTCAAGGGGTGAAAAACGTTGCAAGCCCTTCCATTGCGTGGTATAATGAAGCATTATAATGTGGAAAAATGCTTTTTTTCAGATTGTGAGGCTATTTTTATGAAACGTGTTATCACATACGGTACCTATGACCTGCTCCATTACGGTCACATCAACCTGCTGCGGCGGGCGAAGGAGCTGGGGGATTATCTCATCGTCGCCCTCTCCACCGATGCATTCAACTGGGAACAGAAGCGGAAGAAGTGCTATTTCAACTATGAGCAGCGCAAGCAGCTATTGGAATCCGTGCGCTATGTGGATCTGGTAATCCCGGAGGAGAGCTGGGAGCAGAAGGTTTCCGATGTGAAGGAATTCCGGGTGGATACCTTCGTCATGGGCAGCGACTGGGAGGGGAAGTTCGATTTTCTCAAGCCCTACTGTGATGTGGTCTACCTGCCCCGCACCCCGGAGATTTCCAGTACCCAGATCAAACAGGATCTCCACAAATGAGGGACATGACCCAACTGAGAGCAAAGGGAGCAGACAGCTGCCGGGGAGAACACCTGCTGCTGGTGCTCCTGCTGTTCAGCGCCGTGGCGTTGGCCGTCACCAGCGGACACGGGCAGAACAACCAGGCGCTGGCCGGGCTGTGTGCCTTTGTCCAGCTGCCCACCCTGTTTTTGGGGCTGGGGGTGTTCTCCCGGAAGCGGGTGGAACAGATCGGACAAGCCTTGACCCTGGCGGCTGGCTTTGCGCTGCTGTGGGTCGGGCAGACGGTGGTGCTCTTCTGGATGGAGGCCGCCGGTCGGCAGGCGCCCTTGTTCTCTCTGTGGCCGAAGACCGGCCCGCCCTGGCTGTTTTTGGCGTTGGCCATCTGTCTTCCTCTGGGCATCTGGCTGTCTTCGGGCACACCTGGCGTTCGGTGGGGCGTGACGGGAGGATTCCTGCTCTTGGGCTGTGCTGTGAGCTGTCTGCCGCAGGCGGACAGTCAGCCGGCACTGCTGTCCTTCCTGTTCCTTTTCCCCCTGTATCTGCTGGGGCGGAATCTGGACTGGAATGCCCTGGAAGCCCGTGTGGACGGCAAGCGGAAATTGCTGGCGTTGGCAGGGCTGCTGGTGCTGGCGGCTGGGCTGTGGCTGACCCGGAATGGGTTGGGCAAATATGTGGCGGTGTTCAACGGGACGCTGGCCGATACCAGCCTGCGGTTTGCACTGCTGCGGCTGGCGCAGTACGCTGTGGCGCTGCTGTTGATGGGCTGTCTGCTGGTGCTCATGCCCCGGCGGCGTCTGCCGGTGCTGACGGAGCTGGGACGGAACTGGTATGCCGGTTGGTTCTGGCTGGCGCCGGTGATGACCCTCTGTCTCAGCGTCAAACTGCTGTCCTCCGGCGGCTCTCGCGGTCTGCTGCTGCGGACGGCAGTGGGCTGCGTGACCGTGGTGCTGGGCAGCACCCGGCTGCTGGCTTGGCCGGTGAAGATGACCCTGCATCTGCCCGGTGACCTGACCGACCAAACCCGGACGGAGGGACGGCGGCTGAACCAGGGGAAGGGGCTGTACTGGCGTGCCTTCTTCGTGGTCTTTCTGCTGGTGGTCACCGTTTTTGCCAGTCCCTTCGTGGCCAACGGCTACTCCACTGTGTGGAAGCCGGACGGCCAGAACCTCTATCTGACCATTATGTACTACACCCGCAGGTATGTGGTGGAGGCGGCCAAGACCTTCCTGGCTACCCATCAGCTGGTGCTGCCCCAGTGGGATTTCGCCATTGGGCAGGGCGCCAGTATCCTGTCGGTGTTCCATATCAACCCCCTGTTCCTCCTGGCCATCGTCACGCCCTATCGGTGGATGGAGGTGGTCTACAATGTGGTGACCGTGGCGCAGATCCCGTTGGCGGCCTGGGCGTTCACAGTGTACTGCCGCAGTGTGGAGAAACGAGAGGTGCTGCCGGTGCTCACTGGTGCGGTCATTTACGCCTGCTCCGGCTTTGTGATCTTCACCGCTGCCAAGCACATTTATTTCATGACCTTTTTTGTCATCTACCTGCCCCTGATCCTGGCCGGCTGCGAGCGTTGGCTCCGGCAGCGGAAGTGGGGAACCTTCGTGGTGATGATCTTTTTGGCCATGATCGGCGGCTACTACTATGCCTTTGTGAACACACTTTTGATGGCCATTTACCTGGTCATCCGGCAGATTTCCGTCCATAAGACGCGGTTTAAGGTCATTTTCAAGGAGCTCTTCCAGCTGGTGGGTCTGTACCTGTGGGGCTTTGCCCTGTCCTTGGTCATCTTCCTGCCGTCGGTGGTCGGCTTCTTCAGCTCCAGCCGCAGCGATGTGAGCAAGAGTGCCTTTGACCTGTTCTATAAAGTGGGGTATTATACCAAGCTGGTCACCCGCTTTGTCAGCTCGGACCCCAGTGGGAATCACTGGGCGAAATTGGGCCTGGCGGGCATCGTCTTTGCCGCCCTGGTGCTCCTCTTCCTGCGCTGGCGGGATCGGAAATTGGCGCCCCTGCGGGCGGGGACGCTGGTGTTGGTGGTGTGCCTGTGCGTGCCGCTGATGGGCAAGATCTTCAACGGCTTCGGCTACGTCACCAACCGGTGGAGCTACGGCTTCGCCTTCTGCATGGCGCTGGTGGTGGTCTGTCTGCTGCCTCGGCTGGTGGAGCTGAAGATTTGGGAACAGATCGTCCTGGCGGTGGTGACTGCCGGATACGTGGCGTTGGTTATTCACCTGTCCGGCGGATGGGAAAAGGCCCCTCGGACGGCCATGGTGCTGTTGGCGGTGGTCACCCTGTGCGCCATCGGGTTCACCTGGCTGCCCAACAAAAAGGTGGGGCAGTCGGTGCTGGCGCTGGTGACTTTGTGCGCGGTGCTGTTCAACATCAACCAGTTCTACAGCCCCAGCCACTCCAAGGAGCTGGAGCGGTACATGACCACCCGGAGCGTCCGGGGCAGCGTGGTGAACTCCGCTGAGGCGGCGGCCAGTCACATCAAGGATGATGGCTTCTGGCGGGCTGAGGTGGAGGGGAACCGGTGCAACCGGTTCTGCCTCACCGGCGGCTATGGCACCATGAGCTATTGGAGTGTGCTGGACGGCAACCTGGTGGACTACTATCTGGACTTTGACCTGAACTCTGTCCGCCAGTCCTACGCGGTGTGGGGACTGGATGAGCGTGCCAGCCTGTGCGCTGCGTCCAGCGTGAAATACTTCGTGGGCAAGGCCACGGATGACGATGGCAAGGCAAAGAACTACGCCCCCTACGGCTTTGAGGCGGTGGGGAAGGATGGGAAATTCACCATCTATCAGAACAAGTACGCCCTGCCGGTGGGGTACACCTACACCGGTTACCTGACCCGTTCTGCTTATGACAAGCTGTCTCCCTTGGAGAGACAGCAGGCGCTGCTCCAGTGTGTCATCCTGCCGGATGAGCAGGCGGAACAGGTACAAGACCAGCTGACCGAGACCAAGCCCCGGTTGTCTACGCAGGACGTACCCTGGTCGGTGAAAGACCAGAAGGATGCTAAGCTGAAGGACAACGCCATTGTGGTCAAGAAGCCAGGCGGGTCGGTGACGCTGACCTTTGCTGGTGCGGCGGACTGCGAGACTTATGTGTACTTCAAAAACTTGGAGATGACAAAGAGCGAGACGGATGACTGCACCATGACGGTCAGCGGCAACGGCGTGGGGAAAAAGACCAACCTCTACCGGGAAGGCTCCCTGTACACCTTCCAGCGGGATGGGGTGACCTTTAACCTGGGCTACAGCGCCGACGGCGTGAAGCAGTGCAAGGTCACCTTTGACGCGAAGGGGACGTATACCTTTGACGCGCTGCAGGTGGTCTGTTTGCCTATGGCGGACTACGTGCGGGACGTGACTGCTCTGGGCGAAGTGACCATGGAGGACGCCAAGGAGGAAGCCGGTTCCGTGTCCGGCTCGGTGACCTTGACGGATACCCGGATGCTCACCCTGTCCATCCCCTGGCAGAAGGGATGGACGGTACGGGTGGACGGTCAGAAGGCTGACGCCATCCGGGTCAACGGGATGTACACCGGTGTGCTGCTGCAGCCGGGGACCCATACCATTGAAGCAACCTATCAGATCCCCGGCTTGAAGCCGGGCGCTGTGGTGTCTGCTGTCGCCCTGGTGGGCGGCGTGGCCGTGGTGATCTGGGCCAAAAGACGGCGGAAGCGGGGCGGCGCACGGGTGCGTCGTGGCGTGGACGTGCCGGCGGAAACATAAAAATACGCAATTCCCTTTTTAGGAGGCAGAATCATGAAGAACATTCCCTTCAATATCCCACCTGCGACCGGTCGGGAGCCGGAGTATCTGGCTAAGGCCATCGCCAACCACAAGCTGTGTGGGGACGGCCCCTTTACCAAGCAGTGCCATCAGTGGCTGGAGGAGCGGACGGGCGCGCCTAAGGCACTGCTGACCACCTCGGGCACCAGTGCGCTGGAGATGGCGGCGCTGCTGTGCGACGTTCAGCCGGGGGATGAGGTCATCCTGCCCTCCTTCACCTTCGTCTCTACCGCAGACGCCTTTGTGCAGCGGGGGGCGAAGGTGGTGTATGTGGACATCCGTCCCGACACCATGAATATTGACGAGACCAAGATCGAGGCAGCTATCACCGATAAGACCACCTGTATTTGCGTGGTTCACTACGCCGGGGTGGCCTGCGAGATGGACACCATCATGGACATCGCCCGCCGCCATGATTTGAAGGTGGTGGAGGACGCCGCCCAGGGAGTTATGAGTAGCTATAAAGGCCGTGCCTTGGGCACCATCGGCGATGTGGGCTGCTACAGCTTCCATGAGACCAAAAACTATACCATGGGTGAAGGCGGCGCGGTACTGGTCAACCACCCGGAGGACATCGAACGGGCGGAGATCATCCGCGAGAAGGGCACCAACCGGAGCAAGTTCCTGCGGGGTCAGATCGACAAGTACACCTGGGTGGACTACGGCTCCAGCTACCTGCCCAGCGACCTGAACGCCGCCTATCTGCTGCCTCAGCTGGAAGAGGCGGACAAGATCAACGAGGACCGTCTGCACAGTTGGAATCGGTACTATAAGGGACTGGAACCGCTGCAAAAGGCAGGGAAGATCGACCTGCCGGTGATTCCGGAAGGGTGCGTCCACAACAGCCATATGTTCTACATTAAGTGTGCCGATCTGGAAGAGCGAACGGCGCTGATCGCCTTCCTGAAGGGACGGGGCATCACCTCCTCCTTCCACTACATCCCCCTCCACAGCGCCCCCGCTGGACAGCGGTTCGGCTACTTTGGCGGGGAGGATGTGTATACCACCAAGGAGAGCAACCGGCTGACCCGTCTGCCTATGTACTATGGGCTGACCGATGAGGACGGTGAGGCGGTCATCAACGCCATTTATGAATTTTATGGCGAGAGCCGATAAGGGAGAGAAACGAGAGAGAACGCTATGAAAACGATCAGTTTTGTTATCCCCTGTTATGCCAGTGAAGGCTCCGTGGCGCTGGTCATGGAGGAGATTCGCCAGACGGTGGCGGAGAAGCCGGAGTTCGACTATGAGATCGTGGCGGTCAACGACTGCTCCCCAGACAACGTGCTGTCCGTCCTCCGGCAGGAGGCGGAAGCCGACCCCAAGGTGAAGGTGGTGGATCTGGCCAAGAACGGTGGGCGGCACTGCGCGCTGATGGCTGGGTTCCACGTGGCGTCGGGAGACTATGTGGTGTGTATCGACGACGACTTGCAGTGTCCCACCGACCAGCTGTGGAATCTGCTGGCACCGCTGGAGGCGGGGGACTATGACGTGTCCATCGCCCGGTACGCCAAGAAGAAGCAGAGCGCGTTTAAGAACTTTGGCAGCAGCGTCCACAACAAGGTGTCCGACTGGCTGCTGGGGAAGGACAAGAATTTGCGCTTCTCCAACTTTTCCGCCATGCGCCGGTTCGTCCGGGATGAGGTCATCCGCTATCGCAACCCCTATCCCTACATCTCCGGCCTGATGCTCCGCGCTACCAGCCGGGTGTGCAACGTGGATATGGAAGAGCGGGAGCGCACCATTGGCACCGGCCACTACACCTTTAAGAAATCCTTCGCCCTGTGGATGAACAGTTTTACTGCCTTTTCGGTGAAACCCCTCCGAGTCTCCACGGCCTGCGGGTGCCTCTGCGCCTTTGCCGGGCTGCTGGAGCTGGTGTATATCATCGTGCGTAAGCTGCTCACCCCCAGCGTGCCCGCTGGGTACAGCTCTATCATGGCGGTGCTGCTCTTTGTAGGCGGCATGATCCTGTTCATGCTGGGGCTCATCGGCGAGTACATCGGGCGCATCTATATCAGCTTGAACAACTCCCCTCAGTTCGTGGTGCGAGAGACCTGGAACGTGGAGGAGGAGCGAAAGGAGGAGCTGAAATTATGAAGAAAAAACTGCTGATTTTAGGCGCTGGCATCTACCAGGTGCCGCTGATCGAGACGGCCAAACGGATGGGCTTGGAGACCATCGTGGCCAGCATTCCTGGCAACTATCCAGGCTTTGCGCTGGCGGACAAAGTGGTCTATGAGAACACGGTGGACAAGGAAGCCATGCTGGCGCTGGCCAAGGCAGAGCAGGTGGCTGGGGTCTGCGTGTGCGGCACCGATGTTTGCGTGCCTGCCCAGGGGTATGTGTGCGATCAGTTGGGGCTGAAAGGCCCCAGCGAGGTGGCGGCGGAACGTGCCCAGGACAAGGCGCTGATGAAGGCGGCCTTTGAGAAGGGCAGCGTGCGGACGGCGCGGTTCATCCATGTGGATATTGACAATGCCAACCCCGTGGACATCTGCCAGGAGATCGGTTACCCGGTCATCTTCAAGAGTGTGGACTCCTCCGGCAGCCGGGGTATCACCCGGGTCAATGGCCCCGAGGATATCGCCTACGCCTATGAGCAGGTGAAGGAGAATACCCATGCGGATCACTACCTCATCGAGGAGTTCCTCATCGGCGACGAGTTTGGCGCCCAGGCGTTCGTGCTGGATGGGGAAGTGCAGTTCATCCTGCCCCACGGGGACTACGTGTTCCAGGGGGATACCGGGGTGCCCATCGGCCATTTTGCGCCCTATGATATGGGGGCGGACATCGTAGCGGACGCGGAGGAACAGCTGCGCCGGGCGGTGAGGAGCCTGGAGGTGGACAACTGCGCCATCAACGCTGACTTCATCCTGTGCAAGGGCAAGACCTATGTGCTGGAGATCGGCGCTCGGGCGGGCGCCACCTGTCTGGTGGAGATGACCAGCCTGTACTATGGCTTTGACTATTATGAAAAGATAATCCAGTGCAACCTGGGTGAAAAACCCGACTTTACGCCTCAGGCGGCACCTCAGCCCAACGCGGAAATGCTGTTCCAGGCGCCGGTGACGGGGAAGATCACGGATATTGATTTGAGCGGCGTGACGCCGGACGAGCGCATCATCAACCTGTCCATGGATTACCAGGTGGGCGACGCCGTGCGGCAGTTCCGCAAGGGGCCGGACCGCATCGGGCAGATCATCGCCATCGGGGACAATGTGCCCCAGGCGAAGGAGCTGATCGACCGGGCGATGGCTCAAGTGAAGATCACCATCGACCCGGAATAAGTGGCTGCTTTTGGCGGGAGAGAGACGAAGGAAAAGGAGAAACGTGTTATGTCTTACGCTTCAGAGAAACGGTGGGAAAACCTGTGGTATTTTCCCACGGACCTGATGAAATTATATCGGAAAGTGCCCACCAACCCCGCCAAGGTCAAGGCGGTGCAGGATCGGAAAGTCCGGGAGCTGATGAAGATCGCCTACGACATCCCCTTCTATCGGGAACGGTTCGAGGCCACCGGCACCACGCCGGAGGATTACACCTGCGCCGAGGACCTGTACAAGTTCCCGGTGCTGACCAAGGAGGAACTGCGGGATTGGTCCAATCTGGAGCTGGACGAGCATCCGGAGAAGTATAAGGATTGGCATATCTCGCCCACCAGCGGTTCCACCGGCGTGCCCTTGCGCACTCCCTTTTCGCCCAAGGAGAACGCCTGGAACAAGGCCAACTTTATGCGCTCCATCATGCTGGCTGGTTTCAAGCCGGGTATCCACAAGTGCCTCCACCGGCCCAACAGTCTGCACACGGTCACCGGCGGCAAGAAGAGCTGGACGCAGCAGCTCATCGACACCCGGTGGAAGGATATGTCCGATGCCATCAAGCAGCGGGTGCCCAGCCGTATCCTGCTCCAGGAGATCAACGACTTCAAGCCCGATTACCTGTACATTCACAAGAACATTATGGTCCGGGTGTGCCTGTACGCCAAGCGCAACCGGCTGTACATCCACAAGCCCAAGTGGTATTCGCCCATCAGCGAGATGCTGGACCCCAGCAGCGAAGCGCTGCTGAAGGAGATGCTGGGGCCGGGGCTCATCAACCCCTACGGCCTGTCCGAGACCTCCACGGTGGCAGTGCGTCTGCCGGGAGAGGAGTTCTTCCGGGTCAACAGTGACACCCATGTGGTCAACATCCTGGACGACGACGGGAACCCGGCGGACAACGGCGTGGCGGTCGTCACTCCTCTGTACAAGACTGACTTCCCTCTCATCAACTACGTCACCGGCGACCGGATGGAGTCCCGGATGGTGGACGGCCTGCGGCAGATCACCAACATCAAGGGGCGGATGAACGACGTCATCCACCACAAGGACGGCAGCGTGACCGAGTGGGGCAACCTGGAAGTGGTGGTCAACTACGCCGTTGGCCTGGGCGTGGCTCAGAGCCGGTTCATCCAGGAGAGCTATGACACCATCCGCATTCAGGCGGTCAAAGACCCCTTCTGCCATATGAGCACGGAGGAGATCGAGCAGAAATATACGTCGGTGTTCGCACCGGCGCTGAAGAATGAGTTCCACTTTGTCTACGAATGGATGGACGAGATTCCCAGCGACCCCAACGGCAAGCTGCGGATGATCGTGAACAACCTGCCGGAGGAGGCCAAGAAGGTCGTGGAACGATAAGGAGTATCCTGTGTTAGACCGATTTCTCGATAAAAAACGGAATCTATATGCCCTAGCTATCGTGGCCATCGTCTTTGAGAGCTTGTCCTCCACGGTGCTGAAGCTGGGGGGGCAGTATCCTTTCCTGTCTGCTGGGTACCTGTTCTTCTTCTGCCTGGCGGTGGGCATCATGGCCCTGTACGCGGTGGCGTGGCAGCTGCTGCTGGAGCGGCTGCCGCTGACGACGGCGTATCTGCGGAAGGGGTTGACCTACGTGCTGATCTTTGTGTGGGCAGCGGTATTCTTCCATGAGCAGATTCAGCCGAAACAAATCATCGGCATGGCGGTGATTATTGTGGGAATGGTGGTGAGTATGTCCGATGAACATTGAGTTTACCCCGGCCTTTTGCTATGCCATGGCTTTTGCGGCAGTGCTCATCGCCACCATCAGCCAGATCTTATTGAAACGGCAGGCCAACACCACCGGCCAGAACAAGAGCGGGTTCATTTGGAAGTTTTTGAACGTCCGGGTCATCGTGTCCTATGGGCTGCTCTTCCTGTCCCTGGCGCTGAATCAGGTGGCGCTCATCTGCGTGCCTGTGTCGGTGCTGCCCTGCATTACGGCCACCAGTTTTATCTGGATCTTCCTGTTCAGTGCCATCTTTTTGCACGAGCGGCCCAGCAAACGGAAAATCTTGGGGGTTATCATCATCCTGGCGGGCATCGCCATCTCCCGTCTGTGAAAAAGATTCCAGAAAAAGCAAACGAGCCAGTTGACAACTGGCTCGTTTCCGGTATAATGAAAGTACCGGGGCATCGCCGATAGACGGTTGACCCTCAGTTATGGTTAAGGAAGTAACCGACACTTTTGGGCGAGGCGGTTACTTCTTTTTCCCATTCCAGGCGGTGATGAACAGACCAGCAAGGCCAATCAAAACCAACGTGTATGTAAACAGGTCGGAATAAGTCACCATAGAATCGCCCCCTCTCATAGCGTGATAGAGGGCAGAAAAAGTTTGTACCCTCTTGCAAAAGAGGGTCAACCGCCTACCGTAATTGGCAGCGCCATGTATAAAATACCATCATTCGCCTGATTTTGCAAGCGTAACGAAAACCGCCTGTCCTCTGAATCCGAGGACAGGCGGTTTATTTTATTCCTGTGTGGCGTCCTGCAACCGTTTGCCGTACATCTTTTGATAGTAGTTCTGGTAGTCGCCGGAGAGGATGTGCTCCCACCAGGGGCGGTTGGCCAGGTACCACTCGATGGTCTTGGAGATGCCGTCGGAGAATTTGGTCTCCGGGAGCCAGCCCAGCTCGTTGTGAATCTTAGTGGGGTCGATGGCGTAGCGCATATCGTGCCCCTTCCGGTCGGCCACGTGGACGATGAGGGACTCCGGTTTATCCAGCGCCTTGCAGATGAGCTTCACGATGTCGATGTTGCGCATCTCGTTGTGGCCGCCTACGTTATAGACTTCACCGATGTTGCCGTTGTGGACGATCAGGTCGATGGCCCGGCAGTGATCCTCTACGTACAGCCAATCCCGCACGTTGATGCCTTCGCCGTACACAGGCAAGGGCTTGTCGTTCAGGGCATTGGCGATCATGAGAGGGATGAGTTTCTCGGGGAAGTGGTAGGGGCCGTAGTTGTTGCTGCACCGGCTGATGGTCACGGGCAGGTCGTAGGTACGGTGGTACGCCTGGGTGAGCAGGTCAGCGGCGGCCTTGGAGGCGGAATAGGGGCTGGAGGTGTGGATGGGGGAATTTTCGGTGAAGAACAGATCCGGCCGATCCAGGGGCAGGTCGCCGTACACCTCGTCGGTGGAAACTTGGTGGTAACGGATGTTGCCATACTTCCGGCAGGCGTCCAACAGCACCTGGGTGCCCATGACGTTGGTCTCCAGGAAGATGGACGGGTTCTCGATGCTCCGGTCTACGTGGCTCTCGGCGGCGAAGTTGATGACCAGGTCGGGATGCTCCGCCTCGAACAGGTCATAGACGGCCTTCCGGTCGGAGATGGACTCCTTTACAAAGCGGAAGTTGGGGTGGGTCATGACCGAGGCCAGGGTCTCCAGGTTGCCGGCGTAGGTCAGGCAGTCCAGTCAGATGATGCGGTAGTCCGGGTGGGTGCGGAGCATATAATGGACGAAATTGCCACCGATGAAGCCGGCGCCGCCGGTGACGATGATGGTTTTCTTTGCGTTTCTCATTGGTAGATAATCTTTCCGGCGGCTACCTTGCGCAGGTGCTCGCCATAGGGGGATTTGCCGTAGCGCTGGGCTGCTTCCAACAGCTTTTCACGGGAAATCCACTGGTTGGTATATGCAATCTCCTCCGGTGCGGAGATCTCGATGCCCTGCCACTGCTGGATGGTGCGGACAAAGGCGGTGGCTTCCGCCAGGGAATCCATGGTGCCGGTGTCCAGCCAGGCGTAGCCGCGGCCCAGCAGCTTGACGTTCAGGGTGCCGTCCTCTAAGTACATCCGGTTCAGGTCGGTGATCTCCAGTTCGCCACGGGCGGAGGGCTTCACCTGTTTGGCGTACTCCACCACCCGGTTGTCGTAGAAGTACAGGCCGGTGATGCAGTAATTGCTCTTGGGGTGACGGGGCTTCTCCTCCACGGAGATGACTTTGCCGTTGTCATCGAACTCCACAATGCCGAACCGTTCCGGGTCGCTGACGTAGTAGCCGAAAATGGTGGCAAGCCCCTCGTCCGCCTTCAGGACGGCGTCCCGGAGCATCTTGCCCATACCGGCGCCGTAGAAGATGTTGTCCCCCAAAATCATGGCGCAGGTGTCATCCCCGATGAACTCCTCACCTAGCAGAAAGGCCTGCGCCAGACCGTCGGGGGAGGGCTGCACCTTGTAGGACAGATGTAAGCCGTACTGGCTGCCATCGCCCAGGAGGTTGCGGAAGTTGGGCAGGTCCTGGGGGGTGGAGATGATGAGGATCTCCCGGATGCCTGCCAGCATGAGGGTGGACAGGGGGTAGAAGATCATGGGTTTATCGTAAACCGGCAGCAGCTGCTTGGATGTGACCATAGTCAGCGGGTAGAGCCGGGTACCGGCGCCGCCGGCGAGAATGATGCCTTTCATAGACGAAATACCTCTCAAATGGATTGATATGACACCATTATTTTACCATGGTTCCCACCCTACGTCAACGAAAGACCGGGACTTTTGGAAAAAACATGATTAAAAGTGCAGGAAGGGCACGGGAGCGTCTTCGCTGCCGATGTACAGGCGGGGCTTGTCCGGCGGGAAGGGATAGCCCGGGTCGTGGGGCAAGGGGGTGAGTGCGCCGCCGAAGAGGGTCTCGCCTACGGTCAGCTCCAGGGTGAGGGGGTGACGGGTGCGGAAGGACTGGATCAAATCAGTCAGCCGCACCAGGTCGAACTCCGGCCGCAGGAGGGGAAAGGGGCCGCCCAGGTGGAGGCGGGTGAGCTGAGGGAGGGAGTCTGCCCAGTTGGTCTCAAACGTGGTCAGGGCGGATTCCAGTTCGTCCAAATCCGTCGGGTCGGTGAGCTGGAGGCGCAGGCCGGTGATGCCCTGGGGGAGGGGGGCGTAGGGCTGGTCGGGGTGCAGATTCAGGGTGCAGGGGATGCCTTGGGCGGCCACTTGTGCGCCATAGGGTTCCCACAGAGACAGGTCGTCCAGGATGAGCTGGTGGGTGAAGGGCAGGAGGGCGTCCAACTGGTGCTGGTTGGCGGTGGTGAGCAGGATGTGGCTCTCCCGGTCCATGTTGTACAGGCACTGCTTGGCGGTCACCGGGTCGGAGGCGATGGTGCCGGTCAGGTAGAAGCCCAGGAGGGGGTAGAGGGGGTACCAGGGGCAATAGGTGGGGTCCAGCAGGATGCGGGTGTTGCAGTGGAGGGGGAGGAAGGCCAGGGCGTTCAGGTTGCCCTCTAGGCGGTGGGGGTGGCAGAGTAGAGCCATATCATATAAGCCTCCTTTGAGGTGGGATTATGTTGGCATTATAAGGTGTGTAGGGGCGGATTGTCAACGGAGGGCGGTTCTGGGGAATTTGACGGTTTACGGCGGTGGTCGGAAAGTGCTATAATGCGATAAAGTGAAACATAAGAGAGAAAAAGGGAGGCGTTCCTTATGAATCAAAAAGCCACAGCGGCAGTGCTGGGGGCGGGATCCCTGTGGGGGGTCATCAGTATTTTTGTGCGCAACCTCAACGCTATGGGGTTGACGGCCATTCAGATCTCGCTCCTGCGTGCCATGGGCGGCGCTGCAGTCATGGTGCTGTTCTTGGCGCTGACCCGGCGGGATTTATTAAAAATCAAGCTGCGGCATATCTGGTATTTTATCGGCACGGGCATCATCAGCCTAGCGTTATTTAACCTGTGTTATTTTACCGTCATCGAGCTGAGTCAGGCGTCCATTGCGGTGGTGCTGCTGTACACCTCGCCCATCTTTATCATGGTCATCTCCGCTATCGTGTTCAAGGAGAAGATCACCCGGAACAAGCTCTTGGCGCTGGCCATGGTCTTTGTGGGCTGTGTGCTGGTGGCAGGACTGTTGGGGGGCGGGTATGCGCTGACGCCCACCATTTTGCTGCTGGGGTTGGGTTCCGGCCTGTTCTATGGGCTGTACTCTATCTTTGGCACGGTGGCTCTGCGCACCTATGACACCTTGACGGTGACCACATACACTTTTGTGTTCGCTACGTTGGGGACGCTGCCGTTTAGTGATGCAGGCGGGATGTTCCGGACCATGGCGGCACAGCCGGTGAGCTTTTTGTGGGGCATCGGGGTGTCCCTCATCTGTGCAGTGGCGCCCTATCTGCTGTACACCTGGGGGTTGAGCCGGATGCCCAGCAGCCGAGCGGCCATTTTGGTGACGGTGGAACCGCTGGTGGGGGCGCTCATCGGTATTTTGCTCTACCAGGAACCGGCCAACCCCACCAAGCTGCTGGGGATGGCGCTCATCTTTGGGGCGGTGGTGGTGCTCAACCTGGGGCAGAAGCCGGAGCAGGTGACCGCTTCCGGTGACCAATAAAAAGCAAGCGACCCGACGGAGCGGATGGCTCTGTCGGGTCGTTTTTTCATTGAAGTTGAAAGAGAATAGAAAGAAAGTAAGGAGAAATTGGAGAGATTGTGGAGGTCTGTTCTCCACGGTCATTATCTTATCAGGTTTCCCTGGACACTTCTTGAACAGATTCGGAAGGGTTTGTAAACCCTTTGTGAACGTGTCTTCTGGAGAAAAAGTTCGCAAAAAACGAAAACGTCCCACCTATATATACGGTAGGTGGGATTTCTTGTGTTTGTCTGGTCTCCCCCACGAAACCCTTCGTGGGGGAGGCGCAGTGGTGTCATTCCCACAGGAATGGGACAGGGCATTTCACGTGATGCTTGCCTTGCTGCTATGGTTATGCTAACAGAGAACCCTTTAGAAGTTGTCAACAAAGTGGGAAGGGTTTCTAAAGATTCTGTAAACCGGTCGGATGGGAATCGTTCCAACTCACCGCTTCTTCGGCCGCAGTGCCATGACCATCAGGCTGACGATGAGCAGGAGGCAGATGGCGCAGAGGACGCCGCAGGAGCAGCCCATGAAGTCGATCCACACGTCCTTCAGGTTGCCGTCCCGACCGCTGGCCAGGAGCCACTGCAAGGTCTCGTCGGCGTTGGCCACCAGCAGTCCCAAGAGGAGGGGCCAACTGATGTGGCGGATGTAGTGGCGGGTATAGACCCGGAGGCAGAGGGTATAACCGAAGCCCAAAAGGCAATACTCTCCGAAGTGCGCCAATTTCCGCACGGCGGCATTGGTGAGGGGGTGGACGCCCACTTTGGCCAGCCCTCGGTTCAGCATATCCGTGAAGGCTTGGCTGCGGGCGGAGGAGAGGGCGCCGGGTTCCAGGGCGTTATGGAAGATGAACCACAGAGTCCACAACACCAGGATGGTGAAGAGGATGCGGAAGAGGATGAGCAGGATATGGGAGGTGCGGGTGCGTTCCATGCGAAAAGTCCCTCCTTTCAGGGTAGGTTGTCATGATAGCACAACTGGGGGAAGATGGCAATGACAAAGGGGTAACTGTCTGGATACAATTCTATTGCAATTTATCGTGAAAATTGACAGAAAAATTTTCACCGTATGGGGTTGACTTTCGAGGTGCAGGGTACTATTATGAACATATGAACAATGATTCATATGTTCACTTGAAAGGAGCTTATTATGATGAAAAAGACCTATGCGATCGAAGTAGACTGCGCCAACTGTGCCGCTAAGATGGAAGAAGCAACCAACAAGGTGCCCGGCGTGGCAGAGGCTGCGGTGAGCTTTATGACCCAGAAGATGAAGGTGGCCTTTGAAGAGGGGGCAGAACCCAAGGCCACCATGGAAGAAGTCCTGAAGGCGTGCAAGAAAGTGGAACGGGACTGCGAGATTTTCTTCTGATCCCTTGAAAACCGTCCCATCTCTGTGAAGAGAGGTACATTGTTATGAGTAAGAAGCAAAAAAAGGTGCTCTATCGCCTCATCATCGCCGCCATCCTCCTGGTGGTGGCGTCCCTCCTGCCGTTGACTGGTATTTGGAAGCTGCTGTGCTTCCTGGTACCCTATTTCGTCATTGGCTACGACGTTCTGCTGGGTGCTCTTCATGGCATCGTCAACAGGCAGATCTTTGATGAGAACTTCCTCATGGCCATCGCCACTGTAGGCGCTATGGGCGTGGGGGACTACAAGGAGAGTGTGGCCGTTCTGCTGTTCTACCAGCTGGGTGAGCTGTTCCAGAGCTTTGCCGTGGGCAAGAGCCGTCAGAGCATTACCCAGCTGATGGACATCCATCCGGAGTACGCCAACGTGACCGATGAGAACGGTCAGTTGGCGCAGGTGGATCCGGAAGAAGTGGAAGTGGGGACGGAGATCACCGTGCTGCCTGGGGAGCGCATCCCCATCGACGGGGTCATCCTCACGGGCACCTCTACCCTGAACACCAGTGCACTCACCGGTGAGAGTCTGCCCCGTTCGGCAGCGCCGGGGGATGAGGTCATCAGTGGCTGCGTAAATCTGGATGGCGTGCTGGTCATCCGAACCACCAAACTGTATGAGGACTCTACGGTAGCTCGTATCCTAGAGCTGACGGAAAATTCCGCCATGAAGAAGGCACGGGCGGAACGGTTCATCACCCGCTTTGCTCACTATTACACCCCTATCGTCTGCATCTCTGCTCTGGTGCTGGCCATCCTGCCGCCGATCATCCGGTTGGCCATGGGGTTCAGCGGGGAATGGGGCACATGGATCTACCGTGCCCTGACCTTCCTGGTTATCAGCTGCCCCTGCGCTCTGGTCATCTCCATTCCGCTGACCTTCTTCGGCGGCATCGGCGGTGCGTCCCGGCATGGCATCTTGGTGAAGGGCGCCAACGACCTGGAAACCTTGGCCGGTACTCGCTGCATGGTCTTTGACAAGACCGGCACGCTCACCCAGGGCGTGTTCTCGGTCACTGAAGTCCACCCGGCAGAGGGTTGGGACAAGGAACAGGTCTTGCGTCTGGCTGCGCTGGCGGAGCAGTTCTCCAACCATCCCATCAGCCGCAGCATTCAGGAAGCCTGCGCCGACGACCTGACCGGCGTGGAAGTGACTGACGTGCAGGAGCGCGGCGGTCACGGCATCACTGCCCAGGCGGATGGGCATACCATCGCTGTCGGCAACCAGCGGCTCATGGATGCGCTGAATGTCGCTGTGCCGTCTGACCTGAATCTGAATGGCACCACCGTTTTGGTGGCCTGCAACGGCGTGTATGTGGGCGTCATCCTGGTGGCCGACCAGGTGAAGGTGGGCGCGAAGGAAGCGCTGTCCAAGCTGAAATCAGTGGGCGTGGGCAAGACTGTCATGCTCACCGGCGATGGGGATGCCCCGGCTGCCGCTGTGGCCAAGGAGCTGGGTGTGGACGAGTACCACAGCAAGCTGCTGCCGGCGGACAAAGTGACGCTGCTGGAACAGTTGTTGGGGCAGGAACGTCCGGTGGCCTTTGTGGGTGACGGTGTGAACGATGCTCCGGTGCTCACCCGTGCGGACGTGGGTATTGCCATGGGCGCGATGGGCTCTGACGCCGCCATTGAAGCGGCGGACGTGGTGTTGATGGAGGACGACCTGCGGAAGCTGCCGCTGGCCATGGCCATCGCCCGCAAGACCCTGCGCATTGTTCGGGAGAACATTGTGTTCGCTCTGGCGGTGAAGGCGCTCTGCCTGGTGTTCAGCGCGGTGGGGATCGCCAATATGTGGTGGGCCATCTTCGCTGACGTGGGCGTGATGGTGCTGTGTGTCTGTAACGCCATTCGTGCTTTGAAGTGAATATATGCGATAGGAACAGCCTCGAACTCAAGTTCGAGGCCGTTTTTTGCGTTGGTGGGGGTTACAAACTGTTGAGGCTGCAACGGATGGTGTAAATTTCTAAAAATGGAGAGAAATTAGTGAGGATTACTTTACATAACCGGTAAAATATGATAAGTTAAAGGAAAATAATATAAAAACAAGCGTGCATTAGAAAAAATGGAAAGCAATGATATTTAGAAAGGAGAGAAAACGAATGAAAAAGCTGTGGATCATCGTTGTGGCCGTGATGGTCAGTGCGTTTGCGCTGACGGGATGCGGTGGAAGTGCCGATGCAAAGAGCGTGGAGTCTGCTCAGTCTGCGGCGTCCTCCAGTGCGGCGGAGCCGGCACCTAGTTCGGAAACGCCTGCGCCTACGGCGGATGAGAAGGCGGTCATCACACTCCAGGATGACAAGAACGGTATTGCGGTGCAGAAGGTAGCGGTTGGCGAGCAGATCGCGGAGCTGACAGTGCCTTTCCAGTATGAGGAGAAGGATGGAAAGCGAGTCCTCACCGAGATTGGAAAAGCAACGGCGAAGAAGGTCTCTGGTTGGAACTCGGTGCAATTTGACGCTTCCAAGAACACGAAGCTCGAAATAGACAACGACGGGACGAAGCGGATCGTGCGCGTGACCTATTACGCGAGCATTGGTTCTGGTGACGCGGCCTATGAAGCGGAGGTTACCATTGATTTGGATGCCGATAAGCCAGCGATCACATTGGTAAACGACCGGGAAGGCATTGCCGTCCAGGAGGTGTCTATCGGGAAACGGGATTATGTGGCTGAAATCACAGTTCCCTTCCGGTATGAGCAGCAGTACGGTAAGGCAGTTGTGACCGAGATTGGGAAAGCTACGGCGAAAAATATTGCCGGATGGTTCCGAGTCAACCAGGATGCGTCTGAAGGCACCAAGCAGGTCGGCTCCGGCAATGGCGGCACCAAGGCGGTCGTGTATGTGGCCTATGAAGCCAGCATCGGGCAGGGTTGGCAGACTTATGATGACCTGATCGAGATTGATTTACGGAATATCTGAACCGTAGAGCAGACGGCGGGGGAGTCCTCGCCGTCTTTTGTGTGTGGAAAATGAAACAACAGCCTCGGACGTGGTTCCGAGGCTGTTGCATTTTGAAGAAGTAGATTAAAAATCAGCGTTGCCCACGGTTCTGGGATGGGGCAGGACGTCACGGATGTTGGCGACGCCGGTGAGGTACATGACCATGCGCTCGAAGCCCAGGCCGAAGCCGGCGTGGTGGCAGCCGCCGTAGCGGCGCAGGTCGCAGTAATACTTGTAGTCTTCCGGTTCCATGCCCAGCTCTGCGATACGGGCTTCCAGCACATCCAGACGTTCCTCACGCTGGCTGCCGCCGATGATCTCGCCGATGCCGGGGACCAGGCAGTCTGCTGCGGCGACGGTCTTGTTGTCGTCGTTCAGGCGCATATAGAAGGCCTTGATCTCCTTGGGATAATCGGTGACAAAGACGGGACGCTGGAAGTACTGCTCGGTCAGGAACCGTTCGTGCTCGGTCTGCAGGTCGCAGCCCCAGGAGACGGGGTAGTCGAACTTGTGGCCGGACTTTTCCAGGATGTCAATGGCTTCGGTGTAGGTGATGCGGCCGAAGTCGGAGTTTGCCACGTGGTTCAGGCGGTCGACCAGACCCTTGTCCACGAAGGAGTTGAAGAAATCCATCTCGTCAGGGCACTTTTCCATGACGAAGCGGATGATATATTTAATCATGTCTTCCGCCAGGTTCATGTCGTCGTTCAGGTCAGCAAAGGCGATCTCCGGCTCGATCATCCAGAACTCAGCGGCGTGACGCTGGGTGTTGGAGTTTTCGGCGCGGAAGGTGGGGCCGAAGGTGTAGACGTTGCCGAAGGCCATGGCGAAGTTCTCGGCGTTGAGCTGGCCGGAGACGGTCAGGTTGGCGGGCTTGCCGAAGAAGTCCTGGGTGTAATCCACTGCGCCGTCCTCGGTTCTGGGAGGATCATTGATGTCCAGGGTGGTGACCTGGAACATTTCACCAGCACCCTCGCAGTCGCTGGCGGTGATGATGGGAGTGTGGACGTAGACGAAGCCGCGATCCTGGAAGAAGCAGTGGATGGCGTGAGCGGCTACGCTGCGCACCCGGAAGGTGGCGGAGAACAGGTTGGTTCTGGGGCGCAGGTGCTGGATGGTGCGCAGGAACTCCACGCTGTGGCGCTTCTTCTGAAGGGGATAGTCGGGGGCGGAAGCGCCTTCCACGACCACGGTTTCCGCTTGCAGCTCAAAGGGCTGCTTGGCGTCCGGGGTGAGCACCAGCTTGCCGGTGACGATGAAGGCGGCGCCGACGTTCTGGCTGGACAATTCATCGTAATTGGCCAGGGTCTTTTCCAGAACCACCTGGAGGTTCTTGAAGCAGCTGCCGTCATTGAGGGTCAAAAAGCCCAGGTTTTTCATGGCACGGATGGTTCTCGCCCAACCGGCCACGGTGACGGTCTGGCCACCAAAAGTGGCCTGGTCTGCGTAGAGCTGTGCAATAGTAGTACGGTTCATATCTCTTCACTCCAATTCAAAATGGATACGGCCTGTTTTCGGCCGGATGCTAACCAATCCAGTAGATTGATATTAGTATAACGCCAGGCGGGGAAAAAGGCAAGGGAAGTGGTCAGGTTCAGGACAGAAAAACTGCCGGGCAGTGGTATCTGCCCGGCAGTTTGGGGTGTTTGGTTAGGATTTTTTGTCCGCCGCTTTGGTCTTGTCGTCGGTTTTCTTCTGGTCAGTGGCGGTCTTGTCCTTGCTGTCCTCGGTGGTGTCCGGGGTCTTGTGAGCGGCGTGAGTGATGGTGCCGTCCTTGTTCTGCTTGTACAGGCCGGTCTTGAACAGGACGTCCTTGTAGTTTTTCGAGGTCACCTTCACCGGCTCATAGACGTAGGCGGCCACGTCATAGGGGTTCTGTTTGGACTGCTCCACCGTCTTGCCCTGCATGGCCTGGTCGGCCATCTTGGCGGCCTGCTGGGCGATCTTCTGGGTGTTCTCCACAGAGGTCACGGACAGCTTGCCGTCGATGAGCAGCTGGATGCTCTCCGGGTTGCAGTTGCAGCCGGAGATGAGGGGGAAGACGGAACCGGCGTACTCCTTCTCCAGCTCTTGAGAGACGGCCACGCTGAGGGTGTCGTCAGTGCAGAGAATGGCGTCCAGAGGCTTGCCGTCGGCGTAGGTGCTCTCCAGCAGGTGGCTCAGCTCCTGCTTGGCCTCCGCGCCGTCCGCCACACCGCAGGCTTCCGCGGTGACACGGTCGGAGGGGATGACCAGGGTGCTGTTGTCCAGGTAGGGCTTCAGCACGTCCATGGCGCCCAGGAAGGCGTACAGGGCGCTGCCGCTGTTGGACTGGTGGAAGATCTCCAAATTGAAGCTCTTCTTGGTCTTCTTCAGCCCCAGCTTCTGCACCAGGTACTTGGCCTGGATCTGACCGTTGGTGTAGCTGTCGATACCGATGAAGTAGTCGATGGTGGAACAGTCAGGCACCAGGGTGCTGTAGGCAATCATGGTGGTGTTGGAGGTGTCACAGGTGGCCAGGGCGTCGGAGAGGGCTTCGCTGTCCACGGAGGCGACGATGATGGCGCCGCAGTCATCGTCCAGCATGGCCTTGACCTGCTCGATTTGGGTGTCGCTGTTGTTGTCCGCATAGGCCAGCTCTACCGTGTAGTCCTTGGCCTGGAGGATGGTCTGCATGGTGGTCGCTTCCTGCTCCCAGCGGCCAGCCTGTTCCGGCATGGAGATGCCCACGAGACGGCTGCTCATGGCGTTCTTCCCCTTGGAGGGGGTGCTGATGCTGACGCCAGCGGAAGAATCCCCGTTGACCCCAGTGGTACCGGCCGTACAGGCACAGAGGGCGCTGAGGGAGAGCGCAGCGGCTAAGAAAAGACAAAACGCTCGTTTTTTCATGGTTATGTACTCCTTCGTGATAGGTTCTTTCCATTCGAAAGAATGTGGCATGGTTGGGAATTATCACGGTTATTTTACACAGATTTCACGAAAAAGTCAAATGGAGGGGGAGGGGGAAGTGGAAAGGTTTTGTGAACAGTTGGTCAAGGGAGAAAAGAAGAACCCCCGCGGGGGTTCCTCTGTCAAGTTGATTTTGGATTTGGAACGCGCGCCTCACATCAAGCTGTGATACAGCTTCACGATCTCTTCCACGCTGGTGTCCCGAGGATTGCCGGGGCAACAGGCATCGGCGAAGGTGCTCTCGGCCAGGAAGGGCACGTCCTCTTCCTTGACGATCTCCTTCAGGTCAGCGGGGATGCCCACGTCTGCGGACAGCTGTTTCACGGCGTCGATGGCGGCCTGGCGGTATTCCTCCTGGGTCATGCCATCCACCCCTTCTACGCCCATGGCTTTGGCCAGAGCCTTGTACTTCTCGCCGCTGTACTCCTTATTATATTCCATGCCGGTGGGCAGGAGGATGGCGCAGGCCACGCCGTGGGGGGTGTCATAGAGGGCAGACAGGCCGTGGGCCATGCTGTGGACGATGCCCAGGCCCACGTTGGAGAAGCCCATACCGGCGATATACTGGCCCAGGGCCATGCCCTTGCGGCCGTCCGGATCGTTGTGTACGGCGTCCCGCAGGTTGGAGGAGATGAGGCGGATGGCTTCCAGGTGGAACATATCGGTCATCTCCCAGGCGCCCTTGGTGATGAGGCCCTCGATGGCGTGGGTCAGGGCGTCCATGCCGGTAGCGGCAGTCAGAGCGGGGGGCATGGAGGTCATCATATCCGGGTCCACCACGGCGATCTCGGGGATGTCGTTGGTGTCCACGCAGACGAACTTACGCTTCTTCTCCACGTCGGTGATGACGTAGTTGATGGTGACCTCAGCGGCGGTGCCGGCGGTGGTGGGGACGGCGACGGTGAAGACGGCGTGCTTCTTGGTGGGGGCGACCCCTTCCAGGGAGCGGACGTCGGCAAATTCAGGGTTATTGATGATGACGCCGATGGCTTTGGCGGTGTCCATAACGGAGCCACCGCCCACGGCGATGATGCAGTCCGCCTGGGCGTCCTGGAAGGCTTTGACGCCGTTCTGGACATTTTCAATGGTGGGGTTGGCCTTAATGTCGGTGAAGAGGGCGGAGTCGATACCCGCTTCCTTCAGCGGGTCTAAGATCTTGTTGATCTCACCGCTTTTGACCACGTGCTTGCCAGAGCAGACGAGGGCTTTGTGGAAGCCGCGTGCGGAGAGCTCAGGCCCGATCTCTTTGACGGCGCCGGAGCCATGGTAGGATACGGTGTTGAGAACGATACGATTGACCATAATGAACCTTCCTTTCGCTAACGTGTCATCTGTGACAGAATCGACTGAAAAATGATGGGAACGTGGGGAAATATGCCGAAAAAGTGCGTGGGTACGGGAGGAATCTCCTCTGTTCGCCTTTATCATAGCACGTTGATTCCAAGATGCAAGGGGGAAAATCATTTTCGGAGAAATGGCGAATTTTGAGGGTTCGGTTTGGGCACTTTTCCACGGTTATGGTTGGCAAAAAGGTTCGTTTTCATACAAAAAAGGCCCCGAACGGCGGGGGAACCGTTCGGGGTTGGGAGAAATATATTGTTCTATTTGGAAGAAAGAGAATATCGAAAAGGGAGAACCCCCAGGGTAGGTTGGTATAATTGTTCATCCTTGTACCCCTACCCGAACCGTCTCCCCGCCTGTTGACAGGCGGGGCCTACGCTAAAAACCTGCCCCCGGCAGGTTTTTTTACGCTGCGGGGTTCTCCCTCTTTTCGTCTGCGACGAAAATTCACCCTCTCCTGCGCTTTGGAAGCACAGGGGGATTTCGCCGTCTGCGGACGGCGCCAAGGGGCTTTGCCCCTTGGCCCTACTTCCTTTTCTTCAGAGAAGCAAAAGGAAGCGAAAAGAAGCTTAGGCGGCCTGCGGCGCTTGTTTCTTTGTAAGGTTACTTCATCAGCTTGCAGACGTCAGCGGTGAATGCTGCGGCGTCGTCCAGGGGCAGGCCAGCGATGATGAGGGCCTGGTTATAGAGCAGATTGGTGTACAGCTTTGCCTTTTCCTCATCGTCGATGATGGCTTCCTTTAGAGCCTTGTAGGCGTCGGAATCGGCGTTCAGCTCCAGGACACGCTGAGCCTTGTAGCCCAGGTTTTCTCTGCCGCGGCGGTTGAAGTACTTTTCCATCTCCAGGGAGATGGGGCCGTCGGCCACCATGCAGACGGGCTGGCTCTTGAGGATGCGGCTGATGCGGACATCGGCTACTTTTTCGCCCAGGCACTTCTTCACGAAGTCTACCACGAAGGTATTGGCCTTGTTCTTGGCCTCTGCCTCTGCCTTTTCTTCATCGCTCTCCGGCAGGGCGTCCTCGGCGTTGATGCTCTTGAACAGCTTGCCATCATACTGCACCAGCAGCTGGGTGACGAACTCATCCAGGTCGTCGGTCAGGTACAGGATCTCATAGCCCTTGTCCAAGATCCGTTCTGCCTGGGGCAGCTTTGCCATCTGGCTGATCTCCTGGCCGCAGGCATAGTAGATATAGGTCTGGTCTTCCTTCATCCGTTCCGTGTACTCCTTCAGGGTGGTGCCCTCGGGTACTTCGGAGGAGGAGAACAGGATCAGGTCTTCCAGGACGGTGCGGTCTGCGCCGGAGGCGATGCCGAACTTGATCTGGGGGCCGAAGGCGTCCCAGAAGGTGTGGTACTTCTTGCGGTCGTCCTTCTGGATGCGCATCAGCTCGTTCTTGATCTTCTTTTCCAGGTTCCGGCTGATGACCTGGAGGACACGGGTCTGCTGGAGCATTTCACGGCTGATGTTCAGGTCCACGTCGGGGGTATCCACGATACCGCTGACGAAACGGAAGTGCTCGGGGATCAGGTCTTCGCACTTGTCCATAATCATAACGCCGGAGGAATACAGACGCAGGCCGCGCTTGGACTCACGGGTATAAAATTCCTGGGAGGCGGTTTCGGGGATGAACATGAGGGCGGTGTAGGAGACATTGCCTTCTGCGGCCACGCGCATGGTGGTCAGGGGCTTGCCGGAGGCGCCGAAGTTCTGCTGATAGAACTGGGTGTATTCCTCTTCCTTCACGTCTTCCTTGGGACGGTTCCACAGGGGGATCATGGAGTTCAGGACTTCCCATTCCTGATAGCTCTCCCAGCCCTGCTGTTCGCCTTCGGGGGCGTTGGGATCCTTTTCCTTCATCCGGGTCTTTTCCATCAGGCATTCGATGGGGTAACGGATATAGTCGGAATAGCGCTTGACCAGGTGCTTGATCATGTAGCTCTCCAGGTACTGGTGATAGCTCTCTTCCTCAGTGTCCGCCTTGATGTTCAGGATGACGTCGGTGCCCACCGTGTCACGGGTGGTCTCCTGGATGGTGAAGCCGTCTACGCCGTCGGAATCCCACTGATAGGCCTTGTCGCTGCCATAGGCACGGGAGATGACGGTGACGTGGTCGGCCACCATGAAGGTGGAGTAGAAGCCCACGCCGAACTGACCGATGACGTCCACGTCGGCCTCGTCCACGCCGGAGCCTTCGGCTACGTCCTTGCGGAACTTGAAGGAGCCGGAACGGGCGATGGTGCCCAGGTTCTTCTCCAGCTCTTCGGCGGTCATGCCGATGCCGTTGTCGGAGATGGTCAGCTGGCTGTTTTCCTTGTCGGGCAGGATGCGGATTTTGAAATCGCTTCGGTTCAGGCCCACCTGATCGTCGGTCAGTGCCTTATAGGCCAGCTTGTCGATGGCGTCGCTGGCGTTGGAGATGACTTCACGGAGGAAGATCTCTTTATTGGTGTAGATGGAGTTGATCATCAGGTCCAGCAGGCGCTGGCTTTCCGCTTGAAATTGCTTTTTTTCCATAGTTGTTTCCCCTTTATATTGAAGTGTATTTTTAAACGAAATAGAAACGATTCTCCCTTCTGAATCGTTAGCACTCTATTCCTCTGAGTGCCAGTATATCATACGCCATTTTCTCGGAAAATGCAAGCCTAAGAGCGAAAAAATATTTCTCTCTTAGGGCAAGTGCTGAATCTGTGGGGGAAATGGCGGAGGTGAATTTGGAGTGGTGGAAGTGGGACTGGGAAAGGGACGAGGGGAAGGAGGCGCGAAAAAACTGGTGTTTTGCGTGCAAGTGAGACAAGGGAGGAGAGAAATGTGCCGCCAGAGGGGACAGAGTCCCTCTGGCGGCATTGTGTTTTTCTCAGATTCCACTACAATGGCCCCAACAAGCCCGTGGGAGGTGAACAAGATGCGGGTACGACAGTGGCTGGAAGAGCCGGGACTGACACTGATCCGTGGGTGGGCGCGAGCGGGGGTTTCCCCTCGTACCATTGCCGGACGGATGGGCGTGGGGCTGCGGACGCTGGAGCGGTGGCGGCGGAAGTATCCGGTGCTGGCGCTGGCGCTGTCCGGTACGAAAGAGGTGGTGGACAGCCAGGTGGAGGACGCGCTGCTGCAGAAGGCGCTGGGGTACGAGAGTGTCGAGCGGAAGGTGGAGGTGAGCGCCAAGGGGGAGCGGAAGGAGGTCAGCACGGTGAAGCAGGTGGGGCCGGATGTGTCTGCCATCTCCCTGTGGCTGAAAAAGCGAAGGCCAGAGCAGTGGGGGGACGGCGAGAGCGTCCAGGCGCTGCCGGAGAGCAACCTGCTGACCTTACTGAGCTGGGAGAGGGGGGAGCTGGATGGAATATCAGAGCTTCAGCCCACGGCAGAAGCTGACCATGACCTGGTGGAACCACAAGGGGTTCCAAGGACGGGACGGAGTGATCTGTGACGGCTCCGTCCGAAGCGGCAAGACGTTATCCATGACGGTGGGGTTCTTCCTGTGGAGTATGGCCACCTTTCAGGAGAAGCGGTTTGCCCTGTGTGGGAAGACCATTGAGACCCTGCGCCGGAACGTGATCTGGGAGGCGCCTCGGTGGCTGGAGGGGGTGTTCCAGTTCCAGGAGAAGCGGAGCGAGAACCGCATCACGGTGACCGGGATGGGACATCAAAATGAGTACTATCTGTTCGGAGGCAAGGATGAAGGGAGTTATGCCTTGATCCAGGGCATCACCTTGGCTGGGGTGCTCTTCGACGAGGTGGTGCTGATGCCCCGGTCTTTTGTGGAGCAGGCGCTGGCTCGATGCAGTGTGGAGGGTTCTCGGTACTGGTTCAACTGCAACCCGGAGGGGCCGGAGCATTGGTTCTATCGGGAGTGGATCCAGCAGTGGGAGCGGAAGAATATGCTCTATCTGCACTTCACCATGGCGGACAATCCTGCCCTTGCGCCCTCGGTGCGGGCACGGTATGAGGCCACCTATACGGGGGTCTTCTATGACCGGTATGTGCGTGGGCTGTGGGTGGCGGCGGAGGGACTCATCTATGATATGTTCCGGCCGGAGGTGCATCTGCTCCGGCAGGCGGCGGACTGTGTAGGTGGGTGTTACATCAGCTGTGACTACGGCACCCGGAACCCCACGGTGTTCCTGTTGTGGCGGAAGCTGCGGGGGGCGGAACGGTGGGTGTGTCAGAAGGAGTACTACTGGGACGGCCGCCGGGAGATGCGGCAGAAGACCGATGGGGAGTATGCCGATGACCTGCTGACGCTGCTGGACGGGGAAGCGCCCCGTGGGGTGGTGGTGGATCCGTCGGCCGCGTCCTTTATCACCGAGCTGCGCCAACGGGGGCTGCCGGTGCTGCCGGGGGACAACCGGGTGGCGGATGGCATCCGAGCGGTGGGGGAGCTGCTGCGAGGGGAACGGCTGTTGTTTCAGGCGGAGTGTGTCCACACGGCGGTGGAGTTTCGGAGCTATGTATGGGACGAGAAGAACGCCGCCCAAGGGGTGGACAAGCCAGTGAAGGAGCACGACCACTGCATGGATGCGGTGCGCTATTTTGTGATGACGGTGGTGCAGCGGGAGAGCGCCCGGGCGCGGAGGCGGCCGAGGGGGTTATGACAAGGGGCTTTGCCCCTTGACCCCAGTTCCCTTTTTACTGTGTATAAGTTCGATTTAGCCAAATCAAAGATTATGGAATCTCACTTATCGTGAAAAAGGGAACCCAAAAAGCTTAATGCGCCCTGCGGGGCTTGATTCTTAAAAGGATATAGCGTAAAAGGAGGGATTTTTTGATTTGTTACATTGACCGAGAAGAACTAGGGGATGTGGAGGCGCTGGAGCCTGCGGTACTGCTCTATCTGATTCAGAAGGCAGAGCAGGCCAACGGGCGCTACACCCGGCTGGAGCGCTACTATCGCGGGGACTATCATCTGCTCTATCCCCGGCCGGAGACAGATGAAGTGCGGGTGTACATCAACTACGCCAAGTATGTGGTGGACATTGCTCTGGGGTACTATCTGGGACAGCCCGTCAAGTATGACCACAATCCGACCCGTCGTGGTGCGGCGCTGCCGGGGTGGCAGGAGGAAGGGCTTCCCGTGGGGGAGAGCACCATTGATCTGGCGCCCCTGCTGCGGTGCTATGACAGCCAGCACATCAGCCAGGTGGATTTGGAGATTGGCCGGAGCATGGGTGTGATGGGGGAAGGGCTGGAGCTGTGTTATGCCTCCAGTGACGCCCATCCCCAGCCTAAGAGTGCGGCCATCGACCCGCGGAACGGGATTTTGGTGTGCGACACCACGGTGGAACATCGCAAGCTCTGTGCCCTGGTCTGGGAGAAGCGGGAGACCACCCAGCGGGTGCCCTATTATGCGCTGACGCTGTACACCGACCGGACGGAGCGGGACTATCGCAGTGACAGCTTGAAGAACGCCATCTTCCATCAGGTGGGAGAGACCCGGGAGCATTTCTTTGGGGCGGTGCCGGTCATCGCCTATGGGAACAACCGGGAGCGGCAGGGAGATTTTGAACAGATCACCAGCTTGATTGACGCGTACAACGGCTTGATGAGCAGCCGTTTGACCGACAAGAAGAAGTTCGTGGATGCGCTGCTGGTGTTCTTCGGCATGACCCTCCGGGATGGCGACGAGGAGAAGCTGGCGCGGGAGAAGTTTTTGGATGGTGCGCCCTTGGACGCTCGGGCGGAATACATTCAGAAGACCTTTGACGAACAGAGCGTGCAGGTGCTGGCCGATGCGCTGGTGCGGGAGATGCACAAGATGACGCTGACGGTGGACATGAGCGACGAGAAGTTCGCGGGCAATAGCTCCGGGCAGGCGTTGAAGCTCAAACTGCTGACCATGGATCTGTTGGTCAAGGGCAAGATGCGGCAGATGGAACAGGGACTGAAGGAACGGTTCCAGCTCTACAACCGCTGGTTGGTCACCATGGGTGAGATGAAGCCGGTGGGCGTGGAGGATGTGGACGTAGTGTTCACGGTGAATCTGCCGGTGAATGAGGCGGAAGTGGTGGAGATGGTCACCAGCCTGCAGGGCATCGTGGATGACCAGACCCTGCTCAGTCAGCTCTGGTTCGTGTCCGACCCGAAAGAGGCAGTGGACAACCTCCGGCGGCAGAAGGCGCTGGAGGGCGGTCAGGAGCAGTGAAGCATTTGGAGGTGTGATATGGCCAGAAAGGATCGAGAAAATTTGGAACAGCTGATGGCGTCCAATCCCAAGCTCCAGGAACAGCTGGAGGAACGCGTTGCCGCTGCGGTGGCGGAGGCCCGTGCTGCGTGGGAGGCGGAACAGGAGGCACCGGAAGAGGAGGTTGCAGAGCCTTCCGAACCGGAGAAAGCCCGTCGGCTGGCAGAGGAACGGGAGGCGCTGGAGGAGGAGAAGGCCGCTTTTGCCCGGCAGCGGATGGAAGTGGCGGTAGGGCAGGAGCTGTGCAAGCGCAATTTGCCTGCTGCCTTTGCCCCGTGGCTGGCGGGGGAGACGGCGGAGGAATCCGCCCAGCGGCTGGACACCTTTGAGGTGCTGTTTCAGGAGGCCATCGCCCAGGCGGTGACCAGCCGGATGCGTGGTTCCGGTGCGCCCAAGGCGCCAGAGACGGCCAGGGGCTACAGCTGGCAGGAGCTGCGCAACATGACCCATCAGGAGATCAACGCCAACTGGACGGCGATTCAGAAGGCGTTGGAATCTGGCGGCTGAGAGGTCGCTGGAAGATAAATTTACACACGAAAGGAAGGAATCAAGATGGCATTTAGCAACTTTATCCCTGAAATCTGGTCCGCGAGACTGCTGGAACACATGGACAAGGTTCATGTGTACGCAAATCTGATGAACCGGGACTATGAGGGGGACATCAAGGCCTACGGCGACACGGTACACATCAATCTGCTGGGGGACATCACCATCAGCAACTACACCGGCAGCGCCCTGGGCACTCCTCAGGAGCTGGACAGCACCAAGCAGACCCTGGAGATCAATCAGGCAAAATACTTTAACTTTATCGTCAAGGACATTGACAACGCCCAGTCCAACCCCAAGCTGGTGGACGCCGCTATGGTCCGCGCCAGCTACAACATGAACGACGTCATCGACAAGTATCTGGCCAACCTGTTGGTCACCGGCACTGCCACCGCCAACGTCCTGTATGGCGATGACAGTCCCATCGTACCTACCAGCGAGACCGCTTACAACCTGCTGGTGGATATGGGCGTGGCGCTGAGCGAGGCAAACGCGCCCATGTACGGCCGCTGGGTGGTGGTTCCCCCTTGGTTCCACGGCCTGCTGCTGAAGGATGACCGGTTTGTGGGCAACGGCACTGGGTTCAACCAGGCCATGCTCCAGGGTGGTCTGGTCGGTGAGGCTGCTGGCTTCCAGATTCATCTGTCCAACAACGTGCCCAACACCAGCGGCGCCAAGTACAAGATTCTGGCGGGTACTGCCGCGGCTGGCTCCTATGCGGAACAGCTGGTAGAACTGGAAGCCTATCGTGTGGAGAACAACTTCTGCGACGGTGTGAAGGGACTCCACGTGTACGGCGCGAAGGTGGTACAGCCTACCGGTTTGGTGGTGGCCACGGCCAGCAAGACCGCGTCTACCACTGGCGGCAGCGGTACCTGATCGAAGGCGGTGACGGGATGACGGAAGTGCTGTTGGAAACGCTGTTGGAGCGGTTACAGCGGAAATTGTCCCTGACCGACCCGGACAGTGAGGAACTGGCGCTGCTGGCGGATGAGCTGACCGACGCGGAGGGAAAGCTGCTGCTCTATCTGGATATGGACAGCCTGGAAGAGCGGTTCCATGGAACGGTGGTGGAGCTGGCGGCGCTGTACTATCAGCAGGACAAGCAGTCGGAAGACGGATGCTACGCCAGCCGGAGCTACACCGAGGGACAGGTCACCCAGTCGGACAGCTATCTGACGCCCAGCCAGCTGAAGCAGGCGGAAGCGGAGGTGCTGGAGAGCGTGGCACGCTACCGGAGGGTGTCATGCTGAGCCGCAGGACGCCGGCCGCCTGGCGGAAGGGGTTCGCCCTCCACCGTAGGAAGGCGGGAACCGACCGCTACGGGGACGCTGTGGCAGTGTACGATATGGAGCATCCGGATGTGACGGTGGCGGATGGCGACGAGGACGGCATCTGCTGGCAGTCCGTCCGTACCTGGCAGTCGGGGGGCAATCTGTCCTCCGGCGGCCGGGTGGACGCTGGCGGCGAGCGGATCGGCGGCATCCTGGAAGGGGTGGTGTATGGCAGCTTGGAGGCGGCGGTCTTTGACCGATTGGTCATCGACGGAGCGGTGTACGAGCTGCGCGCCATCCAGTCCTGGCCCTGCCACCGGGTGTTCCAGCTCCAGCGGCTGAGATAAGGAGGTGATGTGCCGTGACCGAAGCGGCGCTGACTTTGGTGGACGGCCGTGCTCAGGTGCGCAAGGCACTGGAGGACATGGAGTGCTCTGTGGCCTACACCGTCCGTGGGCGTTATCCACGCTCGACCCAGGACGGGGTGCTGGTGACGGTGGGAGAGTACACCAACACGTCTACCGACTGTTCGGTGGTGGACAAGCTCTCTTATCAGATCGACCTGTGGGCCTTTGACCGGGGGACGGTGGTCACCCTGTCCGAGGCGGTGAACCGGACGCTGTTGGAGATGGGCTTTCTGCGGGAATACGCTGGGCCGGACGAGCGGTCGGACGAGCCGACTGGGTACTGCCGGAAAACCTTCCGGTATGGGCGGAAGGTGGATAAACGCTGGATGCGTTTGATGGATTAACAAAATCGTTGGAAGAAAGGATGATACGATGTCGAAACAGGGCATTGCCTCCATTGGCATGAAGGTGACGGTCAACAAGACTGAGATGAATTATGTGCAGGAGATCGGTGACATCGGTGGGACCCCCTCCGAGCTGGACGCCACCTGTCTCAAGGACACCATGAAGAAGAACGTCCCGGGCGTTCAGGACACCAAGTCTTTTGAGGTCACTTACCTCTTTGACAACAGCGCCGCCGACTCCGACTATCGGAAGCTCAAGGCGCTCCAGACCGCCGGCAACGCGGTGGATGTGGAAGTGGAATTTCCCGATGGGACCAAATTTTCCACCAGTGGCTATGTGAACACCTATGTGTCCGGCGCCAAGGTGGATGAGCTGGTCATTGCCAAGCTCATCGTGAGCCTGCAGAGCGACTGGACGGTGACCAATCCCACTGCGTCCTAAGGGATAATCGCATTGGAACGGGGGAGGGGGAGACCGAGAGGCTCCCTCTCCCCACAGCACATACAGAAGGGAGTACGCATATGAGCAGAAAATATCACACCCTCCGGCTGGGGGACAGTCAGTACCGTCTGCGCCTGACCATCCGGGGTCAGAACAACCTGAGAGACCGATTCCAGGAGGACACCATTCAGACGGTGCTGGGGGCTGCCACGGACAGCCGTCGGATGGTGGCGCTGCTGGAGGAGGCGCTGAACTGGGAGGGCAATGAGAACCCTGTGACCGATGGGGAACGGTTCTACGACCTGCTGGTGGATCAGGGCTACTGCGGTCAGATCCAGTTCAGCGGGCTGGCCTTTGATGTTGCCGCCTGTTCCGGGCTGGTGACGGTGGAGCAGGCCAGAACCTTGAAGGAATCCGTGGCTAAGGCGGTCAATGAGGCCTATGCGGACATCCGAGAGGGCAAAGAAGCGGAAGAAGTGCCGGAGGAGGAGACCCCTTTCGCGGAGAAGCTGGGCTGACCACCGAGGAACTGGAAGCGCTGGCCTGGGGGTGCGGCGTGTCTCCGCTGGAGAGCGGGGAATGGACTTGGGGGGAGCTGCTGAAGGTGGTGGAGGCAGACCAGGAGCGGCAGCGGCGGCTGCTGCAAAACCAAGCCCTCATCGCCTGGGGACAGGCGGCGGTGCTGTGCCGGCATCTGGCGGGGGAGAAGCAGCTGCCCATCTATGAGGTGTTCCCCTTCTGGACGACCGATGAGGTGAATGAGATGAGATTGAACGAATACCGCCGCCGGATGGAACGGATGGCGGCGAAAGGAGGGAATGGCGGTGGCCAATAATCAGGATACCCTGCGGGAGACCCAACAGCTCAATCAGGCGTTGGAGGAGACCCGGTGGAAGATGAGCCAGCTGGGCAGCGACACGGTACGGGTGCAGAATGATGTGTCCAACGCCATGAGCCGGGTCACCGGTCAGCTGCGGCAGCTGGGGAACACCATGGTGCCGGTGGCCAACGTGGGGCTGAATCTGTTCAGTCGGCTGCTGCGGGTGCTCCAGCCGTTGGCGGAGGGGGTGGCTTCCTTTGTGAGCACCCTATTCGGGCTGCGGCTGTCGGGGACGGTGCGGTCGCTGAACAGGGCGTCCAGCGCCTTGAGCAAGACGGGCAAGAGCGCCAAATCGGCGGCGAAAGCCACCAAGGCGCTGGCCAAGGCACAGAGAGATCTGATGAGCTTTGACCAGATCAACAAGCTCAGTGACCGGAAGAACCGTACCAGCGGCGGCGGGTACAAGAGCTCCGGCGGCGGCAAGGGCAAAGGCTCCGGCAGTGGGCTGGGCGGCCTGCGGGGGATGGAAATTGGCGTGTCCCAATGGGCGCTGAAGGTGCGCAAGGTGCTGGCGGACATTTGGAAGCCCTTCCAGAAGGCGTGGAAGACCCATGGGGAGACGGTGATGAAGAGTTTCCAGAACGCCATGGGCAAGATCGGCAAGCTGGTCAAATCCGTCGGCTCCACCTGGCTGAGCATTTGGAAGAGCAAGGCGGGAGAGAAGATCGTGGGGGCGGTCTTGAAGATCGTCAGCAAGGTCTGTGACGTGGCGGGCACCCTGGCGGAGCGGTTCCGCATTGCCTGGGAGAGCTGCGGCAACGGGGAACGCATCGTCAACGCGGTGTACGGCATTCTGGAGGACGCCCTGGAATGGGTGGGGCGTCTGGCGGACAGTACGGCGCAGTGGGCGCAGAACCTGGACTTTGGGCCGGCGCTGGAAAGCCTGGGCGGCCTGCTGGAGAGCTTCCGCAATCTGGCGGATGTGGCGGAGGATCGTCTGGCGGACGCCTATGAGAATGTGCTGCTGCCGCTGGCCCAGTGGGCCATTCAGGATGGCGGGCCCAAATTCATGGACAACCTGGCCAAGGCCATGGATGCGCTGAGCGACATTTTGGATCGTATCCAACCCAAGACGGACAAGCTGGAGGGCTTTTTCAAGACGGACTGGAAGGTCAACGCGGCCATCGAGCTGGTCAAGAACGGCTGGACGACGGTGGCGGCCTGGGTGTCGGGCGCGGCTGGAGGTCTGGTGAGCAAGGTCATCGGGCTGAGCAAGACCTGGAGCACGGTGAAGGAATGGGTCAACGACCACACCGGCGGCGCGGTGAGCAAGCTGGTGGGGCTGGTGAAGAACGGATGGAGCAGCGTGGCGGCCTGGGTGGGCAGTGCGCGGACATCGGTGAAGGCCAAGATCGGCTTGGTCAAGAGCGGCTGGCGGACGCTGGCCGGATTCATTGGCTCATTTAGGAAAAATATCCGGCTGAAGCTGACCTGGGTGACCAGCGGCTTGAGCAGCTTCAAGAAAACCGTGGCGCGGATACTGTTCGGCAGCGCTAAGTGGCCGACGCTGCAATTTGCCGCTCGAGGCGGCGTGGTCAATGGGGCGACCCTGTTCGGCAACACGGTAGTAGGGGAAGCGGGTCGAGAGGCCATTGTGCCCCTGGAGCACAACACGGAGTGGCTGGATCTGGTGGCGGAGCGTGTGGCACAGCAGGTCAGCCGCGACCGTCCTATTGTAGTGCAGTGTGTGCTGGACGGGAAGGTCATCGCCAACAGCACGGTCAACTACATCAATCGACAGGCGCGGGCGACGGGGGTCAATCCCCTCAGCGCCACCATTTGAGTGATCTGGGGAGGGAACGCGTATGGCGAATATCACCGTCAGCGACTTGTATATCAACAGCAAAAAAATGCCCACCCCCGCGTTGGAGGGGGTGGTGATCTCCCGTGAAAAGATCTGGTCGGCCAACACCGGCCGGACGGCGGCGGGAAAGATGGTGGGGACGGTGGTGGCGGTGAAGACCACCATCAAGATCAAGTGGCCGCCCCTGACACCGGCACAGGTGGCGGTCATCGAGAGTGCGGTCTCCGATGGGGACAATCCTTTCGTGCCGGTGAAATTTACCGATGCGACAGGCGTCACCGTGACCAAGACCATGTATTTCGGCACGCCCACCTATACGGTCTATTCCTGGGCCAATGGGCGGCAGTATCTGCGGGATGTGTCGGTGACCGGCATCGAACAGTGAGGTGAGGAGATGTATACAGGATTGACGGACAGCCTTTGGCGTGGGGCGGAGCGGAAGGAACTGTCGCTGACGCTGAACGGGACGGCGGTGACGGGGGCGCTGCTGACGCTGACCGTCACGGCCAGCGTCAACGGAGAACAGCCCCTGCTGACCGTGGGGAACACAAGCGCCAAGACGGTGCAGATGCAGTTTTCCGGGGTGCAGACTGGGTTTTTGGAAGGCGTGCTGGTACTCTCCGCCCAGTCGGGGGCGGAGGCACTGCCGTTGGGGACCTTTGCGGTGACGGAGGCAGTGACCCGCGGAGGACAGACCACGGTGACGGCGGTGGACGCCATGGGGGTGGCGCTGGCGGAGCTGTATCAGCCCACTTTGAGCGGTGCTGCGGCCACGGCGTGGGCGGTCTTGAACGATGTGGTTGCCAAGGCAGGGGTGGCGCTGTCCGCCCGGGTCAGTGGGTATCAGAGCGTGCTGGCCGGGGTATCCATGGCGTCCCTGGCGGCGGGGTACACTTGTCGGACGGTGGTGGGCTGGATCGCCGGGCTGTGCGGGTGCAACGCGGTCATAGACCGGGCGGGAAAGCTGGATTTCATCTGGTACAGCGCCAGCGGGATGACCCTGCACCGGGCGGACTGCTATGAAGGGATGGATGAGATCCAAGAGAACAACAGCGTCTTTTCCATGCTCTCTGTCTCGGTAGTGGACGCCAACGGCAACACCCAGACCCTATCGCCCACCTCTGCGGAGGGGACGGGGGCGCTCATCGAGAACCCGTTCATGACTCAGGCGCGGCTGGATGGGCTGTGGAGCAGCATCGGCGGGATGACCTATCGACCGGCGGAGCTGTCCTTTTTGGGCGACCTGCGGCTGGATGCGGGGGATCTCATCACCCTGACCCTGGACGATGGCACCACCTGCTCGGTGCCGGTAATGAGCCTGACCCACACCTACGACGGCGGCGTGACCACCCATGTGACGGCGCTGGGACAGGGGGAGAACGCAGCGGCAGGGGTGCGCAATGACGGCGTGCTGGGGGGCAAGCTGCGGAGCCTGTCGGCAGAGGTGGCGCAGCTGGGAGCGCTGACCGTGGAGGATGAGAACGGCGTGACCAAGATCAACGGGGGCCGCATCGACACGGATAGCCTGTTTGCCCAGGACATCACCGCCACTGGCACCATCACCGGCGCTCAGCTCATCGGCGCCATCCTGAGCGGCGACGCCATCGACATTCAGGCAGAGACCGGGAATGAGCGGCTGCGGCTGGGTACTTCGGTGAATGCGGAGACCAATGCGTCTGCCATCAGCATGTCCGTGAAAGATACTCAGTCCAACGCCAGCGCAGAGGTGACCGTCAACGCAGTGGGCGTCACCATGGATGGGGTCCAGCTGGATCTGCTGGGAGAGTGGATCGCCATCGGGGACGCAAATGTCGCGTCAGAGACCGAATTTTATGGGCATGTGGTCCTGCCGGGTGGAAATTTGGAGGACAAAGACTACAGCAGCACCAAGCATACCAACTTTTCCGGCAGCGTTATCTCTTCCGGCAGCGTCGTGGTGACCAAAAAGCTGGGGGTGTGCTACGTCAGCGGCACAGTGACCTTGTCCAAGAGCATCAGCGCCTGGACCACCATCCTGTCTGGCTCCAAGGTCCCTACGCCGCAGCACGGAGAGCTGGTGCCGTTCGAGGCGTCCCAGTGGGGGACGAGCTATGTGCGGCCCCTGCGCGGGAAAATTACGCCCAGCGGCGGGCTGCAGTTGGTCTATGGCGCCGCGGGGAGCTATGTGTTCGCCATTTCTTATCCCATCGACTAGGAGGGAAAGCGCGTGGAAGAACTGATTTATACAGGGCAGGGGTGGTGGCCATGATCGTCAATCTGTCCCAGGTGTTCACCGCCCTCTGCGTCCCCATCTTGACCGCCACCTGGGCGGCCATCTGGCGGATGTACCGGCGGTATCAGTCCACCCAGGACGGGATGAAGTGCCTGCTCCGGGCGGAGATCATCCGAGACCACTCCCACTACATGGAGAAGGGCTACATCCCCATCTACGCCATGGAAAATGTGCTGGAGAGCTACAACGCCTACCACTCTTTGGGAGGCAATGGGACCATTACTAAAATGGTGGAAGAGCTGAAGCAGCTGCCCACCCTGCGGGGGTGAAAAAAGCCGTGGATTCCAATTGGAATCCACGGCTTTTGTGCGTTTTGATTACTTGGCGGACAGGGTCTCCCGGATGGTGTCAAAGATCTTCTGGATGACCTTGTGCTCGTTCTCCTCGTCGGTGTTGAGCAGGTGCTGATACTTCATGAACTCCTGGGAGACAGCGGCCTGACCGAACTCTTCGCACAGAGCGTACAGGGCCTTCTCCTCCTCCTGCTTCTTAGCCAGGTAGTCCTTCCACCAGTTGTACTCGTCGATGGGAGCCACATACTGCTTGGTCTCCTCGTTGTAGGTGATGGTGCCGTTGGTGAAGGCGCCCATCATCTGGAGGATGTCCAGGGTGCACTCGGTGCCGGTGGCGGTGTCCATGTAGACTAGGGGCTTGGCTACGCCGGATTCTTTGATGATAATATCCATATAAAGTTAACTCCTTTGGTTCGTTTCGATACTACCTTATCAGTTTGCCTTGCGGGAGGCGGATTGTCAAGGCTTTTTTCGGCCTTGTGAACGATAGAACCAAAGAATTGATACCAAATTGTCATCTTGTTCCGGTTGCAATCTTGACAAAAAAAGCCTATAATTGAGCGATAAATTAAAGTGTGATCCCCAGCTGAATCAGAAGGGCAGGTGTGTTTTTTGACTCAGAAGAGAGAGAGTAAGGAGGTGGCATCCTTGGGTGAGAAGGGCAAGGCATGGGCTGCAAAGGTCTGGCAGGCCATCGTGTCAGCGTGGACCAAGCTAGTGGACTGGGTGAAAGAACGGTTCCACAAAGCGGATACAGCGGCAGAAGACCAGGAGACTGTGGTGCTGCCGGCGGCAGAACCGGCAGAGGCCGACGGCGCGAAACGGGTCCGGCGGAGCCGGCAGCGGAAGCAGCAGCAGAAAAAGACCCAGCGTTACATCCTCATCGGCCTGTGCGCGGTGGTGGTCATCGCCTATCTGGTGCTCTGCGGCACGGTGTGCAAGGACGGGATGTTCCCCAACACCAAGGTCAACGGTCAGGATCTGAGCGGCATGACCCTGCAGGAGGCGGAGGACGTGCTGGCGAAGGATTTTCAGGAGCGGTACGCCAGCGCCGCTTTGACGGTGGAGGCGGAAGGGAAGACCTACACTGTGGACATGAGCAAGGTGCTGGATTTGAAATCCAACGAGGCGGCGGAGAAGGCGTTTGCCCACGGCCACACCGGGTTCTTCCGCCGTGGCCTGGTCTGGCTGTTCTCCAACATTACGGGCTATCATAAGACGGTCTACCCTCACATCAAGGACGAGAAGGCCATGCAGGCCAGCGTCAAGGACAGCGGTGTGCTCAAGGTGGATACGGCAGTGGCGGACAGCTACAAGGTGACCAAGAGTCAGATCACCTTCACCCGCGGCACCAGCGGCCAGGCGGTGGACAAGGACGCCCTCTATGAGCGCATCACCGATGCCGTGGACGACGGGGACTATGAGACCGTCATCGCCGCGCCCATGAAGGACTCAGAGCCGAAGGCGCTGGACATCGACAAGGTGTATAAAAAGGTCTACACCAAGGCCAAGGATGCCACGCTGGACCCCAAGAACAACTACGCCATCGTGGCCTCCACCACCGGCATCAGCTTTGACAAAAAGGAAGCGGCCGCGGCTATCGAAGGGCTGGAAGAGGGCGAGTCCAAGAGCATCAGCTTGAAGCTGACCACAGCGGACATCACCACCCAGAACCTGACCAAGAACCTGTTCAAGGACCGGCTGGGCACCTACAGCACCAACGTGGCCGGCACCGCCGCCCGCATCAACAACGTCCGACTGGCCAGCCAGCACTGCAACAACACCATCCTGCTGCCGGGAGAGACCTTCTCCTATAACGGGGTCGTGGGACAGCGGACGGCAGCCCGTGGCTTCCAGGAGGCAGGCGCGTACCTCAACGGCAAGACTGTCCAGGAGCTGGGCGGCGGCATCTGCCAGGTGTCCTCCACCCTGTACTGCGCCACCGTGCTCTCCAACCTGGAGATCGTCCACCGAGAGAACCATATGTTCGAGTCTACTTACGTCCCCCTGGGGCTGGACGCCACGGTTTCCTGGGGCGCGCCGGACTACGTGTTCAAGAACAACACCAAGTACCCCATCAAGGTGGTGGCCGGTTATGCCAACGGCGTCTGCACCTGTGAGATCTGGGGCACGAAGACGGACAACATCACGGTGAAGTTCGTCAACGAAGTCCTCTCCCGCAACCCCTATAAGACGGTGACCGTGAAGGACAGCACCAAGCCGGTGGGCTATTCCGCCGTCACCGAAGAGGGCGAGAACGGGTCTAGAGTCCAGACCTATCGGGAACTCTATGATGGCAACGGCAAATTGATTTCCAGGACCAAGGAGTCCTTCAGTGTCTACACCCGTCGAGACCAGGTGGTCACCGTGGGCGCCAAGAAGGCGGAGACAAAGAAGAAAAAGGATAAGACCGAGAAGAAGGACAAAAAGAAGACAGACAAGAAAAAGAAGACTGACCAGACGGCCGGTTGACCAACAGACAGCACAAAGGCCGTTTCGCACAGAACAGTTGCGGAGCGGCCTTTTTCGGAGGAAGGAGCAAGGGATGTTTGAAGGATTTCGGGACGAGACGATGCAGTTTCTATGGGGCGTGCGGCTGAACAACGAGCGGAGCTGGTTTTTGGAGCACAAGACCCTGTACGAGGAGTTCCTGTATCGGCCGCTGAAGGAGCTGGGGGCGGAGGTGCAGGCGGAACTGCTCCAGCGGCAGCCGGAGAGCCAGTTCAATGTCCACGTCTCCCGGATCTATCGGGACGCCCGACGCCTCCACGGCCGGGGGCCGTACAAAGATCACCTGTGGTTCACCCTGCGCCCGCCGGTGGAGCAGTGGGCGACAGTGGAGCCGGTGTTCTACTTTGAGATCTATCCGGAAGGGTACGAGTACGGCATGGGTTACTACTGCCCCAAGCCCTCCCTCATGGCCGCCTACCGCCAGCACATCCTGGACCACCCGGAACGGATGGCAGCGCTGGCGGAGCAGCTCAACGGACAGGACTTGTTCCACCTGGAAGGGGAGGAGTACAAGCGCCCCAAGGGGACGGTGTCGGAGCTGCTCCAGCCCTGGTTCAACCGGAAGAGCGTCTCCCTCTGCGCCGCCTTCCCGGCGGATGAGACCCTGTTCTCCCCCGCCCTCATCCTGACCCTGACGGAGGGCTTTCAGTGGCTGTGGCCCTATTACAGCTTCCTGAAGGAGATCCAGGTCCCGCTGGACGGGCGGGACCGATAACAATAGAAAAACCGCTCCGGAATGGGATTCCGGAGCGGTTTTTGATACCGGTCAGGTCTTTTTGTCAAAAGACGCGCCGCAGTTGCGGCAGGAGATATGGATGCGCCCCTTCCCCTTGGGAACCCGCAGCAGCTGGCCGCAGGTGGGGCAGCGGAAATACTTGTGATCCCGATCCCGAGCCTGGGCGTTCATGCGCCGGAAGTTTCGGGTGAGGGGGTCTGTGATGGATAAGAACTTGTTGTTCTCTGCCCGACGCCGGTCATAGTTCCGGGAGAAGGTGCGGTAGAGGGAGTAGAGGATGAGCACATACCCCACTACAGAGAGGAGCTGAGCGACGATGGACACCTTGACGAAGCGGCACAGGATCCAACAGAGGAGGCAGGCGATGAGCAGGAACAGGTTCAGCTGATCGGAGCCGTATCGGCCGTACATGAGTTTGCGGAGAAAGTTCACAAATAAAACTCCTTATAACATAGAGATAAGTTTAAGATTTCGTAAAGTATGATACTCCATCTCCCTGGAAAGGTCAACAAGTCTTTCGTAAATAATATGTGAATTACCACCGCTGACGGACAGCTGCGGTGGGGAATCCTGTATTTACAAGGGGAAAACGGTGTAGTATAATGTTCTGACAAGAAAAAACAAGCGTGCCGGGTGTACCGGCCTGCGCGACAGATACAGCGAGCAGCTGTGAGGAGGATACTGAGATGAAGATTGGCTTTGCCTGCGACCATGCCGCAGTAGATCTGAAGAACACCCTGCTGGAATACCTGAAGGGCAAGGGCTATGAGTGCGTAGATTACGGCGTCAACGACCCCACCAAGCGGGTGGATTACCCCATCATGGGCCGTAAGGTGGCCGAGGCCATCAAAGCCGGCGAGGTGGACAAGGGTGTCCTGGTCTGCGGCACCGGTGTGGGTATCTCCCTGGCCGCTAACAAGGTCCCCGGCATCCGTGCCGGCGTGTGCAGCGAGCCTTATACCGCCCGGATGATCGTAGAGCACAACAACTGCCAGATCGTGGCCATGGGCGCCCGTGTAGTGGGCGACGAGCTGGCCAAGGCCATCGTGGACGCCTTCTTCGGTGCCACCTTCCAGGGTGGCCGCCATGCAGACCGGGTGCAGATCATCAAGGACATGGAAGCGGAGCTGTATAAGCCGGAAGCGCTGTAATTGCTGGAAAGAATCCCTGATAAATTTGGAATTTTGGGGGATTCTCCATGGCTTTTTCCCTGTCGCTCTGGTACAATAGGGAGCGGCACCTTGTGTATTTGTAATTATTTGAAGGAGAACAAAATCATATGGACGAAAACAAGAACATCCCCATGGAAGAAGAGGACGTGACCATCCTGACCCTGCACGACGACGAGGGCAACGAGGAACAGTTTGAGTTCCTGGATCTGGTGGAATACCAGGGCAAGCAGTATATCATCCTCTTCCCGGTGGATGACGACGATATGGAGATCGTGATCCTCCAGGTGGAAGAGATCGAAGGCAATGAGGAAGAAGAGGCTTACATCGCTGTGGAAGACGAAGCCATCCTGGACAGCGTGTATGGCATCTTCAAAGAACGTTTCAAAGACGAGTTTGAATTTGAAGACTAATATCTTTCGAGGAAATGCAAGCATTTCCTCGAGTTTGCAGCCGGGTGCATGCACTCACTGCATCGGTAGGTTCTCCACCTGCAAAGCAGGTGGAGCCTACGCTACCAATGTGCCACTGGCACATTGGCTTAACGCTGCGGCACTTACCCGTCTGAGAAGAGAAAAAAGTGACGCGCAGGTCGCCACTTCTTTCGGATTTGAATTTATTCCGGCATCCTGCCGGAACTCTGTGAGACAATTTCATCAGAAACCAAAGAAGGCGTGGGATTCCCACGCCTTTTTTACGCAAAAAACGAGACACCCGTCCGGGCAGCCATCGGACGGGTGTTTCGGTTAGGATTCGGATTCCAGCTTGGGTTTGACCTTGCGTTTGCGCTTGCGGGAGCGGGAGCGCTTGCGGACGATCTTGCCCATGGTGATGCTCTTGCCCCCCAGCTTGCACAGCCGGTACAGCTCCGGCGGAAAGTTCTCCGGCGGGAACAGATCCATGCTCCCACGGGCGCCCAAGGGGCCTTGGTGGACGGTCAGGCAGGTGTAGAACCGACCGTGCTCCAGACAGCGGCTGCGGGCGATGTAGTGCTCCTCTACCTTCAGCCAGCTCCCATTGCACAGCCAGCTGTCGCACTTGGGACAGCGGATGACCCGCGCATTCTTGCTGCTCAGGCACTCGTCCACCGTCTTGTACAGGCCGAAGGAACGGTGATAGATGGGGGCTTCCTGAGACAGCACCGCCTGCAGCTGCACGCCAGCCTCCTGCATGGCCTGCATCCGGCGTTCCCGCCGCAGCGCCGCTTCCATCTGCCCCAATTCCTCCTGGGTGGGCAGCTTGCCATAGCGGCGCACCAGCTCTGCACCGATGAGCGCAGTGTAGAACGCATCGTTGCCAGCGTCATGATATTCCCGATCCTCCCCCAGACCCAGCGTCTCCACCGCGTCCTTTAAAGCGACCTGCTGGTCGGTGTGGAGCACCATCAGGTCAAAGGCACGCTGGAGGTCGTAGATCTCCAGCTCCAGAAATTCCTCCATGCCATACCAGCACAGGTTCATATCCAGCACCCGGATGTCGCTGTTGCCCCAGGTGAAAAAGACCGGGGTTCTGCCGCACCATTGGAAGAACTTCCGCGCCACCGCACGGAACCCTTCCGCCTGCTTCAAGGTGTCCATGTCCAGCGGGAGCATCTTGCGCACCCGGTGATGGAGCTTCTTGTGGATGGTGGGACGGACGTAGCAAGAGAAGGGCTCCGGCTGGCTGTCCCACTGCTCCAGACGGCAGGCGCCGATCTGGATGATCTCGTCTAATTTGTCCTCGATACTGTGAGGATACCCCTGGTTCCATTCCAGGTCAAAGAAAATGTAACTCATGGAAAACACCTTATAACAGATTCGGGATTTTGTCAATTCACTGGCGAAAAAAACGGGGAAAAAACACCAGAAAAAAGTTTTCGATTTTTTGAAAAAAGTGCTTGACAAATCGACCCCGCATGACTATAATAGTCATTGTTCCGCCGGACACGAGCTGCTTCCGAGCGAAACCGATACGGCGGCGTAGCTCAGTTGGCTAGAGCATGCGGTTCATACCCGCAGTGTCACTGGTTCAAATCCAGTCGCCGCTACCACCTCTTAAAAGGGTGGAGCGACCCACCCTTTTAAGATAAAATTCAATGGCCCGTTGGTCAAGTGGTTAAGACACGGCCCTTTCACGGCTGTAACATGGGTTCGAATCCCGTACGGGTCACCACAGATAGGAAGCGTCTCGCTTCCTATCTTACTATGGAGGCTTAGCTCAGCTGGCTAGAGCGCATGCTTCACACGCATGAGGCCGAGGGTTCAAGTCCCCCAGTCTCCACCAGAAACCCACCGTAATCATAAGGATTACGGTGGGTTTTCCTTTTTTCCGCAAAAAATAGTTGGAAGAAATACTGGGCATTTTCACATAACACCAAACCGCCTGACCTGCCGCACCAGAAGGAGAACCGCCATGAAAAAATTTTGCACCGGGATGCTTGTCCTGACCCTACTGCTTTCCTTCAGCGGATGCAGTACCGAGACCAGCACCTCCACGGATGCCTCATCCTCCAACCTCATCTATGAGACAACCATATCCCCCAATGAAAAATACATTACAAAGGAGTCGGACCAGGTCTTCTACACCATCCAAGTCTACCAGGAAAAGAACGGGGTCAAAGTCGCCTCCAGCTCCAACTCCGCCTTCTCCCAGGCCATGAGCTATCAAGTGGAGACGTCAGAACCCATCACCAAGGAGGACATCACCGTCCAGTGGCAGACCCTGACGGGGAGCACAGAGGACTCCAAAGGGGACCAGTTCGCCGTAGCGGATGTGACCATTTCCGTCCAGGGCAAGGTCATCAGTGAGCGCAAAGTCAGCTTCATCGGCAAGGCGCTGGATATGGCAGCGGACGCCATAGAGAACAAATAAGGCAGAACAAAAGGCAGGGAAGCCACAAGACGTGACTCCCTGCCTGATTACTTTATTCCGTCCCAGCACAACCCCGCCGCGCCAGCACGGCACAGGCCAGGTTGCCCACCACCAGCACACCAGTCAGGTTCAGGGTGGTCAGGGACTCCAGACGGATGGGCTGCGGGATGTAGAAGCCAAACCAGTCGATGACGGCCAGCGCCAGGGCGAAAATGGCACCCATCACGGCGCAAGAAACCAACATAGGGGTGGCGTACTTAGGCAGTACCACCAGGGTCAGCACCAGATACAGGGCGACCAGAAGGCCCATGGCCAGTATCCAGAGCGCATAGGACATCATATCAAAGTGCAGTTCCTTGAATTTGTGCATCTGCCAAGTGACAGCGGACAAGAGTGTGATAACGAGCACCGGTCCGATGACGGCAATCGCGGCAGACGCTTTCTGTTTCATCTGCAAAACCTCCTTCTGTCGTCTTTGAGTACAGGTCACTCGTTCAGCCGTCTCCCCATCTCGTTCCGCCCGTGGGAAGCGCGGATGGCGCACAGGACGTTGCCTGCTATCGTTACCCCAGTCAGATGGAGGACAGTAAATCCTTCCAATCGAATGGGAAAGCGAACGCTGAAGGGGAGATAGTCCATGACAGCGGCAAAGGAGGCCGTTTCCAGCACACACAGTGCCAATGCCGAAATCGCACCTAAAATGGAACAAGGCACCAGAGCGGGACCGAACTGCCGTGGGCAGAGCACCAGGAGCACAGCGAGATACAGTGCTACCAAAACGCCCGATGCCAGATACCAGATCATGCGTGGATAAGGATTAAAAGAGACACTGGTGTACCCTTCGATGGTGTAGGAAATGTGCGCCAGAACAATGATAAGGAACAGTGGCCCCAGCAGGGCGACCAAAGCGGATATTGTTTTCTTCATCATAAACCTCCTCTGAGTGTGGCAATGTGGTGTATGACTTCTCTATACATACTATTGTACATACACCGGAGATGATGTCAAGACAATCCTGGAAATATGACAAACTATATCCAAAAATAAAGAAAAGTTACAGAAAAAACAGTATCCTATCAAGTTTCGTTCACAAAATGTTCGTTCGTAGGATGCCGTTTTTATGCTTTATGGTCGGGGAGATACACTTGCTCAAACCACCGGATGAACCCATTCAAGGTCAGCCGCTGGTTCAAATTGGCGATGGGCCGGGTGGCGGAGGCGATGATCTCTTCGGGGGTCTTTACCTTCCGCAGCTGCGCGTAGTCCGGCCCCAGCGGATCGCCGTATTTCTGCTCGGTGGCGTAGTAGATGTACGCCCGTCCCAGCTCCCGCCGCTGCTCATGGAGCCGGTGCGCCAGTTCCTCCGTGGAGCAGCCCTGTGCCAACAGTTCCTCCTTCAATGCCTGCAGCCCCCGCACCTTCTCCTCATAGGCCAGGCGCATGGGGTTGGTCTTCAGCCCGTCCTGTTGCAGCAGCGCCAGTTCTCGTTGAAATTCTGAATCCATCTGTTTGGCTCCTTTTCCATGGTGGAAAAACACCCCCTGGAAAACCAGGGGGTGCGATCGTTCCTTGGGAAAATCCAACGATGTGGATTAGTAACCCATACCGCCCATATCAGGCGCGCCAGCGGGCATGGGTGCGGGAGGCTCGGGCTTGTCGGCCACGCAGGCTTCGGTGGTCAGCAGGATGCTGGACACGGAGGAAGCGTTCTCCAGAGCGGAACGGGTGACCTTGGTGGGGTCAACGATGCCGGAGGCGATCATGTCGCAGTATTCTTCCTTGTAAGCATCGAAGCCATAGCCGGCCTTGCCGCTGTTCAGGATGCGATCCAGAACCACGGAACCGTCGATGCCAGCGTTGGCAGCGATCTGCTTGACGGGAGCGGTCAGAGCCTTGGCGATGATGGAGATACCGGTCTTTTCGTCGCCTTCTGCGTCTGCCATCAGAGCTTCCACAGCGGGGATGGCGTTGACATAAGCGGTGCCGCCGCCGGCCACGATGCCTTCTTCCACGGCTGCACGGGTGGCGTTCAGCGCGTCTTCCACACGCAGCTTCAGTTCCTTCATCTCTGCCTCAGTAGCAGCACCGACCTTGATGACAGCCACGCCGCCGGCCAGCTTAGCCAGACGTTCCATCGCCTTTTCCTTGTCATATTCAGAGGTGGTGTTCTCGATCTGGCTGCGGATCTGAGCCACACGAGCCTTGATGTCGTCTGCATTGCCAGCGCCATCGACGATGGTGGTGGTCTCCTTGGTGACCTTCACCTGACGAGCGCTGCCCAGCATGGACAGGTTGACCTGAGACAGCTCGATGCCGGTCTCAGCGGAGATGACCATACCGCCGGTCAGGATAGCGATATCTTGGAGCATTTCCTTCCGGCGATCGCCGAAGCCAGGAGCCTTGACGCAGCAGACCTTCAGGGCGCCGCGCAGGTTGTTGACGATCAGGGTGGACAGTGCTTCTGCTTCCACATCCTCTGCGATGATCAGCAGGGGTTTGCCCATCTTTGCGATCTGTTCCAGAATGGGCAGCAGGTCCTGAATGACGGAGATCTTCTTGTCATGGATGAGCACCAGAGGCTCGTTCAGGACAGCTTCCATCTTCTCGGTGTCAGTGACCATATAAGGCGTGATATAGCCCCGGTCGAACTGCATGCCTTCCACGACCTCGGAATAAGTCTCAGCGGTCTTGGATTCTTCCACCGTGATAACGCCGTCGTGGGAGACCTTTTCCATGGCCTCAGCGATGAGCTTGCCGATGGTCTCGTCACCGGAGGAGATAGCGCCGACACGGGCGATGTCTTCGGTGCCGCTGACGGGCTTGCTGTTGGCCTTGATGGCTTCGATAGCGGTCTTGGTAGCCTTGGCGATGCCCTTCTTCATGACCATGGGGTTGGCGCCGGCGGCCAGGTTCTTGATGCCTTCGGTGATGATGGTCTGAGCCAGCAGGGTAGCGGTGGTGGTGCCGTCGCCAGCCACATCGTTGGTCTTGGTGGCCACTTCCTTGACCACGGATGCGCCCATGTTTTCAAACGGGTCAGCCAGCTGAATTTCACGAGCGATGGTTACGCCGTCGTTGGTGATGAGGGGGGTGCCGAATTTCTTGTCCAGGATCACGTTGCGGCCCTTGGGACCCATGGTGATCTTGACGGTGTTAGCCAGCTGGTCTACGCCAGCCTGGAGAGCGCGGCGAGCTTCTTCGCCGTAGTTGATCAGTTTTGCCATAGTGTGTTACCTCCGAATGTTGAGTTCAAGTGAGAGCAGCGCCGCCTGTCAGGCGGGCTGTAGTGGGTGTGGGAAAGGCTTATTCAACGACAGCCAGAATATCACCCTGACGGACGATGGTCAGTTCTTCGCCGTCGATCTTGACCTGGGTGCCAGCATACTTGCTGGTGATGACATGATCGCCCACCTTGACGGTCATTTCCACTTCCTTGCCGTCCACAACACCGCCGGGGCCAACGGCCAGGACTTCTGCCACATCGGGCTTTTCCTTGGCGCTGCCGGTGAGGATGATGCCGCCTTTGGTGGTCTCTTCTGCTTCTACCATCTTGATGATGACACGATCAGCCAGAGGTTTCAGTTTCATAGTGGATTGCCTCCTTATAGTAAATCATATTATTATAAACAATTTGAGAGAATCTAGCACTCAAAAGATAGGAGTGCCAGGTGCAACTATAATAATAATGCAGGTGTGGGAAATAAGCAAGTGAATTTTTTCTGAATTTTCTGTGAATTACCTGCTTATTTTAAAATAGCACACTGTTTTCTTAAAAACTCTCACTTAAACGCCGTATCTGTTGCTTTTTCTGTCAATGCGGAAAAGCATTGCCGTTTGTTTTTGACGAACCGCCCAAAAAGAGCAAGAAACCAGGCGTATTTTTTAGCAGACAAGGCGATAGAGCAAAAAACACGGAGTCCGAAGACTCCGTGTTCGCGTTTCACGAGCAGGTTACCCCTGTCCTTCCTCCTCCGGCATGGTCTGCACAGCGGCAGCGCTGTCGCCGTTGGGGTCCAGAGTCAGCGTGGGGGTGTAGGGGACGGACTGGGCAGGTGTCTCCGGTTCGGTGGGCGCTTTGGGCATCTTCATGCCGCCGGCCAGACCGTCCCGGGAGAGCATCTTTTCCATCACCGAAATGTCCGCCGAAATATCCAGCATACTCCCCTCAAAGAGCTTGTCCAGCTGTGCCTCGAACCCCTGCACCACGCTGTCCATGGTGGACTCGATGCGGGCTTTGGTGGTGGAGATGTTATCCCCAGCCACCCCCTGTTCCTCCAGCTCTGCATAGGCGTGGAGGAGCTTCATGGTGGTGGGCAGGTAGTAATCTAGGAAGGTGTGCAGCTCAGACGCCTTGTCCGGGTGCTTCTTCTGGTACTCCAGGATGTGCTCGGTACACTCCTCGATGCGCCGGATCTTCCGGCTCATCTCCTCATCGTCAATATCATCATCCAGCTGGCGGATCTCTGCCAGCAGCTTGGCGTCCTGGTCAGGCGTTTCTTCCTTGGGGGCTTCCTGCTTGGTCACGCTCTGGAACCCATCGGTGTCCAGGAAGAGCTGTCCGGTGGCCATGTTGATATAGGCGTTCTTGCCCAGATAGCCGCCGTCAATGAGCTCTTGAATATCATCGCAGGTCTTGGGATAGCTGTACCCCAGGGCATCCGCCAGCTGGCGGATGTCAAGCACGGTCTGATTGCCGATCATGTTGAGCATCCGGCGCAGACGCTTGGACTGGCGGTTGCGGAACCGTCCCCAGGCGAATAAACCGCCGCCGATGCCAGTGAGGAAGAAGGGGATGATGGACTGCTGGACGGCATAAAAAGCATCAATGGGGATCCAGTCCAAAAAGACGTTGCAGGTGATCATCCCAAAGAGAACGGCGAGGATGCCACCTACAACGGAGAGGGCGGTGCCGCTTTTCAGGCTGGCAGGAGAGCGGCGGTTGGAACGCGGCGCCTTGTGGGTTTGCTGATTCGTCCGGCGCTTTGCCTGCTGCCGCGCTTGCTGTCGGATCTTCTCCTCCGCTGTGCGCTCGGAGTGAGGCTGACTGTCCTCCTGGGGCGGGGACTGGGGCGGCGGCGTCTGCGGTTGCGCTTGTGCCCATTCATGGGCGTGAGCATAGCGTGCCCGCCGAGCAGCCTGGCGCTCTGCCTGCCGCTGAGCGGCCGCCTCTTGCCGCTGGGCAAAGGGGGTGTCTTGGCTGTTCAGGGCGTTGACCCAATCCTCCTTGTGCTGCTGGAGCTTGGCGTCTTGGGAGAACTTCAGCAGCAGGAGCAGAATCCCCACCGGCCAAAAGATGCAAAAGGCGATGATAATAAGCGGCCATGGGATACCGGAGTTATCACCGTTGCCGCGGTTGCGTTGATCTCTAGGATAATCAGACATGGAATCCTCCTCTGTCAATAAAAGTACAAGAAAAGACTCTATCAGTATACTATAAAAAACGAAAAGTGCAAAATAATTTTTTATGAATTTGTAGATCGCAGAAACCCTGCTTGCATAAAGGGGACGGGTGTGATAAGATTTGAACGAAAGAAACGAAAGGAACCGATGGAAAACATGGAAATAAACGGGGTGGAGACCGCGGAAGCCCTGCGGTATGACACACTGGCGCTGTCCCCTGAGGTGATGGGCGCCTTACAAAACAAAGGATATGAGGTGGCAACCCCCATTCAGAGCGGTTGCATCCCCTTTTTGATGGACGATCAAGACGTAGTAGCCAAAGCCCCCACCGGCACAGGCAAGACCTATGCTTTTGGCATCCCCATTGTAGAGCACACCGACCCGGAAGGCACCGATGTGACATCGCTCATCCTGGCGCCCACCCGGGAGCTGGCGTTGCAGATCCGCGACGACCTGCGGGAGCTGGCTGCCCTGAAAAAGGGCGTCCGGGTGGTCTGCCTGTACGGCGGTCAGCCCATTGACAAGCAGGTGAACCAGCTGAAGAAAAAGCCCCAGATCGTGGTGGCCACGCCGGGGCGGCTGATGGACCATAAGAAGCGGCGCACCATCCGTCTGGACAAGGTGCAGACCGTGATCTTGGATGAGGCCGACCGGATGCTGGACATGGGCTTCATTGACGATGTGACCAAGATTCTGGACATGATGCCCAACCGCAAGAACCTGGGCCTGTTCTCGGCCACCATCTCCCGGGAGGTCATGGACATCTCCTGGGTCTACCAGCGTGACCCGGCGGAGATCACCGTCCGCCCGGTGAACGAGGACCGGCCGGACATCCAGCAGTACCGCCTGGAGCTGGAGAGCCGAGAGGAGAAGGTGGATGTGCTCATGGCGCTGCTGGAAGGCGGCGGCTACGAGCGAGCCATTGCCTTCTGCAACACCAAGAATATGGCTGACCGTCTGGCGGGGATGCTCTCCCTGAACGACATCTCCTGTAAGCCCATCCACGGCGGCATCCCCCAGAAGGCCAGGGAACGCACCTTGAAGCAGTTCCGAGAAGGGAAGCTGCGGGTACTGGTGGCCACTGATGTGGCTGCCCGTGGGTTGGACATCGACGATGTGGATGTGGTGTTCAACTATGATGTGCCGGAGGAGCAGGAATATTACGTCCACCGCATCGGCCGTACCGGCCGCGCCAAACGGCACGGGGTGGCGTACACCTTCGTGGTGACCGTCACTGAGGCCATCATGATGGATGACATCATCAAGAACCAGCGGTATGACGTCCAGACCTTGCGATTTGACGAGGATGGGTGTTTGATGTTGGTGGAGGATGAGAAGTAAGAACGAAAGAACCACGGAACGTTTGCAAGAGGCGTTCCGTGGTTTTTATTTTGTTTTGCACTTCGTATTTAGCGGGGCCTCCGCTAAAAACCTGCCGGAGGCAGGTTTTCTTAACGCTGCGGGGTTTCCCCTCTTTTCAGCGGGGCTTGAACTTTGTGAGGTGAGTGGTTAATCTTTTTTCTCTTTCGCCTTCCGCACCTGCGTCACCAAGAACACCCAGGCAAACACATAGCTCAGCGCCACCAAGATCTCTGCATAGCGCATCCGTGCCCGCACCAGTCCCACATAAGGCAGGATGAACACGGTCAGGATGGTGGCCGTCCAGAAGGCCACGTTGATGGCACGCACCTGGAGGGGGAGCTTTTTCCTCTTGTCCTCCTGCCGGTACCGTTTGGGGATGACGAACAGGACGAGGACTGCACCCACCAGGTAGCACAGGATGGTGATGACGGCGCAGAGAGGAAAGAGGAGGGAGGTGAACATGGCCAGCAGGGCGAACACGGCGCCTACGCCGGAGAGCATGAGTAACAGGCGGTACAGGGTCTGATGATTGTGCATTTAAGATTCCTCCTAACAGTCCGGCGGGCGTATCAGCCCAGCACTTCTTTGGCAATGTCAGCGCTCTGCTTGGCGTCCTTGGCGTAGTAGTCTGCGCCGATCTCGGTGGCGTACTCCGGCGTCAGCACTGCACCGCCCACCAGGGTCTTGCAGGGGTGACCGCTGTGTTTCAAAGCATCAATGGTGGCGGCCATGCTGGGGACGGTGGTGGTCATCAGGGCGGACAGGCCGATGAGTGACACGTCCTCGGCCACGGCGGTCTCCACCACCCTTTCCGGCGGCACGTCTCGTCCCAGGTCGATGACCTGATAGCCGTAGTTTTCCAAGATGACCTTGACAATATTTTTGCCGATGTCGTGAATATCCCCCTGGACGGTGGCCAGGATGATCTTCCCCTTGGAGACCTGCTGGCCACCCTGGGCCAGGATATGCTCCTTGATGACCTCAAAAGCCTCACTGGAGGCGTTGGCGGAGTTGATGAGCTGGGGCAGGAAGATCTCGCCCTTCTCGTACCGCTTGCCTACTGTGTCCAAAGCGGGGATGAGCTTCTGATTGATGATGTCCAGCGGCGCTGTTGTCTCCAACAGCGCACGGGTCAGCTGGGCACATTCCGCCTTCAACCCCCGTGCTACTGCCGTCTCCAAATCCACCTGGGTGGCTGGGGCAGAGGTGGCTGGGGCAGGGGCTGCATTGGCAAAGCGGGCGATATAGGCGGCGCTGTCCTTGTCCTCTCCGGAGAGCACCTTGAAGGCGGCGATGGCATCCATGATGGCCGCCTGGTTGGGGTTGACGATGGGCAGGTCCAGGCCGCAGTGGAGAGCTTGGATGAGGAAGTTGGAGGTGATGTGCATCCGTTCCGGCAGGCCGAAGCTGATGTTGGACACGCCCAACATGGTGTGCAGTCCCAGCTCCTCCGTCACCCGACGCACGGCGTTCAGTGTCTCCTGCGCCTGCTCCTGCTGGGCGGAGACGGTGAGGGTCAGGCAGTCAATGATGACGTCCTCCTTGGGGATGCCATGGGACAGCGCGGCGTTCAAAATCCGCTCCGCCAGGTCGAACCGCTGCTGTGCCGTCTCCGGCAGGCCGTTTTCGTCCATGGCCAGACCCACCACGGCAGCGCCGTACTTCTTCACGATGGGCAGGATGGCCTCCAAAATCTCTTCCTTGCCGTTGACCGAGTTGACGATGGCTCGTCCACAGCAGGCGCGCAGACCGGCCTCGATGACCTCTGGGTTGGTGGAGTCAATTTGCAGGGGCAGGGAGACCACCGACTGGATGGCCTTGACCACATCGGTCATCATAGCCACCTCGTCGATGCCAGGCAGACCTACGTTCACGTCCAAAATGTCCGCGCCTGCGTCCTGCTGAGCCATGGCTTGGTTCAGGATATAGTCCAGATCGTGTTCCCGCAGCGCCTGCTGGAACCGCTTTTTACCGGTGGGGTTGATGCGCTCGCCCACCACTCGCACACCGGTGAGCTCCGCCACCTGAGAGGCAGAGCAGACCCCGCGGCGCTTGGGCGGACGGGTCACTTCCGGCGGCTGGGTGCCAATGGCGTGGCGCAGCTCCTGGATGAACGCCGGAGATGTGCCGCAGCAGCCGCCCAGGATACGGACGCCCAGCTGGGTGAAAGGCACCATCTCTCGGGCGAACTCCGCCGCTGTGATGGTGTACTCATTGGTCTGGGGGTCGGGCAGACCGGCGTTGGGCTTGACCACCAGGGGCAAGTCCGTCCACTGGCGCAGTTCTTCTGCCAGGGACAAAATCTCGGCTGGCCCCAGGGAGCAGTTGAAGCCCATGGCGTCCACCCCCAACCCCTCCAGGGTCATGGCCATGGCGGGGACAGTGGTGCCGGTGAAGGTGCGGCGGTTGCCCTCGAAGCTCATGGTGGCCAGGATGGGCAGGTGGGTGTGTTCTTTGGCAGCTAGGACGGCGGCTTTCATATCATAGAGGTCGGTGAAGGTCTCAAATACAATGAGATCTGCTCCGGCGTCCTGAGCGGCCACCACCATCTCTCGGTACAGTTCATAGGCGTCCTCAAAGGATAGGGTGCCCAATGGCTCCAGCAGCTGCCCGATGGGGCCGCAGTCGAAGGCCACATAGGTCTCCGTCCCGGCGGCGGCGTCCTGCGCCAGCTGGATGCCCTTGGTGATGACCTGGGCGGGGGTGTAGCCGCTGTTCTTCAGTTTATACCCATTGGCCTGGAAGGTGTTGGCGTAAATGACTTGACTGCCTGCGGCGATATAGCGGCGGTGGATATTGGTCACCACCGCCGGGTCAGTGAAGCAGAGCAGTTCCGGCAGTTCCCCCAGCTTCAGCCCGGCGGCTTGGAGCTGGGTACCCATAGCGCCGTCCAGCAGCAGATACCCGCTGCGCAGGCGTTGGCGAAGATCTGTCATGATGATGAGACTCCTTTCTCTTTGTGGCAGATGCGGCCGGAGCGGCGGATCTGGCAGGAATGGTAAAGCCGGCACCCCACACAGCCCGGCTGCGGCGGCTGCGGCGGGGCGGGGGAGACGCCCAAGAGGGCGGTGACGGATTTCCGAGGGAGGAGCAGGTGGCTGGCGCTGACGGTCAGACCCAGCCGGCGCTGGGTGTCCAGCAGGGCGCACAGGTCGGATTGCAGCTGCAAGGGCAGGTCACCGTAGCCGGGACTGTAGCGCCCCGTTAAAAACTGTCCCTGTTCCTCCACTTTTTTGCGCAGGTAGTCTTCCACCTGGTTGCACAAACATTCAATCGCGGCGCTGGCGCAGCCGTCCAAAATCACCGCTTGACTCAGATCCCGCGCCTGCGCCCGGCGGATGAGCTGTTCCGCCTCCAGTCCCAGGGTGGCGGCCAGGAGGACGCAGTGGGTGCAGCCGTCCAGATGGCGGCGGATGTCCTGACCGGACAGGTGGACGCGGGTGCCCTCCAGGGAAAAGTCGGACAGGGGGAAGGCGTGCCAGGTGACCTTGGGGGTCACGGCGTTCAGCAGCTGCCGGCCGCACCAGTCGATTTCTTCTAACAGCGCTTCCGGAGGCACAGCGTGCCCGCCGCCCAGGTAACGGAGCACCTCATTGGGGTCGATGGACAGGGGAGCAGGTTGGAACATGACAAAGGCACCTCCGGGGATAGGCTGAGCAGTTGGATAGGGAAAAGGGAAACCCCGGTCAATTTGACAGGGGTTTCACGGAAAAAAGTTCACGGATTGGATTGGGAGCTTTTCTCCAGAACCCAGCGCTTGAAGGTTCCGGGAGAGACGTGGAGCATCTGAGCGGCGGAGCGCGCACTGATCTCACCGGCCGTGTACATGGCGTACACGGAGGCGAATTTGCGCGGTCGTTTTGCAGGGGGCCGGCCCAGGCGGACACCCCGGTCACGGGCATTTTTCAGCCCTTCACTTTGGCGTTTGACCAAATCCGCATGACGGCTCGCTTCATCCTGCCGAATCAGCTCCAGAATCTGTTCGGCCAACGCTTCATCCGCCAGCAGATCGCGAATCTTACATTCAGTTTCCTTCAACACGGGGACCCCTCCAAATCATCCATGTGAATTCCGCAGAACCCGAGAAAAGCGCCCGATGGAAAGGGTTCCACAGTAACTTCATTATATTGAATGTGTTTGGGGTTGTCAACGAAAAAAATCAGTATTTTTGGGAAAGGGGGTCGAAGGGGGTGTCTGTTTGTGGACTTTCTTTGTGCATAAGAGAAACACACCGGGGAGGGGTTCCCCGGTGTGTTGTGTCCTATTATGATCAAGGGTATGCGGATGGTTTTATACCTTTTTCCACTGTACCCCCTGCTTGGTGTCCTTCAGCTCGATGCCCATGGCTTTCAGCTCGTCACGGATGCGATCTGCCTCCGCCCAGTTCTTGGCGGCGCGAGCGGCCTGACGGTCGGCGATCATCTGCTCTACCTTCTCGTCCAGGCTCTCTTCCTTCCGGCTGTACAGCAGACCCAGCACGTCGGTGAACTCATGAACCATGTCCAGGCAAGCCTGTGCGCCAGCCTTGGTGGGCTGGTTTTCGTCGGCGGTGGCGATGTTGATGGCGCGCACCAGCTCGAACAGGACGGAGATGGCGTTGGCGGTGTTGAAATCGTCGTCCATGGCCTCGTCGAACCGCTGGCGGTAGCTGTCGAAGGTGTCCACCAACGCGGCTTCTGCGGCGTTCCTGTCGCCCTCAGCGCCGTTTTCCACCAGATACTTCAGGTGATCCTCGGCGGAGTACAGGCGATCCAGAGAGTTCTGTGCCTGATGGAGGATGTCAGCGGAGTAGTTCAGGGGGCTGCGATAGTGAGCGGAGAGCATGAACAGGCGGATGGTCTCGTAGCCGTAGGCTTCCGCCGCTTCTCGGACGGTGAAGAAGTTGCCCAGGGACTTGGACATCTTCCGGTTGTCGATGTTCAGGAAGCCGTTGTGCATCCAGTAGTGGACGAACTCACAGCCATTGGCCGCCTCGGACTGGGCGATCTCATTTTCGTGGTGGGGGAACTGCAGGTCTTCACCGCCGCAGTGGATGTCGATGGTCTTGCCCAGGTAGCGGTTGGACATGGCGGAGCATTCGATGTGCCAGCCGGGACGGCCGGGCCCCCAGGGGGAATCCCAAGCGGGTTCGCCGGGCTTAGCGGCCTTCCACAGGGCGAAGTCCAGGGGATTCTCCTTCACCTCGCCGACGGCGATGCGCGCGCCGGACTGGAGGTCTTCGATGGGCTGATGGGAGAGCTTGCCGTAGCCCTTGAATTTCAGGGTGCGATAGTACACGTCGCCATTTTCCACCGGGTAAGCGTAGCCCTTGTCGATGAGGGTCTGCACCATGTCGATGATCTGCTGCATATTCTCGGTGGCCTTGGGATGGATGGTGGCGGGGCGGACGCCCAGACCCTGTGCATCGGTGAAGTACTCCTGGATGTACTTTTCCGCCACCTCCTGAGAGGTGATGCCCTCCTCGTTGGCCCGCTTGATGATCTTGTCGTCCACGTCGGTGAAGTTCTGGACGAAGGTCACGTCGTAGCCGCGATATTCAAAGTAACGGCGGAGGACGTCAAAGAGGATGATGGGGCGGGCGTTGCCCACGTGGATGAAGTTGTACACGGTGGGGCCGCAGGCGTAGATGCTCACCTTGCCGGGCTGGATGGGGACAAATTCTTCCTTCTGACGGGACATGGAATTGAAAATCTTCATACGAAAAACTCCTTCTTCATGCGTTCAAAGTTCGGACGGCAGGACAAAGAAAATCGCCTCCCGCCCAGGTAGGCAAGAGGCGATGGAAAAATCGCGGTTCCACTCTCATTTATCACTCGAACAGGCCGATAACGAGGCCAAGCCGGGGACATTACTCCCTTGCTCCCGGGCGCACTTCACACAGAGCCGCAGGGGCAGGCTTTCATCCGGTGACCTGCCCTCGCTGGAACTGCCGCTTGAGCTGTGTTACTCTTCCCGTTCCACGCAAATAATCATATCGGGTCTCATGGTATCATCTCAGCCGCCCGATGTCAAGGGAAATCCTCACTTGTTCCAGTTCAGGACGTCCCGATTTTTCACAAAATATTCAATACCAGAGTATGCGGTCGTGACCAAGATGACCCCGTTGCACACCCAGTCCAGAGGCCGGATGCAGAGCAGGAGCATGATGCAGATGCACACCATGGTGGAGGCGGTCTTCACCTTCCCAGACCACCCGGCGGCAATGACCCGTCCGTTGTCCACCGCGATCATCCGCAGAGCGGAGACCGCCAGCTCCCGGGCGATGACCACGACCAAGATCCAAGCCGGCATCCGTCCCCAGCTGACGAACATGGACATGGCGGACAGGACGAGGACTTTGTCTGCGATGGGGTCCATGAACTTGCCAAAGTCGGTGACCTGATTGCGGTGACGGGCGATGTAGCCGTCCAGAAAATCGCTGAGGGAGGCCAGAATAAAGATGGCCAAGGCAACGGGCAGGTGGTAGGGGAAATCCAGGTAGCAAACGAGCAAAAAGAGGGGGATCAAGATCACCCGGAACAGTGTAATTTTATTGGCTGTGTTCAAAAGGATTCACCTGCTTCTGTGTCGTCGATTTCTCCCATCATATCACCATCTGCAACATCCGTCAATCGTACCGGTACAAAGGTGCCCGCAGGCACGTCACCGGCAGCGGTAAAGTACACGTGTCCGTCGATGTCCGGGGAGTCCGCATAAGTGCGCCCCACGAAACAACCCATCTCGTCGTCGAACCCTTCGCACAGCACCTCCACCGTTTCGCCCAGACGGCTTTCATTGTAGGCGTCCATGACCCGGCTCTGCAGCTCCACCAGCAGGTCCAGCCGGTGGGCGGCCACGTCCGGGTCCACCTGGTCGGGCATGGCGGCAGCCGGGGTGCCCTCCTCCGGAGAGTACTGGAACACGCCGGCGCGCACCAGATTTTCCTCCCGCAAAAAGTCGCACAGCTCCTCAAATTCCGCCTCCGTCTCGCCGGGCAGACCGGTGATGAGGGAGGTGCGGAAGACGGCGTTGGGAATCTTGGTGCGAATCTTGTCCAGCAGTGCCACAATCTCCGCCTTGGAGCCGCGGCGGCACATGGCGGTCAAGATACGGTCGCTGCAATGCTGGAGGGGGATGTCGAAATAAGGCAGAATCTTCTCTTCCGATGCGATGGTGTCGATCAGCGCATCGGTGAGCTGGTCGGGATACATATAGTGCAGGCGAATCCAGTGGAAATCCATCTTGCACAGCTGCCGCAGCAGCTCCGGCAGACGGCGGGCGCCGTACAGATCCATGCCGTACCGGGTGATGTCCTGGGCGATGATGATAAGTTCTTTCACCCCGTTCTCAGACAGGGTATGGGCTTCCTGCAAAATGTCCTCCGCCGGACGGCTCCGATACTTGCCCCGGAGCTTGGGGATGACGCAGAAGGCACAGTGGTTGCTGCACCCCTCGGCAATCTTCAGGTAGGCCAGATAACCCGGGGTGGACAGCAGCCGCTGACCGCCCTCGTCGGTGTGGTCGATGTCCCCGTAAAATTCCGGCGTCCGGTTGGCCATGACTTCCTCAATGGCCTGGACGATGTCGGTGTAGTTGCCCGTGCCCAAAATGCCGTCCACTTCGGGCAGGGATTCCTTGATCTCCTCCCGATAGCGCTGGGCAAGACAGCCGGAGACTAAGATCTTCTTTACCTGGCCAGCCTCTTTCAGCTGAGCCACCTGCAAGACCTGGCCGATGGCCTCCTCCTTGGCTGCGTCGATGAACCCGCAGGTGTTGATGACGCACACATCCGCCCCCTCCGGGGTGGGGAGCAGGAAATGACCGGCGGCCTGGGTGAGATACATCATCTGTTCGCAGTTGATGCGGTTCTTGTCGCAGCCCAGAGAGATAAAAGCGACGTTATAATGCTTCAAAGGAAATTCCTCCTAAGGATAGGGTTCAAATTCATCCTGCGCGTCCGTATACCGGCTCAGTCCCTCCTGAATCTCGCTCCAGGAGAACCCACGCCGTGCCAGAAAGGCGGACACCTTGCCCAGCTCCTTCCGGTCGGGTACTTTGCCGCGCAGTTTTTTCTCGATCAGCTGGTCGATCACGTCCTCCGGCGTTTCCACCTCCGCCAAAGCCTCTGCCCAATATTCACGGGGAACCTTGCGGCGGTACAGCTCAGACTGGATTTTTCGTGTGCCGTAGCCCCGTCCAGCGTAGTGCCATGCCAAAATTTTGGCGTACTGCCCGTCATTCAGCGCCCCGATCTCCTCCATATAGTCGGCGGCAGCTTGCGCATTTTCTCGGCTGTGCCCTTTTTGGGTGAGCTTATCCACCAGCTCCCCCTTGGACAGGGCACGGGAGCCGATGATGCGGGCGGCGGCGGACATGGCCTGACTGCGGCTGGCGCAGCGGGTCAGCTCGGCGTAGGTGTCCTCCTCCAAGGTCAGACCGGCGCAGAGGGAGAAGCGTATCATCTCGTCCTCGGTGACTTTGAGCAGCTTCTCCCCCTCGAAAAAGACCAGATACCGCCCCTGGACATGGGGGGAGGGCTGGATCCGTTGGATGCGGCGCATCAGTCCTCAAAATCCTCTGCCGTCACGTCAATGGACTCGGCAGGTTCCACCGCACGACCGGCGGCCTTGGCGGCAGCCAGGGACTGGCGGCTCATGAGCTTGTAGGCGTTGGCGCGGATCTCCGTCTCCAATGCCTGTGCTTCCTCCGGATGCTCCTTGAAGTAGTTCTTGGCATTGTCACGACCCTGTCCCAGACGGGTTTCCCCCATGGAAAACCAGCTGCCGGACTTTTCCACCAGCCCCAGCTGAACGCCCAGGTCGATCAGCTCCCCTTCCTTGGAGATGCCTTCGCCGTACATGATGTCAAACTCCGCTTCTCGGAAGGGGGGAGCCACCTTGTTCTTGACCACTTTGGCACGGGTGTGGCTGCCGATCATATCGGTGCCCACCTTCAAGGTCTGCACCTTGCGGATGTCGATGCGCACGGAGGCGTAGAACTTCAGGGCACGGCCGCCGGTGGTCACTTCGGGGTTGCCATAGGCCACGCCAATTTTTTCGCGCAGCTGGTTGATGAAGATGACGATGCAGTGGGTCTTGGAGATGCAGCCGGCCAGCTTCCGCAGTGCCTGGCTCATCAGTCGGGCGTGAAGCCCCACGAAGCTCTCGCCCATCTCGCCCTCAATTTCCGCACGGGGCACCAGAGCGGCCACCGAGTCCACTACCACCAGATCCACTGCGCCGGAGCGCACCAGCTGTTCGGTGATCTCCAATCCCTGCTCGCCGGTGTCCGGCTGGGAGATGAGCATGGAGTTGATGTCCACACCCAACGCCTGGGCGTAGGTGGGATCCATAGCGTGTTCGGCGTCGATATAGGCCACTTCGCCGCCCATCTTCTGGGCCTGCGCCACCACGTGGAGCGCCAGGGTGGTCTTACCGGAGGATTCCGGCCCGTAGATTTCAATGATGCGCCCACGGGGCAGGCCGCCGATGCCCAGCGCCAAGTCCAGAGACAGGGAACCGGTGGGGACGGCGTCCACCTGCATATTGGGTCGGTCGCTCATGCGCATGATAGAACCTTTGCCATACGCACGCTCGATCTGGGCGATGGCAGTGGCCAATGCTTTCTCCTTATCAGCGGCGGGAGCAGCGGTGTATGCACTGTTGTTTTTCTTTGCTGTTGCCATAAGATACCTTCATCCTTTTCCAAAATCAGGTTTATGTGTGTGAAATCGGCGTCACAACGTGGCTTCTACGCCACGGAGGATGCCGTTGTAGTCCTTGTGTTGGGTGATGTTTCGATACCCGTACTGAGCCAAAAGATCGGACACATCCTCCGCCTGGTCGTACCCCACTTCAAACAGGAGCGTCCCCTGCCGCCGCAAGGCCAGCTTCCAGTGCTGAGCCAGGTAACGGTAGAACGTCAGGCCATCTGCCCCGCCGTCCAGCGCCAGCAGCGGCTCGTAGTTCCGCACGGACACATCCAGCCCGGGAATGTCCCCGGAGCGGATGTAGGGGGGATTGCAGACGATGACGTTGAAGTCCCCCAGGAAGTGGGTGGGAAGCTGGAGGGCGTCCACGGTCAGGATGGTGGTACGAGCGGTCAGGCCATTCTGACGGGCGTTCTGCCGGCAGACCCGAAGGGCGTCCTCCGACAGGTCGCCCAGCACCACCCGGCAGTTCTCCGCGTGCTTGGCCACAGCCAAGCCGATGCAGCCGCTGCCGGTGCATAGATCCAACACCCGACCGTGCGGGCCAGCCGCCTTGGCCAGCTCGATGGCACGGGCGGCGATGATCTCCGTGTCCGGACGGGGGATGAGGACGGCAGGGGTCACCGTCAGGGGCAGGCCATAAAAGTTCCACTCGCCGATGATATAGGCCACCGGCTCGCCTGCCAGACGGCGCTGCACGTCCACTGCCAACTGTTCCTCCACCGGACTGGGGGCGTATAGGCGGCTGTCCTTCAAAAATTCCTCCTGGCTCTTGCCGGAGGCGTGGCAAATGAGTTCCCGCGCCTCCAGCTGCGCCGCATCCACGCCCGCTTTCCGCAGACGCTGGCGGAGGTCTAGATATAAATCGTTGTATGTCTTTGCCATGTCTCTCTTTCTCTCTAACCTTCCAAAATCTAATGCCGGTCGCATCGGCTCACCAGGCATCCTGCCCCTTCTTCTCCGGGATGACCGCCTTCAGGGAGGCGATGCCCACCTCGATCATGGAGTCGTCCGGCGGATTGGTGGTGAAGTTCTGAAGCCACAGGCCCGGTGCCGTGACGAACCGGGTCACCGGGTTATCGTGGCGTCCTACGTAGCGGTTGATCTCATAGGCGATGCCCACCAGCACCGGCAGCAGGAGCAGCTTGCAGACCATTTGCAGCAGGATGCCGTCCACCTGGACGATGGAGAAGAGCAGGATGGACAGCACCAGCACCACAAAGAGGAAGCTGGTACCACACCGGGGGTGGTGCCGCGGCATATTGCGGACGTTCTCCACCGTCAGCTCCAACCCCTTTTCGTAGCAGAAGATAGACTGATGTTCTGCCCCGTGGTAGGCAAAGACCCGCTTGATGTCCTTCTGCTTGGAGCAGAGGATGAGATAGGCCAAAAAGATGGCGATGCGCAGCACGCCCTCCAGCAGGTTGCACACCAGGTAACTGGAGATGACTTTTTGCAGCAGGCCGCCCAAAAAGGCCGGCAGCAGGATGAACAGGCAGACGGAGAAGCCAATGCCCAAAACCACGGCCAGCGCCACGATCACCTTGGTCAGTCCCTCGCTGCCCAGCTTGTTCTCCAGCCAGGTCTCAAACTTGGACGGCTCCACTTCCTCCTCGTCCTCCGGGTAGAACTCGGCGGAGTACATCAGTGCCTTCACGCCCTTCACCATAGAGTCCAAAAAATTCACCGCGCCCCGGATGAGCGGCACGCCCAGGATGGGATGCCGTTCCTTGATGAGATGCAGCTCCTCAATTTTCGTCTCCAGCTCCCCGTCCGGTTTCCGGATGACGATGGCCTGTTTTTCCGGGCCGCGCATTAAGATCCCCTCGATGAGCGCCTGACCACCGATGGTGGTGCGGAAATCCTGAGGGTGTTCGGATAGTTTGTTCATAGGTAAATTGATCTCCTTGTTACGGTTCTTGAACGGTGGGGTTGAGCATGGGCAGACGGATGGTCACGATACAGCCGCCCCCCTCGGCGTTGCCGATGGTGAGCTGTCCGTTCAGGCGGGTGATGATCTCGTCACAGACCGCCAGACCGATGCCATTGCCGCGAGCCTTGGAGGAGCCTTTGTAAAACTTCTCCTTCACGTGGGGCAGGTCCTTCTCCGCCACGCCGGGGCCGTGGTCTCGGATGGAGATGACCACTGTGTCGCCATCCCGCGTGATGCCCGCCTCGATGACCTGGTCGCCGCCGCCATGCTTGGCCGCGTTGTCCAGCAGATTGGAAAACACCTGCCGCAGCCGTTCCGGGTCGCCGGGGATGGGGGGGAACTCCTCCTCACAGGCGTGGTAGTCCAACCGGATGTGCTTTTTCCGGTACAGCTGCCGATAGGTAAATACGGCGTCCTCAAATTCCGCCTGGATGTCCACCGGTTCTACATTTAAGGTAAACCGGCCGTCCTCGATGCGGGAGAACTCCAACAGCTCTTCCACCATCTTGGAAAGCCGATGCCCCTCGCTGACGATGATGGACAGCCCCTTCTGGCTGCTCTCCGGGTCGGTCACTTCCCCGGACAGCAGCGTTTCGCTCCAGCCGTTGATGGCGGTCAGGGGGGTGCGCAGCTCGTGGGAAACGGAGGAGATGAACTCGGTCTGCATTTTGTTGTTCTGACTGATCTTCTGGGACATCTCGTTGATGGTGGTGGCCAGCTCCCCGATCTCGTCGTCGTATTTCGGCTCGATCTGAATCCCATAGCTGCCCGCGGCGATGCGCTTGGCAGTCTCCGTGATGCTGGCCATGGGCTCCACGATGGAGCGGATAAAATACAGGTTGGTCACATACACCATGGTCACCGCCGCCAGACTCACCCCCAGGGCGATGAGGATGAGCAGCAAAAATTGATGATCCACCAGCTCCAAGCTGGACACCAGCCGCACGACCCCTTTAATTTCATCCCCGTAGAAGATGGGGGAGGACACCGCCATGATGCGCTCTCCCGTGGCAGGGTTCTGCCCCGACCAGGAGGAGACCTCCTGATGCTTGATGGCAGAGGTGATGTCCGCCGTGTCTGGACTGCCGCCGGAGGTGAGGCCGTAGGAGGACAGGACGATCTGACCGGAGGTGTTGATGAATTGCAGTTCCAGGGATTCCTGCTTGTCGAAGTCGTTGACGTAGTAGTTGGCCATCTCCAGATACACCTGCTCCGACGTGGCGTAGTTGGAGAAGAAGTCGCTGACCGCAGTGGCCTGGGTCTGCATGGCGGAGCGGATGCTGTTGTAGTAGTAGTTGCCTACAAAGGCGGAAAACGCGGTCACCGCCAACAGCAGCACGAAGAACACCATGCCGATGCTGTTGACCATCCAGCGCCGGCGGATGCCCTGATTCATCCCCTTCTTCATAGGCAGCCCATCCTGTCACAGAGGCCGCCCAGGGACGCCGGGCAAGTGCGCATTAAAACCCCCATTTGTAGCCATAGCCCCAAACGGTGGTGATGTAGGTGGGATTGGTGGGGTCGTCCTCCACCTTCAGACGCAGACGGCGGATGTTCACGTCCACGATCTTCACTTCCCCGTAGTAGTCCCGGCCCCAGACGGACTCCAAAATCTCGTCTCGCGACAACGCCTTGCCGGGGTTGTCCATGAACAGCTTGATGACCGAGTATTCCACCTGGGTCAGCTTGATGCGCTTGCCGTTCTTCTCCAGCGTCCGGTTCCGGGTGTTGAGCAGGAAGGGCGGCTGAGCGATCTCACCGCTGTCCATCTGCTTCTCCTCCCCGCCGCTGCGGCGGTACAGGGCGTCCACCCGGGCGGTCAGCTCCGCCGGGGAGAAGGGCTTGGTCACGTAGTCGTCCGCGCCGGTCATCAGGCCGGTCACCTTGTCCATCTCCAGGGTCCGAGCGGTGAGCATGATGATGCCCATTTTGGAGTTGGTGGCACGGATGCGGCGGCAGACCTCAAAGCCGTCGATGCCGGGCAGGTTCACGTCCAGCAGGGCGATGCGGGTCTCCGGGTGCTCCTTCAAAATTTCCAGGGCCTCTTCCCCGGAGGTGGCTTCCAGGGTGTCGTAGCCGGCGCGATTCAAATTGAGGACGACAAAACTGCGAATGTTGTCTTCATCCTCTAAAACAAGTACCTTTCGCATGAAAATGACCTCCAAATGTGCAAGAAACAGTGATGTTTATCAGTTATTCGACCAGTGGGGCTGGATGAGGTGGAACTGCTCCTTCAAGCTGTCCTCTGTCAAGCCGCAGTCCCAATCACAGTCAAAAAATTCAGCCGAGTAAATGGTGCCCGGGTCGGAGCGCAGGACGAACCGGCCGCTTTTTTGGGCACGGTCGATGCGGCTCTGCCGGTCGTTGCTGGTGGTTTTGTAGATGGCCAGGAAGGGCTTGGGCGTGTCCTTCTGGGAACCTCGGTAGTAGAACACGATGCTGTGCTCCACCGTCAGGCTGGACGTGTTCTCCGTCCGCATCAGACTGATGTGTCCCGTCCAGTGGTCGGGCACCACCAGATACCACCCGTCGTTGGTGTTGTGATAGGTGACGCAGGCCATGTGGAAGGCGCCGGAGATGTCGTACTGCTGCCAGTGGAGGGAGTAGAATTTCTCCTTCCCGGCGGACTGCCCATAGCTCTCCACCAGGGAGGGGATGGGGATCTCCACAATGCCGTCCGAGTTGATGTCCTGCTCCTGGGTCTGGTTGCTGCGCAGGGTGGACGAGCTGTTCAGCTCGCCCTTGCCCATGGAGATGTTGGTCAGGTCGTCCTCGCGGATGGCCAAAATATCCGTGATGACCGTGGAGGCGCTGGCCTCACCGTTGGGCGCCAGAGCGGAACCGGTGACGTACAGGGCGGTGTGCCGGTTGGGCAGGGGGGAACAGGTGACCCGATCGATAGAACTGAGTTTTTTGGACAGGAAGACGCTGTTGTGCATAGTCATCATGCCGCCCTGCGCCACATAGTAGTCCGCCCGGTTGCTGTCCTGGTCGGAGCTGTGGAGCTGGATGAGGACGATCTCGTCGTTGCCGTCCTGATTCAGGTCGTCCACAGTGTATTTGGTGTAGGTGGAGCTGCTGAGCATCTCTGTCAGGTTGTAGTTGTCCAGGGAGTAGGCGGACAGGGCATAGACGGTAGGGGAGAGCTGCCAGCTGATGAGCAGTTCCCGCATGGAGTCCGCGCCGCCCTGGAGCTGGCAGACCACCACCGAGTTGATGGCGGTGCCGTTGCCCTCGATGACCAACGCGGGGGCGTAGCGATTCGGCTCGACTTGCCGGAAGATGTAGAGTTTCAAGGACTGACTTTCTGCCGAGCTGTCCCGGAAGAAGGCGATGGCCTCGTTGGTGCCGTCGTTGTCCAGGTCGGTGAGCTGGACGGACTGGAGGTTGGAGCCGGTGAGGGGGGCGGAGTACTCCAGACCCTGATCCAGGATGTCCTCCAGACAGGTCTGCAAGCTCTCATATTCCGCGGACGCCTTGGGCAGCTGATATAGGTCTTCTCCGGACTTGAGACCGCATCCGGTGAGGGTGACGGCGGTCAGGCAGGCCAGGAGCAGGGATAATAGGTTTCGCATGGTGTTTTCTCCTGAAGATCAGGTGGATCCCGATGGTTTCATAAGCAGTAGCAGGGCATTGGGGTACAATGCTACAAGGATACAACTTACATTTTAGCATAAAAGGGTGGGAATTCCTACACCAATTTCTAGCCAATTTCTAGCCAAAGAAATTCCGTTTTTCTATTGCCTTTTTCCGGCGCATCCTGTATAATAACCAATGCAGTCCGCGAAAAGGCGGACACTGCGCCGGTGTGTTGGAACTGGTAGACGAGGTGGACTCAAAATCCATTGCCAGCGATGGCGTGCGGGTTCGATTCCCGCCACCGGTACCAAAAAATAGGGTGCGCTCAAAGCGCACCCTATTTTTTGGGCTTCGGCGTGCCAAAGCACGCCTGCGCTCCGATTTGATTTTATAACGGCGGAAGTGAATTCCGCCTAAAACAAGGTTTTGCTGCGCAAAACGCTTGGACGCGCCACTCGGCGCGAAATTTTTTGCTACGTTGATATTACACTATGTTGTGTCCTATTTGATGGACACCGGACAGTAAAAATCGAAAAAAACCGGACAGGAATACGTGTTCCTGTCCGGTTTTTCACATCTGTTGTGGAAAAGCAACCCGGATACGCAGTTGTCCATCCTCATAAGTCGCCGTGATGACCCCGCCCATCTCCTCCGTCAGCAGTTTGGCGATGGACAGCCCCAGGCCGGTGCTGCCGCGGGCGGTCTCCACGGTGTAGAAGCGGTCGAACAAACGTTCTGTCTGCACCTGATCCAGCCCGCTGGCATGGTTGGAGAAGGTGACTGCCCCGTCCGCTGTCAAGGTCACCTGCAAGTCCCCGTCGGAGTATTTCACGGCGTTGTTCAGGATATTGCCAAAGACCCGACGCAGTGCGGTGGGGTCGGCGTGACCGTACACCGGTGCGTCCGGCAGGTGCAGCTCCGGCGTGATGCCCCGCTGGGTGAGGGGGCCGTAAAAGGCGGCCAGGCTGGTGGTCAGGCTGTCCTTTAGGTTCACCGGCGCACAGGTGAGCTGGGGCAGGGTGGCGGTGATGACCGAGTAGCGGAACAGCTCTTCCGTCAGCGTCCGCAGGGCGTCGGTGCGCTCCCGGAGGATGGTCAGGTAGCGTCGGACGGTGGGGGAGGTATCCTGCTGTTCCAACAGGTCTAAGTATCCGCAGAGGGAGGTCAGCGGCGTCCGCAGGTCGTGGGAGATGTTGGTGATGGCCGCCTTCAGCTCCTGGTCGCCCTGCTGCAGCCGCCGTCGCTCCTCTCGCAGACCCCGCAGCTCCTGATTCAGCACCACCGCCAGCCCACGCAGGTGCCGGTCGCCGGTGGAGACGGTGAGCAGGGTGTTGGTGTCCAGCGCCAGATGGGCCTGAAAGGAAGCGCCCAGCGCGTCCATCTGCCGGTGCAGCAGCCACAGCCGCAAGGCCAACCCGACCACCGCCGCCAGCAGCACCCCACACAACATCCAAGCCACCATATCCTCACCCGTCCTTTATCGCAATTCTTTCCGCTGGAACTGCTGCACGCCAAGCAAGGTGGTGCCCACCAGTACCAGCAGCGAGCACACCGGCAGCAGCACCATATGCTCCGCCCCTTGTTCGCAGAGCAGCACCCCCTGTCCGCCCGGCAGCAGACAGAGCGCCAGCTCCAGCACCACACGGGCGGTGCCGCCCACATATTGTTCGTTCCGTGGCACGTAGGTCACCAGCTCGCCCGTGGCCTTGTCCGGAACGGTCATCAGGCCGGTGGGGACTAGGTACGGCTCGGAAAAGTGGTCATAGAGCACCATCCCCACAATGACCATGGCCGCCACCGCACCCAGGCAGAGCAGGTAGGCGGCCGATCTGCTGCTGACCAGGCTGGCCAGCAACGTACACAGCGCCGCCAGCGCCAGCACCATCAGCAGACTGGCAAGCGCATAGCACACCAGCATCCCATCAGACAACCCAGGCCGCCCCAGCAGCGGCAGTCCCACCGCCAGGTTCAGCAGCAACCACACGCCCATGACCGCCAGCCCAGCCAGGCTGGCACAGCACAGCTTGCTCCCATACACCGCCCGACGGCTGTGGCCGCAGATGAGGGGATTGCGCAGAGTGCCGAACTCGTAGTCGCACCCCCACAGGTGGGCGGTGAACAGCCCCACGAAAACACCCATCAGCGGCGCGTACCCGAACATCCGGGCCACCAGCTTGAACACATAGGCGTTGGTCAGATTGGTGCCGAAGTAGCCGTTGAGCAGGATGGTCAGCGCTAAGAGGGTTGCCACCGCCAGCTCCACCCAGAACAGCCTTCCGCGGAAGGTGCGGCGCAGCTGCGCCCGTAACAGGTTACTCATGCTGCTCACCTCCCAACAGCTCCAAGAAGAAGCCTTCCAACGACTCCTCCCGTTCCGTCATGGTGAACACCTCGCAGTGCTCCCGTGCCAGCGCTTGGGTCAGCTGGGTGACGTTCACCTGGGCGAAGAGGTCGGCCTGGGTGTCCGAACAAATCTGATATTCCACACCCAGCGCATCCAACACCCGTGCCAGCACCGTGGTGTCCGAGACCGTCACCCGCACACACTTCCGGCAGGCGGCCTCCAGCTCCCGAGCGCTCATCTGGCGCACCATGCGGCCCTGGTCCAAAAAACCGTACCAGGTGGCCACCCGGGACAGCTCGTCCAAAATGTGGCTGGACAGCAGCACCGTGATGCCCTGCTCCCGGTTCAGCTTCAGGATCAGCTCACGCAGCTCGATGATGCCCTGTGGGTCCAGCCCGTTGGTAGGCTCGTCCAGCACCAGAAAATCCGGGTCGCCAGCCAGCGCCACCGCAATGCCCAGCCGCTGCCGCATCCCCAACGAGAAATGCTTGACCTTCTTGGCACCGGTGTCCGCCAGCCCCACCAGACGCAGCAGCCGGTCGATGCCGTCATAAGAGGGCATCCCCAGCACCTGATATTGCAGCCGCAGGTTCTCCTCCGCCGACACATCTAAATAAAGAGCCGGCGTCTCCACCACCGCACCCATCCGCCGATGGGAGCGGGCGATGTCCGGGCTGGTGTGGGGGACGCCGTACAGGGTGTAGCCCCCGCCGGTGGGGGTTTGCAGGCCGCAGATGAGCCGGATGAGGGTGGTCTTGCCGGCGCCGTTCTTGCCCACCAGCCAGTAGATGGCGCCCTTGGGGACGGCCATGGTGAGACCGTCCAAGGCGTTGCCCTGGCGATATTTTTTCCGCAATGCGTGGGTTTCCAACACGTATTCCATCAAAATCAGCCTCCTTTCGCTTGCTGTCCCCAGGATAGCAGGCAAAGGTTGAGAAAGGGGGGCAGAAACCCGTTGAGATTTGGTTGAGTTTAGGGCGCTGCCATCTTGAACCCGATGCCCCACACCGATTCGATGTACTCCCGCGCCCCTACCTGCCGCAGTTTCCCGCGCAGGTGGCTCATGTGGGTCTTTAGGGAGCTTTCCGTGCAGTCCGGCGTGTCGGCTGCGATCTGTTCCAAAATCACCGGCTTGGCAAAGACCTGGTTGGGGCGTTGTATCAATAGCTTTAAAATGGCGTACTCCGTCTTGGTCAGCGCCACCGGCACCCCACCCACCGTCACTGCCCGGGCGGCCGTGTCCAGGGTCAGCCCGCCGTGGGCGTAGACCGGTGCCGAGGATAGGCCAGGCCGCTGCCGCAGCTGAACGGCGATGCGCGCCAGCAGTTCGCTGGTGTCGAAGGGCTTGGTCAGATAGTCCACCGCACCGCCCAGCAGCAGGCTCACCTTGTCCGCCACGTCCGCCTTGGCGCTGAGGACGATGACGGGGAATTGGCTCAGTTGGGGCAGCAGCTCCTCTCCAGACAGCCCCGGCAGCATCAAGTCCAGTAAAATCAGGTCAGGGCGCTGGGTCTTGAGCAGCAAAAGGGCTTCGGTGCCGGAGTAGGCACGCAAGGTGTCGTACCCAGCCCCATTCAGCACCTCCTCCACCAGATTGCCGATGGAAACGTCGTCGTCGATGATGAGGATGCGCTTATTCATGATACCGCCCCTTCTGGCAGCACACACTCCGCAGCCCCGTCCGGTGCAGCCCCAGCAGCGACCCATCCGGCGCGGCCAGCATACACGCTGCGCCGCCCACCGCGCCGATGCCAATGAACAGCGTCCCCAAAATCAGCCATTTCCGAGCGCTCTCAAACCTGGACTTCATCTCAGCGCACCTTTTCCTTCCACGGCTTCCTGCCGTCCAGCCAGCCCTGATCCACCCACCACTGTCGGTCGGTGGGGTTCCAGGCGGCGGCCTCTCCAGCCTGCATCTTCTGGAACATAGCGAACATCGCCTTCCCCACCAGCGACGGCTTGGGGTGCGCCACCCGCCGTTCCAGCTGCTTGGCCAGCCGCTGCGCCGTGCGTTGGATTTTGGCCTCGGTCTTTGCGTCCAAAGCCTGCACCCCCATGGCGTGGCAGACCAGCGGGAACTGATACCCTTTCGCCACCCCCATCCAGCGCAGCTGCTTGACCAGGGATTTGGTGGTGTGGTTGGCAGGCGCGCCGGCGGAGGAGGAGACGCTCAGCCCCACCTTGGTGAACATAGCCCCGTGAGGACGGTGGGTGACCCAGCGGTAGGCAAAATGGTCCAGCAGCACCTTCATGGCGCCGCTCATCTCCATGCAGTAGTTGGGGCTGGTGAGGACGATCAGGTCCGCCTCTTCCATGGCGGTCATGATGGGCTGCACCTTGTCCGCCTGGGGACAATGTTCTTCCCCTTTCAAAAAGCACTGGTTACACCCTACGCAGCAGTCCGGCCCATCGGCGGGCAGGAAAAACGCCCGAATGTCCTTGGGGCCGCGGATGTGGTCCAGGACGGCGCAGGTCATGTGATAGGTGACGCCACGGTGGGATTGACCGTGGATGACGACAATTTTCATCGTTTCTCCCTCTCTTTCCAACGAAAAAAGACGCAATCCGAGGATCGGTCCTGTCGATCCCCACTGCGTCTGAGCGTCTGGCGCGGAATACTTCTGCTAGGTATTATACTGTGCCCGGTGCAGGACGTCAACTTTTTGAATCACTGCTTCCCTTTTCGCTCCTTTTGCGTATAATGGTAGTAGGCAAAAACTCTGTCTTAACTTTAGAGTTTTGCACCTATTTTCTGTTGGAAATCCGGCGAAAGGAGAGGCGACTATGAGGAATGATCGAAGAGGGCACCTGCTGTCTATCGGCGAAATGGCAAAGACGAACCGCGTCTCCATTGCCACGCTCCGATTCTATGACCAGATGGGTCTGCTGAAGCCCAGCTACCGGGACGAGGCGTCCAACTACCGGTACTACGACATCTGCCAAACGTCGCGGCTGGACATCATCCGGTACATGCGGAACCTGGGCATGAGTCTGAGCGAGATACAGACATTGCTGGAAAAGGAGGACATCATCCTCATCGAGCAGAAGCTCATCGAGAAGAACAACCAAATTCATCAGCAGATGCGGGAGCTGAAGGCCATGCACGAGGCCGTGGAGCGGACCATCCAGTCCATCGAGCGCTATCGGAAATCCCCCACCAGCGGGACGATTTCCCTAGAATTTATCGATCAGCGGTATATTTTGTACATCCCCTGTACCGAAAACTTCTATGACGGCGGCGTGGTAGCCTATGAGAAAGCCGTCCGAGAGCTGCGGCGGGATCTGATGAAACGGGACGTGCCGCAGCTGCTCTCCTACAATCTGGGCACCAGCGTGAAGAAGGGGCACTTTGAGCGACAGGAGATGATCGCGGATAAAATCTTCATTTTTGGGGATAAACATTTAGGGGACTATGGAGAGAATATTGCGCTTGTGGAGAGCGGGATGTTCGCCTGCATCTACCTGGATGATTTCGACCAGGAGATGGAGGGGGCGAAAAGGCTGCTGAACTACTGCCGGGACAATCACTATATTTTGAACGGCGATTATATCTGCGAGGAAATGACAGAGCTGAACCTCTTTGACAACAAAAAGCGGAATATGTTCATGCGGCTTCAGGTTCCCGTCACCTTTTCAAAAAAATAATTGACAACCACTTGACTCTCTCCTAACATCATACCATATACTAAAAATATAGAAATTCTGAATACGCATTAAGAAAGGAGCTATTACTATGGATAAGATCAAAATCGTGCAGTATGGTTGCGGCAAGATGAGCAAGTACACCCTGCGCTATGCCTATGAGCATGGGGCACAGATCGTCGGCGGCATCGGCCACGGTGCGTCCGTCGGCCAGGACATCGGGGATTGGGCAGAACTGGGCGTTAAGACCGGTATCCTGATCTCTGACAATGCGGAGAAGGTTCTGGACGAGTGCGATGCCGATGTGGCCATCATCACCACCCGCAGCTTCATCGGCGACATTTACGAGGCCATCGAGCAGTGCGTGACCCGTGGCATCAATGTCATCACCACCTGCGAGGAGGCCATCTACCCCTGGACGACCTCCGCAGCCATGATCAACAAGCTGGACAAGCTGGCCAAGGAAAATGGCTGTACCATCACCGGCAGCGGTATGCAGGACATCTTCTGGATCAACATGGTGGGCGTCGTGGCGGCAGGCTGTCACAACATCACCAAGATCAAGGGAGCCTACAGCTACAACGTGGAAGAGTACGGCATCGCCCTGGCAGAAGCCCACGGCTGCGGCCTGACGCCGGAGGAATTTGAAGCGAAGATCGCTCACCCCACCGACTTTGAGCCGTCCTACGCCTGGAACGCCTCCGAGGCTATCTGCAACAAGCTGGGTCTCACCATCAAGAGCATTTCCCAGAAGCACGTCCCCTGCATCCTGGATAAGGACATCTACAGCGAGACGCTGGGCAAGGAGATCAAGGCGGGCAACGCCATCGGTATGTCTGCTGTGGTCACCATCGAGACTATGCAGGGCATCACCATCGAAGAGGAGACCATTGGCAAGGTCTACGGCCCTGACGACGGCGATATGTGCGATTGGGAGATCTTCGGCGAACCCAAGACCGAGTTCCACGTGGTGAAGCCCGCCACCGTTGAGCACACCTGTGCTACGATCATCAACCGTATCCCGTCCCTGCTCCACGCCCCCGCCGGTTACGTCACCTGCGACCAGCTGGAGCCGGTGGAGTATCTCACCTACCCCATGGAGTATTACTGCTGAGCAAGGCGCAAAGTCATTGACAAGGCATAAAATGAGAGCGTCCCACTTCGGTGGGACGCTCTTTTTGCAGGCTTTTATCATCGGCACGGCATAAGAGAGAACCCCCCGGCCAAAGCCGGGGGGTTGAGTGAGAAGCTCAGGAGGGATGGTGCTCTCCGCAGTTGTGGCAGTGACCGCAGTCACCGCTGCATCCGATACCGCAGGGGGACTTTCCCGCCTTTTTCAGCTTGACCATATACCGGATGATGGCGGCAACGATGGCCAGAAGCAGAAGGGAGATCAATACAGTACCCATAACACATCCTCCTTATGCAGGGAATTTTTTCTCAGTGACTGTGCTCAGCGAGAGCCGACCGCAGAGGGGGTCTTGAGGCTGTCCGCTTCCTTGTAGGGGCGAACCAGCAGGTAGATGATGGCGGCCACGAAAAAGATGGCGACAATGAGACCAACGATGTGCAGGTTGCCGGTGAAGGCGCAGCCGATCTGGTTGATGATGAGGGCGATGACATAGGCGAAGCCGCACTGATAGCCGATGGCGAACCAAGTCCACTTTGCGTTGTTCATCTCGCGCTTGATGGCGCCCATAGCGGCGAAGCAGGGAGCGCAGAGCAGGTTGAAGGCCAGGAAGGAGTAGCCGGAGACGGTGTTGAAGACAGCTGCGATGTTATTGTAAACATTGCCGTCGCCGCCGTTGAACAGGATACCCATGGTGCCGACGATGTTCTCCTTTGCCACCAGACCGGTGATGGAAGCCACAGCGGACTGCCAGTTGCCCCAGCCCAGAGGAGCGAAGATCCAAGCGATGGCGCTGCCGATGGTGGCCAGGATGGAGTGGTCGATCTGGTCTTCTTCGAGCATCTGGAATGCACCGTCTACGAAACCGAAGTAGGTGGTGAACCAGACCAGGATGGTGGACAGCAGGATGATGGTGCCAGCCTTCTTGATGAAGGACCAGCCGCGTTCCCACATGGAGCGCAGGACGTTGCCCACGGTGGGCCAATGGTATGCGGGCAGCTCCATGACGAAGGGAGCGGGGTCGCCAGAGAACATCTTGGTCTTCTTCAGGATGATGCCGGAAACGATGATGCAGGCCATGCCCAGGAAGTAAGCGGAGGTGGAAACCCATGCGGAGCCGCCGAAGATAGCGCCGGCGATCATGGCGATGAAGGGCATCTTGGCGCCGCAGGGGATGAAGGTGGTGGTCATGATGGTCATGCGGCGGTCACGTTCGTTCTCGATGGTACGAGAGGCCATGATACCGGGCACGCCGCAGCCGGTGCCGATGAGAATGGGGATGAAGCTCTTGCCGGACAGGCCGAACTTCCGGAACACACGATCCAGGACGAAGGCGATACGAGCCATGTAGCCGCAGGCTTCCAGGAAGGCCAGCAGCAGGAACAGGACCAGCATCTGAGGCACGAAGCCCAGGACTGCGCCCACGCCGGCGACGATACCATCCAGGATCAGGCCGCTGAGCCAGGGAGCTGCGTTGGCAGCGTCCAGGCCGTTGCCGATGAGGACGGGGATGCCGGGCACCCAAACGCCATAGGTGGAGGTGTCAGGAGCGCCATAGGCTTCCTTGTATTCGGTGTTCTCATACTGTGCCACAGCGTCTTCCAGGTCAGCCTTCTTCACGTTGTCCACAGTCTCGACTGCCAGAGTCTCCTCGTCTTCCACATCGTAGGAGATGTTGGCGTCAGCGGGTGTTGCTGCAACCAGAGCGTCCAGAGCGGCCTTGGCACCTTCTTCGGTGTAGCTGTCAGATTCTGCATCCAGTGCGGCAGTGATCTCATCGTTGCCGTATTCGCCGGCAAAAGCGTCAATGATCAGGTCGGTGTCGCCATATTTTTCTTCGGCGTCCGCAAATTCAGAGGAGCCGATGCCCAGCAGATGCCAGCCGTCCCCGAACACGCCGTCGTTTGCCCACTCGGTCGCAGCGCTGCCCACGGTGACCATGGAGATGTAGTACACCAGGAACATGATGACCACGAAGATAGGCAGGCCCAGCCAACGGTTGGTAACCACCTTGTCGATCTTGTCGGAGGTGGACAGCTGACCTACATTGGCCTTTTTATAACAGCTCTTGATGATCGAGGCGATGTACAAATACCGGTCATTGGTGATGATGGACTCGGAGTCATCATCCAGCTCGGTCTCTGCCGCCACAATGTCCTGTTCGATGTGTTCCAGAACGCTGGGATCCAGCTTCAGGGCTTCGATGGCCTTGCTGTCCCGTTCAAACAGCTTGATGGCGTACCAGCGCTGCTGTTCTTCGGGCAGGTTGTGGACGGCCACTTCCTCGATGTGAGCGATGGCGTGTTCCACGGGGCCGGAGAAGGCGTGCATGGGGATGGTCTTGGTGCCCTTTGCAGCGGCGACCGCAGCCTGAGCGGCCAGTTCCACGCCATCACCCTTCAGAGCGGAGATCTCGACCACCTGGCAGCCCAGCTCCTTGGCCAGCTGATTGGTGTTGATGGTGTCGCCGTTCTTGCGCACCACGTCCATCATGTTGATGGCGATGACCACGGGGATGCCCAGCTCGGTCAGCTGAGTGGTCAGATACAGGTTACGTTCCAGGTTGGTGCCGTCGATGATGTTCAGGATGGCATCGGGACGCTGGTTGATGAGGTAGTTTCTGGCCACCACTTCTTCCAGGGTGTAGGGGGACAGGGAATAGATACCGGGAAGGTCGGCGATGATGACATCGTTGTGCTTCTTCAGACGGCCTTCCTTCTTTTCCACCGTGACGCCGGGCCAGTTGCCGACGAACTGGTTGGAGCCGGTGAGGGCATTGAACAGGGTTGTTTTACCACAGTTTGGGTTGCCCGCCAGAGCGATGGTTAAACTCATGTTGGTGTTCCTCTCTTTCTGCAGTTCTGTGTCGGACGGTAAGTTCTAGCTAACCGCCCGGCCAAAGAATAGGGAAAATGAGATTTCCCTGTACAGCGTTGGATTAACTGACTTCAATCATTTCCGCGTCTGCTTTCCGCAGGGACAGCTCATAGCCGCGGACGGTGATCTCAATGGGGTCGCCCAGGGGTGCGACCTTACGCAGGTAGATCTCCACGCCCTTGGTGATGCCCATATCCATGATACGGCGCTTGACCGGGCCAGTACCGTGGAGCTTGACGACCTGCACGGTATCGCCAATGCTCACGTCTCTCAGTGTTTTCATCAGAAAATCCTCCTTTTTCTCCATATTCTACAAAACAATGGCCTCTCTGGCAAAAACCAGACTCAGACCATGATCTTCCGGGCCATTTCCTCGCTGATGGCCACCCGGGTCTCTTTGACCTGAACGATGACGTTGCCGTTGAGTGCCGTAATCAGCTTGACTGCACTGCCCACGACGAACCCCAAGTTCTCCAGGTGCTTCTTCACGTCCGGTTTCCCGCCGATCCGCTGAATGATCAGCTCATCGCCGACACTTGCAAAGTTCAAAGGCATCATACGAATCCCTCCCGTTCTTGTAGGTTAAAGTAGGTGAATGTTAGCGCAACCTAACTTGTGGTGATAAAATTCAGTTAGTATCAACTAACCAACTGATATAATAGCACGTTCCGGAAATTTGTCAACGTCCATTCTTGCAGAAAATTCATCCAGGAAGAAAAATCGTCAAATTGACGAATCCAAACCGAGAATCCTTGTGTAAAATCCAGGGGAAAAGTCACCTTGTATAAAAATGCCTGTGTTGGGAGAAAGGAAGAACCGACCCACAGGGTCGGTTCTTCGGAAGAGTTGACGTTCAAAAGTAGGAGAGGACAGGTCACCGTGTCACAGCACACCCTGCCAGGCCAGGAAGCCCAGGATGCAGGTGATGAGCAGGACCAGGGAGACCAGGATGATGCCCAGGTGGCGCTCCCGCTGCACTGCCACGGCGGCATTGGAGGAGGGAGCCAGCAGGTTGGCTTTGCGCAGGGCGGTGACGATGGGCTTATAGATGAGCATGGTGATGGCGGCGTTCAGGATGTACTTGCCCAGGTTGAAGGGCAGGAACACCGGTACCAGCATGGCGGCGACGGTCTCACGGGGGACACCCATGTAGATGGGGGTGATGAGGAAGTTCCAGAGCAACATGACGGCGGTGGCGGACAGGCAGCCCACAATCAGGCCGGTGATGGCGCCCTTGAGGGTGTGCTTGCGCTTATAGATGAAGGCGGCCACGCAGGCAAAGCAGCAGCTGGAGAGGATGTTCATGACCAGACCGATGGGGCCGGTGGCGCTGATGGTGACCATCTCCACCGCGGCGACCACAACGCCCACCAGAGCGGCGGACAGGGGGCCAAAGATGAAGCCAGCGATGGCGATGATGGTGTCCTTCACGTCCAGGGTCAGGAAGCCGGCCACGGGGGGGATGAGGAAGTGGCAGACGAAGATGACTGCGTAGGCGATGGCGGCCAGCATACCCAGCAGGGTGACTTTCTTGGTGTTGGTGATGTTTGCACTCATAATGGATCGCTCCTTGATGAAAAAATAACACCTGAAAACAGAGTTGTCTTCCAGGTGTTAAATATCATATCGGCGTGCGAAAAAGGGTGATGAGACTCCCACCACAAATCTATCATACACGACATTATAACACGTCTTCTTCCATCCAGACTATCACTGTTGGTTCCGGAGTTGCACCGAATCCTGCACCGAAGCGCTCGCGGACTTTGACCGCCAATCGGGAATTTCACCCTGCCCTGAAGACACCACTATTCAGCTGTTCTTATAGTATAGCACGGTCGATTTCCGTTGACAAGGGGGAGATCGTGAAAAAATGCACAGGAATGTGGACAAGTTTTTGACACCGTCAAAAAATCCCCACCGTGCCTCATACAAGGGGATGCGGTGGGGAAGGTCGGTCAGAGAAATTCGTTCACGTCCGCCGTAAACGCCTGGTTCATGGCGATGCCGGAGGACAGGAGGAAGGTCGCTGCGTTGTTTAGGCTCACGTGAGTGGGGATGTCAATGACCAGCAGCTCTTCCTGTGTCGGGTACATCATGGGCAGGGACACGTATCCAATGCAGCCGTCCGCCAAAAGCGGCCAGCCGTAGTCGTCCAGCGTCGCCCCTTCCGGGCGCAGGAGCAAATCAGAGCCGCGGTCGGAGGTGAGATACTCCAAGGTCTGAGGCTCTTCCTGCCATTCGTCCGCCACAATACCGCTGTAATAGGGCTGTAATTGCTCCAGGAAAAAGGCATCGGAGAACTGTTCCTGAGTCACTTCGTTCAGCAGCTGCTCCAGCTGCCCCAGGGTGACCTCCGCCGGGATCTCCAGCCGAAGTCCCTTCAGGTTCTCCTCCTTCTGGTCGAACATCTTGTACAGATCTACGATGACCGTGCTGGTGAACAGCGCCCCCTTGCCATAGCGCACCATGTCATCCAGATCTGCCTCATAGGCCCGCTGCCGCGCGGCCTGCACCGCAAGGATGTCTTGTAACGTCATACTGTTCACGGGTTCACCACGTTCTGCGGCTTTCCGTCCAGGAAGCAGCGGAGGTTGTCCACGGCGATGTTCATCAGCCGCTGACGGGCTTCCTTGGTGGCCCAGGCGATGTGGGGGGTCATGATGCAGTTCTTAGCGGTGAGCAGGGGGCTGGTGGCGGGCAGGGGCTCGACGGCGGCCACGTCCAGACCGGCGGCGTAGATCTTGCCGCTGTTCAGGGCGTCTGCCACGTCCTGCTCCACGATGAGCGCACCGCGGGCGGTGTTGAGCAAAATCACGCCGTCCTTCATCTTGGCGATGGCGTCCTTGTTGATCATCTCACGGTTCTCCGGGAACAGGGGGCAGTGGAGGGAGATGATGTCAGACTGGGCGTACAGGGTGTCCAGGTCTACGTAGGTGCCGATGGCCTTGCCAGCCTCGGTGGGGTGGGAACCGGTGGCCAGGACGTTCATGCCCAGGGCGCGGGCGACCTTGCCCACAGACTGGCCGATGGAGCCGAAGCCGATGATGCCGATGGTCTTATGTGCCAGCTCCATCAGGGGGAAGTCCCAGAAGCAGAAGTCGGCGCAGGCAGACCACTCGCCAGCGTGAACCCGTTCACTGTGATGTCCCACGTGGCTGCAAATCTCCAGCAGCAGCGCCAGGGTCATTTGGGTCACAGCGTCGGTGCTGTAGCCGGGGACGTTGGAAACGATGACGCCATGGGCTTTGGCGGCGTCGATGTCCACGATGTTGTAGCCGGTGGCCAGGATGCCCACGAATTTCAGGTTGGGGCAGGCGTCAAAGATGGCGGCGGAGAGGGGGGTCTTGTTGGTGAACACCAGCTCGGCGTCCCCGATGCGCTCCAAAATGGTCTTGCGGTCGAAGGGCGTCCGGTCATAAATGGTCAGATCCCCCAGCTGGCGCAGCTCGTCCCAGCTCAGGTCACCGGGATTGCCAGCGTAGCCGTCCAGTACTACGATTTTCATCACAATTACCTCCTTAGATGCGTTATGTTCTATCTTTCTGGAAATCAGCTGAGTTTTGCCTCCAGATGGTTCCGAATCTCCTTCAAAAAGGCGATGCTGCTCACCTTCTGAGCAGGCTCCTCGCCCTCCCACAGCAGCGCCAGGTCGCCGGTCATGACGCCGGAGCGGATGGTGTCCAGGGTAGCCCCTTCCAGTGCGTCGGCGAACTGACCCAGCTCCGGGATGCCGTCCAGTTCCCCACGCTTGCGCAGGGCGCCAGACCAGGCGAAGATGGTGGCCACCGGGTTGGTGGAGGTCTCTTCGCCCTTGAGATACTTATAGTAGTGGCGGGTGACGGTGCCGTGGGCGGCCTCATACTCATAGTTGCCGTCGGGGCTGACCAGCACCGAGGTCATCATGGCCAGGGAGCCGAAGGCGGTGGATACCATGTCGCTCATCACATCGCCGTCATAGTTCTTGCACGCCCAGATGAACCCGCCCTTGCTGCGGATGACCCGGGCGACGGCGTCGTCGATGAGGGTGTAGAAATAAGTAATGCCCAGTGCTTCAAACTTGGCCTGGTATTCCGCGGCAAAGATTTCCGCGAAAATATCTTTGAACCGGTGGTCATACTGCTTGGAGATGGTGTCCTTGGTGGAGAACCACAGGTCCTGCTTGGTGTCAATGGCGAACTGGAAGCAGGAGCGGGCGAAGGAGTAGATGGAGGAATCCTTGTTGAACTGCCCCTGGAGGACGCCGGGACACTCGAAGTCGTAGATGGTCTTCCGAAATTCCGTCCCGTCCTCCCCGTGGAACAGCAGCTCTGCTTTGCCGGGGCAGGGTACCCGATAATCGGTGGCCTTGTATACATCGCCGAAGGCGTGACGGGCGATGGTGATGGGTTCTTGCCAGTTCTTGACCACCGGAGAGATGCCCTCCACCATGATGGGAGTGCGGAACACGGTGCCGTCAAGGATGGAACGGATGGTGCCATTGGGGCTCTTCCACATCTCAGTGAGCTTGTACTCCTCCATCCGCTGGGCGTTGGGGGTGATGGTGGCGCACTTGACGGCCACGCCGTATTTTTTCGTGGCGTTGGCGGCGTCAATGGTCACCTGGTCGCCGGTCTTGTCCCGTTCCGGCAGACCCAGGTCGTAATACTCGGTTTTCAGCTCCACGAAGGGCAGCAGCAGTTCCTCTTTGATCTCCTTCCAGAGGATGCGGGTCATCTCGTCCCCGTCCATTTCCACCAGGGGAGTGGTCATTTTGATCTTATCCATATTTCATACCTCGTCTCTGTGTTGGGCGTTGCGGTAAATTTGGCGATAATACTATTGTAGCCACAACTGAGGTCGGAGGCAAGAGCCAAAGTGCCCAAAAGCGCTTTCCCAAATGAAAGTGGAACGGGAGAACCCTGCAAAAAGCTCTCCCGTTCCGTCTGTCAGTCCTTCAAATATTCATCCTGGCAGTTCTGCAGCAGCTGCCGGAACCGTCTGGCGTGCATGGCCTCGTCCTCAGCGAACTGGTCAAAGACCCGGCACACATCGTCGTTGTCCTTGATCTCCTGCTTGTAGGCCTGGTAATCCAGCACCAATTCCATGGAATTTTCCCAGGCTCGGAGCAGCCGATCCCGGGTGTTGATCTTTACGGCGTTGTCGCCTAAGCGTTCCCGTCTCATGGTCATCCTCCTGTCGTCTAAACTGCGTACAGGAGTAGTATGGACGAAAAATCCTCCCTTATGCGCTCCCAGGCCAGCACCGACCCTGCCGGCACAGCCGGTAGTTCTCCTCCGCCTGTCCCCAGTTCACCACCTGGAACCAGCAGTCCAGATAATCTCCACGGTTCCAGCAGTGCTTGAGATAGTAGGCGTGCTCCCACACATCTACATTTAAAATAGGACACAGCCCCATAGCAAGCGGGTTGTTCTGATTGGGCGTGGTCACAATGCGCAGCCCCTGCCGTCCCCACACCAGCCAGGCGTAGCCAGAGCCGAACACGGACAGGGCGGCAGTGCGAAACGCGGTCTGGAACTGGTCGAAGCTGCCAAAGCTGCGGCCGATGGCCTGAGTCAGCTCCCCAGACGGCTCCGACGGAGTGGGATTTTGCAGAAGGGAGAAGTAGAACCGGTGATTGTACACCCCGCCCGCCGCGTGGCGCAGCTGGGTGCGCAGAGGCTGGGGCAGACGGGGCATTCCGGACACCAGTTGGGTCAGAGGACAGGGCTGGAGGTTTGGATGCGCCTCCAAAAGCTGGTTCAAGTTGTCGATGTAGGCTTGCAGGTGGTGCTGATAGTGAATTTCCATGGTTTTCTCGTCAATGTACGGTTCCAGGTCGCAGAAACCATAGGGGAGGGGGAGATTTTCAAAGGGATAACAGTTGTTTGCCATAGGAAACACCTCCAAATGCTTGGGTTTTTTGCCACTCTATGCGATACCGGCCAGGGATATGCCCGGCGGTTGACCGGCCTGCCGGAAGGGGGTATGATAGGGGAAAGGAGGGAAGGTTCCATGAGCCATGTTTTGATCCTAGTGGGCAGCGTCCGCCCCAACGGCAACACCCAAGCCCTGGCACAAGCCTGCGCCGATGGCGCACGGGCGGCAGGCCACCAGGTGGAAGTGGTCTCGGTGGCAGACTACCACGTCCACCCCTGCACCGGCTGCGAGGGCTGTTCCCGCCACCCGGGGAACCAGTGCGTCCAGCAGGACGATATGCAGAAAATCTACCCCAAGCTCCTGTGGGCGGACGTGGTGGTGGCCGCGTCCCCGGTGTACTTCTACGGCGTCAGCGCCCAGCTGAAGGCGGTCATCGACCGGTGCCACACGCCCCTGCGCAATCAGTTCCACATTCAAAAATCAGCCCTGCTCCTGGTGGGCGGAGCCACCCTGCCCACCTTGTTCGACGCCATCCTCTGCCAGTACCAGCTCATCCTGGACTTCTTCCACTTCCAGGACGGCGGCCGGGTGCTGGTGCCGGGCGTCCGTGGGCCAGGAGAGATCGCCGGGCATCCGGCGTTGCAGGCGGCCTATGAGCTGGGGAAAACATTGTGAAACGCAAGAAAAACGAGTCCCATTTGGGACTCGTTTTTTCATACTGCCTTTTATACGGTTGCTGTGACAGGCTCCTGCGTTGCCTGCTGTTCCTTGGCAGCCTCCTGCGCTGCCCGCCGTTTGGCCATGGCTTTGCCGTTGGCCAGCATCAGCTTGATGCGGTTCTCCTGGTTGATCTTGGTGGCGCTGGGGTCATAGTCGATGGCTACGATGTTGGAGTCGGGGTAGTCGTCCTTCAGGCGGCGCACCATGCCCTTGCCCACGATGTGGTTGGGCAGGCAGCCGAAGGGCTGGGCGCAGACGATGTTGGGGGTGCCAGAGTGGATCAGCTCCAGCATTTCCGCCGTCAGCAGCCAACCTTCCCCCATCTTGCACCCTTCGCCCAGGTAGCCGTGTACCAGCCGGTGCAGGTCCTCGAAGGTGCCGGGGGCTTTGAAGTAGTGGGAGTTGTTCAGGGCATCGATCATATCCCGCTGACAGTGCTCCACGTAGCCCTTGAAGATTTGGCACACCTTCTTTTTGATCCACTTGCCGCCGTAGATGTTCACATCCACCTCGCGGTTGAAGATCTTGAAGATGAGGAAGTCCGTCAGGCCAGGCACCACCGGTTCCGCCCCCTCGCTGAGGAGGAACTTTTCCAGCTGGTTGTTGCCCAGGGAGGAGAATTTCACATAGATCTCGCCCACTACGCCCACGCGGACCTTGGAGCCGAAATGCTCCACCGGAACTGCCTTGAACTCGTCGCAAATTTCTTTGAACCCTTCCTGCATCTGCTTCCGGCTCATGCCCTTGCCCTGCTGGAACCGGTCGATGAGCCGGTTCTTCCAGGTCTCCACCAGCGCATCGGTCTCGCCGGCGTTGACCTCATAGGGACGCACCTGATTGGCCACGTTCATGATGAGGTCGCCGTACATCATGGCGTAGATGAGGCGGCGGAGGAGGGGAATGGTCAGGTGGAAGCCGGGGTTCTTCTCCAAGCCGAAGCTGATGGAGATGACGGGGATGTAACCCATCCCGGCCTTTTCCAGGGCCTTGCGGAGCAGGTGGATGTAGTTGGACGCACGGCAGCCGCCGCCGGTCTGGGTGATGAACAGGGCCACCTTGTGGGGGTCATAGCCCCCGTGCTTGATGGCGTCCAGGAACTGGCCGATGACCAACAGGGCGGGATAGCAGGTGTCGTTGTGGACGTACTTCAGCCCTTCGTCCACCACTGCCTGCCCCTCGTTGTTCAGCTGCACCACGTTGTAGCCTTCCAACTGGAGCATCTTTTGGAACATCCCGAAGTGGATGGGGAGCATCTGGGGCATCAGGATGGTGTATTCTTTCTTCATCTCCTTGGTGAACAGGAGACGACCAGTCTTGTCATATACTAACTCTGCCATAGGCGTTCTTTCCTTTCCGGGCAGTTGTGCATTGTCGCGTCAACCCTGACTTTCCCGTGCTTTTCGGGCTTCGATGGCGGCCATCAGACTGCGGATACGGATCTTGACTGCACCCAGGTTGCTGATGTCGTCGATCTTCAGCTGGGTGTACAGCTTCCCGCCGTCCTCCAGGATGGTGCGCATCTCATCGGTGGTGATGGCGTCCACGCCGCAGCCGAAGCTGACCAGCTGGATCAGCTCCATGTCCGGCTGGGTGCAGACGTAGCGAGCGGCGTTGTACATCCGCGCATGATATGTCCACTGGTTCAGCACCTTCCGAGGCGCCTTGTCCATGTGATAGGCCACGCTGTCCTCGGTGATGAGCACGAACCCGAACCCGGTCACCAGCTCGTTGATGCCGTGGTTGACCTCCGGGTCGGTGTGATAGGGACGGCCAGCCACCACCATGATGGGCAGATCCCGCTCCCGGGCGTAGGCGATGTACTCGTCCGCCGTCTTGCGCAGGTCGTTCTTGAAGGCGTCGTAGGCGTCATAGGCGGCCTTGACTGCGGCAGCGGTCTCCCGCTTGGGGATGTTAAATTCCTCCATAAAGTAGGTTTCCGCCCGCTTCTTGAAATCGTGGGGACGATGGAGGCCAAAATAGGGATGCAGATACCGGGCGTCCTTGAGCTGAGGCAGGTTGGCGGCAATCAGGTCGGGGTAGTAGGCCACCACCGGACAGTTGTAGTTGTTGTCGCTGACGCCTTCGTCGAAGTTGTAGCTCATGCAGGGGTAGAAGATGGTGTCCACCCCTTCCTCCAGCAGGCTCAGCATGTGGCCATGCACCAGCTTGGCCGGGTAGCAAACCGTGTCCGACGGGATGGTGCGCTGACCCTTGATGTACAGCTTTCGGCTGGATTCCTGGGACAGCACCACTTCAAAGTTCAGCTTGGTGAAGAAGGCGTACCAGAAGGGCAGGTTTTCGTAGGCGTTCAGCCCAAAGGGGATGCCGATCTTGCCCCGGATGCCGTTGCCGTCCCCCTTGCCCTCCATGGCGCGGAGCTTTTCATACTTGTACCGCATCAGGTCAGGCAGGGGATGCTTTTCCCCGCCCAGAGGCTTGGAGCAGCGGTTGCCGGAAATGAACCGGCGGCCGCCGTCGAAGGTGTTGACGGTGAGACTGCAATGGTTGGTGCAGCCGTTGCAGGTCAGGGGCTTAGCGGTGTGCTGGAAATGTGCCAGCTCTTCCGCCGTCAGGATGGTGCTCTTCTCCAGCGCCAGCTTCTTGGCCGCCAGCGCCGCGCCGAACGCACCCATGATACCGGCGATGGTGGGACGGATGACGTTCCGGTGCAGCTCCTGCTCAAAGGCACGGAGGACGGCGTCGTTGTGGAAGGTGCCGCCCTGGACAACGATGTGCTGTCCCAGGTTATCGGCGGAGGCCATACGAAGCACCTTGTAGATGGCGTTCTTGACGATGGAGATGGACAGACCGGCGGAGATGTCCTCCACGCTGGCCCCATCCTTTTGCGCCTGCTTGACCGAGGAGTTCATGAACACCGTGCAGCGGCTGCCCAGGTTCACCGGATGCTGGGCGAACAGACCCAGCTTGGCAAAGTCGGCGATGTCATAGCCCAGCGCCCGGGCGAAGGTTTCAATAAAGGAACCGCAGCCGGAAGAACAGGCTTCGTTGAGCATGATGGAGTCCACGGCGCCGTTGCGGATTTTGAAGCACTTCATGTCCTGGCCGCCGATGTCGATGATGAAATCCACGTCCGGGTTGAAGTGAGCGGCGGCGTTGTAGTGGGCCACTGTCTCCACCAGACCCAGGTCACAGCGGAAGGCATTTTTGATGAGGTCTTCGCCGTAGCCGGTGACGGCACTGCCGCGGATGGTGATGCGGTCGCCGCAGAGCTGATAAATTTTATCCAGTTGCTCCTTGACGATGGACACCGGGTTGCCCATATTGGAGTGATAATAAGTGTAGAGCAGACCGCCGTCCGGGGCGATAAGGGCCAGCTTTGTGGTGGTGGAACCGGCGTCGATGCCCAGATAGGCGTCACCGGTGTAGGCGGCAATGTCCACCTCCGGCGGATGCTGGCTGTTGTGGCGGGCGCAGAAGGCGTCATACTCCGCCTGGCTCTCGAACAGGGGAGGAGCGGTGTCCAAGCTGGTGACCGCGGAGCGGCTCTCCTCCAGCTTTTTCAGCTGGTCGTCAAACAGGTGGAGGTCATAGTCCGAGGCGCACAGCGCCGCACCGATGGCGGCGAAGCAGTCGCCGTCCTCCGGAAAGATGGCGTGCTCCTCGTCCAGCTGCAACGTGTCCACAAACCGCTCCCGCAGTCCCATCAGGAAGTGCAGGGGGCCGCCCAGAAAGACGATCTTGCCCTTCAGCTCTCGCCCCTGGGTCAGACCGGCGATGGTCTGGTCGACCACCGCCTGGAAGATGGACGCGGCCACGTCCTCCTTTCGGCCGCCCTGGTTCAGGATGGGCTGGATGTCGCTCTTAGCGAACACGCCGCAGCGGCTGGCGATGGGGTAAATTTTTTCATGCTTCAGCGCCAGCTTGTCCAGCTCGTCGCCGGTCACGTTCATCAGAGTGGCCATCTGGTCGATGAAGGCACCGGTGCCGCCAGCGCAGCTGCCGTTCATGCGCTCTTCCAGCGCGCCGCCGAAGAAGATGATCTTGGCGTCCTCGCCGCCCAGCTCGATGACAGCGTCAGTGCCGGGGATGAAGGTGTCCACCGCGGCGGCGGTGGCGTACACCTCCTGCACGAAGTCGATGCCGCTGGCCTTGGACACACCCAGACCGGCGGAGCCGGTGATGACCATCTGCACCTGATGGCCCAGGAGCTTGTCCTTGATGCGCTCCAAAATCTCGCAGGTCTTCTCCCGCACCTTGGAAAAATGCCGCTCATAGGAGCGGAACAACAGATTGTTCTGTTCGTCCAGTACCACGACCTTGACGGTAGTGGAACCGATGTCAATACCAATACGAAGGTTCATACAGTTTCACCTAAAACAGTTCACATCAAAAATGTGAAAAAATTTGTAAGATTTTTTGGTTCGCCCTCAATTCTAACCGAATTTCACCGGAATAGCAAGCAGTAACCCATGGGCAAACTGGCAGTTTGTTGAAAACAGACAAAGGGTCTCCCCATGGCGAACGGGGGAGACCCCTATGGTTACAAAATGATGTGCCGGGTCTGCCGCAGGACGAAGGCGGAGAGCAGGCCGATGCCGATGCCGGCCAGGATGCCGGTCAGACAGAGGACGAGGAAATACCAGGCAATCTGCCAGGCGTGGGTCAGCAGCCCAGCGGCCAAGATCTGCCCGGCGTTGTGGGCCACCCCGCCGGCCACGCAGACTAAGATGGTGTTGTCCGGGTGAGCACGGCTCAGGGGGAGCATCACCGCCAAGCTGACGATGGCACCGGCAGCGCTGAAAGCCAGGCTGAAGGCGTTGCCGAACAAAATCCCCACCAGCAGCACCCGCAGCAGGGAGATGGCACAGGCGTCCCGAAAGCTCAGCCGGTAGAGAGCCAGGATGGTCACAGTGTTGGCCAGTCCCAGCTTCACGCCGGGTGCGGCTACCGTCCACGGGATGAGGTTCTCCAAATAGCTCAGCGCGATGGCCAGCGCCACCAAAATGCCATAAGCCGCCACTTTCTTTGCCTTCATGGATGCCATCTCCTTCTCTGGGCTGCCGGGACGGGCGAGCGGTTCGGGTTTGGGGTGATTGCTATACCATAGTAAAAAGATACCCTAATTATAACAAGAAAAGGGCGTGAATACAAGAAAAAGCCGACCAGACCGGACAAAAACCGTCTGTTTCCGGGGAAACAGACGGTTTTTCCAGCAGAATCAGAAGCCCAGATGAGCCAAAAGCCCCCGGCAGCCCCGTGTGATGTCCGCATAGGTCCGGTCGAAGTGGCCGCAGTACCAGGGGTCGGCGATGTCACCGGGGGCGTCGGTGAAGTCCAGCAGCAGCTTGAGCTTGTCCTCCGGGTCGGCCTTCAAAATGCGCATGGCGTTGGGCAGATTGTACGCCTCCATGGCCAGCAGATAGTCGTACCGGTCATAGTCCTCCCGCCGCAGCTGCCGAGCGGTCTTCCCAGCGGCGGAGATGCCGTGCCGCGCCAGCTCCCGCACCGCAGGCGGGTACACCGGGTTGCCGATCTCCTCCCGACTGGTGGCCGCGGAGGCGATGTCAAATTGGTCCGCGATGCCGCGGGTGGACACCATGTCCTTTAGGATGAACTCCGCCATGGGGGAACGGCAAATGTTGCCGTGGCAAATAAATAGTACTTTAATCATCTTTTCATATCTCCATTTAAGTCTTGTATTTCTTCTCAAACGCTTGATATTTCAGGGTTTTCCGACTTTTGAGTTTTCCTTTCTTTTCAAGGTATCTTCTCAAATCTTCTCGTATTTTCTTGTGTTTTTCCCTGCAATCTTGGTAAATCCGTTGGTAAAGCAAACGTCCTTACCAACGGGCTTTTTTAACTATTCGCTATCCGATATACTTCTTCCTTTGCATCATCAAAATTCACATGGGTGTAAGTGTTCAAGGTTACACTGATGTCTGCGTGACCCATGATATACTGCAAGGTTTTCGGATTCAT
>JABLTO010184074.1_pt1 | contig 103434 bp, 104 predicted proteins | sample 7160091 | NCBI WGS metagenome assembly JABLTO01 (sample SAMN14651225, study PRJNA627086) | human gut metagenome | isolation source: feces | host: Homo sapiens | reverse complement strand
CGCGCCGACTGCATTGGCGGCCGTCAGTGGCGCCGGCCATGTTGTCATCGCCAGCGACCAAGACGCCAGCAAAAATGCACGCGCCCCCAGTGCCGGGTTCATAAAATTATGACCCAGGCCGCCGAAGAACTGCTTGACAATGATAATGGCAAAAAACGAACCGACCATCGGCATCCATAGCGGAATCTGCGCCGGAAGGTTAAACGCCAGCAGCATACCGGTCACCACCGCACTGCCATCGCATACCGTAACCGGCTTTTTTAAAATCTTTTGCCAAAGCCCCTCAAAAATCACACAGGACAATACGCTGATCAAGGTAACCCAAAGCGCACGCAGACCAAAAACCAGACATCCGGCAAGCAGAGACGGCAACAGGGCAATCACAACATGAAGCATAATCCCGGAAACGGTCTCCTTGCCGGCAATATGCGGCGCGTGGGACACCATCAATTTTTCTTCCATATCATTTCCCTCCCTGCTTTGTCTGCAATGCACGCATCTTACCCTTTGCAACCTTGATCTGCTGCACCTGATGCCGTTTTGACGGACAGACAAAGGCACAGCTGCCGCATTCGATACAGTCAAAAATATGCAGCTTATCCAAGGCGTCATAATCATTGAGGCGCGCTTTTAAATCCAGTAAATTCGGCTGCAGCTGCATGGGACAGACATAAACGCACTTTGCACAGCGGATACATGCGCTCTCCTTTGCAAGGCGCGCCGCCTTTTCACCCAGCGCCAGGATTCCCGAACTTCCCTTAATCACCGGAACGTCCGGATCGGGAACCGCGGTTCCCATCATGGGGCCGCCCATTAAAATTTTTCGCGGTGTCTCCGTGGTGCCGCCGGACTGCGCAATCACGTAAGAAAACGGCGTACCGATACGAACGCGGTAGTTCATCGGATGCTTCAGCGCGTCACCGCCCAGAGTAACAATCCGCTGCACAAGCGGCATTTTCATGGTGACGGCACGCATCACGGACGCGGCGGTATCGATATTTAAAACGATACACCCCGACTGCCACGGCAGCTGCCCAGGCTTTACCTTGCGGCCGGAGACCGCGTCAATCAGCTGCTTTTCCGCACCCTGCGGATATTTGGTCTTGAGCGGCACAATATGAATTTTAAGGCTTTGATACTTTGCGGCCGCCTCTTTCATTCTCTCAATTGCCGCCGGTTTGTTATCCTCAATACCGACATAGCCGCATTGCAGCCCAAAAATCTGCAAAACAATGCAAAGGCCGTCCAAAACCTCCTCCGGGCTTTCCAGCATGACACGGTGGTCGGAGGTGAGATACGGCTCACATTCCGAACCGTTTACGATCACATATTCAATTTTGGCCTCCGCCGGCGGAGAAAGCTTGACATGGGTCGGAAAAGTCGCACCGCCCATTCCCACAATGCCGGCCTCCCGAATCCGAGCAAGGATCTCCTCTTTTGACAAATTGTGATAATCCACGGGCTGATCCAAGACAGACGGATCCATCCGATCCTCATAATCATTTTCAATCACAATGGCATCCACCATAGCGCCGTTTGGATGCAGCCGTTTTTCGATGGTTTTTACCTTGCCCGAAACCGGGGCATGCAGATTGGCGGAAACAAATCCGTCCGCCTCCGCGATCTTTTGTCCCATAAGCACACTGTCCCCGGTCTTGACGCAGGGAATGGCCGGCTTGCCGATATGCTGCGACAGCGGACAGACCAGCTCCTTCGGCGGTATCAAATCGACAATGGGTTTTTCGCAGGTGTCGGATTTATGATCGGCAGGATGTACGCCGCCGCGAAAACTTCTCATTGCTCTCCCTCCTTTTATTTTCCGTGATAAATTGCATTTGCCGCGCCATAAATTTCTTTATCCGGCATCCGCACCGATCGGAGCCACCGTTCCCGATTTAAATGTCGGATTTTCGGTTTTATTCGTAAAAAGATATAGCGAAAACTCCGATTTTAAAAGGCGGACTGCGATGATAAAACGCGCGGCAATCATAGCATAAGTATATCGTTTTCCGCTCAGTTTGTCAAGCAAAAAGATTCCCGACATTTCCTGTAAAAACGTCGGTTTTGCGGCACTTTGATTGATATTTTTTTGACAATAACCGGTCGGTTTTTCTTTGCGGAACAAAAGAAAGAAAAAACAGAAAAATACGCGTAAAAGAATGTGTCGAAACAACCAAATAAAGATGGAATTGCAGCAATTTATTGGAAGAAATTGCAGTAGATTTTAGAAAAATTATGTAGTATAATGATTTCTGTTTTGAGTATTATGTCCGGCTGAAAGAGAATCATTAAAACCCCAATTTTGGGAGGCGGATTTCCGTTTTCAGCCAGCTGAAAGAGAGAGGGAGAAATCATGGAAGTCAAATACTTGTTGGACATTGCAGTGATACTGCTCAGCACCAAGCTGCTTGGCTTGCTGACAAGACGGATTCAGATGCCGCAGGTCGTGGGGGCGTTACTTGCGGGATTGCTTTTGGGGCCGGCGTGTCTCGGCTGGATCGGCGAGACCACACTGATCAGCAATGTCGCGGAAATCGGCGTCATTGTGCTCATGTTCAGTGCCGGTATGGAAACCGATATTCAGGAATTGAAAAAGTGCGGCATAGCCTCAACGGTGATTGCAGTCATCGGCGTGATTGTTCCGCTGCTGGCCGGCTGGTGGCTGACCTCCTTTTTTAACCCCGGTACCGTTCATATGGCGATGCTGCAAAACATTTTTGTCGGCGTTGTACTGACCGCGACCTCGGTAAGCATCTCGGTCGAAACGTTAAAAGAACTCGGCAAGCTGTCCACAAAATCCGGCAACGCGATTTTGGGCGCCGCCTTAATCGACGATGTACTGGGTATCATCGCGCTGACGATCATCACCAGTTTTGCAGACTCTTCGGTCAGTCTGGCTATTGTAAGTTTAAAAATACTGGGTTTCTTCGTCTTTTGCGCCGTAGTTGCTCTGATTTTCTGCAAGTTGATTCTCCCGTGGTTTAATAACTATCGGAAGGATTTGCGCCGTTTCCCGATTCTTGCCTTTGCTTTCTGTCTTTTGATGGCATACGCATCCGAAAAATTTTTCGGTGTATCGGATATCACCGGTGCATTTGTTGCCGGCTTGCTTCTTTCCAACAACCGCCACACCACCTACATGCAGACAAGATTTGATTCCTTGTCCTTTATGCTTTTGTCGCCGGTGTTCTTTGCCAGTGTCGGCTTAAAGGTTGTCATCGACCAGATTGACTCTACCGTGATTTGCTTTACGGTACTTTTGACTCTGGTCGCAATCCTCAGTAAGATTATCGGCTGCGGCCTGGGCGCAAAGCTCTGCCGCTACACCAACCTGCAGGCTACCAAAATCGGCGTCGGCATGGTATCGCGCGGTGAGGTTGCCCTGATCGTCGCAACCAAAGGTTCCGCGCTCGGCCTGATGCCGGATGCTTTCTTTGCACCGATTATTATCATGGTTGTCGCAACCACAATTCTGACGCCGATTATGCTAAAGCTGATTTACAAGTACCAGGATGCCCATCAGGAACCGATGGTACAGAGCGGTCTGGTAGAGCGTTTTGAAGAACGGCGGTATCTGGAGGATATCACACAGGAAACCCTACGCCGGCATGAGGATATGAAAGAACAGCTTAAAAAAGAAAAAGATAAAAAAGAATCCTGAAAAGGTCTGAAACAGAAAAAGACGGATCATCACAAACCGTGATGACCCGCCTTTTTATTTTGCTTCCTCTTTGAGGCTTTGCACCAGCTGCTTTTCCGCCTCGCTGAGTTTTGCCTTTGCAAGCATGCCGCGGCGTTTTTGGAACGTTGCTTTAATCGACATTTCGCGCTTCCATGCCGCAATATTTTTATGGTGGCCGCTGAGCAGTATTTCCGGCACGCTGCGGTTATGCCAAACCTCCGGTCTGGTATACTGCGGATATTCCAAAAGCCCGGAAAAATGCGATTCCTCCGAAAAAGCCTCTTCGCTCTTTAACACGCCGGGGATCAGCCGTGCGGTTGCGTCCACCACCGCCATCGCCGCCAGTTCACCGCCTGTCAGCACAAAGTCACCGAGCGATATCTCCATATCGACCAGCTCATCAAGTACTCGCTGATCGACCCCCTCGTAGTGACCGCAAAGCAAGATAAGATGCTTTTCTTTGGCAAGGCGCTTTGCCGTGCCCTGCCGAAACGGTTTGCCCTGCGGCGACAAATAAATCGTTTTGGGGCGGTAATCCAGCCCCTCGCACACGCTTTGGTGCGCAAGAAAAATCGGCTCCGGCTGCATCACCATGCCCATGCCGCCGCCATAGGGATAATCATCGACCTGGCGGTGCTTGTTATAAGCAAAATCCCGAATCTGCACATAGCGAAGATCCAAAATTCCCTTATCCTTTGCACGGCCGATGATGCTGTGATCCAAAACCGCCTCAAACATCTCCGGGAACAGTGTCAGTATATCAAAACGCATCAGTCGATCAGCCCTTTCATGAGTTCCACCAAAACATAGCCCTCTTCGATATTGACCTCTTTGACAACCTCATCGATGACGGGAATCAAAATCGGCTTTTTTCGGTCGCTTTTGAGCACATAGACATCATTGCTGCCGGTACGGATCACCTCTTGAATCGTGCCGAGCACCGTGCCGTCTGCCGTACGCACCGAAAGCCCCTCCAAATCGGCGATATAGTAAGTTTCCTCCGGGAGAGGGCCCAGCGCCTCTCTCTCAATCGTCACGATTTTGTTGCGCAGCTGCTCTGCCGCCTCGATATGATCCACGCCGTCAAGCGCTGCAATCACGCAGTTTTTATGGATACGGGTGCGGAGAATCTCATACCGGCTGCCGCCGATATAAAGGTAAGAAAGTTCATGGTAAATCTCCGGGTCGTCACACCATGGCTGAATTTTCACCTCTCCGCGTATCCCGTGCGTATTCACAACCTTGCCAAGCTCCAGCAAATTATTCATTTCAATCGCTCCTTTTCGGCCGGAAAGACAAAGGGAATGCGAAAAATCGCATCCCTCTTCTTCTCTATAAATGACTATACAATATCAACGACTACCTTTTTCCCTTTGCTGCCGACTGCCGCTTTCATGACGGTACGGATTGCTTTGGCGATACGGCCCTGTTTGCCGATCACCTTTCCCATATCGTCCTCTGCGACGTGCAGCTGCAGTACTGTCGCCGTTTCCTTTTCTGTCACAGTAACTTCTACCGCTTCAGGATGGCTCACCATTGATTTTGCGATAAACTCTAAAAGCTCACGCATTGTTGTTCCCTCCAATCCCGCGATTAGATAATACCTTTTTCTTTCAAAAGACGCTTTACGGTGTCGGTCGGCTGTGCGCCGTTTGCAATCCACTTCTGAACCTTTTCTGCGTCAAATTCCGAAGTGCTCGGATCGGTCATCGGGTTATAAGTACCAACCTGCTCAATAAACCGGCCGTCTCTCGGATATCTCGAATCCGCAACAACCACACGGTAAAACGGTGCTTTTTTCGCACCCATTCTCTTCAAACGAATTTTAACTGCCATTTTCATGTACCTCCAAAAGTAATTCTTAATATTTTATAGGCTCTTGCCCTAATTCTTTTCTATTTAAAAAATCCGCCCGGCATGCCGCCGCCGAGCAAACCGCCACGGCGTTTCATTTTTTTACCCATTTTGCCGCCGAGCTGTTTCATCATCTTCTGCATCTGCTCGAACTGCTTGATTAACGCATTCACTTCATGCATTCCGGTGCCGCTGCCCTTCGCGATCCGTTCCTTGCGGGACGGCGTCAGCTTATCGACAAGATCCCGCTCCCGCGGTGTCATCGCCAGAATGATCGCCTCGATCCGTGCCAAATGCTTATCGTCGATATTCACATTCTTGAGCGCCTTGTCATTCATACCGGGAAGCATCTTCAGCATATCGGAAATCGGCCCCATATTCTTCATCTGCTCCATCTGATCCAAAAAGTCGGTAAAGGTGAACTGCTGGGTACGCAGTTTCCGTTCCAGCTCCTCTGCCTTTTTCATATCCAGCGCCTGTTCCGCCTTTTCAATCAGGCTGAGAATATCGCCCATTCCCAAAATTCTGGACGCCATCCGATCCGGATGAAACACCTCAAGATCGGTCAGCTTTTCGCCCATACCGCAGAACTTAATCGGCTTTTGCGTCACGGCACGCACCGAAAGCGCTGCACCGCCGCGCGTATCGCCGTCCAGCTTTGTCAAAACAACACCGCTGATGGCAAGGTCGCGGTTGAACGCGTCCGCCACATTCACGGCATCCTGACCGGTCATGGCGTCTACCACCAAAAGGATCTCCGCAGGATCCACGGCACGGACAATCTCTTTAAGCTCTTCCATCAATGCCTCATCGATGTGCAGCCGCCCGGCTGTATCGATAATCAGCACGTCGTTTGCATGTGCGATTGCGTGCGCAAGGCCGGCTTTTGCAATACCGACCGCGTCCTGACTTCCCTCCATCGCGAAAACAGGAAGCTCCAGCTTGCCGCCGACTACCTGCAGCTGCTTGACTGCCGCAGGACGGTAAACATCGCAGGCACAAAGCAGCGGACGCTTACCCTGCTTTTTTAAAAGTCCGCCGAGTTTTGCCGCCGTTGTCGTCTTACCGGCGCCCTGCAGACCGGCCATCATAATGACCGTAGGGGGCTTTGGTGAGATATTCAGCTTTTGTTCCGTACCGCCCATGAGCGAGACAAGCTCCTCATTGACGATCTTGATGACCTGCTGCGCAGGGGTTAAGGATTCCATCACCTCGGCGCCGGAAGCACGCTCCGTCACCTGTTTGACAAAGTCCTTTACCACCTTAAAGTTTACGTCTGCCTCCAGCAGCGCAAGCTTCACTTCACGCATGGCGTCCTTTAAATCTTTTTCACTGACTTTTCCTTTTCCTTTTAATTTTCGGAATGTGTTCTGTAATTTATCAGTCAAGCTTTCAAACGCCATTGCCGCACCTCCGTGAACTATTCCTCGTTGATTTCGCCGATGATGATAAGAATCCGATTGATTTTTCGTTTAATATCGTCGGAGAGATACCGCACATTCGGTGATGCCTCCACCTCTGAAATCAAATCGTCAATCTCACGCAATTTCTCTTTGATTCCCAAAAAACGCTGCGCCAAACCCAGTCGCTCCTCCACATCAAAAAGGATATGCTCGGCACGCTTAATATTATCGCGGACACCCTGACGGGTAATCCCCATATGCTCTCCGATTTCAGACAGGGACAAATCCTCATTATAATAAAGATCCACACTCTCCGCCTGGCGGTCTGTCAGCATATTCCGGTAAATTGAGAATAAAAGCGCGATTTGAACATTCTTTTCCATGCTCTCCACTCCGGTTCGGTTTGATCTGTAAAGTTTTTGCGCTTTACAGATCAGTATTATACCGAAACACACGGAATCTGTCAAGCATTTTTTACAAAAAAACAGGATATTTTTTAGGAAAATCTCTGATTTTATTCTACAAAATCAAATTCAATTCCATACATCCGCACGATGTCTCCCTCCTGGATTCCGGCCGCTTTCAAACGGTCGATCACACCGCTTTTGATCAGCGCACGCTGAAAATACTGCAGTGACTCATAATCGTCAAAATTGGTTGACCCGACAATTTTCCGCACGCGCAGACCCTCTACCTCGTACGCATCCTCCACACGGCTAACCGTAATGGTATCATCGCGGCGCACCAAATCGGGGTCATACATCTCGTATTCGTCCCCATCCTCGGTCTTGGGCATTTTAGAAAGCGTCTCCCAGGTATAATGCAGCACCTCGGAAATCCCCTTTTTCGTCGCGGCCGAGATCGGGAACACGCGATACCCCTCTTTCTCCAGACGATCGCGAAAGACTGCAAAGTTTTCGTCAAACCCGGGAATATCGCTCTTGTTTGCCAGTACGATCTGCGGTTTTTCCGCAAGCTTTTCGCTGTAAAGCTTAAGTTCACGGCAGATCGCGTCAAAATCCTCCAGCGGATCGCGCCCCTCTATCCCCGAAACATCCACGATATGCAAAAGCAGCCGCGTCCGTTCCACATGGCGCAAAAACTCATGGCCGAGGCCGACCCCCTCATGGGCGCCCTCGATAATGCCCGGAATATCCGCGATAACAAAGCCGCAGCCGTCCCCCATATCTACCACGCCCAGATTCGGCTTCAGGGTGGTAAAGTGATAGTTTGCGATTTTAGGCCGTGCGTCACTGACAATGGATAAAAACGTTGATTTTCCCACGTTCGGAAAGCCCAAAAGCCCCACATCCGCAATCAGTTTCAGCTCCAAGGTCACGGTATATTCCTCACCCGGCATACCGGCCTTTGCAAACTTCGGCGTCTGCCTGGTTGCCGTTGCAAAATGAGAGTTGCCCCAGCCGCCGCTGCCGCCGCGGGCCGCAACCTTGCGCTGGCCGTCCTCTTTCATGTCGCAAATCACCAGACCGCTCTCCGCCTCACGGATCAAGGTGCCGACCGGTACGCGCACCTCCAAATCCGCGCCGCATTTTCCGTTACGCTTGGCATCGCGGCCATTGCCGCCGTTTTCGGCCAGGTATTTGCGCTTATAACGAAAATCCATCAGCGTATTGATGTTTTTATCCGCCACAAAGATGACGCTGCCGCCGCGGCCGCCATCGCCGCCGTCAGGGCCGCCTGCCGCAACATATTTTTCACGGTGAAAGGTCACCGCTCCGTTGCCGCCGTCGCCGCCTTTGATAAATATTTTCGCCAGATCGGAAAACATATTGCCACCTCCTGTCTTTTATTTTCACCATTTTAGGGTTTTTAAAACAGCCTTCGCTCCAACCGATCCGCAATAATCCGATAAATCCGTTTATCCGCAATAATCCAAAACCCGTTTTCATTTCGACTGTTTTCAAACCGAAAAAAGGGGCGGCGTCCGCCACCCCTTTTATGCTTTCATTACTGAGCGATCTCGTAAACAGATACCTGTTTTTTCGTCTTGCCCTTACGCTCGAACTTTACTTTGCCGTCGATCAGTGCAAAGAGGGTATCGTCGGTGCCTTTACCAACGTTGATACCGGGATGAATCTTCGTACCTCTCTGACGAACCAGGATATTACCGGCCAAAACAGCCTGACCGTCACCCTTCTTCACGCCAAGGCGTTTGGACTCGGAATCTCTGCCGTTTTTGGTACTACCCATACCTTTCTTATGAGCCATGTTTTCTCACTCCTTTATACCAATCTGAAAGAAACGGTTTGACACTCGTGTGCCTAATCCCGTATTAGCCATTGATGGCCGTAATCTCTACTTTTGTATAAGGCTGTCTGTGACCCTGTTTTTTGTGATAGCCCTTTTTGGACTTATACTTATACACAATCACTTTCTTTGCCTTGCCCTGCTTTGCAACAGATGCGGTTACGGTAGCGCCGTCCACATAAGGAGCGCCAACCTTGAAATCCTCACCGCCGACAACCAAAACCTTATCAAACGTAACGGTGCTGCCAGCCTCAGCGTCCAGCTTTTCGATGAAAACGACATCGCCCTGCTGTACCTTGTACTGCTTACCACCGGTTTCAATCACTGCGTACATATTCGTAATCCCTCCTATTACCCAAGACTCGCCATATAAGGTGTCCCGTCCGACTGCATGAATCAAAACGGAAAACTTAAACCTCTTCTGCGCGGTTACCGAAACATTGTACCATACTCCATTTTATTTGTCAACACCAAATTCACAATTTTATGTCCTGTTTTTAAACACGTTTTCCGTGCATACTTTGGTGCTCGCGATAAACCTCCTCCATAAGCGCTGTAAAGCTCCAGTCCCGGTTGGTCGGCGTCATCATCGCCTTCACCGGAATCGGCGCGATCCTTTTTCTCTGAAACGCGCCCATCAGAAGATCAAACTGCACCTTGCTCAAATCGCACATGAGAAGGAACTCACCGTACGCGCCCTGCGGCATATCCGCCGCGGGTTCCGCGCTTTCATAGCCGGAAAGCCCGGCAAGGTAACCCACTTTTTGATGGATTTCCTCCGGCGCAACTTCCTTCACCGCGATGCGCAGCGGCGCTGCTGCGGCACGCAGCTGCGCCATCTTTTGGGTTCCAATTTTATAACATAAAATGCTAGCTTTCATATCGTCTACCTGTTTTTTGAAAATCTTTCTATAATCGCATCCACGATTCTGCCGGATGCAAGGCCGTCCCCGTACGGGTTCACCGCCTTTGCCATACGGTGGTAGGCGTTTTCGTCCGTCAAAAGTTCGGATGCCATGCGCACAATCGTATCCTTATCCACTCCGGCAATCTTCACCGTACCGGCATCAACCGCCTCCGGCCGCTCGGTCTCTCCGCGCAGAACCAGCACCGGCTTTCCGAGCGACGGTGCTTCCTCCTGCAAGCCGCCGGAATCTGTCAAAACCATAAATCCGCGCTGAATCGCGTTATGCAGTTCGTCGGCATTGACCGGCTCAATCAGCTTTACCCGATCCATGTTGCCCAGGATCTCATAGGCCACCTCCCGTACGGCAGGGTTTAAATGCACCGGATACACAACCTCAATATCGTCAAAGGTTTCGACCAGTTCGCGTACCGCCGTGCAGATATTGCGCAGCGGCTGACCCAGATTTTCGCGGCGGTGCGCCGTCATCACAATCACACGCTTGGTGTCCCACGGCATTTTGGCAAGTGTCGGATCCTTAAAGGTATAATCCTCACGCACCGTTGTTTTCAGCGCGTCAATCACCGTGTTGCCCGTCACAAAAATATCCGCGTCACTGACGCCCTCACGGAGCAGATTCTGCCGGTTGCGCTCGGTCGGTGCAAAATGCATGTCCGCGATCACGCCGGTCAGACGGCGGTTGATTTCCTCCGGGAACGGCGCGTACTTATCATAGGTACGAAGCCCGGCCTCCACATGGCCGACCGCAATCTGGTTATAGAACGCTGCAAGACTTCCGACAAAGGTGGTAGAAGTATCACCGTGTACCAGCACGATATCCGGCTTTGCCTCCTTCATCACCCGATCCAGCCCCTCCAGCGAATGGCCGACGATCTCCACCAGAGTCTGGCGCTGTTTCATAATATTTAAGTCAAAATCCGGCGTGATATGAAAAATCTCAAGCACCTGATCGAGCATCTGCCGATGCTGCGCCGTCACGCAGACAATGGAGTCAATAATATCGCTATGCTTTTCCAGTTCCTTCACCAGCGGCGCCATTTTGATTGCCTCCGGCCGCGTGCCGAAAACCGTCATTACTTTGATTTTATTCATCCTTCTTTTCCTCCATATAAGATAAATCCCGGTTATCGTCACTGTGCAGCGAGGGGTCTTTCAGCTCTCCCATCAGATGCAGGGACACCAGTATAATAAGCAGTACCGCCAAAATCAACAAAATACCGCGCAGATACCCCTTGATCGAGACAACCACGGCAGTCAGACACAAAACGGCCGTCAGCGTATACAAAATCGCAACCGTCTTTCGCTGCGAAAAGCCCATATCCAACAGCCGGTGATGCAAATGGCCGCGATCCGGCGACATCGGCGATCTGCCGGTTAAAATGCGGCGTATAATCGCAAACATCGTATCAAAAATCGGCAGTCCCAGCACCAAAAGCGGAATCGCAAACGAGATGATGGCCGATAGCTTTAAGACGCCCTGAATGGAGATACAAGCCAGGATAAAGCCCAGAAACAGTGCGCCGGTGTCTCCCATAAAGATTTTGGCCGGGTTAAAGTTATACGGCAAAAACCCAAAACCGGCGCCGGCAACCGCCGCCGTCAGAATCGCTACATTGGAGTTATTGCTGATCAGCGTCAGCGCCAAAAGCGACATGGAGGCGATGGACGATACGCCGACCGCCAGGCCGTCCAGGCCGTCAATCAGGTTGACCGCATTACAGATTCCCACAATCCAGATAACCGAAACCGCAACCGAAACCCAGTAATTCAGCACGATATACGGCGCACCGAACCAATGGGAAAAGGGGTTGGCAAAGTGTGCGATCCGAACGCCGGAATAGACCACCACGGTTGCCGCAATGATCTGACAAAGCAGCTTGACAATCGGCCGCATATCCGTCATATCGTCGATAACGCCGACCGTAACAATAATGACGCAGCCGATTAAGATGCCCATGGTCTCGTGGTCGATGGTTGCAAAGCACAAGACACTGACAATAAATCCGTAAAAAATTGCAAGACCGCCAATCAGCGGAATCGGCTTTTTATGCACCCGTCTGGCGTCCTTTGGGACATCGATGGCATTGATTTTATGGGCAAGCGAAATCACCATCGGGGTCGCCGCAAAGGAAATCAGCCCTGCAACCAGCAACGCCAGACACACATAGAGATTTTGATCAAAAAGCATGTTTGCTTCCTCCTGTTCCAGCCGAAAACGAAAATCCGCCTCCCAACATCGGAGCCTGAATGATCCTCTTTCGGCTTTTCATCCCGGCAAGCCGCCTACGGCTGGATAAAGCCAACCTTGCGGTAAACCTTGGACAGCGTTTTCATTGCCGTCTTTGCCGCAACCTCCGCGCCGCGGCGATAGACCTGCTCTAAATAATCCTTGTTCGCCATGAGATCCCGATATCTTTCCTGTATCGGCCGCAGAGTCTCTGCCACTGCCTCGGCAACCGCAGCCTTAAAATCGCCGTAGCCCTTGCCGTCAAACAAAACCTCGATCTCATCCATACTCTTACCGGTCACCGCAGAATAGATGCTCATCAGATTCTCGATGCCCTCTTTTCCCTCACCGCGCTTGACCGCACTGCCGGAATCCGTAACCGCACGCTTGATTTTGCGTACCACGGCATCGATCGGATCAAGCAGCAAAATGTAGCCGTTTTCATTCGGATCCGACTTGGACATCTTTTGCGTGGGATCCTGAAGGCTCATGATTCTGGCACCGACTTTCGGGATATATCCCTCCGGCACCTTAAAGGTCTCACTGTATGCGTTGTTAAAACGGTTTGCAAGGTCGCGCGTCAGCTCCAAATGCTGGCGCTGATCCTCACCAACCGGTACCAGATCCGCCTGATAAAGCAGGATGTCCGCCGCCATCAGCGAGGGATAGGTAAATAACCCGGCATTGATATTATTCTCATGCTTTCTGGATTTATCCTTAAACTGCGTCATACGGGAAAGCTCACCCATATACGTGTTACAGGTCAAGACCCAGGAAAGCTGCGCATGCGCCGGAACGTGGGACTGGAAAAAGACCGGGCTCTTTTCCGGGTCAATGCCGCACGCCAAAAACAGCGCCAGCAAATCCATTGCGTTCTTCCGAAAATCCTTCGGCACCTGGCGCACCGTAATGGTATGAAGATCCGCCAGCATAAAATAACATTCGTATGTGTCGTCCGTCTGCAAATCCACCCAGCTGCGCAGCGCACCAACATAGTTTCCGAGCGTCAGGGCGCCGGAGGGCTGGATTCCGCTTAATATTCTCTTCTTCTCTGCCATATCAGTCACCTACCACTTCTTTCAAGACCTCGCCGAGCGCGCGGATTCCGCTGCGGATTTCTTCCTCCGATGCGGTGGAATAATTCATGCGGAACGTGCTGTAACTTGCCTTGTCATCAATCATGGTCGTTGCGCCCGGCACAAAAGCCACGCCGCGCTCTAACGCCTTTTGCATAACCGCCTTGCTGTCGTACTGCTCTGGCATGGTACAAAACAGGAACAGGCCGCCCTGCGGACAGGTATGGGTCACCGACGCCGGGAACTCGCGATCCATGCACTCCATCATCAGCTTGCACTTTTTTCCGTATGCCGCACGCAGCTTTGCGATATGCGCGTCAATATCAAAGCGGGTCACAAATTCATATGCAATCATCTGCGACAAAACATTGGTGTGTACATCCTCTACCTGCTTGCAGATAATCATCCGCTCCATCAGTGCCGGGTCGCAGCTGACGTAACCCAGACGAAGTCCCGGCGACAAAATCTTGGAAAACGTGCTGAGATATACCACACGCCCCTCGGTATCCATGGACTTGATGGTCGGAATCTCCTCACCGGCAAAACGAAGCTCGCCGTAGGGGTTGTCCTCAAATATGATAAAATCATACGTTTTTGCAAGCTCCAGCAGCTTTTTGCGCTTTTCATAGGACATGGTGATTCCGGACGGATTCTGGAAGGTAGAGATCGTATAGAGCACCTTTACATTCGGATGCGCCTTCAGCGTTGCCTCCAGCTTTTCCATATCCATGCCGTCACTCTCTACCGGAACACCGTAAAGCTCGGCATTGTTAGAACGGTACGCGTTCAATCCGCCGATAAAGCTTGGCTCCTCGCACACAACACCGTCACCGGGATTTAAAAGCGATTTTGCCGCAAGGTCGATGCCCTGCTGGCCGCCGCTGACGATAATGGTATCGTCACGGTCACTGATGATTCCCTGTCTTTTCAGCCGTGCAATGACCCAGTCGCGCAGCGGCGTATATCCCTCAGTCACCCCATACTGCAGTGCAACCTCGCCCTGATTTTTTAAAACGTCCGCCGCAATCTCTGCCAGCTCCTCCTTCGGGAAAAGCTTGGGATCCGGCGCACCACCGGCAAACGAGATGATCCCCGGTTTTGCCAGCAATTTAAAAATCTCACGGATGGCAGACGCCTCTAAGTGCTTGACCTTATCCGAAAACTTCTTTTGTATTTCCTGCATTTTTACCACTCCTCACTGTATTTACAATCTATGACGGCAAGCCGAAAAACGCCAAAATTCGTCATTTCAGGCAAACCACAACGTCCCTCTTATGCTTCGCCGTGTTCTTTCCAATGCTGATAAAGCAGTTCAAACAGCGCAATCACGGCCGCCAGAATCAATAAAAGATGGGTCGCAAGATCCAGTCCGCGCTTGATGTGCAAAAGACGCATCTTTCGTTTTGCCTTGCGCCGTCCTTTGCGAATCGCGCGGTCTGCGTGCTTTGCCGCCGACTCTAAGGTCTCGCCGGCACGGTGCACGTACGGCGCCGCGTACCTTGCTGCCTCGTCACAGTATTCTTGCCATTTTAACATGGAATCTACCTCCTGCCTATTCTTCGCTGCAGCTCTCCATTTCTGCAATATAGGGGAGCTGGCGATAACGTTCGTCAAAATCCAGTCCGTAACCGACAATAAATTTATCCGGAATCTCAAACCCGGTATAATCCGCCTCAAACTCCACCTGGCGGCGTGACGGTTTGCTCAAAAGGGCACACACCTTAATGGAGGCCGGGTTCCGCTTTTGGAGCATCGGAATCAACTGCACCAGCGTGTTGCCGGAGTCAATGATATCCTCTGCCAAAAGCACATGTTTTCCTGCGATGTCAATATCGATGTCTTTTTTGATCTTGATTTCACCGCTGCTCTCCGTGCCGCGGCCGTAGCTGGAAACCTGCATAAAATGCACCTGAATATCACCGCGAAGCTGCCGCACCAGATCGCCGATAAAGACAAAACAGCCCTTTAAAATACCCAAAACGATCAGTTCTTTGTCTCCGTAATCGGCGTTAATCGCCGCCCCCAATTCTTCTACCTTATTTTTAATTTCCTCTTCGGTCAGCATAATCTTGCCAACTTTCATCTGTTGTGTCATAGGTAATCACCAGCCCTCTCCTCTGTTTTATGTCTCCCTTATATGGCTCCGCCACACGGCAGCCAATGACCGCAAGCACCTGATCATCACTGCAAAGCAACGGCAAGGTATCGCGTATATGGTTGGGAATTTTTTGATCTATCATAAAATTTTTTAATTTTTTCTCTCTTCCGTCGGCAAAGACCGCGATGCGGTCGCCGCTTCTGCGCGTCCTGAGCACAAGACGCATACCGCGAAGTTTTTCGCTGTCTAACACCATCTGGTTTTTTTTCACGTTCTGTCCTATCTCCGCCTCGTCAAAGCGAATCTGCCAGACCCCGAACGAATAACTGTTACCGCACGCAATCTCAATCGGCGCCGGCATAGGCGCCGCCTCCGGCTCTGTCTCCGGCGCTGCCTCAAACGCCAGCCAGCCGTAACGCACTGTCACGCTAAGCCCCTGCGGCAGGGTTACCTTCGCGCCGGTCTCCTTATCCAAAAGCTGCCGCACCGCCGTCCAGTGCTGCCTGCTGACAAGGTACTCGCCCCCCATCACCTTTTGTGCCGCCATTTTCAGCAGCCGCGTCGCGATGGACGGCGCAAGCATCCGCAGCGACTCGATATCCAAAACCACCGGCTCCTCTTTGGGGCTTGGGTTGCCGATGCGCCGATAAAGCCGCGATGCATAACCGTCTATAAAATCCCCGTCCTCTCTCATGTTGGCGACAAGCACGCTGAGCGTTCCCAGGATATTGGGGTTAAACTCCTTTTCCAGCATGGGCAGCAGGAGATGGCGAATCTTGTTTCTGGTACAGTCGTCTTCTAAATTGGTGCTGTCGATACAATAGGGCAAATCATTTTCCAGGCAATACGCCTCAATCTCCGCGCGGCCGACATCCAGCAGCGGACGGATCACGCCGTCCGGCCGCACGTAACGGATCCCTGCAAGCCCCGAAATCCCGGCGCCGCGCAGAATCCGCATCAACACCGTCTCTGCCTGATCGTTGCGGTTGTGCGCCGTCGCAACCGACTGCGCGCCGATTTCATCACGAATCGCATGAAAGCATCGGTACCGCGCCAGCCGTCCGGCCGTCTCTAATGATATTTTTTCGGATTTTGCAAGCTCCGGCACCGAAACCGACCTTTCAATGAACGAAACGCCCAGCTTTTTACAAAGCTCCTCGGTAAAGGCGGCGTCACGGCCGGCCTCTGCACCGCGGATTTTGTGATCGATATGCACCGCGGTCAGCGTAAGTGAAAATTCCTCTTTCAAGGCGTTCATCACATGCAAAAGGCAAACGGAATCAGCGCCGCCGGATACCCCGACCAGCACGTGATCCCCTTTTTTTATCATGGCATGTTCTCTGATCGCAGCACGCACCGTCTCACGCACTTTCCTTGTGTTACATTGCATGGTTTTCGCTCCAGTCCGTAAACATGGTATATTCGCCGATCCAGGTCAGGTACTCATACCCGACCTCACCGTTTCTGTGCTTGGCAAAGTTGCATTTTGCCTTATTGGGTTCTTCGGCATCCTCATGATAATAGCCGTCCCGATGCAAAAACATAACCATATCCGCATCCTGCTCAATCGCACCGGAATCACGCAGATCACTGAGCAGCGGCTCTCTCTTTTCCTTATCGGAGGCACGGCTCAGCTGCGACAGCGCAATGATCGGAATATTCAAATCGTTTGCCAGAATCTTTAAGGTACGGGAAATCTCGGATATCTCGTTCTGGCGGTTGCCGCTGCGGCCGCCGCCCGTAATCAGCTGCAAATAGTCGATCACTACAAGGTCAAGCCCCCGATCCAGCATCAGCTCCCGGCAGCGCGCGCCGATCTCGCTGACGGTGATGCTGGAGGTGTCATCCACATAAATTCCCGCATCGCCAAGCGCCGCAACCGCGTTGCCGATCTTGCCCCATTCCTCATCCTTAATTTCGCCTTTTTTGATCCGCTCGGCGCTGATTTTTGCCTCGGCGCTGATAAGACGGTTCACAAGCTGCGCAGACGGCATCTCCAGGCTGAAAATGGCAACGTTCTTCTTTGCCTTTACGGCCACGTTTTGTGCAATGTTGAGCGCAAAGCTTGTTTTACCCATGGCCGGCCGCGCCGCCAGAATAATCAATTCCGCCGCATGCAGACCGGAGGTTCGCCGGTCAATATCAATAAACCCGGTCGGGATCCCGGTGATCTTATTCTGTCTTTTGCTGAGCATTTCCAAATGCTCCAGACTTTCCGTCAGGTACTGGCTGATATGAACCAGCCCCTTGCTGCTGCGATCCTGCGAAATCTTAATCACATCGTCCTGCAGCGCCGCAATGATCGCGTCCGTATCCTCATCGCCGCGGTAACACTGACCGCGCACCGTATCGGCAATATGAATCAGACGGCGCTTGACCGCTTTATCCTTGACAATGCCGGCATAGTAGCTGACGCTGTCCGTGGACGGAACCAGATTGGCAACCTCAACGATAAACTGAATGCCGCCGATTTTTTCCAGCGTGCCGCGCAGGGTCAAATGCTCCTTTAAGGTGACAAGATCAATCGGCTTGCCCATATTATAAAGCTCGATAATCGCCTCAAAAAGCTCACGATGGCGGTCGATATAAAAATCCTCGCCGCGCACCAGCTCCAGCACCGAAGGAATGCAGTCCCGGTCCAAATAAATCGCCCCAAGCACCGATTGTTCCGCCTCATTGCTGAACGGCATGGAAAAATCGGCGCTCTCCGGCGGAGCGGTTAAATTCTCCTCATACATGGTATCTCACCTGTTTTCCTAAAACTACGCTTCCGTTACCTCAACTTTAAAGGTGCCTACGATTTTGGGATACAGGGTTACCTGCACCTCACGGATGCCGCAGGTCTTGATCCCGTCCGGCAGGTCAATCTTACGCTTGTCAACATCGATGTTATACTGCTCCTTCAGAGCCTTTGCAACGTCCTTTGAAGTAATCGAGCCAAACAGTCTCCCCTCTTTGCCAGCCTTGGCGGTCAGCTTTACCTTGACCTCCTTCATCCGTTCGGCAATGTTGGACGCCTTTAACTCTTCCTGGTTGCGCTTATACTGCTCTGCGCCGCGCTTGCCCTCCAGTTCATTGAGCGCCTGCTTGGTCGCAAGCTTTGCAAGTCCCTTGGGAAGCAAAAAGTTGTTCGCATATCCGTCACTGACGTTAATCAGATCGCCCTTCTTTCCCTGTGCCTTTACATCCTGCAATAAAATAACTTTCATGATCGGATCCTCTCTTTCTCTATGGTTACGTCTTTTGTCTCTACTTCGTCTTTACGCGGTTTTCTTCAAAGACCACCTCGTCAATCGCGCTGCAAAGCTCTGCCTCGGCAAGGCTTAGATTGTTATTGCTCAGCTGCGCACCGGCAATCGTAATATGGCCGCCGCCGCCCAGTTTTTCCAGTATTACCTGCACGTTGACCGAACCTAAGGAACGGCCGCTGATAATGATGCGGTTGCCGTCTGCGGCAAGCACAAACGCCGCCTCAATGCCGCGGATTCCCAAAAGCTCATCCGCTGCTTGGGCAACGACCAGCTGCATATCCGCACCGCGTTCGCTGCACAGTGCAATCGCGATGTTGCTGCGATAGATTTTTGCATGGCTGATAATGCGGGAACGCTGAATATACGTATTTAAATCACTGCGGAAAAGCCGCTTGACATTGACCGGATCAACCCCAAGGCGGCGCAGATATGACGCGGCCTCAAAGGTACGCACCCCCGTTTTAAAGGTAAAGCCTTTGGTATCTAAATAGATACCGCTGTAAATCGCCTCCGCCTCATAGGGTTCCATGGTACTGTCACTGTCGATGTAGGGGATCAGCTCGGTCACCATCTCACTGGAGGAGGACACGTACGGTTCGTGATAGCTGAGCACCGTATCTTCAATAAATTCCTCACCGCGGCGATGATGGTCGATCAGCACTACGTTTTGAATATTTTTGAGCACGCTGGGATATTCCACAATGCTGGGGCGATGGGTGTCCACCACAATCAGCAGCGTTTTTTCATCGATGAGATCCAGTGCGCGGGTCTCGCCGATGATGCGCTCCCGATACTCGTCATGCTCTAACAAACTGTCCAAAATGATGCGGACATTATTATGCACGCGATCCAGCGCGATATAGACATCCACCTTTTTATCACGCAGAATCCGAAACAGGCCAACGGCCGCGCCAAGGCTGTCCGCGTCCGCGTTGCTGTGTCCCATAATGATAACACGGGAGGCCTGCTCGGCCAGATCCCGCAGACTGTGCGCAACCACACGCGCCTTGACCTTGGTGCTCTTTTCCACCTCACGGCTCTTTGCGCCGTAGAACTGGAATCCGACCGCCGTCTTTACAACCACCTGGTCGCCGCCGCGGCCGAGCGCCATCTCCAGCGCCACGGCAGCCAGCTGCTCATTCTCGCGCAGCGTGTCCTTGGACTGTCCGACCCCGATACTAAAAGTGGCCGGAATCCGATTCCCCTGCTGCACCTTTTTTACCTCGTCCAGGATCGTGAACTTCTCCTGCATGAGCGGCGCAAATCTTGCCGCCTCAAACAAAATCATAAACTTATCCCGTTCATATCGCACGGCGACACCGCCGCCGCGGTCTACCCAGGTATTGACACAGTGCTCAATCTGCCCCACCAAAGAACCGTGACTGCTGTTTGGCGTGCTCTTGATGACCTCATCATAGTTATCGATCACCGCGGCACAAACCACGATCTTTTTATCTTCCATCTGTTTCAGCAGCTGTTTTTGCGCCGACACATCCACAAAATAGATACTGAGCAGCTGTATTCTCTTCTCTTCCTGACGGACCGAAACCATCCGCCCCGTCACGATATAGTTTCTGTCGCGAAAGCTATATTCCTCCGGGCTGGGGTCTCCGTCCTCGACAAAACGGCTGAACTGCAAATCCGGAAGGATATCCTGGATGTACTCGCCGAAAAAGTTTTCCCGCTTTCGGCCGGTCATCTCCAAAAAGCGGTCGTTGTACCACTGAATCGCACCGCCGGTGGTCGTCACCGCCATCGGCGCCGGAAAATTCAGCACGGCGGCACGGGTCGCCGATTCACTGCAAAAGGAAAACTCGCGCAGGGCAGCAGTCAGCTGTCTTGTCCGGCGGCGCATCGTCACAAAACCGACAGCTGCAAGCAAAACCGCCGCAAACATCTGCACACAACCCAAAACCCCGATTACGGTACGAATCCGTATTCCCAGGATCAGAAACAAAAATCCAAAGACAAACAATATCCCCGACAGCAGCAGGTTATTCTTAGAAAATATGCGTTTTGCCAGATTTTCTAAACTATCATTCATGTCCCACACGCTCCTCACCCGTCTTGTGCAAGTGCCTGAAGTCAAAGATGCCGTCAATCATGCCCAAAATACATAGCCCCTGCAATACCAAAGACATCAACACGTATCCGATCAAAAAGGCCGCAAAATAGATTCCAAACCTCGCGTATCCGGACGGAACCTTGCTGCAAAGCTTAAAATCAATCAGTGACAGGCCGCAGACGGTGAAATATACATAAAGCAGCGCCACCAAATTTTTGAGTGCGGCCGTCGGCATGCTTGCATCCTGCGAAAAGCTTGTTACAACAAACATCAGCATCGCCGCATAACACATGGATCTTGGCGCGCTGAAAAGGCAAAACGGCCGGTACGGAATCCGAATCTGCCGCACCCTGCGCAGCAGAAAGCTCCCTGCCGCAAGCGTTCCCACCGCGATCAATACCGATGCCGCAACCAAAAAGGTCGGTATATACAAAAAGATATAATTTTGCACCTGTTCAAACAGCTGGTCCCAAAGAATATTGACCGTTTGCGCCTGCGTGCCGCTCTTTTGAAGCAGCATCTGAAGCATCGGATCGAGCGCATTTTTGGTTTGTGCAATCGACTGCGAAATGGTGTCCTCAATACCGTGGCCGCCGGTGCTCGCATTCCACAAAATCAGCTGCAGCAGGATGCCAAACAGCACCGCCGCCGATGCAGCCGCAACGGTTCTCAAAAAGCCGCGTTTTTTTGCCGTTGCAAAACCGATCACCACGCCCGGCAGAAGATTCATAATGCCGCCAAGCACTGCGGCAAGAATATTTCCCGTAAATAAAAAAACCAAAAGAATCGCCGCAGCAGCGGCCGTGGCCGAAAGCTTTGTGCCGAACCGAACTCCCAAATCCATCATAGGGATTCCGGCCGCAAGCAGCGTGATGATACCAAGCGGCGGCACCGCGTTTCCGATGATCATCAAAAGCGCGGAAAGCGCCGCACAAACCGCTCCGTTTGCGATCGCCCTCGCATTCTTATTTTTCATAAACTTCCCTCTCTTCGGCAAGGCATCCAAGCAGTGCGCTGAGATCGCCAAAACGCCGCTCCAAGATATGGCCGCTCCCGATTCCTTCTTTGAGCATTGCCTTCATATCATCCGTGATGTCATCATAGTCCAGCCCCAAACGGCTGCACAAAAGATAGATTTTTGTGATGAGACGGGCTGCGTCCTCCGTCAAGTCCTCTCTGGTCTCTTTGTCCGCCTCCGCCGAGATATCCCCAAACAGATCCGTCACATTCTGAAGAATTTCAACTTTGAGCAATTCCACCGCTTTGATGTTATTGGCAATATCGATCTCCATCACTCTGCCTCCTTCATTCTGACGCCGTGTTTGAGATACACTCCCGGCTATTCTATTATAATAGCAAAAAAATGTGCTGATTTCAACTATATTTTCAATAAAAAGGGGAAAATTTTTTATACGATCCTGGTGATTTCGTCTCATTTCGTGAAAACTCCTGCCAATATGCCCGCAAATACGCATTTTTCGGAATTTTCACACATCCATGCTTTTTTCATATACTGCAAATAGAGACTGTAATATAAAGACGATAAAAGGAGGGTGACAACCTTGCAATATCAAACTCTTGAAAGCCTTCCTCTTGCCCGGGAGGCTTACATATACCGGTTAAACTCTGCCGGAGAAGGCCGCAGACGGCTTTTGGACTTAGGATTTTCCGTCGGCAGTCCCGTAACAGCGCTGTTTCGCAGCCCGTTTGGCAGCCTGACCGCCTATCGGATTATGGGAAGTATCATCGCGCTGCGCCCGGAGGACGCAAGCCAGATTTTGATTTGTCCTCCAAAAAGGGAGGCGCTTTTATGACCGCACCGCAGCGTATCATTTTTGCCGGGAACCCCAACGTCGGGAAAAGTACCGTTTTTAACGCGCTGACAGGGCTAAAGCAACACACCGGAAACTGGACCGGGAAAACCGTCAAGCTCGCCTCCGGCACGTTTTGTGTCCGCGACCGATGCTATGAACTCTGGGATCTTCCCGGCACCTACTCCATCATCTCCAATTCGCCGGAGGAAGAAGTCGCACGGGACGCCATCTGTTTTCAGGATGCCGCGTACACCGTCATTGTCGCCGATGCGACCTGCCTTGCACGCAATTTAAATCTGGTACTGCAAATTTTAGAGATCACACCGCGCGCCGTGCTGTGCGTGAATCTGCTCGATGAGGCAAAACGCAAAAACATCCGCATTGATCTTGACGCACTCCGCCGCAGACTCTCGATCCCGGTCATCGGCATCACCGCCAGAGACCGCACGGATATCCGCCGCCTCAAAAAATTTTTAGCCGGGATCGGCGATGACGATTTTCCGATTTCAAGCACACCGCCGGTTCGCTACTGCGCACCGCTGGAGACCGCCATCGAGGTGATGGAGCAGACGCTCTCGCATTTAACCTTTGACCAATTCAGCCGCCGGTTCATGGCGGTAAAGCTGCTGGATAACGACCTGAGCGCAGCAAAGCTGATGGATCATTTTGATTTGACCGCAGAGCAGCGAACCACCATTTTAAACGCCGCAAAGGCGCAGCAAAACGCACTCTCCGCGCAGGGCATGCCGGCCGTTGCACTGCGTGATGAAATCGTCGGCACTTTGGTTGAGACCGCCCGAAATTTAACGGTGCTCTGCACGCATGCCTCTCCGGACGGCGCTGCGGCAGCTCCGGCAGCAGCCGACCGGCTGCTGACCTCACGCCGATTCGGCATTCCGATTATGATCGGCTTTTTGGGCGTGTTGCTTTGGCTTACCATTTACGGCGCAAACCTTCCGACACAGCTGCTCATGACCTTTTTCGGCTATATAAAGCCCTATCTTGAAAGCGTGCTGCTTGCCCTCTCGCTGCCGCCGGTGCTCGTCAGCCTTTTGACCGACGGCGTATACCAGACAACCGCATGGGTCACCGCCGTCATGCTGCCGCCGATGCTCATCTTCTTTCCGCTGTTTACCTTGCTTGAGGACTTGGGTTTTCTGCCGCGGCTTGCCTTTAATTTAGACGGCTGCTTTCAGTCCGCCGGCTCCTGCGGACGGCAGGCGCTTACCATGTGTATGGGACTTGGCTGCAACGCGGTCGGGGTCACCGGCTGCCGCATTATCAGTTCTAAGCGGCAGCGCATAGCAGCCATGCTCACCAACTGCTTTATCCCCTGCAACGGCCGCTTTTTTATGCTGATTACTCTGTCAACGCTGTTTGTCGGCAATTTGTTTGTTCGGGGTATGCAGTCGATATTTGCCGCGCTTTTTCTGCTGCTTTTGATTCTGGTCGGCATTATGATGACGCTGCTTGTTACAAAATGGCTGACCGGCTGCCTGAAAGAGAAAAACACCGCCCCGTTTTCTCTGGAACTGCCGCCGTTTCGGCGGCCGCAGCTTGTCAAAACGCTGACGCGCGCACTGCTGGATCGGACGCTGCATGTCCTATCCCGCGCTGTTCGGGTATCCGCCCCTGCCGGCGCCATCATCTGGCTGATGGCCAATATAGAGATCGGCGGCCAGAATCTCTTATCGCACTGTGCCTTGTTTTTTGATCCGTTTGCAAGGCTTTTGGGGCTGGACGGCATGATTCTTATGGCCTTTCTGCTCGCACTGCCGGCCAACGAAATCGTCCTGCCGATTCTGCTCATGGGCTATCTTTCCACCGGACAAATGATGGATGCTGCAAGTTTTCAGGGACTGCATGCCCTGCTTTTGGAAAACGGATGGACAGTGCTGACCGCGATAAACGTCATGCTCTTTTCCCTGCTCCATTTTCCGTGTGCGACCACGCTTTGGACGATTCAAAAAGAAAGCGGCAGCACGGGCATGATGCTGCTTGGATTTTTGATTCCGACCGGTGTCGCAATCCTTGCCTGTATGCTGACAAACGGACTCTGGCAGCTTGCTTCGATCATATTCTGATACAAAAAAACCGCGGATTTCCGCGGTTTCAGACTGTCGAAAAAGTCAGTTTTCTGCAAGATATTGCTTTGAATCAATTGCCCAAAGCCCATATTCCGCTTTCCAAGCCGCAGCGGCAATGTCGCAATATCTTGCCGAAAACGACGTAAAATCGGCGAAAAATTTCATTGCCGTGCCGCCGCGGTGGGCAATGGCGGAACAGGGGACGGCGATTAAATCATAATGAAATTTTTCGCAAAATAGAGTTTATCGACACGCTCAAACCGCGGATTTCCGCGGTTTTGTGCGTACAATCAGCAATTTTTTTCATAAATCAGCCGCAGTCCGTCCAATGTCAGTCTGCGATCCACCACATCAATGGTTTCCGCCTCCTCCGCGGCAAAGCCGGCAAGACCGCCGGTTGCAATCACGCGGCAGTCCGGCTGCCCAAGCCTTGCGCGGATCCGTTCGACAATGCCGTCCGTCTGTGCAGCCAGAGCGTAAAAGGCGCCGGCCTGCATCGAACCGACCGTGGTTTTTCCGATCAGCGCCGGCGGCTTTTTGATCTCAATTCTCGGAAGCTTTGCCGCACGTTCAAAAAGGGCATCCATCGAAATCTTAAGTCCCGGCACAATCAGGCCACCCAGATAATCGCCGCGCTGATCGACAACGCAAAAGGTTGTTGCCGTGCCGTAGTCCACCACAATCAGCGGCGCGCCGTATTTTTTTACGGCCGCTACGGCGTTTGCAATCTGGTCAGCGCCGACTTCCTTCGGATCATCGCAGCGGATATTCATCCCGGTTTTGACGCCGGGCCCCACCTCCATGATTCTGCAGCCAAGATACCGTTTGATCGCATTTTTCAGCGCATGCATCACCGGCGGCACCACCGAGGACAAAATCACGGCGTCCACGGCTTTGGCGTCCAATTGCTCCGTCTTTAAAAATTGCAGCAGCAGCACGCCGATCTCATCGGAGGCACGGCTCTTTTCCGTTGCCATGCGCCAGCTTCTTCGCAGATTGTCTCCGTCATACAGGGCAATCACCGTATTGGTATTTCCGACATCCATTGCAAGCAGCATCTTACTCTCCTCCTAATTTTCCCTGATATTTGCGCGGATCTTCCCGTCCGCAATCTCTATGACCGCATAGCTGTTCCATGTGCTGCCGGGATTGATCATGAAAATTCCCTGATGTTCCTGCATATAAGCGCGGTGCGTGTGTCCGAAAATACAGATATCCGCGCCTTTGCTTTTCGCCTCACGCTCTAAATCGCGCAGTGACAATTTTACATGATACTGATGCCCGTGCGTCAAAAAAATCTTTTTTCCGCCAAAGAAAAACACCTTTTGATACGGATCGCTAAAGACCGAAAAATCATTGTTCCCCACCACGGCCTCCACGGCAAGATCAGGCCAGACCGCACGGATGTCATCCACATCCTGCTGCACGTCGCCGGCGTGAATCAAAAGGTCAAACGGCGCTTCCTTTTCCACAATCCGCATAATACTGTTAAAATTTTTATGAGAATCACTCATCACAACCGCTTTCATGATACGCTCCTGCCCTTCTTCTCTTTCATACTCTAGGCATAAGAGAATCGAACCCCACGCGGTTCAAAAAGGCAAATTTGTCACAATCATGCGTTAAAATGCTCGTCAATACGTCAGTATTGACTGCGCTTTTGCCTTTTCTTGCAAAAAATTTGCTCTTTTTGCACTCGCAGACCCAATGCGCCGAAAAATTTTTGTTCAGCCGGTCTTGCAGGGTGAAGCAAGGCTGGCGCCTTGCAAATCCCGAAAGAACGGCTGAGCGGAAATTTAACAAGCATTGGGCGCATGTGTTCGATTCTCTTATGCCTAACTTAAGTATACCACAAGCAAAAATAATTGTCACGAAATTTCTGATTGCCGCATAAATTGTAAGTAGCAAAGAATCCGGAAGGGGTGTCGTAATGAATATTGAAGACATGATGAAGAACATGAATCCCAAGGCGCTGTCCGATGCAATGCAGCGCATGGGAAAAATTTTGGGACCCTCGCAGATGGAACAGGTCAAAAAAGCCATTCAAAGCACTGACAAGGGTACGCTGAACCAAAAGCTGAATCACCTGACCGCCGAGGACTTAAAACGGGAACTGACGCAAAACCCGGCGCTGGCCAAACAACTTGCCAATAACCCGGAGGTCATGCAGAAAATCAATCAGATTTTTCAGAAAAAATAGTCCTATTTTCCGCGCTCTTTGAGGGAGGTGAGCATCATGGAAAACGAGTCTTTTGACTTATCCGGAGCGGTTGATATGCTGAAAACCATGTTAGAGGGCGAAGAGGGTCAGCAGCAGCTGCAAAACATCATGGATATGTTCCGGGGCGATGCGCCGCAGCAGCCCGGCAGCGGAACCGGCGGCATCGATCCCGAAAATTTGGATATGGTTTTAAAGCTGCAGCAGGCAATGTCGCTGCTCAATCAGCAAAAGTCCAATGACAAAACGCAGCTGCTGCTTGCGCTGCGCCCGTTTTTAAAGCCGTCCCGGCAGGAAAAGGTCGATCACGCCATGAAACTGATGAAGCTCACCGGGGTACTCTCCGTCATGCGGGATATGCAGGGGGATTGACAATGTATCAGCGTTATATGACAAATTCCAATCAACAGCCTAAAAAACAGGGAAAGCCCCCTACGGGAGAAATGGGAAGCTTTCGGCAAAACCGGCAAAATCCGACACAGCCCATGCATTCCCCAAAGCCGCAGCCACGACCGCAGCCGCGTGCCGCCGCACAAAATCGGCAGAATCCCGGCATGGGAAACGGCGCCGGTGTGCCGAATCATCCGGGCACTCCCGACCGTTTCGGCGCTTCCGGCCGTTCAGGCGGCGGCGCGCCAAGACCCGGACAAAGCCCCAAACCGCTGCCGGCAATGCCGCCGACACCCAACGAGCCGATCCCTAAAAAGCAGACCTTTTCGGGGCGTGACACCATTTTGGGTTTGCTGCCTCCCTCCCTTTACAATCCACGGACAAAAAAGATCCTCGGCTTTCTCTCTGCCGAGGATTTACTGCTTGCTGCCCTGATTTTTCTCATGCTTGACAGCGGCAAGGAAGAGGATTCCATCATGGTCTATGTCCTCTTATACCTGCTTTTGTCCGACTATATTGACCTTCCGTTTTAAAAATCCAAACAGGCATCTTAAGGATTTCCCGAAGATGCCTGTTGTTTCATCGTTTTTTAGCCGATCAGATCGCAGGCGTCATCCACAAACGCCGTCGTATTCTCCACCGGCATTCCCTCCATCAGCAATGCGCAGCTATAAAGGACATTCGTCAGCTTTTCCAATCTTTCCCGATCCTTTTCGGCCTGTTTCAGCGTCTCATAAACCGGGTGATTCAAATTGATCTCCAGCACCCTCTGCGCACGCATCATACCGCCGGCATTGGGCATCGCGTTCAGCGTTTTTTCCATGTCGAGTGAAATTTCACCCTCGCTGCTCATGCAGACCGGGTGCGACTTTAACTTGGCAGAAGCCTTCACCTTTGCCACCTTGTCGCCCAAAATTTCTTTCATGGAAGAGAGCAAGTCCTTGCTTTCCTCCTCTGCGACAGCCTCTGCCGCCTTTGCCGTCTCGTCCTCCAGACCCAAATCAGCGGCCGAAACCGACTTAAACTCCTTATCCGCATACTTACCCAAGATTTTAATTGCAAATTCGTCCACGTCCTCGGTAAAGTAAAGCACCTCATAGCCCTTCTCCTTTACCATCTCCGTCTGCGGCATATGATCGATCTGATCCACGGTTTCACCGCATGCGTAGTAGATGCAGGGCTGATCCTCTTTCATTCTGGATACGTATTCCTTTAAGGTAACCAGCTTCTTCTCCGCCGATGAGGAGAACATCACCAGGTCAACCAAAAAGTCCTTTTCGGCGCCGTAATGGTCGTACATACCGAACTTTAACGGACGTTTAAAGTTTTCATAAAACTTTTCATAAGCGTCGCGTTCCTTTTCCTGCATGGCAAGAAGCTCGCTCTTGATCTTCTTTTTCAGGTGTGCCGCGATGGTTTTAAGCTGGCGGTCATGCTGCAAAATCTCCCGCGAGATATTCAGCGACAGATCCGCCGAGTCCACCAGACCCTTGACAAATCCGAAATAATCCGGCAGCAAATCCTCACACTTATCCATAATCAAAACGCCGTTGGTGTAAAGCTGCAGGCCGCGCTTAAACTCCTTGGTATAGTAATCAAAGGGCGGTCTGGACGGAATAAACATCAGCGCATGATAGCTGACTGCGCCGTCCGCGCTGGTGTGAATCACCCGAAGCGGATCCTCAAAATCAAAGAATTTTTCCTTATAGAAGTTGTTGTAGTCCTCCGGCTTCAGTTCCGATTTGTTCCGTCTCCAAAGCGGAACCATGCTGTTTAACGTATCATCCTCCTGGTAGGACTCATATTCCGGCTGCGCGTCCTCGCCCTCCGGCTGCTTCTCTTTCAGCTTTTGCTTGGTAACCAGCATCTTGATCGGGTACTTGATATAATCCGAGTAGGTCTTAACCAGATTTCTGAGCGTGTACTCCTGCAAATACTGATCGTAATTCTCGTCCTCGGTGTTCGGCTTTAGCCGCAGCGTAATCTCCGTCCCGGTCTGCTCCATGGTGCATGGTTCGATATCGTAGCCGTCCGCACCCTTTGAGGTCCAGCAATACGCCTGCTCTTCACCGAATTTACGGCTCTTTACGGTAACCTCCTCCGCCACCATAAACGCCGCATAAAAGCCTACGCCAAACTGGCCGATGATATCGACATCCTCTTTCGGCTCCGCCTCTTTTTTAAAGTTCAGCGAACCGCTTTTTGCGATCGTGCCGAGGTTTTCCTCCAATTCTTCTTTCGTCATACCGATTCCGCGGTCTGTAACCGTCAGGGTACGCGCCTCTGCATCCGGCGTCAAACGGATATAAAAATTCTCACGGTCAAAGGTGATATTTTCATCCTGCAGGGACAAATAATAAAGCTTGTCCAGCGCGTCGCTGGCGTTGGAAATCAACTCCCGCAAAAAAATCTCCTTATGCGTATAAATGGAATGAATCATTAAATCCAAAAGCCGCTTGGATTCCGACTTAAATTCATACTTTGCCATCTCTATCTCCTCCAGTATATTGTTAGCACTCTAAATGGTTGAGTGCTAATTTTCAATCCCTATTTTACCACCTTTTTGGAATTTGTCAAGAGAATTTCAGGAAAAAAAGAAAATTGCGCCAAAAAAGATTGCACTTTTTGTCAAAGCGTGCTATACTGGACGTACTCTAACGCAAGGAAGGTTCTATCATGAACGTATACGATTTCGACCGCACTATCTATGACGGCGACAGCACCGCCGATTTTATTTTTTGGTGCATCCGCAAAAAGCCCTCGCTTGCGCTGCGGCTTTTTCCCGGCACCGTTGCCTTTGGGGCGCATTTTCTCAAGCTGTGCAGCAAGACTTATTATAAGGAAAAGTTTTACCGCTTTTTATATCGGATCCCGGATATTGACGCATGGGTATCCGACTTTTGGGCAGAATCGATCGACCGCATCCAGGAATGGTATCTTCTCCGGCAGAGAGACGATGACGTTATCATCTCCGCCTCGCCGACCTTTCTGCTTCGCCCGGCCTGCAAACAACTGGGAATTTCCCATCTGCTGGCGTCCAGGGTGGATAAGGACACCGGGATGTACCTTGGCCGCAACTGCCACGGTGAAGAAAAGGTGCGCCGGTTCCGCCGTGCGTTCCCCGATGCAGTGATTGACGAATTTTATTCGGACTCGCTCTCGGACGCACCGCTTGCCAATCTGGCAAAACGCGCCTATTTGGTAAAAGGGGACGAACTGTTCCCCTGGGCGGACGAGTGATATACCGTTACCGAAAAAGTATCGCGCGGTACACAACGATTTTGAGGGGTAAAAGTAAATACGGCTTTTGCCGGAACGTAAAAGAAACTGCAGCATCCTCCGCTGCAGTTTCTCTTTGATTACTATCACGTTTAGTAGATGATTCTGCGTCCGCCGGCAAAACGACTGGAAAAATAGGAACCGTCGATGCTGGCATAACGTACAACATCACCGGTATGCGGTGCATGAATCATCATGCCGTCACCCACATACATTCCGATATGGCTGACATAACCGCTGCCTGCACTGCTGTAAAATCCAACCAGGTCGCCGGGCTGCAAATTCTCTCTGGAGACCGCAATCCCGTTTCTCATCTGGTCTGCTGCCACACGGTTGATACTGATTCCAAGCTGCGCATATACATACTGCATCAAACCGCTGCAGTCAAAACCTTTCGGCGTAGTTCCGCCGTATACATAAGGCACTCCCAAGAACTGTGCTGCAATGTCTACTGCGCTCTGTCCGGGCGACTTTGTAACTTCCGGAATGGCGCCCTGATAAACAGAAACGTACTCATCCGAAACATACCCCATCAATCCGTCGCCGTTATAAGCAACATTGACCCAGCCGGGTTCTACCCAATTGACCTTTATGTAGGAACCCGTCGTCAGCGTCGCTACCACATCTGCCTCCGTAGATGCAGAGGAGCGCACGTTCAGCGTGCTTGCGTTTACCACACAATACAATTGTCCAAAATCACACGGCTCTTCCGTAGCGGACGCCGGTGCTATCATGAAAGCAGATACCGTCATGCAAGCACAAAACGCTGCAACAACCTTTCTGATACTCCATTTTTTAAAATTCAAAACTGAAACCTCCAATATTTTGTATGCTTACTGTCCCTGCTTCACTTCCTTCCAGCACATATTTTTGTTTTTTTGGCGTGTCCGAATTTAAAACACGCTATGCATTATACACTTTTTTTAAGAAAAAGTCAATCAAACGGCCCTTTCATCGTCCAAATTCGGCGTCAAAATCAAATCTAAACAAAGTATAAACTAACGTTTTTGGGGCGTTTGCTGAAATTATGAACAAATTGTTAACAATTCGTTTTGTCATGATTTTACAGCTCTGATTTTGTGCAATATTCACACCGAAACAGGGTTTTTTTTCATAAAATAAACGAAATGTCACGATTTATCATTGCCAAACCCATTTTTTGAAAAAATGATTTGCCATTTTGAAAGCATTATGCTATAATAAATAGGAATGTATGGATCGCAAGAGAAAAGAGGCGATATAACGTGCTTAAAAGCATGACCGGATTTGGCCGCAGCGATATCCGCGAGGACGGATATTCGGTTCAGATACAGATAAAGTCCGTCAATCACCGTTACAGTGATTTTACCGTCAAGACGCCGCGGCTCTATTCCTTTTTGGAAGATCCTATCCGCTCCCTTGCGTCAAAAGAAATTGCAAGGGGCAAGGTAGAAATCTTGCTTTTTATTGAAAAATCAGAGGGTACCGACACAACGGTCACCCTTGACAGGCCGCTTGCCGAGGGCTATTTAAATGCGCTCCGCGGCTTAAAGGAATACGGCCTTTGTGATGATCTTACGCTTTCTTCCATGGTGGGGTTTCGGGATATCTTTCGTATGCAGGATTCGGCCATTGACGAGGACGCCGTGACCGCGCTGGTTCAAAAGGCCTTTGGCCTTGCCGCCGAGGAATTTACCAAGATGCGCCTGGCAGAGGGCGACCGTCTTGCAAAAAGCCTTGACGCGCACCTAACCGCGCTGGGGCATGAGGTAGATGCGATTGCGGCGCGGTCGCCGCAGTGCATTGAGGCCTACCGAAACCGCCTGCGTGCTAAGCTTGCAGAAGTTTTGGCGGATAAAAAAATCGATGAGAGCCGTATTTTGACCGAGGCTGCTATCTTTGCCGATAAAATCGCCGTGGACGAAGAGCTTGTCCGGCTGCGCAGCCATATGGAGGCGTTTCGCACAGCGATGCAGTCCGAGCTTCCGATCGGCAAAAAGCTGGACTTTATCGTCCAGGAAATGAATCGGGAGGCCAATACAATCGGTTCTAAATGCAGCGATTTAACCGTGGCTGCCCATGTCGTTGAAGTGAAATCCCTGATTGAAAAAATCAGAGAGCAAATTCAAAATATCGAATAGGCTTTGGCATAAGTGAAAACTGTCCGGGCAAGACGCGGACAAAACAGAGGTGTTATCATGAAACTAATCAATGTAGGTTTTGGCAACATTGTATCCGGCGACCGTGTCATCGCGATTGTCAGCCCCGACTCCGCGCCGATCAAACGTATCGTGCAGGAATCGAAGGAAAAGGGCTTGCTGATTGACGCGACCTGCGGCCGCAGAACACGGGCGGTCATTATTACCGACAGCGATCACGTGATTCTTTCGGCAATCCAGACCGAAACCATTGCCGGCCGCGCAGAACCCAAGGATGACGAAACCAGAGAGGATCTTGCAGACGATGAAGAGTAAAGGAAATTTAATTGTGATCTCCGGCCCGTCCGGAGTGGGAAAAGGCACCGTATGCCGCCGCCTTTTGCAGGAATGTGAAAACCTGTCCTTATCGATTTCTGCAACAACGCGTGCGCCGCGCACCGAGGATACGGACGGTGTTACATACTACTTTAAAACGCGCGAAGAATTTGAAACCATGATCAAAAACGGCGACTTTTTAGAGTGGGCTATGTATAACAACAACTATTACGGCACGCCGCTGCTTCCCGTGCAGGAAAAATTGGACATGGGGCATAACGTTCTGCTTGAAATCGATGTACAGGGCGCTTTGCACGTAAAAAGCAATTTCCCGGACGGCATCTACATTTTTATTGCGCCGCCGGATCTTGACACGCTCCACCGGCGCCTGGTCGGCCGCGGAACCGAAAACCCGGAAGAAATCGCAAGACGGATTTCGGCAGCGGATCTGGAGCTGTCCAAGCAAAGCGAGTACGACTACGTGGTCGTCAACGACGTGCTTGAAAAGGCCGTCCGCGATGTCAAAGAGATTATTCACACAAGGAGTGTTGCATTATGATGATTTATCCCCCTATTACAAAGCTGGTAGAAAAAACCGGAAGCCGTTATACCCTGGTGATTGAGGCCGCAAAGCGCGCACGTCAGTTGTCCGAGGGCGCCGCTCCCCTGGCAAAGGGCGATTCGGCAAAAGAGGTTTCCATCGCGACCAATGAGATTTATGAAAACAAGCTGGAAGTCTTTGCCCGTCCGACCTTTAGTGACGAAGAGACCGAAACGGCAGAACCCGAAAAGACGGAAGAGACTGCATCCTCGGATACAGATCTTTTTGACGCCGCACAATAGGCGAGGTTCTGTCCGGAATATAAATCCGGAATATAAATAGGAAACAAAAAGGCTTGTTGCCATACAATAAGCTGTGCGGTGTAAAGATTTTTACACCGCACTTTTTATGAAAAGAGGAACGAAACGATGATTGCAAACGTAATGCTGACGGACGCCGCCCACGCGCTTGACCGCACCTTTGACTACAAAATTCCAACCGAGCTGGAACCCTGTGCCGCCGTTGGCATGCGGGTTTTGGTTCCTTTTGGCGTACACAATGCCGCCGCGGAGGGCGTCATCGTCGCACTGTCCGAGACAAGCTCCTATCCCCGTCTCAAATCCGTGCTGCGCTGCCCGGATCGGACGCCGCTTTGCAGTGAAGAACAACTGGAACTGATTACCTGGATGCAGCGGCGCTATCTATGCTCCTTCCAGCAGGCGTACCGCATGGTTCGTCCGCCCTATATGGGCGGAAAAATCAGACAGTGGGTCACTTTTTTACAGGAGCCGGAGGGCGAGCTGCTCACACCGTCACAGGTGCAGTTTTTAAACACCCTTAAGGAATGCGGCAACGCCGCAGAGCTTTCCGAAATCGAAGCGCTCCTTCACAAGCGCAGCCTGAAATCGGTTGCCTATGCCCTGAAAGAGAGAGGCGGCATTGCCATCACGGATCAACTGGATCCGGCCTATACTTTAAAGTATATCCGCAAAGCGCACCTCACCTGTGATGCCGAAGAGGGCTACGCCCTCAGCGATGCGCTCCGTGCGCGGCGCGCGCCGGTACAGGCCGACCTGATTCTGACGCTCTGTGAATACGGCGATTTAAAAACCTCCGACCTGATTATGATGGCCGATGGAAACTACGCCTCTTTACAGGCTCTGTGTGACAAGGGGATCGTCTCAATCTACCAGGAACGGATCGAACGTTCCGTCTATACGCAGGACGCCGTCTCTGTCTCGGCGCCCTACACACCGACCGAAGAACAAAAACCCGTCATTGACCACCTTTGCCGCTGTATTACCCATAATTTTCATGAAAAAATTCTGCTGCGCGGTGTCACCGGCAGCGGAAAGACCGAGGTGTTTCTGCAGGCCATCCGGGAATGCATCGCATGCGGCAAGCAGGCAATCATGCTTGTCCCCGAAATTTCGTTAACGCCGCAGATGGTGTCGCGCTTTGTCAGCCGTTTCGGCACCGATGTAGCGGTCATTCACAGCGGTCTTTCCCAGGCAGAACGGTTTGAGCAGTGGCACAAAATCAAAGACGGCGAGGTCAGCGTGGTGGTCGGCGCACGCAGTGCGGTTTTTGCGCCGTTTCAAAACATCGGCATCATCATTTTGGACGAAGAACATGAAACCAGCTACCAGTCCGAGACCGCGCCGCGCTATCACGCGAGAGAGGTCGCGTTCTTCCGCGGCCAAAAAATGGGCGCCCCGGTTCTGCTGGCCTCCGCGACGCCGTCCGTGGACTCCTTCTATCGGGCGCAAACGGGAAAATATAAGCTGTTTGAAATGCACAGACGCTATAACGAAAACGCCCTTCCCAAAACCCGGATCGTGGATATGCGCAGCGAGCTTTTGGACTATCATAATACCTCTGCCATCAGTATTCGGCTCCGCGAAGAGATCCGGCGCAATCTGGATCAAAAAGAAAAGACGATTCTCTTTCTGAACCGCCGCGGCTATCACACATTTGTCTCCTGCCGGGAATGCGGCTATGTCGCGCAGTGCAAGGAATGCAGCATCGCCCTTACCTATCACCGTCATACCGATCAGCTGGTTTGTCATTACTGCGGCTACACACAAAAAAATCTTACGGTTTGCCCGGAGTGCGGCTCAAAGTATATCAAATTTTTCGGTACCGGCACGCAAAAGATTGAGGAAGAGCTGCACACCCTGTTTCCCGATGCACGGATTTTGCGCATGGATTTTGACACCACCTCCGCAAAGGGCGGCCACGAATCGATTCTGAACCGATTCAAAAATAACGAGGCGGATATCCTGCTCGGCACACAGATGGTGACAAAGGGTCTGGACTTTCCCGATGTCACCCTGGTCGGTGTTTTGGCGGCGGACAGCGCCCTCAATGTCGAGGACTACCGTGCCGGCGAACGCTGTTTTTCTTTAATCACCCAGGTATGCGGCCGCGCCGGCCGCGGCGAAATAGAGGGGCGTGCCGTGATCCAGACCTATCAGCCCCAAAACATCATTATCCAGCTTGCAAAGCAACAGGATTATCCCAAGTTTTACGAAAACGAAATCCGCTACCGCAAGCAAATGCAGTATCCGCCTTTTTGCGATTTTATTTACTTTTTGCTCTCCGGCGATCAGGAGGCCGATGTCAAGGCCGAAATAGAAAGCATTAGCGCGTTTATTAAGCAGGCGTCCCTGCCGATTTTAAAAACCATCGGCCCCGCTCCTGCACCGATTGCAAAAATCAAAAATAAATTCCGCTATCGGCTCCTGTTAAAAGCGGAACACGCGGAGGACTTTTTACCGCTGCTGCACGAAATCAATCGGGGACACAGAGAAAGCCGCATGAAAAACCGCTTGATTATTGACATCAATCCGGTCAGTATGATATAATGTCTGCGACATCAATTTACTTTTTTCGGACAGGTTTTTAGTACAGAAACGGAGTGTAGATCATGGCAATCAGAAAGATTTTAACCGCAGAGGATCCTATATTAAGGAAGAAATGCCGCACGGTGGACGAGATCACACCGCGCATTTTGACTCTGCTTGACGATATGGCGGATACGCTGTACGATTCCGGCGGCGTGGGGCTTGCCGCACCGCAGGTCGGCGTGCTGCGGCGCGTGGTGGTGATCGATACCGGCGACGGCTTGATTGAGCTGATTAACCCTGAGATTTGCAGCGCCGACGGCGAACAGACCGATGCCGAGGGCTGTTTGAGCTATCCCGGCCGCTACGGCATGGTAACCCGGCCGAATCACGTCACCGTCCGTGCGCAGAACCGTGAGGGAAAATTCTTTGAAATCAGCGGTGATACATTGCTTGCAAGGGCATTCTGCCACGAAATTGACCACCTGGACGGCAAGCTGTTTATGGATCTGGTGACCGAATGGCTGCCGGAGGAAGAATAATCCGCGCAGCGCGATGCGCTATTGCTCGCCTATCATTACGCATATTTTTATACAGACGGGAATTTCCCGTCTGTTTTTTATTACCTATAAATTTACTCGGTTTTTCCTCTTCCTTCCTTGACAGCCCCTCTGCTGCGTGATAAAATAGAGTATAGTCAAAAGAAGATCCTCTAAGATCGCCCAAAATAGGTAAAATTTTGGCATCTTTCGATCAAGCACAAACAGGAGGCATGGATAATATGGCACACACATTTTCCCGCGAGGAAGCATGGAATCTTCTAAAACAATATAATCAGGAACCGTTTCACTTAAAGCACGCCCTGACCGTCGAGGGGGTTATGCGCTATTATGCCGAAAAACTCGGTTATGCCGATGCGATTGATTTTTGGGGCATTGTAGGACTTTTGCATGATTTGGATTTTGAACAGTTCCCGGATCAGCACTGCATCAAGGAACAGGAAATTTTAAAGGAGCATGACGCCGAGGATGCGCTGATTCACGCGGTAGCCAGTCACGGCTATCTGCTGACGATGGACATTATGCCGCAGCATGAAATGGAAAAGGTACTCTACGCCGTGGATGAATTAACCGGGCTGATCGGTGCGGTCGCACTGATGCGCCCCTCAAAAAGCGTGATGGATCTGGAACTGAAATCCGTCAAAAAGAAGTATAAAAACGCCAAATTTGCTGCCGGCTGCTCCCGCGAGGTCATTGAACGCGGCGCCGAGATGCTGGGCTGGGAACTGGACGATCTGATCCAAAAAACGATTGAAGCAATGAGAAGCTGTGAGGACTGCTATGAAAACGATTACGGAGCAAATTGACGTGCTGCAAAAGACGCGCACCATCGGCCAAGAATCGCTTACCGCGCTTTTACACGCCGATGACGCCGAGGCCGAACTCTTTCGCCGCGCGGATCGGGAACGGCGTAAATACTACGGCGACAAGGTTTTTATCCGCGGCCTGATTGAGTTTACCAACTATTGCAAAAACAACTGTTTCTACTGTGGAATCCGTCATGACAACAAAGACGCCACCCGTTATCGCCTCAGCGAGGACGACATTAACGCCTGCTGCAAAGAGGGCTACGCACTGGGTTTTCGCACCTTTGTTCTTCAGGGCGGCGAGGACGACTTTTACACGGACGCAATGATTTGCCGCATTGTATCGGGGATTCGCAGCAAGTACCCTGACTGTGCCATCACCCTGTCCATCGGTGAAAAAAGCCGCGAAAGCTATCTCGCCTATTTCCGTGCAGGGGCGAACCGCTACCTGCTCCGTCACGAAACCGCAGATGCCGCACATTATGCCAGACTGCATCCGCACGGAATGTCCCTTGCACGGCGAAAGCAGTGTCTCTATGATTTAAAGGAGATCGGGTATCAGGTTGGTTCCGGCTTTATGGTGGGCAGTCCGTTTCAAACGGATGAAACCTTATGGAAAGACCTTATGTTTTTAAAAAAATTGCAGCCGGATATGATCGGGATTGGCCCGTACCTCACCCACCACAGCACCCCGTTTCGCAATTACGAAAACGGGTCTCTTGCCATGACCCTGCGACTGATTGCGATTTTGCGGCTGCTCTTTCCCTATGCGCTGATTCCCTCTACAACCGCACTCGGAACCATCCACCCAAACGGACGGGAAATGGGGTTAAAGGCAGGTGCAAACGTTGTCATGCCAAACCTTTCCCCGGTTGATGTACGAAAGCATTATACCCTGTATGAAAATAAAATCTGCACCGGGGACGAGGCGGCGCAATGCCGCAGCTGTCTGGAACGGCGTGTGCAAAGCGCCGGCTATCGGATTGTCACCGACATCGGAAATGTGGCTGCGCACAACGAATGATCTGCCGCATCCGATCTTGTCTGAAAAGGCATCATTTAAATAAACCGTTTAATTTAGACAAACAGGAGTAACCCGATCCCCGCTTTTGGGACGCGGATTTCCGCTTTGCCTATACCTAAACCGCGAAACATGAAACGGAGGATTTATGCAAAATCGATTTTCAAGAACAGAACTTTTACTTGGCAGTGCGGCAATGGAAAAGCTGGCTGCCGCGCGTGTTGCCGTCTTTGGCATCGGCGGCGTCGGCGGATTTACCGCGGAGGCCTTGGTGCGTAGCGGCATCGGCAGCATTGCCGTCATCGACGATGACAGGGTTTGTCTGACCAACATCAACCGCCAAATTTACGCGACCGGGGACACGGTCGGAAAATACAAGGTGGATGTTGCCAAAGAACGGATGCTCTCCATCAATCCGCAGCTTCAGATACAGACGTACCGCACCTTTTATACGCCGGAGACGGCCGCATTGTTTGATTTTAAGGATTATGATTACGTGGTGGACGCCATCGACACCGTCACCGGCAAGATTGAGCTTGCCGTAAACTGCCACCGTGCCGGAACGCCCCTCATCAGTTCTATGGGCGCCGGCAACAAGCTTGACCCTACCGCCTTTCAGGTGGCAGACATCTATCAGACCTCGGTTTGTCCGCTGGCACGCGTCATGCGCGCGGAATTAAAAAAGCGAAATATTCCGCATCTTAAGGTCGTTTATTCCAAAGAAAAACCGATGCGTCCGATCGATGACCCGGCAAACAGCTGCAAAGAACACTGCATCTGTCCGCCCGGCTCGGCACGAACCTGTGCTGCCCGGCGGCAGGTTCCGGGCAGTGTAGCGTTTGTCCCCTCGGTTGTGGGGCTTATCATCGCAGGCGAGGTAATCAAAGACCTTACCGAGATAAACCGTGAAAAATGAGACGGCTTTCGCCGCCTCATTTTTTCAACACTGTATTAAATTCTGAAATAATCGAACAGGCAGCCAAAATCAATGCCGCCGATACAGGAATTTTTATACTGCGCGCAAAGCTCCCGATTGGCGCCCTGCAAGGTATGGCTGGTTACGCCGCAGGTATGCGAAACATACGTCTCCACACAGGCCGCCAAGTGATCGCAGCCGCGGATAATCTTGCCGTCTACCGGCTGATAGCTTGCATGATTGTAGCTTTGGTTCATGGCATCGGGGGACACAAAGGTTATCTTTCCGTCCAGCATCACCTTATTTTCAAACTCATCATTGGTATAATACGCAATTTCGTCCTGCCACTCCTTGGGAATCAAAGGATAAAGCACGCGCTCCATCTGTTCCTGCTCAATATTTTTAATCAGGGCATCTAAACCCTCCACCGAGTTTTTCACCGGCGATACGATATCTCTGGTTAAAACCTCCGGGATATCATGAAACAGACCGCCCAAAAAGTTATTTTTGGCTCTCTGGGCGCAGGCGCCGATCTCGCAGGAACACAAATAGGACATGACCGCCACGATCAGCATATGCCCGATCACCGAGGTTTCGGGGATTCTGGGCGAACGCGACCAGCGCTGCTGAAAGCGAAGTTCTCCCAAAAGATCGGTAAAGCCCTGATAATTTTTATTTTGTATAAAGGTCGAAAAACATTCCATGCGTTCCAGCCGCTGCAGCTTGCTGTCGATCTCGTGTCTGGTGTTTTCGATGCCGTAGTACCGCCTGCACATATCGTAGATAATACCAAACTCCCACTGCGTAGCCAGATAATGCGCCCCCTCCAGCACCGCCTTTTCGAGCCGGCTCTCCGTCTCGTCCATAAAATACCGCGCAAACCGCTCCGCAAAGCCGCCGGGAATCGAGGCAATCTCCGGCATAATCTGTTCCACCGCCCACGCGTTCAGTTCTCTGCCCTTTTCCTCCATCAGGCGATGAAAAATCGGCGGTTTGATATCGGTAAGCACCAAACGATGCAAAAATTCAAAAATTCCACCCTCAATCAACCGAACCCAGTCGATCTCCGGTTCCAGCTTTCCCAGCACATAGGCGCAAAGCATCTTGTGCGACTGCTTGTCCAGCTCCGTAAAGCCGCGTGACGGCCGGATATGGTCATTCCACCGTTCAATGGACGCAGCGTCAAAAATAAATTCAATGAGAGATTTTCGTATCATTGCCAAAGACCCCTTCCCATCTGCTCATTTCGTAGTTTTTCTGCATATTTAGACCATTATAACACAGATTTTTCAAAAAAGATACCCCATTTATGACCGACTTTTTACGGAAAGACGAAATTTTACTTTGCATGGATAACCGCCTCCCGTCAATCCGCCGCCGGTCTCTTTAAGGGAAGCTTTTCCTTTTCTGCTCTCATTTTGGTTCTATTCCGCTTTGTTTTGCATAAAATGAACCAAGTCTACAAAAAAATCACCTCTTGTTTGGTATTTGTAACCAAATTTTAATTTTGTAGATTTTTAACGATAGGACGGCATTTTTATTATGCAAAAAGCACAGTTTTTTGGGGCAAAATTAGCACTTTAATACATGAAAACTGAATATTTACATAGATTTTCTATATTTTACCAACATGTTTATAAAAAGTTTATATTTTATTTATTTGTTATTTATATTTTAGCTATATAAAAGTAATGGTAAGATGATAGATTATAGAATACAAAAATGATCGTAAGGGAAACTGTGCCGCGCATATTATGCCGCGGCGCTTGCAAACGGGATAAGGGGATTCTTATGAAAACAATCATTTATTTGAACTTTATGATTTCCATTGTGTTTACCTTGTGTTATGCATATCAGTTTTTTTATATTTTTGTCGGACTTCTCAAAAAGCCAAAGCATTTTGAGGCCGATACGCTGCATCGCTATGCCGTTGTCGTCTCAGCCAGAAACGAGCGGTCGGTGATTGCGCAGCTGATTGAGAGTATTAAAAATCAGAACTATCCGTCCGATCTGGTGGACGTGTTTGTGATTGCCGATAACTGCACGGATGACACGGCACAGGTGGCACGCTCTGCCGGCGCCATTGTTTATGAGCGTTTTAACGACAAGCAGGTCGGCAAGGGCTATGCGCTCGACTGGATGTTTGAGATTATTAACCGCGACTATGCCGAAAAGGAATACGCGGCCTACATGATTTTTGACGCCGACAATCTTTTAGACCCGAACTACATCGCTGAGATGAATAAGGTCTTTTCCGCCGGCTACCGCATCATCACCAGCTACCGTAACTCCAAAAATTTCGGCAGCAACTGGATTTCTGCCGGTTACTCGCTTTGGTTCCTGCGTGAGGCAAAGTTTTTAAACAATTCCAGAATGCAGCTGAATACCAGCTGCGCCATCTCCGGCACCGGATTTTTGGTCAGTGCCGATATCATCCGCAAAAACGGCGGCTGGATTCACCATCTTCTGACCGAGGATATCGAGTTTACGGTAGACAGCGTCATCCACGGCGAAACCATCGGTTACTGTGCCGATGCGATTCTTTATGACGAGCAGCCGACTCTGTTCCGTCAGTCGTACACGCAGCGGCTGCGCTGGGCAAAGGGGTTCTATCAGGTGTTTGCAAACTACGGCGGCCAGCTCTTCCGCGGCATCTTTAAAGGCAGCTTTTCTTGCTTTGATATGCTGATGACGATTATGCCGGCCATGCTGCTGACCTTAATCAGCACCATTGTAAACGCGGTTGCCATACCGCTCGGCATGATTGCAAAATCGCCCGAAACGCCGATTCTGCTGCAAACGCTTTTGCAGACGTTATTGAATTTTTACGGGTTGTTCTTTATCCTTGGGACAATTACCACCATCACCGAATGGAATCAGATTCACTGCAGCAAGGGAAAGCGGATTTTAAACTTATTCACCTTCCCGATCTTCATGCTGACTTATGTTCCGATTGCGGTCATTGCCCTGTTTAAAAAGGTAGAATGGAAGCCCATCAAGCATTCCGTTGTCCGCACACTGGACGAGGTACAAAGCGATCAGATGATTGCGTAAAGGAAAGATTGAAAAGGATGCAGGCGATTGCCCGCATCCTTTTTTGTATGATAAGCAAAATCCGCAAGAAAAATAAGGAAAAGCAGTTGTTTTTTTTGAGAAAGTATAATATAATAAGATAGGTTTTCAGTGGACAATACGATGAGGAGTTGGATGCTTTGAATGAGAAGAAAAATACGCCCAAAACAAACGGATTTGTGCAGGGCGCTCTGGTTTTGGGAATTGCAAACCTGATTGTCAAGATCATTGGCGCCTTTTTTAAAATTCCGCTCACCAATTTAATCGGTGATGACGGAATGGGCTATTTTAATATTGCATATCAGATTTACACCTTCATGTTTATCGTCGCAACGGCCGGTTTTCCGATCGCCATTTCTAAAATGGTGGCGGAAAGCACTGCCAAAAATCACGAACAGGACGCAAAGCGAATTTTTCAAACCGCACTGCGCTTTTTGGCTGCGATCGGTTTGATTGGAACAGCGCTCCTCTTCGTATTTCATAATCAGTTAGAGGCTCTGGTTTCGGTGCCCGGCTCTGCACTCGGCACCCTTGCCATTTCGCCGGCCGTGTTTTTTGTTTCGATGGCCTCTGTATACCGCGGCTACTTTCAAGGTCGCCAAAACATGCTTCCCACCGCGCTTTCCGAGGTGATTGAAGCCTCCGCAAAGCTCATTGTCGGCATGCTGGCGGCAAGCTTTTTTATGAACATGGCCGTGGACACCAACCTTTCCGCTGCCGTGGATATTGCCGCAAAGAAAGTACAGTCCCTCCACCTTCGGACGGTCTATGCCTCCGCCGGTGCGATTTCCGGCGTAACAACGGGCACGTTTCTTTCCTTTTTGCTGCTCAGCATCATCTATCTTGCCACCAAAAAACGCCGCGCAAAGCTGCCGCAGGCCGCACCGCTGCGATCTAACCGCACCATTTTAAAGGAACTGATTTTAATCGCCATTCCGATCACCATCGGCGCATCGGTCTCCTCTCTCACCTCGCTGATCGACATGGCAACCATCACCCGGCGTCTTGTCACCCGGCCGGAGGTGCTTTCTCATTATGATTTTATGTTCCGCGAGGGAACAAAATTTGCGACCCAGGTCGCCGAAGAGGGCTGGCAAGGACTGACGCTTTATCAGCATGAGGCCTCGACCCTCTACGGCATGTATACCGGCAAAGCGCTGACGATTTTTAATCTGCCGCTTACCTTGGTTGTTGCACTCGGCATGAGCGTTGTTCCGGCCATCTCGGCCGCCGTCACACGAAAGAACGGTCTTGAGGCGCGCAGCATCACAGAGAGCGCCATCCGCATTGCCGTCTTGTTTGCAGCGCCCTGTGCACTGGGACTTGCCTCCCTGTCAAAGGAAGTCCTCTTCCTCCTCTTCGGCGACACCAACGCAAAATCCGTTATGGCGATTTTGGGTATCGCGATCATTCCCGTTTCGGTGGTCTCGGTTACCAATGCGATTTTGCAGGCCTACGGCAAGGTTTATCTGCCGGTCATCAATATGATTATCGGCGGCATCGCCAAGGTTTTGGTAAACTTTTTCTGCATTCCTTACCTTGGCATTGACGGTGCGCCGGTCGGCACCTTTATCTGCTACACCATCATCGCCGTGCTGAACATTACCCAGATTATCCGCCACGCTAAAATCCGGTTCCGTCCGAGCACCTTTTTGCTAAAACCGCTGTTTGCCGCGCTGATTATGGGCGGCGTCGGTTTTGTACTCGGCACCTTTGTCACCGGCCCCGGATTTTTGGAAAACGCGGCAGTCAATATCTGGCTGCGCCGGCTGCTGATTGCGGCGGAGCTCGGCGTCTGCGCACTGACTTATCTCTTTGCCGTCTTTGCGGTAAAGGCAATCGCACGCGAAGATGTTCTCCGTCTGCCCAAGGGTGAAAAAATTGCTGCCGTTTTAACAAAATGCAAACTTTTAAAGTAATGGGGTTATCACAATGAATCAAAAGAAATACGACTTTCAGGATCTGCTTTCCATCATGCAAAGGCTGCGCGCCGCGGACGGCTGCCCGTGGGATCGGAAACAAACCCATGAAAGCATCAAAAAACACGTAGTTGAAGAGGCCTATGAGCTTGTTGAGGCCATCGATAGCGGTGACAATCAAAAAATCGCCGATGAGAGCGGCGATGTACTGTTACAGGTGGTATTTCATGCACAGATCGCCGCCGAGGAAGGCGGCTATGATATTGACGATGTCACAGACGCCATATGCCGCAAGATGATACATCGGCATCCGCACCTGTTCGGCACGGCAGATGAACCTGCCGACTGGGATGAAATCAAGCGTAAAGATCGCAGCCAGGCAACCGTAGCGGAGGAAATGCGCGGCGTCTCTGCCGCTCTTCCGGCGCTGATGCGTGCGGAAAAGATTTTGCGCAAAGCGGAAAAGGCCGGGTACACCGCACCGCAGACAGAGGATTTTGCGATGGACGAGTTGGGACTCGGCGCGCTGCTTTTTCGGGTTGCAGATCAATGCCGCAAGCACCATATCGATCCCGAACTGGCGCTGAGCCGCTATTTAAACCACTATATCACTGAATTTGAAGAAAAGGAGAACCAACAAGATGAGACTTGATAAATATTTAAAGGTGTCCCGGCTGATTAAACGCCGCACCGTAGCAAACGAAGCCTGCGACAGCGGACGGATCAGCGTCAACGGCAAAACGGCACGCGCCTCGTATGACGTAAAAGTCGGCGATGTTATCACCATTGCCTTTGGGGCAAAGCCCATCCACGTCCGCGTGCTGGAGGTCAAGGACACCGCGTTTAAAGACGCGGCAAAAACCATGTATGAGGCCGCAGACACGCCGCAAAATTCCTGAAAAAATGCACTCAATGCGGCCATTGACAAACCGGTCACTGACCGCATCGGCCATCAAACAGAGTCAAAAAACGCATATCACTTTTCAGTGATATGCGTTTTTCATTGAACGAACCGTATTTAATCCCACAAAATATCCGTTACGGCAATCTCGTAATCGAGGAGTTCTGCCACCATTTGAACGGGAATATAAAGCTCATCCTTATACATCATGATATTTGCATCATACACTTTTCCGCCGTACGATGACTTGATTGCTTTTTCTTCTCCGTTCACCACGATAGACGGCATATCATAAAATTGCAATACAGACGCCGCTTCCGTTTTATTCGGCCAGTCACCGCCATCGGACGTTTCATTTTTTGAGTACCCGCTGAGCACAATATTCTGTGACGCATCATATTGAAAACGGAATGTATTGTCCTTTAATTCCCAGGTGCCGTTGAATATTTTTGCAAAATCGTCAAATGTGATATACATTGCGCTTGTTTCGTTTGTAAACGCCCGAAACGGCCCCGGAAGAACAGCCTGCGTTTGAGACGCCAATTCTTTTCTGAGGACAATTCTTGCATTGGCCTCTATTGCAAAGTTAATATGTCCGCCGGCATCTTTTTCACGGGTAATTGTCCCAAGCGGCGTAACGTATTCATAGGTCTTTCTTGTCGCCTTGCAGATTCGGATCAAGGTTGCGATCGACTGCTCGGCGGTATACGTATCTTTTGGTGCAAACCGATGATCGCCGACGCCATTCATAAAGCCGAGATTGCTCATCACCTGAACAGCGCTTGACGCCCACTCTGCAATGTCATCGCTGTCGTCATACGCAAAATACATTTCGGTAACCGGCATAGGCATCACACGATTGATCATACGCACAATGATCGTTGCCGCCTCCTCACGGGTAAGCGAATCATTCGGCGCAAATTCCGTATCCGATTTTCCGTAGATAATTTCTGCCGCATGCAGAACAACAACTTTTCGGTTATCGGTATCCGTAAACTGATTTTGATATTCCGAAGTCGTAATTCCACCCTGTGTGATCATAATAAAGTCAAAAATGAGCTCACAAAACTTCTCACGGGTAATATTTTCCCGATAGATCAACCCGGATACGTCATCCAGCAAACCGATCTCTTTTGCCTGCGCGATATCGTCTGCTGCCCAATCGCTGCAATCGTTTGCGGTAAGAGTCGCATCCTCTGCCGCATTCTTCACGGTTTCCTCCGCAAAAACAAATGACGTCCCAAGCAGCATCACCGCAAGAATAACAGAAACTAACTTTTTCATTCTAAAACCACCTTTTCAATGATTTATTTTTCATGCAATCACAAGGGAAAGGCCTTTTGTCGCACAATCTTATGTACCAAAAAGCCACCTCACCCGACCACATTCTATCATAAATCACCAAAAAAGTAAATATAAACTTTATTTTTTAAGAGGAGCCCATAACCTTCCGGCAAGGAGCGCTGATAAAAACATCAGCAAAATATCGCCCGGCAGGGTAGTCAGCACGCAGCTTACCAGCATCGGCCATATCGCAACGACCCGATTTAAATACAGTGTCGCAAGCAGATAGTAATACACCGTACCCAAGAAATAAATCACAAAAAGTCCTGCGCTGCACGCCCCGATCATACGCGCATAAAAGGGCATCGGCTTTTTGTCGCCGGCAATCACACCGATCACCCAAGCGCCAATGATAAAACCGATCAAATACCCAAATGTTGGCTTTAAGACATAACCGATTCCGCCGCCCTGTGTAAAAATCGGTAACCCGATCAGTCCAAGCAGCACGTACGCACCGCAGGCATAGGCGCCCTTTTTGCTGCCAAGTAGTAACCCTGCCAGCATCACAAACGCCGTCTGCATGGTAAAGGGGATCAGCGGCAGCGGAATTTTTAAAAACGCCCCTACCGCCACCAAGGCACAAAACAATGCACACAACACCAAATCACGAATTTTCATTTTACTCAACCGCCTTTCTGTTTACCAGTATAACACAAAAAGATTTAATTGTAAACCTTTTTCTAAATATTAGTTTACAATTAAATCTTCTTCCTTTTCCTGCGTGACAGAATCAACGAAGCGCGGTACTGTCTCATGGTTTCAGCTTTAAAAAGGCTTCTTTGGCCGCGATCTGCTCCGCAGCCTTCCGGCTGCCGCCCTGCCCCTTGCCGATCACCTTGCCGTCATAAACCGCCTCCACCCAAAAGGTAGGCATGTGATCCGGACCGCTCCGCTTTACCAGGTGATAGGTCACCACCTGACGGCTCTTATCCCGCTTTTGAAAATAGGTTTGCAGTTCTGATTTATAATTGGTAAAGTCCATGTTCGATGAATTGGTAATGGTCTGTTCCAGATTTTGCAGCACCCAGGTGCGGCACGCCTCAAAGCCGCTGTCTAAATAGATGGCGCCCAGCACGGCCTCAAAGGTGTCGGCCAAAATGGAGTCCTTATCCCTGCCGCCGCAAACCGTCTCGGATTTTCCAAAATGAATCCCGCTCCCAAGATCCATGTTTCTCGCGGCCTCTGCCAGGGATTTTTCACACACCGCCGCGGCGCGGATTTCAGTCAACCGCCCCTCGTCCAGCTGCGGAAAATGATGAAAGATATAGTCTGCCACAACCAGCGATAGGATACTGTCACCTAAAAATTCCAGTCTTTGATTGCTTTGTATTCCATGCTCATTGGCAAGCGAGATATGGGTCAGCGCCGTCTCCAAAAGCTTTGGATTTTGGAATTGATAGTTAATATTCATGCATCTGTTTCTCCTTATCGGAAAAAAGAAGCCGCAAAACCGTTTTCCACCGTAAAAGCAATGCTTCCTTATCCGGCGGCGGCAGTGCCACTCCTTTTTACTTTTATTTGGATTCGTGATATTTTTTGAGTACGATCGAGGCGTTGTGGCCGCCAAATCCCAGCGAATTGGAAACCGCGTACTCGATTTTTGCACTGCGCCCCTGATTCGGCACATAATCCAGATCGCATTCCGGATCTTTTTCGGTGTAATGCAGCGTTGCCGGGAGATATTCATCCTCAATGGCAAGCGCGGTGATGATGCCCTCGACACCGCCGGCCGCACCCAGCATGTGGCCGGTCATCGACTTGGTGGAGCTGACCGCTAATTTGTAGGCATGATCTCCAAACACCGTCTTAATTGCCGCCGTTTCGTACTTATCATTATACGGCGTCGAAGTACCGTGCGCATTGATATAGTCCACGTCCTCCGGCGCGATTCCGGCACTTTTCAGTGCGGCCGCCATGCAGCGTGCGCCGCCCTCGCCGTCGGGCGCAGGCGCCGTCATGTGATACGCGTCATTGGTAGAGCCATAACCGACCACCTCGGCAATGATATGCGCACCGCGCGCCTTGGCATGTTCCAATTCCTCCATTACCAGCACGCCGGAACCCTCACCCATGACAAAGCCGTCACGGTTTAAATCAAACGGGCAGCAAGCCGCCTTGGGATCATCGTTTCTGGTGCTGAGCGCCTTCATGGACGAAAAACCGGCCAGAGATATTTCGGTTACGGTTGCCTCAGCGCCGCCGGCCAAAATCACATCCGCATCGCCGCGGCCAATGGCAAGATAAGCCTGTCCGATTGCATCGGTGCCGGAGGCACAAGCCGAAACCGTCGTCAGGTTGACACCTTTGCAGCCAAAGGTAATCGCCATCTGACCCACCGCCATGTTAGAAATCATCATTGGTATCATAAAAGGGCTTACCTTGCCGGGGCCTTTTTCCAAAAGTCTGGTATGCTGCTCACAAAGTGTTGCGATACCGCCGATACCGCTGCCCATAAAGCAGCCCACACGCTCCGGGTCCTCTTTTTCCATATCCAGTTTTGCGTCCTCAACCGCCAGTCTGCCGCCGGCCACAGCGTACTGAACAAACAGATCCATCCGCTTTGCGTCGCGCTTGTCCATATACTTGGTCGGGTCAAAATCCTTGACCTCCGCTGCAATCTGACATGCAAACTCAGACGGATCAAACCGGGTAATCCGATCAATGCCGCACACGCCTGCCTTCACATTCTGCCAAAGCTCTTCCCTGCCGGTACCGATTGGCGTCACCGCGCCAACCCCTGTAATGACAACTCGATTCATAGTCTTAAACCTCCTGCTGTTACTTTCCCAAGATTTCAGAGAAGTCTGCAACCGCAGGCTCTCACCCCGATTGCAGAGTTCTGTAAAATCCTGCCGCCGTGCGGAAGATTCCGCACGGCGCCGAATATCCCAAACCGCAAACGCTTACTGATGATCCTTAATGTACTCTACCGCGTCACTTACGGTGCTGATCTTCTCTGCGTCCTCGTCCGGAATTTCAATATCAAATTCCTCTTCCAGAGCCATCATCAATTCCACGATGTCGAGGGAATCCGCCTCTAAATCGTTGATGAACGATGCGTCCATGGTTACTGCGTCCTCGTCAGCACCCAACTGCTCTACCGTAATTTCTTTTACCTTTTCAAAAATATCCATTATTTCATCCTCCTTGTTCTCTTTATTATCATGGATTATTTTTTTCAAATTTTATAAGGAAATCAATTCCTATTGCAAAACTATATCACATTACAAGCCCGCCGTCAACATGAATTACCTGTCCTGTGATATATTTTGCTTGATCGCTCGCCAAAAATACGGCTAAATTTGCAATATCCTCCACCTCGCCGAAGCATCCGAGCGGAATCGCCTCTAAATAACGTGCCCGAACCTCTTCCTTGAGCTGGTCGGTCATCGCGGTTTTGATAAAGCCCGGTGCGATCGCGTTGGCGCGGACATTCCAGTGTGCCAATTCCTTGGCAACCGATTTAGTAAGTCCGATCAGTCCCGCCTTTGACGCGGAATAGTTCGCCTGACCGGGATTGCCCATCACGCCGGATATCGAGGCCATATTGACGATGGCGCCGCCGCGCTGTTTCATTAAAATTTTGGCGGCGGAACGAATCACATGAAACGCACCCTTTAAATTCACCGAGAGCACACTGTCCCATTCCGCCTCGCTCATCCGCATCAAAAGATTATCGCGTGTGATACCTGCGTTATTGACAATCACATCGATGCTCCCGAATTGTTCCCTGGTAAAGCGCACCATAGCGTCGGCCTGTTCCGCATCCGAAACATCAGCCAGGAAGAATTCCGCCTTGCCGCCGCTCTTTCGGATCAGCGCGCACACCTCTTCGGCCATCTCCTTTTGGGATGCGGTGTCAATGCCGTTTACCATCACGGCAGCGCCCTCCGCGCCGAACTTTAACGCGATTTCGCGCCCGATTCCCTGGGTGCTGCCCGTTACCAAAACCGTTTTATTTTCAAATTTCATTCGTGTTTCCTCCTTCGCCCAGCGCGGTCTTCATTTCCTCTAACGACTGCATATCTTCCACGTGATACACATTTGCATCCTTGGTAATCTTCTTAACAAAACCGCAAAGCGTCTTGCCGGGGCCAATCTCCACAAAGGTATCAACGCCGTCCGCAAGCATCCGCCGAAGGCTCTTTTCAAACAGAACCGAAGAAGAAACCTGCCGAACCAGCAAGTCCTTGATCTCGTCCTTGCTCTTTACATAGTCCGCCGTCACGTTGGTAATCAGCGGCACCGCCAAATCCGAAACCGGAACATTGTTAAGCTCCTTTTCAAGCTTTTCACCGGCGCCCTTTAACATGCTGCAATGGAACGGTGCGCTGACCGGAAGCATAACGGCACGCTTTGCGCCGCGCTCTTTCGCAAGCTCGCACGCATAGGCCACAGCATCCTTTTCACCGGCTACTGTAATCTGACCCGGACAGTTAAAGTTTGCCGGCTCAACAATGCCCTTTGCCGATGCGTCCTTACAGATGGCATAAACCGCGTCCGCATCCAGCGCCAAAATCGCCGCCATCGCGCCGACGCCGACCGGAACCTCCTCCTGCATATACTTTCCGCGCTTTTTCACCAGCCGCACCGCATCCTCAAAATCCATGCTCTTTGCAGCAACATGCGCACTGTATTCACCAAGGCTCAGCCCGGCCACAACATCCGGGCGAAAACCCATACTCTCAACCACCCGATACGCCGCAATCGACATCGTTAAGATGGCCGGCTGGGTGTTCTCGGTAATCATCAGCGTCTCGCTGTCCCCGTCAAAGATCATTGCCTTCATATCAATCCCGATTGCCGCGGAAGCCGCGTCAAACGTATCGCTTGCAACCGCAAAATTTTCACACAGTTCCTTTCCCATGCCGATGGTCTGTGCACCCTGGCCGGAAAACAAAAATGCTATCTTCATGATTCACACTCCTCTTTGGTCTAAAATGCAATGTTGTCAAACAGATCCTTTACAATCTCGCTGCACGGCTTAATATCATGTACCAGCCCGGCGCTCTGGCCTGCCATAACGCTGCCCATCTGCACATCACCGTCCACAGCCGCGCTGCGCAGCGCACCGGCGCCCAGTTGGTTAAATGCTTCTGTGTCGCCCTCTTTTTCAATCTTATCCATGCTGCGTGTCAGCTTATTCTTCAAATTCCGCACCGGATGCCCGGTAAAGCGGCCGGTTACCACTGCGTCACGATCCTTGGCGCCGACCACGGCAGCCTTATAGTTTTCATGCACGGTACACTCGTCCGAGCATATAAACCTTGTTCCGACCTGCACGCCCTCCGCACCCAGCGCCAGAGCGGCGGCAACACCGCGCCGATCGGCAATACCGCCGGCCGCAATCACCGGGATATCCACCGCGTCAACCACCATCGGCACCAGCGTCATGGTTGTCAGTTCTCCGATATGACCGCCCGATTCGCAGCCCTCAGCCACAACCGCATCCGCACCGCAGCGCTGCATTCTCTGTGCCAGTGCAACGCTCGGAATCACCGGGATCACGTGGGTTCCGACCTCTTTGAGCGCCGGGATGTACTGTCCGGGATTCCCTGCCCCGGTCGTAATCACCGCAATTTTTTCTTCCAAAAGCATTTTCATCACATCATCGGCATAGGGTGACAGCAGCATCACATTCACGCCAAACGGCCGATTTGTCAGCTCTCTTGCCTTATGAATCTGATCGCGTACATAGTCAGCAGGCGCGTTTCCGGCCGCGATCAAGCCGACACCGCCGGCATTGGAGACCGCCGCCGCCAATTCGGCGGTGGAAACCCAGGCCATGCCCCCCTGCAAAAGCGGATACTCAATTCCCAATAATTCGCAAATCCGATTTTTCATTTCTGTCATTCCTCTCTTTCTCCGTAGCCGAAAGATGCCGAAATTTTGCCTTTTCAGGCGGGTTCGGATCGCTCTCTTTCAGCTAACCTGATGTTAGTAATCCAAGCGGTCAAATCCGCCCGGCACGGGCTGCCGCGCAGCCCTCTATAATTCAAACAGCACAGCGCCCCAGGGCAGGCCGCCGCCCATGCTGACAATCGCAACCAGATCGCCTCTTTTGACTCTGCCCTCTTCGACCGCCTCACAAAGCGCAATCGGTACACAAGCCGCCGACATGTTTCCGTATTTTTCAATATTGGAGAAAACCTTGTCGCTCTCCAGCTTCATCCGTTTTCTGGCGCCGTCAATAATCCGCCAGTTTGCCTGATGCGGTACCACCAGGGCGAGGTCGTCCATACTCTTTCCGGCGTCCTCCACCACCTTGCGTGTGGCAAAATCCATTACCTTGACCGCAAATTTAAATACGGCGCTGCCATCCATCCAAATGGTACGCGGATTGCCGAACGGCCGGCGCTCATGGTCAATCTCATCGCATCGGAGACCCGGAATTGTCAGGCAATCGCCACTGGCACCGTCCGAACCCAAAAAACAGCTCAGCACGCCGGTTTCCTCTTCGGTTGCCGCAAGCACAGCCGCACCGGCACCGTCGCCGAACAAAACGCAGGTCGCGCGATCCTGATATTCGGTGATCTTGGATAAGGTATCGCTGCCCAAAACCAAAATCTTTTGATACAGTCCGTTTTCAATATATTGTACCGCAGTCGTCATGGCAAAAATAAAGCCGGAGCAAGCCGCGTTAATATCAAACGCCGCCGCACGGGAGGCGCCGATTTTCTTCTGCACCAGGCAGGAGACCGACGGCGTATACATATCCGGCGACACCGTTGACACAATGATTAAATCCAGTTCCTCCGCTTTCATTCCGGCGTCTTTTAAAGCGTTTTCCGCCGCTTTGGCCGCAAGATCCGAGGCAAATGTCGCATCATCGCTGATGCGGCGTTCCTTAATGCCGACCCGTTTGGTAATCCACTCGTCACTGGTATCCACCATCTTTTCTAAATCCGCATTCGACAGTATCCGCTCCGGGAGGTATTTGCCAAGTCCCGCTATTTTTGCATGTAATTTACTCATCTGTATCGCTTCCTCTACTTTCCTGTCCGTATTTTTGGATATTTTCCGCGATCGCATCCACCAAATGCTCCTCGGTCAGCCGTTTTGCCTGACAGATCGCATGATAAAATGCGTTGGCATTGGAACTTCCGTGCGCCTTAATCACCGGTTTCACGGTTCCCAGTATCGGCGCGCCGCCGTACTCGGTATAATCCATCGCCTTTTTAAAATCCTTTAAGCCGCCCTTTACCATCAGCGCGGACAACTTAGTGACCGCATTTTTCAAAAAGATCTGCTTTACCATATCGGAAAAGGCAATTCCCATGCCCTCCATAAACTTTAGCATCACGTTGCCCGTAAAACCGTCACAGACCACCACATCTGCGCCGCCCAGCGGCACCTCTCTGCCCTCGATATAGCCCTCATAACGAATCGGCAGTTCCTTTAAAAGCTGATGCGTCTTTGTGATCAGCGGCGTTCCCTTTTCTTCCTCGGCGCCGATGTTAATCAGCCGCACGCGGGGGCTTTTCACCTTCATGATCGACTCCATATAGATCGAACCCATGATGGCAAACTGCTTTAAAAACGCCGGTGTGCACTCTGCATTTGCGCCGGCATCGACCAGCAGAAAGCAGCCCTTGCTGGTCGGCATGACCGGGGCAAGCGCAACACGCCGCACCCCCGGAATCCGCTTTACAAGCAGAGTCGCGCCGGAAATCAGCGCGCCGGTATTCCCGGCACTGACCGCCACATCGCCCTCATCATTTTTCAGCATGGTAAGCGCTCTGCGCATGGAGGAATCCTTCTTTTTAATTCCCTTCATGGGATCCTCGCCGCCGCCGATTACCTCGGCCGCATGCACAACGCGAATGCGGTCGCCCGGGTATCCGCAGCGCTTCAGTTCCTGTTTGATCTCTGTCTCACGGCCGACCAGCGTCAGCATAACGTCCAGCCGCTTTGCCGCAAGAACGCAGCCCTCTACCACCGCCCTTGGCGCATCGTCACCGCCCATGGCATCCACTATGATATGCATAAACCGTCATTCCTTTTTTATGATACTTTTTTCGCCTACCGAAACGTAATCAGGCTGCGATTCTTCCAGATATAATCAAATCCGGAGTAGATGGTAAGCAGCACCGCCGCCACCGTCAAAAAAAGTGTGATACCGTCACAAACACCGGCCGCTGCGGAAACATGTGTTTTGATTATTTCAAACACCATGGCCGCCGTCACCAGAATAAACTGCGAAACCGTCTTGGCTTTTCCCCAGGCGCTGGCCGCAATCACACGGTTCTCTCCCAGTGCAATCAGACGAAGTCCGGTCACAATCAGTTCCCGTGCTAAAATCACCATCACCACACCGGGGGTGATATAGGGGATTTCCTTTGCCACAAAGGAAATCAGCGCCGACATAATCAGCATTTTATCCGCCAACGGGTCCATCAGCTTGCCAAAGGTCGTAATCTGTCCCCGCTCTCTCGCGATCTTTCCGTCTAAGTGATCGGTCCAGGTCGCAAGCAGAAACACCGCAATCGCAAGGTAGACGCCCGGCGTACCGCAGCTTAAATAAAGAAACATATACAGAGGAATCATGATGACGCGCAAAAGGGTTAATTTATTCGGTGTATTCATGCTTCTCACCCTCCGTTTCCACATCTGTCCCATCGTTCACTGCTTTTCCAAAGATATCATATTCCAACGCCTGCTCAATCATGACATTGGAAAAGCTTCCCGGCTTTTGGGGCGTTTTTGACTTAAAGAACACCTTTCCGTCAATCTCGATCGAATCGGCATAGCTGCGGCCGTAATAGCTTTTGATAATCTCGTCGCGATCCTCCACCAAAACGCGTACCGTCTTGCCGATACGGCTCTCGTTAAACGCCAGGGAGATCTCCGACTGCACCAGCATCAGCGCCTCCCTGCGGCGCTCCTTTTCTTCTTCCTCAATCTGACCTTCCATGTCATAGGCCGGGGTGTCCTCTTCTCTGGAATAGGCAAATACCCCAACCCGTTCAAACCGCATCGCCTCCACAAAATCCTTGAGTTCTAAGAATTCTTCCTCCGTCTCTCCGGGAAATCCCACAATCAGCGAGGTACGGATGACCGCGTCCGGAATCTCTTTGCGGATTTTCTGAATCAATGCGGTGATCTGCTGCTTATTGGTTCTTCTGCCCATTCGCTTTAAAATCCGATCGTTGCAATGCTGAATCGGAATATCAAAATAATTGCAAAGCTTTTCTTCCTTTGCAAAGGTCTCGATCAGTTCATCGGTCACCAGCTCCGGATAACAGTAGTGCACACGCACCCATTCGATTCCCGCTATGCCGCACAGTGCCCGAAGCAGTGCCGAAAGCTTGTATTCCCCATACAAATCCTTGCCGTACCGGGTCGTATCCTGCGCGATCACAATCAGTTCCTTCACGCCGTCGTTTGCGAGCTGCTCCGCCTCTTTGACAATATCCTCCATCTTTCGGCTGCGGTATCTGCCGCGAATCGAAGGAATCACGCAATAGGTGCAGCGGTTGTCGCAGCCCTCCGCGATCTTTAAATACGCCGTATAGGGCGGCGTACTGCGCAGCCGCGGTACGTTTTCGCAAAGGAGCGGTTCTTCCGCACAGTGCACAAAAGCCTGATGCGGCTGTTCCAGTTCCTTTAAAATCTCTACAATTTTATCGTATTCATTCGTGCCAATGACCGCGTCAACCTCCGGCATCTCACGAAGAATCTGTTCCTTATAACGCTGCGCCATGCAGCCCGTCACCAGCAAGAGCCGGCATTTTCCGGCCTTTTTATACTGCGCAAGCTCTAAAATGCACTCGATGGACTCCATCTTTGCCGACTCGATAAACGTACAGGTATTGACGATTAAAATATCGGCGTCCTCTTCGTTTTCAACGATTTCATAGCCTGCCTCTTGCAGCATTCCCAGCATCTGTTCGCTGTCAATCAAATTTTTGGAGCATCCCAGGGATGCCAGTGAAATTTTACTCAATCTTTCCTACTCCTTGCTCTTTTGGCTAGATTTCCTCCATAGAAATCTCCGCTTTCTCGATCACGCTTTGGATGTCCCGCAGGGAATACCCTCTGCGCACCAGCCGCGCCTTGACCTTTTCCAAATCCCGGCGCGAATGAACATTGTCAAACAAGTGCCGCGCCGTCACATACTCATACAGCGCCGCGCGCTCGTCCGTCTCGCTCTCTTCCATGGCCTTTGCAATGATACTGTCCGAGATTCCCTTTTGATAAAGCTCCTGCCGGATGCGATACATCCCCTTTGCGCCGAGCCGAACCGCGTCCTCAATATAAAGCTGCGCATAACGGAAGTCATCCAAATACCCGGCCTTAATCAATTTTGCGACAGCCTCCTCCGCGTGTTCTTTTAAAAACCCTTTTTTGATAAGACGATCGCAAAGCTCTTTGCAGGTATACATCTTTCTGCCAAGCATCGCTGCCGCCGTGTCAAGCGCACGCTGCCCCGTATCCATCCGCGTCACCGCCTGTCCTTTTTCTCTCATTCCTTAGCCTTTTTCGGCTTTACGGGCTTTGCCACCGGGCTCATCGGCGTTGCCTCTACCTCGCCCAAATCCTTTACAGCCGGAAGATCGGCCGCCTCTCTGACCTTTGCCTCAATTTCGGCGCAAAGCTCCTCATTTTCTTTTAGGATATTTTTCACTGCCTCACGGCCCTGACCCAGCCGCTCTCCGTTATAAGAGAACCAGGATCCGCTCTTTTGCACGATATCCATGCTGACCGCGATATCCAAAATATTACCCTCTTTGGAGATACCCTCTCCGTAGATGATATCAAACTCCGCCTCTTTAAACGGCGGCGCAACCTTATTTTTAACGACCTTTACCTTGGTGCGGTTTCCGACCATGCCGCCGTCCGCCTTGATCGTCTCAATCCGTCTTACGTCCATCCGCACCGAAGAATAGAACTTCAGCGCACGGCCGCCGGTCGTGGTCTCCGGGTTGCCGAACATCACGCCCACCTTTTCACGCAATTGATTGATAAAGATTGCCGTCGTGTTAGACTTGCTGATAACGCTGGTCAGCTTACGCAGCGCCTGGGACATCAGTCTTGCCTGCAAGCCCACATGGGAATCCCCCATCAGCCCCTCGATTTCCTGTCTCGGCACCAATGCCGCTACCGAGTCAACCACGATGACGTCAATCGCGCCGGAACGCACCAGCTGCTCGGTGATTTCCAGTGCCTGCTCACCGGTGTCCGGCTGCGAAACGATCAGATCGTCAATGCGCACGCCGAGCGCCTCCGCATAGACCGGATCCAGTGCGTGCTCCGCGTCGATAAAGGCAGCCTCGCCGCCCATCTTCTGCGCCTCTGCCACGATGTGCAGTGCGCCCGTGGTCTTACCGGAGGATTCCGGACCGTAGATTTCAATAATTCTGCCGCGCGGCACGCCGCCGATTCCCAAAGCGATATCCAGCGCCAAAGAACCGGTCGGGATTGCCTCAACATTGCTTACCGGCTTTTCACCAAGGCGCATCACCGCCCCTGCACCGTACTGTTTCTCAATATTTCCAAAAACGCTCTCCAGCGCCTTCTTTTTTTGTTCATCCATGATTCATCTCTCCTTTATGGCCGCATTTTAGCCATACATCGCAAACTTTATATCATTATAAAATACCTGTCCTAAAGTGTCAAGCAGTTTTTTAAACCTTTTATAGCCCAACATGATAAAATGTCATGTCATTTTGCGATATTTTCGATCAGCCGTCTTATGTAAAACCAGATTACGCTAAATCCGCTATGTTTATCACCTTACCGCACCGTTTCACGGCATAATCGTATGCAATCCCCGTACCGCTTTTAGGTTGATAATCACTCAAATCCTTTTTGCTGTTTTTTCTGCGTGCCGGAGCATAGTTTTCATCATAGTAACAAATGCAGCAAACACTCTTTTTAATCATCTCCCGATTGCGTTCCACATAAGCCGCTCTTCCCGCACCAAGGATGTTTTCGGGATAATATGTGTCCTCATACCCCTCTAACAGATAGCTCATGTAGCTATCATCAATAATCGGATATTCCGCCCTTACATAAATGCGCCTGACAAAAGGATATATTTCCTTTAACTCTGACACAATAACATAGGCCACATCATTAAACTGACTTTTGCTGCCAAACAAAAAGGTGTCTATCCCATTGTCTGCAATCAGCCCTTCAACAATTTTGCGTAAGTTGTTCTTTAATTCAGCAGTAATCTGTAATTTTCGATGTCCGAAAAAACAACATGTCTTGTTCTTTTCACAAACCATATTCCATCCCGTCCTTTTATTTTTTGATTATGTTTTATATAACAAAGGGAATATTTATTTTAATTATACTATATGAAAGTAGAAAATAAAAGAATAAAAGTAACACCAATTGCATATTTTATAAAAATATTCTTGCTTGGCGTTGTTTGAAAGAATCAAAAAATATTTTATAATTTTACTGACAGACAGAACATGTTATTTTTACCAAATCTTGAGGTCGCTGCTATGAATATTGAACTGGATTTTAAGGTGATCGGTGAACGGATTCAAAAATGCCGAACCGAAAAGAAAATGACGCAAGCGGAACTTGCCGAAAAAATTGATACCAATCAAAAACATTTATCTAGGATTGAATGCGGTTATCACCGGTCAACACTGGATGCCATTGTTGCGATTGCAAGGGCGTTGGATGTCTCTGTGGACTACCTGATTGCGGACTATAATGACAGCAATAACCCCAGCACGCTGCAAGTGATTCTTGATGAAATCCGCGGCATGACACCCAAGCAGCTTGAAATGTTACAGGAAAACATCAAAACCATCAAAAAATTTAATGCGTAGCAATTTTTTCTTGACAGACTGCCTGTTCTATGTTATCATCTCTTTCGTAAATCATGAAATCAATTCTGCCACCGGGTAGGAATGCAAAAGCATTCACCGGCACGTCGTTAGGTCTTAGAAGACGTGCCAGTGAATGCTTATTTTTTTGGAGGTCACATCTATGAAATTTGCCAAATACTTTACAGAAACAGGAATCATATGTTACAATAAAAACAAAGCTTTGTATCAAGGGGGAATACAAATGAAAAAGAAAATCCTTGCCGTCCTCTGTGCGGCATCCATGCTTTTTGGCTCATCCGCCTTCGCGTTTGATTTTCCGGAGCCGGACTGGGGCGCACTGCTTGCCGAAAAGCGCGAAATGGCAGAAAAGACCGAATTTGATCTCTACACCGAGGGAAATCCCGATGCCGCACCCTACTTCGGCGCACGGTTAGAGCCGCGCAGCGGCACCTATCTTGGCATGATCGCGGAAAACGCAGACAGCTTTTTGCCGCTGGGAAGTTACCTGACCTACTTTGACGACATGAATCAGGATGACATCTACTATCCGGCAAACCAAATGATCCGCGACGGTTCAGCGGTTGTCACCATCGGCTGGACGATTCATAGCCTGGACAACGTCAACTACGATAAAATCCGCAGCGTGCTTGACACCTTAAACGGCTATCAAAAGCCGATGTTTATCCGCTTTGCCAACGAGATGAACGTCTCACCGCTGGGCGATGACCCGGATCGCTATATCGAGGTATTCCGCAGGGTGGCCGATATGGTGCACGAATATCCAAACTTTGCCGTTGTCTGGTCGCCCAATGACATGGGCGCGCTGGATCGCCCCTTTCACTACTTCTATCCGGGCGATTCGTACGTGGACTGGATCGGGATCAGCTCTTATATGAAGAAATACTTCCAGGGCTCGCAAAACACCGATGACAAATCGGCCGCCTACTTTATGACCGGCGACTATGCATGGGCGACCAACGCCGTCAAGCCGATTTTAAAGTTCATGCAGGACTATCATATTCAAAAGCCGCTTATGATCAGCGAGGGCGGCGTTGCCACCAACAATCAATACGGCGAGGACATGACCGCGTGGGCAACGCCGCGGCTTAGGAACATGTACTGGTATCTGGTGATGAAATATCCGCAGATCAAGCTGATCAACAACTTTAACACCCACCGCGAAAACGAGGCGGAACGCTTTGACATCTCCGATTATCCCTTTGCGGCAGACATCTTCCGCGAGGCGTCCGCCTGCGGGGCTTATCTGCACGCGGCGAACGATACCGCGGACTTTGTATTTCAAAAGGCCGACGATGGCGCGGTGCTCTCTGCAAAGGACGGAAAAGTCAGCCTCTACACCCTCTGCTATGTGCTAGGAGAGCCGAATCTCTCCGTCCACTACTATGTGGACAGCAACTGGGCACACGCGGCCGATCAGATTCCCTACCGCTACGATATGGACATTTCTGCTATGTCAAACGGGACGCACACGCTGACCATCCGCACCGGTTTTTTGGAGAAAACCTACTCCTTCTACAAAAAAGGAAATCAGATCCGCTTTGGCGCCGAGATAGAGAATACCATCACGGTCATGCTGAACGGATCTCCCATCGACTTTGACCAGCCGCCGATCATCAAGGATGACCGCACCCTGGTACCGCTGCGCGCCATTTTTGAGGCGCTGGGCGCTGCGGTTTCATGGGACGATGCCACACAGACCGTAACCGCCGTACGCGGAGATAAAACGGTTTCGCTCACCATCGGCAGCCAAACGCTCTATGTCGGTCAGTCCGCCGTCACCTTAGACGTGCCGGCACAGCTGGTAAACGACCGCACGCTGGTTCCGGTACGCGCCATTTCCGCCGCCTTTGATTATCAGGTCGATTGGGACGATGAATTGCAGCAGGTTTCAATTACCGATTAAAGAAAAGATTTAACCCCTTTCCCTTTGCACCGGCCGGCCACCCGGTCGGCGCAGAGAAAAAATCATCTTGCATTCGACAAAGTTTGTGAAATAATTGTCAGGTTCGACGAAATTTATCCGTAAGATTTTGTTTTTTTGGTCATCGTGCAGGCGAAACGCGCTTGACAAACCGACTCGATGGGTGTATAATTCTGGCATAAAGCAACAAGGGCGTTGCGAGAGGCATTCTCTCGCAGCGTCTTTTTTTGTTTTCAAAACAGGAAAGGGGGTTCTTTGGTTATGGATGCATTATCCGGCAAGCTGATGGAAGAATTGGAAAGCGCGACCGCGTTTACGATTCCGATCGGCAAGGGGATTCCGATTCCACTGTCGGTCGCCGTCACCTGGGGAATTATGGCGTTTTTGGTTCTCATATCCCTGTATCTGACGCATCATATGCAGCTTGTTCCGAAAGGGAAACAGGTCGTTGCCGAACTGATTGTGGACTGGATGAACCGCTTTTTTACCGATCTGCTCGGCGATGAGGGAAAGCGTTATATTCCGTATCTCGGAACCGTACTTTTATACATCGGCATCTCCAACGTGATCGGCATTTTCGGCATCACGCCGCCGACCAAGGAGCTGAATGTGACCGCCGGGCTTGCCATCATGAGCATATGTCTGATCGAGGGCGCCGGGATTTGTCACAAGGGGCCAAGGCGCTGGCTGAAAAGTTTTGCCGAGCCGATTCCGCTGATTGCCCCGATTAACGTACTGGAGGTCTTTATCCGTCCGCTGTCCCTTTGTATGCGGCTGTTCGGAAACGTGCTTGGTGCCTTTGTGGTGATGGAGCTGATTAAGCTGGTGGCACCGCTCCTTGTACCGCTGCCGTTTAGTTTTTATTTTGACATTTTTGACGGCTGCATTCAGGCATATGTCTTTGTATTTTTGACTTCCCTGTTTATTAAAGAAGTCATTGAGTAACAAACCACGAAAAATAATGTAGAGTTACATCTACCGCTAAAAATCAGATTGGAGGAAAAAACTATGGGAACACTGATCGCAATTGGTGCAGGTATTGCAGTATTAACGGGAATCGGAGCCGGCGTCGGCATTGGCATTGCCACCGGCAAGGCCTCTGAGGCGATTGCCAGACAGCCGGAGGCAAAGGGCGACATCAACAAAGCGCTGCTGCTTGGGTGTGCCTTGGCAGAGGCAACGGCGATTTACGGTTTTGTTATCGCAGTCCTTGTCATTTTGTTTTTAAAATAATTTTGGATAAAACACCGATGATCAAAACGGACTTTCGATGATTTTACACAGGCATGCAGGAGGTGACGCGCGATGCTCACGCTAAACTTAGATATCATCTGGACCTTTATCAATATATTGGTACTGTTTTTTCTGCTTAAAAAGTTTTTGTTTACACCGGTCACAAAGATGATCGAAAAACGAACCGCCATGATTCAGGATCAGCTGTCCGCAGCAAAGACGGCCATGAACGATGCGGAAAAGAAAAAATCCGATTGTGCGGCGCTGCTTGGCGGCGCGAACGCCGAGGCGGACAAAATCATCAAAGAGGCAAAGGCGCGCGCCGACCGCGTTTATCAAACCCGGTTAGAGCAGGCAGAGCAGGATGCCAAAGCGCTTTTGGCATCGGCCGAAAAGCAGATCGCCAAAGAAAAGGAACAGTCGATGCAAAAAGCAAAGGACGAGGTCGCCGACCTGGTTTTGGCTGCCGCCGAAAAGCTGACAGAGCGCAGTCTGGACGGTGCGTACGATCAAAGTCTTTTGGATGAACTGATCCGTGAGGCAGGTGCTGCGCGATGACGGATTTTGCAGCAACCTGCGCGAAGGCTCTGATTGCCCTCGGCATTGATAAAGAAGAAATGCAGATATGCAAAACACTGTTTATGCAGCCGGCGCTTTGTGACACGCTGGAAAATCCGACGGTCTCTCAAAAAGAAAAGGCGGCAGTTATCAAACGCCTGTTTCCGAAACGGCTGCAAGCCTTTTGGAGCCTTGTGGTAAAAGACGGCTGGTTTCATGAACGGATGCAGATCATGGACGCCTGGGATCAGGCCATGCTGAAAAAAGAAAACCGTGCATCGGCAACCCTCTTTTATGTTACGCCGCCGGATGAAAAACGGCTGTCGGCTTTAAAAGAACGCATTTGCGGCATCACGCATACAGACGATGCCGTCATCATCTGCAAAAGGGACGATACGCTGATTGGCGGCTATCGGCTGCAAATCGGCGACATCGAATATGATAAAAGCATTGACGGCGCGGTAAAACGCTTACAAAAAACGCTGACACGGAGGTGAAGTGCTATGGAAAGCATCAAACAGGACGGGATTCTCTCTGTCTTAAAAAATGAAATTGCAGACTTTGACACCAAAACACAGGTTCGCGAAATCGGGTATGTCACCCAGGTTCACGACGGAATCGCAAACGTGTACGGCCTGGAACACGCTATGTACGGCGAGCTGGTCGCGTTTGAAAACGGCCGGTACGGCATTGTTCAAAACATTGAATATAAGGCGGTCAAGGTGGTGCTGCTTGGTGACGAACACGGGCTATGCGAGGGGACAAAGGTGGAGCGCTGTAAAAAAATGGCCGGCATCGCCGTCGGTGACGCCATGCTCGGCCGGGTGGTAGACGCACTGGGAAGCCCCATCGACGGACTCGGCGCCATTGAGACCACGGACTTCTTTCCGATTGAAAACGAGGCACCCGGCGTGACTCAGCGTAAATCCGTCACTGTTCCTTTGCAGACCGGTATTCTCTCGATTGACGCCATGTTCCCGATTGGCCGCGGCCAGCGCGAACTGATTATCGGCGACCGCCAAACCGGGAAAACCTCGATTGCCATGGACACCATCCTAAACCAAAAGGGAAAGGACGTCATCTGTATCTATGTTGCGATCGGTCAAAAGGCCTCTACCGTTGCAAAGCTGGTGGAAACGCTGAAAAAGCATGACGCCCTGTCATACTCGATTGTCATGGCGGCCTTTGCCAGCAGTGTTGCGCCGCTCCAGTATATTGCGCCTTACGCCGGCACTGCCGTCGCCGAATATTTCATGAACCAAGGCAAGGATGTCCTGATTGTCTATGACGATTTGTCCAAGCACGCGGCCGCCTACCGCGAAATGTCACTGCTTTTAAAACGGCCGCCCGGCCGCGAAGCCTATCCCGGTGACGTATTTTATCTGCATTCGCGGCTGCTGGAGCGTTCCAGCCGCTTAGACGATGCCCACGGCGGCGGTTCGATAACCGCCCTGCCGATCGTAGAAACACTGGCCGGCGATGTGTCGGCTTATATCCCGACCAACGTCATCTCCATCACGGACGGCCAGATCTTTTTAGAGAGCGAGTTGTTCTTTTCCGGGATGCGGCCGGCCGTCAACGTGGGACTTTCCGTCTCCCGTGTGGGCGGCGCGGCACAGACAAAGGCCATGAAAAAAGCGGCCGCCGGGCTGCGCCTTGACCTGGCACAGTTTCGGGAGATGGAGGTGTTCACCCAGTTCAGCTCAGACCTTGACAGCACCACCAAAGAACTGCTTGCGCACGGCAACCGCCTGATGGAGCTTTTAAAGCAGCCGCTGTCGCATCCGCTGCAGCTGCATGAGGAGATTATTCTTTTATGCGCGGCAAAGCACCGCCTGTTTCTGGATGTGCCGGTTGCAAAGATGCAGGCATTCCGCGAGGGCTTGCTGCAATATTTTGAGGACACGCAGCCTGCGCTGATTGCGCAGCTTGACACAGGCGACGCCCTCACCGAAGAAATCGAACAAAGCATCAAGGACGCCGTCCTTGCCTATAAAAGCAGGTGATAAAAAATGGCAAACATGCGGGAAATCCGAACCAGAATCAACAGTGTCAAGGAAATCATGAAGATCACCAACGCCATGTATCTGATTTCCTCATCAAAGCTGAAAAAGGCGCGCAAGCAGCTTGCGGCCACCGAGCCTTACTTTATCCGTCTGCAAAGCACCATGCACGGCATTTTGGAGCATACGCCGGAATTTGAACACATCTATTTTGATCAGCGGCCGGAGATCCCCGAAGAGGAGCGAAAAATCAGCTATATTGTATTTACCTCCGACAAGGGACTGGCCGGCTCCTTTAACCACACCATGGTAAAAATGGCCGAAGAAGAAATGAAAAAACACAAAAACACTTCTTTGTTTGTGGTGGGACAGTACGGACGCTCCTACTTTACCAATAAAAAGATCATGATTGACGGCGAATTTTTGTATACCGCCCAGGATCCCAACTTCTACCGCGCGCGATCCATGGCAGAGAGCATGATTGAGCTTTTTACCAACGGCTATACGGATGAGGTGCGCGTCATCTATACTCAGATGGTAAGCCCCGTAAAATCAGAGCCGCAAATTTTAAAGCTCTTGCCGTTAGAGCGCGAAACGTTTCATCAGTCCACGGGAAGTTACGACTACGGCAGCGCCGATTTCACGCCGTCACCGGAGGCGGTCATGGACTTTTTGGTACCCAGCTATCTGCGCGGTCTGCTCTTTGGTATTATGGTAGAATCCTTTTCCGGCGAGCAAAACGCCCGTATGATGGCGATGGACGCGGCCACCACAAGCGCCAAGGACATGATCCGCGACTTGTCCCTGCTTTATAACCGTGCGCGGCAAGCCGCAATTACCCAGGAAATTACCGAGGTTGTCAGCGGCGCAAACGGCAGCTGAACGAAAACTGAGAGGAGTGAATGACATGCAAAAGGGAAAAATTGTGCAAATCTTAGGCCCGGTTGTCGATGTGGCCTTTGAAGAGGGCGCTCTCCCGGCAATCCGGGATGCGCTGCGTGTTGATAACCATGGGAAGCAGGCCGTTATGGAGGTTGCGCAGCACATGGGCAACCGCATCGTACGCGCCATCATGCTAAACGCCAGTGAGGGACTGCAAAAAGGCATGGAGGTCACCGCCACCGGCGGCTGCATCAAGGTGCCGGTGGGCGACGTGACGCTTGGCCGAATGTTTAACGTACTCGGCGATTCCATTGACGGCGGCGCACCCATTGACGATGCCGCACCGCGCTGGGGCATTCACCGCGATCCCCCGGATTTTCAGCAGCAAAGCCCCGTTGTCGAAATCTTAGAGACCGGCATCAAGGTCATCGACCTTCTGGCGCCGTACGCCAAGGGCGGCAAAATCGGCTTATTCGGCGGCGCCGGCGTCGGCAAAACGGTGCTGATTCAGGAGCTGATTCACAACATCGCCACGCAGCACGGCGGTTATTCGATCTTTACCGGCGTCGGCGAGCGCTCCCGTGAGGGCAACGATTTGTGGATGGAAATGAAGGAATCCGGGGTTTTACGCAAAACCGCCCTGGTCTTTGGGCAGATGAACGAACCGCCCGGCTCCAGAATGCGTGTTGCACAGACCGGCCTTACCATGGCGGAATATTTTCGGGATGAAGAAAAACAGGACATCCTGCTCTTTATCGACAACATCTTCCGTTATGTCCAGGCCGGCTCCGAGGTGTCGGCGCTGCTCGGCAGAATGCCCTCCGCCGTTGGTTATCAGCCGACTCTTGCGACCGAAATGGGCGAATTACAGGAACGCATTACCTCGACCAAGGACGGCTCTGTCACCTCGGTACAGGCGGTCTATGTACCGGCCGATGATTTAACTGACCCGGCACCGGCCATCACCTTCGCCCACCTGGATGCGACCACCGTCCTTTCCAGAAAGATTGTGGAACAGGGCATTTACCCGGCGGTTGATCCGCTGGAGTCCTCGTCCCGTATCTTAGAGCCGGATATTGTCGGCAATCGCCATTACGAGATCGCGCGCAGAACGCAGGAAATTTTACAAAAATATAAGGAATTGCAGGATATTATCGCGATCCTCGGCATGGATGAACTGGACGATGCCGACAAACTCGCCGTCCTAAGAGCCAGAAAAATTCAGAAGTTCTTATCCCAGCCGTTCCACGTTGCCGAGACCTTTACCGGTCTTTCCGGCAAATATGTTCCGCTCAGCGACACATTAGACGGCTTTGAGGCCATCTTAAACGGCGAGACGGACGATTATCCGGAATCCGCCTTTTTAATGGCCGGCACCTTAGAGGATGTAAAGAAAAACGCTGAAACATTATCGGAAAGCGAACCCAAGGGAGGGAAATAGCATATGGCTAAGACCTTTCACTTACAGATCATCTCCTGTGACAGAAAATTTTATGAAGGCCCCTGTGAATCCCTGGTTTTTCAAGGCCTTGACGGTGAATACGGAATCCTTGCGGGTCACGCGCCGATGGTGACCTGTCTGACCGCCGGAGAGCTGCGCTATCAAAACGAAGGCACCTGGCACCGCGCCGCAATCAGCAACGGCTTTATCGTGGTAGACCCCCTTGGGGCTACCGTCATGGCGGACACCGCCGAATCCCCGGACGAAATCGATATCCGCCGCGCCAATGAGGCAAAGCTGCGCGCGGAAGAAGCCCTGCGGCAAAAGCAGAGCATCCGGGAGTATTATCATACTCAGGCCGCCTTAAACCGCGCCATGAACCGCCTGAAAGTAGCCGGAAGACGGTAGTCAGAACACGCCGGAAGAAAGCAGAATTTCGCCATCTTTCGGTTTGTCATCCCTCTTTGCGATAAGCAGTCATAAGATACCGCAAAGCACATAAATCATGACAAGCCCCGGCGCACCCATCACACCGCTGATAACGGCGGTAAGCGGATTGAGCGGAACATGCCATCCAAGACCGCCAAAGACAAGGTTTAATAAGAGAATGGCCGCACTCCCGATCAGGCAGCTTATCAAAAGCTTTAGCAGCCATTTCAGCGGTCTTAGAAAAAACCAGCAAAAAAGGTAAAGAAAAAACAGACCCACCACGCACAAAATGACAGAACCGGTATCAAATACCATAGCGCATGCTCCTTTCTGTTTTGCAGATAATTCATTGTATGAAAAAAGACGGACAAATATACCCTGTCCGTCTTTTTATGTTGTCCACAATCAGGAAAAGACCGTCAGCACACCGCTGTCATCGGTGCAAAAAATCTGTTTTCGGTGTATCTCCCAGTCTGTCACGGCGGTCGGCAAAAGCGCCGCCTCCAGCGCCTGTCCGAGCAGCTCCGGCTTTAGGTTCTGATTCCCTCCGGCCGCTAAAACAACACGCAGACAAAACGCATCTTCCGTAATTTCCGTAACCTCCCAGGCGCGGATAAAGTCCATCAGGTTGACCGTGACCTCGCCCTTCTTCTTGCTCTTTTTTTGAATCAAAATTTCACCGCTGCCAAAAAACGCGGTCAGCTGCTCCTTTTTCACCGCGCCGTCCGTGATGGCTTTCATCTGATATTCCGCCGCCACAATATCCGCGGCCTTTTTTTCCGGCACGTGTACGTCATGAACGCGCATATCCATCGGCAGATTCCGATTGAGCGCCTCCATAATTTCCGCTGCCGTGGCAGTGTCCTCAAACTGGATATCCACCGTCTCGCATTCGCTGGTTACGCCGATGGGAAGCGGCAGCGCAAACGTCATCTTCTGATGCGGATTAAACCCCTGGGAATAGACAACCGGCAAACCGCTGCGCAAAATCGCGCGCGAGAAACACCGCAGCAAATCCAGATGGGAGATGTACTTTCCCATCCCGGTTTTCGAAAATACAATCCGCCATTTATTCAAAGCAGACACCTCCTCCGAACTGCGCCGCGCCGCAGCCGCTGCAATGCTCTCTGCAAGACGGCGTTGTAACGCCCTCCTTGGCCTTTTGATATTCTTTTAAGAAAAACGCACGGCTGACGCCGATGTCGGCATAGTCCCAGGGCAGAATCTCATCGGTGCCGATTCTGCGATGCGCATAAAACGCCGGGTCAATGCCACAGGCAGAAAACGCCTGCATCCACTTATCATAATCAAAAAAGTCCGACCAGCCGTCAAATTTGCAGCCCAGCTTTTGTGCCGCAATCAAAACCTCACCCAAACGGCGGTCGCCCTTTGCAAAGACCTCCTCTAAAAAGCTGACATCGCTGGAATGCCAGTTATACACAATCTTTTTATTGGTGATCGACGCCTTTAGGATGCGCGCCTTTTCCTCCATCTCGGAAATCTTGTTTTGCGGCTCCCACTGAAACGGCGTAAACGGCTTTGGCACAAAAAAGGAGGTGCTGACCGTCACCGAAACGCTGCGCCCCTTGCGCACTTCTTTCGGGAGTTCGTAAAACGCGTCTATGACCTTTTGTGCCAGCTGACCGATGCCCAAAACGTCCTCGATCGTCTCGGTCGGAAGTCCCAGCATAAAATAGAGTTTGATGCGGTTATATCCGCCGCCGAAGGCAATCTTGGCCGTCCGTATCAAATCCTCTTCCAGCACGTTTTTATTGATCACATCCCGAAGCCGCTGCGTTCCGGCCTCCGGGGCAAAGGTCAATCCGCTTTTTTTCACCTTTTGCACCTTTTCCATCAGTTCCATCGAAAAATTATCCACGCGCAGTGACGGCAGCGACAGGTTGATGCGCTTGTCCACCGTCATGGCAAGCAGCCCGTCCGTGAGCGGAAACAGCTTGGTATAATCGCTGGTACTGAGCGAAGAAAGCGACATTTCTTCATACCCGGTCGCGTCAATCGCCCCCTCCGCAACCTGAAGCAGCCGATCAACCGACCGCTCGCGTACGGGGCGATAGATATAGCCTGCCTGGCAGAACCGGCAGCCGCGGATACAGCCGCGGAACAACTCCAGCATGATGCGGTCATGCACCGTCTCCATAAAGGGAACAATCAGTTTTTCCGGGATATAGGTCTCGTCCAGGTTATGGATAATCCGTTTTTTCACCTTTTGGGGAATCCCCGGACGATTGGGCGCAAACGATGCGATGGTCTGATCCTCATGATACGTCACATCGTAAAAGGAGGGAACATAAATCCCCTCAATTTTCGCGATTTCCATCAGGTATTCCTCTCTGGATTTTCCGCTGCCGCGCCAGGTCTTGTATACGTCCATAATCTCGCTGTTGACTTCTTCGCCCTCACCCAAAATAAAAAAGTCCACAAGATCCGAAAGCGGTTCGGCATGGTAGGCACAGGGGCCGCCGCAGCAGACAAAGGGATCGTCCATGCCGCGCTCTGCTGTGCGCAGCGGAATGGACGCCAAGTCCAGCATGTTGACAATATTGGAATAGCTCATCTCATATTGCAGCGTAAACGCCACCATATCAAAGCTGCGCACCGGCTTCGCACTCTCTAACGACAGCAGCGGAATCCCCTCTTTCCGCATTTCCTGCTCCATATCGTCCCAGGGCGCAAACACCCGTTCGCAGATGGTGTCCTCACGCTCATTGAGCATATGATACAAAATCTTCATGCCAAGGTGCGACATGCCTACCTCGTACACGTCCGGAAAGCAAAACGCCACCCCCATAGACTCCGCCGTCCACGGTTTGTGCACACTGTTAAATTCATTGCCGATGTAACGCGCCGGCTTTTGTACCCGTTTTAAACATCGTTCCAACTTTGCTCGATACATAGTGTTCCTCCCATGCTGCATTTTAGGCATCTTATTCTCACATCTTATTATCATATCCTATTTTTTAAAAAGTTGCAAGCATAATCTGCCATTTCGTCCCGTAAAATGATACAAAGATGTTGTCCGATTTTTCAGAAAGCAGGTGTTTGTTATGACTGAAACCTACCGCGGCCGCACCGGCACGCGCAAAGAACCGGCGCATGCCGAAAAAACAGAGCCACGCCCCAGATCCCTCAGCCGTCTGCTCCTGAAGCAGACCGCCGCTGCCCTTGTATTTTCTTTTGCAGCCATCGGCATGCAAAGCGTTCCTCTGCCGCGCGTCAGCCAATGTGCCGATGCACTCGGCCGCGCGCTGCGCTATGAAACCGACCTCTCGGCCGTTCGGGAGATCGAAACCGATCTGCTTGACCGTCTGAACGGCTTGCTGCACCGAAATACCGCGCCGAACGCCCCCCTGGACGATGCGGCGGAGGAAAACACGGCAGGCAGCGCATCCGATCCCGATGCGGCAACCGATGGCAGCGCGGCAGGCACCGATACCGGCGCGATCACCAACCACTGATGCGGCCAATTCACATTGATCGCAGCGGACAGCTATGGATCGGAAATCGGCTCAGCATTCACCTGCTCTTACTTCCGCTTTGCTTTGCCGCCGCCGCTTTTCGCTATTTTCCCGTCTTTGCCATCAGCTGGGGCGCGGCACTCCTGCACGAAATGGCGCACATCGGAACAGCACACGCGCTCGGCGTTCCCATGCGCGGCATCGGACTTTTTCCCTTCGGCGTATGCGCAAGGCTGAAAGATCCGATCATCAAATCCCCGGCAAAGGAGATCATCATCGCCCTTGCCGGGCCGCTGTGCAGCCTTTTTTTGGCGGCGGTCTGCCATCTGCTCTCCCTGCGTAATCAAAACGAACTGCTCTCCTACGCCGCGGCGGTCAGTCTTGCCATGGCGCTGCTGAATCTGCTTCCCTGTCTGCCGCTGGACGGCGGACGGGTACTGCGCGCCGCGTTAACGCTGGGTTCGGACGCCATGTCGGCACGGCAAACCACACTGCGCATCAGCTATGTTGTTGCGTTGCTCGTCATTGCGGCCGCCGTTTCTTTATTGCTCACCGCCTCGTTTCAGTTTTATCTTTTGTTAATCGGCGTGTTTATGCTCGGCAATTTATGCACCGAACAAAAAAACATCTCCCGTCAGGCACTGCGGGAGCTGCTGTATTACAAGGATAAATTGGAAAAAGACGGCCTGAGATACAGCGCGGTTCTTTGTGCCTATCGGGATCTTCCGGCACGGCGGCTGCTTCGGAGGCTGTCTTATCATAAATATTATACGGTACAGGTTTTGGGGCAGAAAGAAGAAATCCTCGGCACTCTCACCGAGGGTCAGATCCTAACCGCGCTGCTTGAGGGCAGCATACGTCTGACGCTGGGCGAAATATTGGCCGAAAAGCACATAAATCACTGCTCCAAAAATTCACGCAGCTGCGCTACGGTATCGACCAAATAGTCCGCACCGGCCGTCTCCAGCTCTCCCGGCTCCGCATAGCCGAACCGCACGCCGAGTGCCGCAATGCCGCACTGTTTGGCACCGAGAATATCCTGTTTGCGGTCGCCGATCATCAGCACCGTATCAAGCGGCGGATGCTTTAACTGACGGAGTACCTCGTCAATGACCTCATTTTTATAGTTGCGCCGTCCGTCCAGTTCGCTGCCCACCGTTATATCAAAATACGGCGCCATGTCATAGGCCTCTAAAATCTGACGGGCAAACACGATGGGTTTTGACGTCGCAAGGCAAACGGTTCTTCCCTTATCTTTCAGTGCACGGAGCATTTCGATAACGCCGGGATAGCGTGCGTTTTCAAAGATGCCGACCTTTGAGAACCGCTCCCGGTATTTTTCAACCGCCGCCTTGGCCTGCTCCTCCGAAAAACCGTAAAAATCCCGAAACGAATCGATCAGCGGCGGCCCGATCACACGATTGAGGCGATTCAGCTCCTCTTCCACACCGAACGCCTGCAGCGCGTACTGAAAGGATTTGGTGATCCCCTCCTTCGGATCGGTCAGGGTTCCGTCTAAATCAAACAATAAATTCTGATACACCGTTTTTCTCCTTTATTGAAATTCTGCAAAATCCCGGCACACGGGAGGCAAAACCATATTGCAGCAGACTCCCGTACCCCTAAATTGCTAGTCAAGGGTAATTCTTGGATTTTCTTTCGACGGTTTGTATAAGACAAACTTATTGCCGATAATCTGGATCGTCTCCGCGCCCGATGCTTTGGCGGCCATTTCCGCCGCCTCGCGCGTGTCAAGCAGCGCACTGTCTAAAACATGCACCTTAATCAGTTCCTTTGCCTCCAGCGCGTCCTCAAACTGTCTTACCATATTCTCGGTCATACCGTCTTTTCCCATTTGGTAAAGCGCCGGTATGGTATTTGCCATCTTTCTAAGCTTTGCACGTTGTTTTCCTGTCATCAAAATCATCCTTTCATCCGATCTCTTTTTTCTTGCGCAGTCCGATCAGTCCCAGCGCCATCAACGCCGGAAAGACAATCACCGCAAGCAGTCCCATCCGCAATGCAATATCCCCGGAGCCGATCCGTTCCAGTGTCCCGGAAACCATACCGGTCACGCCGGGGCCGCTCAGGCAGCCCAGATCACCACCCAATGCCAAAAAGGCAAAAAGCGCCGTTCCGCCGGCCGGAAAATGCTCGGACGAGAGGCTGATCACACCCGGCCACATGAGCCCCACCGACAGGCCGCAAAGACCGCAGCCGATCAGTGACAAAATCGGATTTGGCGAAAGTCCGCAGAGCAGATAGCTTACAATGCAGCCGACGCTGCTGATGATGAGGGCGCGGCGCAGATGCAGCCGACCGCCGAATATCCCGTAAAACGTACGCGAAACGGCCATCAGGATTCCAAAGGCACAAGGCCCCAAAAGATCACCCATCGCCTTGGAGACATGAAGTCCGCTCTCTGCAAACATCGAGGACCACTGCGCCATCGCCTGTTCTGCCGCGCCGGAGCAAAGCATCAGCAAAAGCATCAGCCAGAATGTACCTCTTTTCAAAAGGTCAAGAACGCTGTCCCTCTCATTCTCCTCCACCAGCTTGCATAGCGGAACGCGGGCAAAAAAGAATACGTTAAACAGCGGCAAAAGTGACCATGCATAGAATAAATACCGCCATTTTGCAATGCCGACAGTGGCAAAATACAGGGTTGAAATCAGAATCACGCCCACCTGTCCCCAACAATACATGGCGTGCAGCAAACTCATCCTGGCCGATTTCTGCGTGCCGGGCAGAGACTCCACGATGGGGCTGATTAACACCTCGGCCAGGCCGCCGCCGACCGCATTCACCAGTGTTGCAATCACAAGTCCTATGTAGGGATTTGGCAGAACAGACGGCAAAACGCCGTAAAACACCAATCCCAAAAACGCCAAAACATGTGCCGTCACCGCGCTGACGCGGTAGCCGATCTTATCGGTCAGCTTGGAAAACACAAGATCGGTCACCAGCTGCGTGCCGAAATTCAGGGTAATCAATGCCGTGATCGCCTCGATCGAGACCGAAAACGAACGCTGAAAGGTTAAAAACAAAAGCGGCGGCAGATTATTCACCGCGGCCTGCGTAATATATCCGAGATAGCAGGCAAGCTCGGTATGGCTATATTTTAATGGTTTCATACTTTTTCTCTCATTCTAAGATCTAATCGTTATTTGGTATCGTACCAGCTTTTTCCGGTGTTCATATCCACCGTCAGGGGTACGTGCAGCGGATAGGCACGTTCCATCTCTTCTTTTAAAATCCGCTGTACCGCAGCGGTCTCGTCCTGCGGCGTTTCCACAATCAGTTCATCGTGGATTTGCAAAATCAGTCTGGCACGCAGTTTTTCTTCCTTTAAGCGGCGGTACACCGCAACCATGGCAATCTTAATGATGTCCGCTGCCGTTCCCTGGATCGGTGCATTCATTGCCACACGCTCTCCGAACGCCTGCGTCACCTTATTGGATGCCCGAAGTTCCGGCATATAGCGGCGTCTGCCGAGCAGCGTCACAGCATAGCCCTTTTCCCTCGCAAACGCGACAGAATCCTTCATATAGGCATCCACCTTGGGATAATGTTTTAAATATCCCTTGATGTAGGCATCGGCCTCACGCATGGGAATCTTTAAATCCTGTGCGAGCGAAAAGGCGCCGATCCCGTAAACAATGCCGAAATTGACCGCCTTTGCGCGTGAACGCATGGTCGGCGTCACCTCATCCATCGGCACACCAAACACCTGGGACGCCGTCTGGGTGTGGATATCCAGTTCGTGAAGAAACGCCCCTTTCATGGTATCATCGTCCGAAATATGCGCCAAAACACGCAGCTCAATCTGAGAATAATCGGCGTCAACCAGGCAGCTGTCCTCATTCTCCGCCACAAACATACGCCGAATCTCGCGCCCCAGCTGCGTCCGCACCGGGATATTCTGAAGATTTGGTTCGGTGCTGCTGATTCGCCCGGTTGCCGTCACGGTCTGGTTAAAGTTGGAATGAATTCTTCCCGTTTTCTGATCGATCATAGGGATCAGACCCTCGACATAAGTTGATTGCAGCTTGGTAAGCTGACGGAATTTCAGCACCTTTTCCACGATCGGGTGCTGATCCAGCAGCTTATTTAAAACCTCCACATTGGTGGAATATCCGTTTTTATTCTTCTTTCCGCCGGGAAGCTGCAGCTTTGCAAACAAGATGTCGCCCAGCTGTTTGGGCGAATTGATGTTAAACTCCTCACCGGCCAGGTCATAAATCTCTGCCGTCAGGGCATCGATCTGTCCGCCAAGCTGCGTACCGAACGCCTGCAGCGCGTCCTTATCCACATACACGCCCACATACTGCATGTCGGCAAGCACCCGGCTCAGCGGCAGTTCCACCTCGTAATACAGGCGGTGCTGCCCCTCTTGCTCAATCCGTTCCTTAAAATATTGCTGCAGCGCAAAGATCGCCGCCGTACGGTCCGCCTCATGCTGCCCGTCATCGGCCGAATCCGAAAAATCCATGGTCAGCTGCCCGTCCGCCTCGGTTTGCTTTTCGGTATCGGACAGTGCCGCACCCAAATAGGTCAGGCAAAGATCCTCCACCGTATAGTTTGCTTTGGTCGGTTCGGCCAGATAGGCCGCAATCATGACGTCAAAACAAAGCCCCCGGTACTCGATTCCTTGCTTCATCAGATACAAAATGTCTTCCTTGCAGCAAAATCCACATTTGAAAAGCGCCGCATCCTCAAAAAACGCGGTCAATCCCGATTTTGTGATAGGAGAAACCGTGTACACGTTCTCTCCGTCCTGCGTAAAGAAAAGCGCGGCCGCATCGCCGTCACGGCGCAGCGTATAGGAAACCGTCGTCTCCTTGTTCAAGCAGCGTTCCATCTCAGACTCATCAATCACGGTTTTTATGCCGCAAATCGCCGCCGCTTTCGCATCGGACGATGCGGGCAGAGACAGTTTTTGCAAAAAGGACTGAAAATTCAGCCGTGTAAACAGAGTGCCAAGCGCCGGCGCGTCATAGTCCTGCATCCGAAACGCCGCAAGGTCAATATCGATCGGCACTGCGCGATCAATGGTTGCCAGCGTCTTACTGAGGTAAGCGCCATCCCGATCCTCTGCGAGTTTTTTGCGTACGGACGGCGTAAGCTCCAGCTCATCCAGGTGCGCATAAATTTCCTCAATGCTATGATAATTTTGAATCAGGGACAGCGCCGTTTTTTCGCCGATGCCCTTGACGCCGGGGATATTGTCGGACGGATCGCCCATCAGTCCTTTTACATCGATAAACTCCTTTGGCGTCACCCCGTATTTTTCTTTCACCTGTGCCGCATCGTAGTCTGTGGTGGTGGTCTTTCCCATTCGGGTCACCACCAGTTTAATGAGCGTGTTATCCGATGCCAGCTGCAAATCGTCCTTATCACCGGTCAAAATCCGGCAGGCAACCTTCTTTTCATCACAAAGCAACGAGACGGTACCGATTAAATCGTCCGCCTCGTAGCCTTCCATTTCAATGCAGGCGCACCGCATTGCGCCGAGCACTTCTTTGATTAAGGGCAGCTGCACCAAAAAATCCTCCGGTGCCGGTTTGCGCTGCGCCTTGTATTGATCGTACATTTTATGCCGAAAGGTCTTTGCCTTGACATCAAATGCGACACAAAGATAATCCGGCTTTTCCTCCTCCAGATATTTAAACAGGATATTTAAAAATCCATAGACCGCATTGGTCGGCGTGCCGTCCGGCGCCGTCAGCGGCCGGATTCCGTAATAGGCACGGTTTAAAATGCTGTTTCCGTCAATCAGCAAAAGTTTTTCCATTCTTATCCCTCTTCCCCGGCAATCGTAACCAGGATTTCACTTTTGTTTTGGTTATCCGCAATCAGCTCTGCCCGATAGCCGCATTGATTTGCGTATTGTAAAAGACAATCCCACTCTTTCCCGGAAAGGCTGAGCGTGACGGCGTGACTTCCGCCGTCTGCCGCGGTGTCGCCGGCGACTTGTTTTTCGCTCCAGGCAATTCCTGTCTTTTGCGTGGCCGCCGCTAAAAACGCATGTACGTCCGGTACGGTAATAGAATAGATGTTTTCCATGGCACAAAACGTCCTTGCACGGCTCTCGCCGCCAGCAGCGGCCGCCATGGCGCTGCTGGCGCTCACCGGTGACGGAGCCGCATATTCCTGCATCTCTTCCGCGGCATTTTCCGCATAATCCATATCCCTGCTGTTTTGCACCGAGACGGTCTCATTCTCCTGCGGCGCATCACTCTCTTTCACGGATTCTCTCCGCTGCGCCGGAGCCGTTTCAGAAGGCGCTGCGGACGGTTGCTGTACCGAGGTGCTTTCCTCTGTTTTATTTGCTGCGGCAGCATCCGATTCTTGCAAAGTTTCCGTCTTTGATTCCGCCTTTTGCGCCGGCTGCTCTGTTTTGCCGCTCACCGTCTTTTCTTCTGTCCTTTTCTCTGCCGCAGCCGATGCCGCAGGCGCCGCGGTCTCACGGCTGTCTGCCGCCCTCTCCGTCTCACTGCCGGGCACCGATTCCGCTTGAGGGTCGGTTGTCTCCATGGGGCGCGGCTGCGCACTCTCTGTCGGAGTCCTGACAGTCTCCGTCTCGTTCCAGACATCATCGGCATGCAGATACCGCTGATACAGTCCGCCGGAAAAAACGCCGATCGTAATTGCCGCGCACGCCGCGGCCGAAATCAGAATCCTTACCTGTTTTTTTCTCATATCTCGGAGTGGGATCCGTTTCTTCTCGGTTGTCTCTGCCATCATTTCATCGGCAGCAGCCATCAGCTTTTCGTGCAAGGTTTTTTCAAAATCCGCCGGCAGATCCGGCACAGGGTCTTGTTCTGTCAGCCGATGCATCATCTTGACGCTTTGGTATTCCGCACGGCAGCTCGCACAGGTATCCAAGTGCGCGTTCAATAATCGCATCTCTTCCTCACTCAAGCTGCCGCAGACGGCGTCAAACAAACATTCCAGACAGGTCTCACAGTCCATATGTTCCTTGCCCATGAAAATCCCCTCCTTTCCTCTTTTATTTTCTCTTTCTGTTATTTAGACGAAATCGTCGTCAAATAGTTCCCTGTTTTGCACTAAAATTTTCTTCAGTGCCGCCCTTGCGCGGTTGATCCGGGATTTTACCGTCCCGACCGAGCATTGCAGCATGTCCGCAATCTCATCATAAGAGAACCCCTCAATGTCCCGCAAAATAATGACTTTTTGGTGATCCTCGCCGAGCTGACGGATTGCCGCATGTACTGCGCTGCGCACCTGATTTCTCTCCGCCGTCTCGTCCGGCGTAGGCCCGTCATCCGCCAAAGACGCCGCCATCGACCCGTCCTCGGTCTCAATCTCCTGATCCAGCGAATAATTCTCGTGGCGGCGCAGCTTTTTTTGTTCATCAAAGCAGGTATTGGTCGCCACCCGGTAAACCCAGGTAGAAAACTTCGCGTTGCCCCGAAATTTGCTGAGGTTTTTGAAAATCTTCACCAAGACCTCCTGGGTCATATCGGCCGCGTCCTCCGGGTTCCCTGCGATGCGGTAGGCAATGGCGAAAATGCGTTTTTGATGCTCTACAATGAGTGTTTCAAACGCGGAAACATCCCCTGCTTTTGCTTTTGCAATCAGTTCCTGTTCCCGTTCCATTTTCCCACCCCCTCAGGCATACTTACATTTTCATTAAGATATCATATTTTTGACAGGATGTCAAATCCGTTTTCCCGTCTCTTTGCCGCCTTGACCGATGGGGCTTGCAATTTTTTGTTTTTTGTGCTATAATATTTTTTTGTTTTTATGTTTTATCATTATTTTGAGGTGATTTGATGAAAAAAATTCAAAAATATTGCAGACTCTTTTGTCTGCTGTCGGCGCTTTCGCTCCTCTTCGCGGTCAGTCCTGCCGCTGCGGAAGAAACGGAAGATCGCTACCAGACGGAAAACCGCTACCGGGAGGATATTTTTACCTATACGGTTGCAAACAACACCGCGACCATCACCAATGTAGACGATAGCCGCGAAACCGTCATCATTCCGGAAAAGCTGGGCGATTATCCCGTAACGGCACTCGCTGCCGGTGCATGCGGCGGCAGTACCACGATCCAAAAGATCGTGATCCCGGACTCGGTGAGCGAGATTGGCAGCATGTGCTTTGCGTACAGTACAAAGCTTCAGGAAATTACGCTTCCGTCCTCTCTTCAAAATATCGAAAACGGCGTATTTAGCCAATGCAGTGCACTGCACTCGATCACGATTCCGTCCGGCGTTGTGTCAATCGGAAAAGACGCTTTTTACCGCTGCGACAATCTGTGGACCATTACGCTGCCGGACAGCGTAACGAAAATCGGCGAGAACGCTTTTGCCGCCTGCCCGAACCTGGCAGCCGCAACCATTCCGGCCGGTGTGACCGAGATTGCACCCGGCGCCTTTGTTCCCTCCGGTGGTTTTCGCATCTACGCAAAGCCCGGCACTGCGGCACAGGCCTTTGCGGCAGAAAACGGCATCACATTTGAAGAGCTGATTACCGTCCGCGTCAACGATACGCCGGTGACCTTCGACCAGCCGCCGATTACCGACACCCGATACTACCGCACCCTGGTTCCGATGCGTGCAGTGCTCACTGCACTCGGCGCGGAGGTTTCCTGGGATAACAATATGAACCTTGCCGGTATCGACCTTGGCGGCAACCGCCTTTTGATCCGCGTCGGCGAACCGTTTATGATGGTCAACGGCAGCGCGCGGCCGCTCAGCTCGCCCGCGATTGAATTTAACTGCCGCGTTCTTCTGCCGATTCGGGATGTGATCGAATCCGTTCACGGACGAATCCGCTGGAATGAGGACTTAAAACAGATTGACGTAACCGTTCCGGTTCAATAATAAGCAAAACAGCGGCAGGTGGCCAAAAGCACCTGCCGCTGTTTTTATTTTCTCTGTTTACTTACAAAAAAGTTCTTTGGCGCGATCCAAAATGCCGTTTAAATACGCAAGCGCAACGCCGTAATTGACGGTCGGAACACCACGCTCCAAAAGCGCCTTTAACCGACTTTGCACCTCCTGCTTGTTAATCATACACATACCGCAGGACAAAACCAGCGCGTAGTCCTCGATGTTATCACAGAACGTATAGCCGGTCAAATATTGATATTCACACCTTGCGCCGGTCTTTTTTTCAATCAGCCGGGGCAGCTTGACCCGTCCGATATCCTCATGCGTACTGTTATGGGTACAGCCCTCCAGAACCAGCACCTTGTCCCCGGTTTTCAGGCGTGCAATCGCCTCTGCGCCCTCTAGGTATTGCGAAAAGTTCCCCTTTTGCCTTGCCAGCAGCATCGAAAACGAGGTCAACATGATATCTTGGGGAACGATTTTGTCCACCACCGCAAAGGCCTGGGAATCCGTCACCACCAAATCCACCTTTTTTAAGTCGGAAAGCGCATCCGCCAGCGTGGTCTCCTTGGTGACATATGCCTTCATGTCATGATCCAGGCAGTCGCGGATCAGCTGCACCTGCGGCAAAATCAATCTTCCCTTCGGTGCTGCACTGTCAATCGGCACCACCATCACAACGCAGCTCCCTTTGGGTAACAGATCCCCAAGCAGCGTTTCGTCATCGCGCTCCTGCTCTTTTAAGACCTGTATCATACGATCCTTGAGCGCATCGATGCCGACCTGTGCATGGTCAGAGAGAAACACCGCGTCGGGATACTCCTTTTGCAGATACGCCCTTTTGTCGGGACTCAGCAGCTCCGACTTGGTGTAAACCCGAATCACGGGGATCCTGCCCGTCTTTGGCGCCTCCTCCGGCGCGGCGGCGTCACACACCCACAAAATCAAATCCGCACGCTGAAACAGCTGCTTGGTTTTCTCCATTCTCTTGCCGCCGAGCGCACCCTGATCACCAAAGCCTGCGGTATCAATCAGCGCAATCGGCCCGTAGGGGATCAGCTCCATCGCCTTAACCACCGGGTCGGTCGTTGTCCCTGCCACCGCAGACACAATCGCCGCCTCCTGTCCGAGCAGAGCGTTCATCAGCGTGGATTTTCCTGCATTCGTCTTTCCGATCATCAGCACATGCTTGCGCATTGACATGGGTGTTTTTTCCATACTTATTTCATTCCCTTTTTATAATTTTTGTCTGATTCCGCTGTCACAGCGCACGGTGATTAAAATACGGCGGTGCGTCTGAGGGGATCACATTCAGCTCCGGGAAGGCCGATTCCAAATAGCCCGTCAAAAGGGAGCATACGATATGCTCTGTTTCAAAATGGCCGGCGTCAATCAGATTGATACCCAGCTCAAAGGCGAGCTGTGCCTCATGATGCCGGATATCGGAGGTCACATATACATCCGCACCGGCGTGGTACGCACTGTAAATGCCGTCACCGCCGGCACCGCTGCACACGGCCACGGTTTTTACGATATCCTCCGGCGCACCCACATAGCGCAGACTCCGGCAGCCGAGCGAATCCCGTACCATATCCGCAAAATCCGCCATCTCCATCGGCGCGTTCAGCATGCCGACCCGGCCGATATTCAATATCGGCGCGCCGGTCTCGTCCACACACTCACTCTCCAAAAAGCGGCGCACCTCGGTCAAATCCAGACGTGCAGCTAGCGCATCGTTCATACCGCCGTCCGCATGGTCTAAATTGGTGTGCGCACTGTAAACCGAAATATCACTGCGAATCAGGTTCCGCAAAATGCTGCCGGTGATATCCTGCTCCACAATCCGTTTTTGCGGCGTAAAAATCAGCGGATGATGCGAAATAATCAAATCCGCGCCGCATTCCGCAGCACGCCGCACGTTATCCGAGGTCACGTCCAAACAGACAAACACCGTGGTGACCCGCTGATCCCGATCCCCGGTCATCAGCCCCACGTTATCCCAGCTCTCGGCCAGTGCCGGCGGCGCCAAGCGCTCCATTGCCTCCATAATATCAGAAACCTTTACCATCCCATATCCTCCTCCGTTTCGTGCAGCATCCGACACATCGCCTCGGTGCGCTGCAACTCCTTTTCATCAATCGTCTTGGCGCGCAAAAGTCCGCGGTGCTTTTCCTCCAGCCTTTTTTTCTGCTGCGCCCAATAATCCGCAAAGTACTGCGGCCTCTCTTTCAAAAGGCTGCGCCCCATAAAAAGCTCCCATTCGCTGGGTTTTTCTTCTTCTCTTCCCGGTGCGATCGCCATAATGTGATACAGCTTTTCACCCTCGCGGCTCAGCCATTCGCGCGCGATCCGATAGTGATATTCCCAAAGCAGCGTCCGCAGCTCATAAACCGAGCTCATCGGCTGAACCAAGATCTGTTCCGCCTTTTGAAAGACCGCAGCGTCATCCTTTAAAATCTGTGCAATCATCAGTCCGCCCATGCCGGCAATCACAATGGCGTCCGCCTCTCCCGGCAAAAGCGTGGACGCGCCGCCGCCGAGACGGGTTTCGATCCGATCGCCCAAATGATAACGCACAATCGTCTCCTTGGCGCTCTCAAGCGGCATTGCGCGTATGTCAGAGGCGATTGCGGACGCGCAGACTCCCTTTGCACAAAGGTACGCCGGCAGATAAGCATGATCCGTGCCGATATCCGCAACGCAGCGGCACGGCGCAACAGCGTCCGCGATCTCTTGCAGTCTCGGTGTCAGGCTTGGTGCGTTTTGCATAATTTTTCTCCCTTTTTATCAGTCTAACTGTTATGTTAGTATAAATTTCGGATTTTGTCAATAAAGAAAAAAGGAATCCGTCTCTTTTTGTAGAAATAAATAAGGTAAGGAGGCGATGACCGGTGAATCTTCGGGAAGTAACGGAAGAACAGGAAAAAGTGCTGCTCTCGCCATACGCGGCCAAGAGCGCCGAGAGCCGCGGCCGCGAGCATGAGGAAGAGCCGTGTCCGCTGCGGACGGCGTTTCAGCGGGATCGGGATCGGATTATCCACGCCAAGGCCTTTCGGCGGCTCAAACACAAGACCCAGGTCTTTTTATCGCCGGAGGGCGACCACTATCGCACCCGGCTGACGCACACGCTGGAGGTTTCGCAGATTGCACGCACCATTGCACGCGCCCTGCGGCTGAACGAGGACTTAACCGAGGCCATCGCGCTGGGACACGATTTGGGTCACACGCCGTTTGGCCATATGGGAGAGAACGTGTTAAACCGCATCTGTCCGCACGGCTTTCGGCATAACGAACAAAGTCTGCGCGTGGTCGATGTCTTAGAACGCCCCGGCGGACTCAATCTTACCTATGAGGTACGGGACGGGATTCTGTGTCACACCGGCGGCAAAACGGCAAGCACGCCGGAGGGACAGATTGTCGCGCTGGCCGATAAAATCGCCTATATCAACCATGATATCGACGACGCGGTGCGCGGCGGCGTGCTGACCGAATACGATATACCAAAGCGCTATACCCGTGTTTTGGGCGCACGGCATTCGCAGCGGATCAACACCCTGATCTGGGCGGTGATCCGCGCCAGCATGGATCATGACACCATCAAAATGGAAGATGACGTTTTTGATGCCATGATGGGGCTTCGCGCCTTTATGTTTGAACGGGTTTACGTTTCTTCCAAGCCGCAGTGCGAGGAACAAAAAGCCTGCCGCGTCCTGGAGGGGCTTTACGAGGCGTACCGCAAGCAGCCGGAGCTGATCCCAAGAAGCAGCAAAAACGCCAGCATGAGCGATGATGTTGAGGTACAGATCCGTGACTACATCGCCGGGATGAGCGACCGTTTTGCCGTCTCCAAATTCACCGAGCTGTATATTCCCTCCTTTTGGGCACGGTAATTCCGATCAAAAAGAGGAAATCGGCAAACGGTGTCGAATTTATATACTTTGAGAGCAGATGATACCGCACAAAGCATACCGTACCGCTTGGTCTGCGCTGATAGGGGGTGAGGGCATGGCACAGGATTTTCAGGACTTTAAGCAAGAGGTTTTGGAGAAAAACGAACTGGTGGAGCTTGTCTCCGAGTATGCAAAGCTAAAACGCGTCGGTTCACGCTATGCTGCGCTTTGCCCCTTTCATAACGACAAAAAATCACCTTCCCTCTCCATCTCACCGGAAAAGCAGCTGTTTTACTGCTTTGGCTGCGGTGCAAGCGGCAACGCGATTGATTTTATCACGCGGATTGAAAATCTGGATTTTCAGGACGCCTTAAAATATCTGGCAGACCGCGCCCATGTTCCGATCCCGGAATTCGGCTCTTTGGAGGATCAGAAAAAACGTGCCGCGGCGGCCGATAAGCGGCAGCGCATTTATGAGATCAATACCGCGGCCGCACGCTATTTTTTTGAAAACCTGGCAAACCCAAAGGGAGAGGCGGCCTATCAGTACCTGAAAAAACGCGGCATTACCAATGCCACCATCAAAAAGTTCGGGCTGGGCTTTGCCCCGGAGGGCTGGTCCAATCTGCTGGATCATCTCGCAAAAAAGGGCTATCAAGCGCATGAGGTTTATGAGGCCGGGCTTGCCAAATCAAGGGAGAACGGCTCCTATTACGACGTCTTTCATGACGGGCGTGTCATCTTTCCGATCATCAACGTCCAGGGCGCGATTATCGGCTTTGGCGGCCGCGTGATGACGGGCGACGGGAGCGGCGCAAAGTACCTGAACTCGCCGGAGACCATGGTCTTTAAGAAAAAGGAGAACCTGTTCGGGTTAAACCTTGCCAAAAATGACCGTTCCGGCACTATGCTTTTAATGGAAGGCTATATGGACGTCATCTCGCTGCACCAGGCCGGGATCGGCAATGCGGTCGCGTCACTCGGCACCGCATTCACACCGGAACAGGCGCGTCTTTTAAAGAAGTACGCCCAACGGGCGGTGCTGTGCTACGATGCCGACCAGGCCGGGCAAAAGGCAACGCTGCGCGCCGGGCAGATTCTGACCGATGCGGAGATGAAAACCCGCGTGCTGACCATTACCGACGGCAAGGATCCGGACGAATTTATCCAAAGCAAGGGGCCGGAGATGTTTCGGATTCTGATTGACGCCGCAAAGCCGCTGTTTATGTATAGAATGGATCGCCTCAAGCAAAACTATGACCTAAAGGATACCGAGCAGGTCATCGAATTTACTGAAGCGGCAGCGGCCGTGCTTGCCGAAATCACCAAGCCGACCGAACGGGAACTGTACTTAAAACAGGCGGCGGCCACCGCCGGCGTGAGTGAAGAAAGCCTTCTCACGCAGGTAAACGTCCTGCTGCGGAAAAAGGATGCCGTGCAGCGGCGCCGGGCGGAACGGGAAGAAAAACAAAGCTTTGAGCGGCGTACCGGCGGTCGGCGCGATTTGAAAAGAATGGGAATTTATAACGCAGAAAGCCTTCTTTTAAATCTGATGACGGAAGGTCATATTCTGCGAAAGGTCAAGGCGTCCGGGCTTTGCGCCGGAGACTTTTCCGAGGGCGCCCACCGGCAGCTGGCCGAGGCGCTCTGGGCAGAGGACGACCGTCAGGACGTTGACGTTCATGCACTTTTGGCAAAGCTTACGCCGGATGCGGCAAGCGCCGTGACCGCCATCTTGATGGATGATAAAAATATTGTACACAAAGATCAGGCCTATCAGCAGCCGCTTTCCACCTTGCTTTTTGAAAAAGCAAGGAAAAATGAGGAACGGCTGATGCAGTCCGGCGCCGATTTAAAAGAGCTGGACAAGCTGGTTCGGAAGAACAACATAAAGCGAACAGGGGGAACAAACCGTGGAGAAAGAAAAGAAACCGATGACCAATAAAAAAGCATTGCTGCAGCAGCTTTTGGAAGAGGGCAAAAAGAAAGGCGTTTTGGATTACAAAGAAATCAGCGACAGGATGGAAGAGCTGGAGCTGGACGCCGCCCAGATTGACAAAATGTATGAATATCTGGAAAAGCACGGCGTAGAGATTGTCGGCAATCTGGACGAAGAACTGGATATGCTGGAAAACGAGATCGAAATCACGCCGGAGGACTTAGACGATATGTCGGTGCCGGACGGCATCAGCATTGATGACCCGGTGCGGATGTACCTCAAAGAAATCGGCAAGGTAAGCCTGCTTTCGACTGCGGAGGAGACCGAGCTTGCAAAGCGCATGGCAGAGGGCGACCGTGAGGCAAAACGCCGCCTTGCAGAGGCAAACCTCCGTCTGGTTGTCAGCATTGCAAAACGCTATGTCGGCCGCGGCATGCTGTTTCTGGATCTGATCCAGGAGGGAAACCTGGGTCTGATTAAGGCCGTAGACAAGTTTGACTATACCAAGGGCTACAAATTCAGTACCTACGCAACCTGGTGGATTCGTCAGGCAATCACCCGTGCCATTGCCGACCAGGCAAGAACGATCCGTATCCCGGTACACATGGTGGAAACCATCAACAAGCTGGTGCGCGTTTCCAGACAGCTGGTGCAGGAGCTTGGCCGCGATCCCCTGCCGGAGGAAATCGCCAAGGAATTGAATATCCCCGTTGATAAGGTGGGCGAGATCATGAAGATCGCCCAGGAACCCGTTTCGCTGGAAACGCCGATCGGCGAAGAGGAGGACAGTCACCTGGGCGACTTTATCCAGGATGACGATGCCCCGGCGCCCTCCGATGCGGCAACCTTTACTCTATTAAAGGAGCAGCTGGTCGAGGTACTCGGCACGCTGACCCCCAGAGAAGAAAAGGTTCTGCGTCTGCGCTTTGGCTTAGATGACGGCCGCGCAAGAACGCTGGAGGAAGTCGGTAAAAAGTTTAACGTCACCAGAGAGCGGATCCGCCAGATTGAGGCAAAGGCGCTGCGCAAGCTGCGCCACCCCAGCCGCAGCCGCAAGCTGAAGGACTATTTGGAATAAGCACATCTTCCCTCTGTATAAATCAAAAGGATTGCGGCAGCCGATGCATCGGCTGCCGCAATTCTTTTTTCTTCCTCTTCTTTTATCTCGTGACGGCCACGGCTGTTTTCTCTTTGGTAAGCACCCATCCGAGATACGAGAGTTCCTTGATATCCATTGCCGCCTTTCCTGCAATGTCATAGGCAGTCAGCGTGAAGATTCCGTAATCCTCCGCATTTTGTTTCAGCAAAATATTGACCGCTTTCGATGGGGTAAAGGCCGCATCCGCCGCCGTCACCGCCACATCATCGGGCAGCGGCGTTTCCTTTCGGTTCATGACCTCCAGCGTATTGGTCTGCGCGTCATAGTTGACATCAAAGCCATAGCTGCGCAAATCCTCCACCCGTATGAAATAGGTGCCGTCCCTTATAAATCCGGCAATCGGCAAATCGTTGACGTAAAAAACACTGCCGTCCGCCATCAGGGCCGGCGCCGCCTGCGGCTTGCTCTCCGGTCTTGAAAACGCATAGTCCAGCATCGCAATACTGTCAATAAACCGCGCGTCCGAGTACGGCGCACCCATCACCACCGATATCATCCGCGTACCGTCCCGCTCCGCAACCCCGGTAAAGCAGGCACCGGCAGCGGACGTTGTCCCGGTTTTCAACCCCACAATCCCGGAATACGCGTACGGCTTTCCGGGCAGCATTTTATTGGTCGGATAGTAATTTTGTCCCCTGAAATTCAGCGAAGTCATCGACGAATACCCAAGACAGTCCGGGTAGTCACAAACCAGACGGTTGGCAATGGTTGCCATCGCCCTGGGTGTCACACGGTTTTGGCCGGAAACGCCGGTACAATCCTCAAAATAGGCGTCAATCTGCCAGCCGTTTACAATCTGGTTCATACGGCTGACAAACCCCGGCTCGCTGCCGTACAGATAATCGCCCATTGCCATTACCGCCGCATTGGCCGACACCACAAAAAGTGCCGAAAGCAGCTCATCCACCCGATAACTCTCCCCGGCGCGCAGCGTTACATTCGAGTAGCCGGGATCGCGGGAGTACGCCGCAAGCGCGTCCCCGACCGGGATCATCGTGTCCTTGGTGATTCTGCCCTGAGACAGCGCCTCATAGATGACATAGGCCGCCATGACCTTGGTCATGCTGGCCGGTACCATGGGCGTATCGGCTGCATAGCCGTATACCTCCTGCCCGGTATTACTATTTAACACAAAGCCGCCTCTTGCCGTAATGTCCAGTGCATATGCAGAAAAACCGCTGCCAAGCATCACGCAGCACAAGATGGCCGATATCCAAATTCTGATCCGTTTCAAAATGAACAGCACTCCTTAGAAAAAACTTTTACACAGTTTTTTATTCTACTTCCATTTGATGAATTTGTCAAGTCCGCTGAGGGCATATTGAAGATAGAACGCCGAACACAAACCCAAAAAATTTGCCGAATTGTATCTTGAAAAAACATGGGGCTTGTGCTACAATAAAGGAAGTGAAAATCTTATCAAAAGGAGAGGTGATTTCATGGACGCCAGCGGCGATAAAGGGAAAAAACCCGGCGGGGTAACGGTTCCATCGGCGCGCATCATCAGGCGGCCATGAATCCACGTTGGGTTTTCTTCCGGTATGACAAAATAGATAGGAGGTCACAGCATGGAAGGAAACATCACAGAATTTGATTTGGAGCAGTTTTTGGAGGAACTCACCGCCAAGCTGCGCGAAAAACGTTTTGGAGAAGTACGGGAAATATTGATGACATTAAACCCGGTCGATATTGCACAGATTTTGGCCGAGGTCGGCGAGACGGATTTAACCCTGCTTTTTCGGCTTTTGCCGAAGGAGCTTGCCGCAGAGGTCTTTGTCGAAATGGACAATGACCAGCAGGAATATTTGATTTCGGCATTCAACGACCGCGAGCTGAAAGAGGTCCTGGACGAGCTGTATGTCGATGACGCCGTAGATTTGATTGAGGAAATGCCGGCCGGCGTGGTAAAGCGGATTCTGCGCCACACCAATGCCGAAATGCGCAAGGATATTAACCAACTGCTGCGCTACCCCAAGGACAGCGCCGGCAGCATTATGACGACGGAATATGTGGATTTAAAAAAGCATATGACCGTAGCGCAGTCCTTTGAACGGATCCGTCGGATCGGGCCGGACAAAGAGACGATTTACACCTGTTATGTCACCGATGAAAACCGCAAGCTGATCGGTCTGATCTCGGTGAAAGAGCTTTTGCTTGCGGACTCTTCACAAATGATCGAAGAAATCATGGAGACCAACATCACCTACGTCAGCACGGTTGACGATCAGGAGGATGTTGCGCATATCTTTGACCGTTACGACTTTTTGGCCGTGCCGGTTGTTGACGGCGAAGACCGTCTGGTCGGCATTGTCACGGTCGATGACGCAATTGATGTCCTGCAGGAAGAAAACACCGAGGATATCGCCAAGATGGCCGCCGTTGTCCCCAGTGAGGACAGCTATCTGAAGACCTCGGTCTTTACCCATGCCAAAAACCGATTCTTCTGGCTCCTCTTTTTGATGCTGTCGGCCACCATCACCGGCAGTATTATCCAGGAATACGAGGCAGCCTTTGTCGCGATTCCGATTCTGGTCGCCTTTGTACCGATGGTCATGGGCACCGGCGGTAACTGCAGCTCGCAAAGCTCCACCATGGTCATCCGTGGTCTTGCGCTGGGCGAGATTCGGTTTAAAGACTTTTTTAAGGTTTTATTCAAAGAGCTTCGCATCGCGCTGGTGACCGGTACTGCCCTGGCGCTGGTTAACGCGGTACGTGTCTACCTGATGTACGGGCGCAATCAGGAGGTTTTGTCCCAGGTCGGTATCGGGAGACTTGCTCTGATTTCGGGGTTGAGTCTGATCGGCACGGTAACCTTAGCAAAATGCATCGGCTGTATTTTGCCGATGCTGGCAAAAAAATGCCGCTTAGACCCTGCAATTATGGCAGCGCCGCTGCTCTCAACCATACTGGATACCTGTTCGGTCTTAATCTTTTTTAATATCGCCAAGGCATTTTTGGGGCTGTAAAAAGCGAGGAGAAACTATGAATCTTTTGCATTGGAAATACGCAGTGGAAATTGCAAAATGCGGATCAATGAATAAAGCGGCCGAAAAGCTTTATATGGATCCTCCCAACCTCAGCCGTGCGATGAAAGCCTTAGAGGCCTCGATCGGCGTTACCATCTTTGACCGCAGCGCAAAGGGGATGGTACTGACGCCGGACGGCGAGGTGTTTATCCGCCACGCCGAAAAGATTGTGCGGCAGGTTGAGGCGGTAGAGCGCCTGTTTCACCAGGGGCCGGTCAGCAGGGAGAAGTTTTCCATCTCGGTGCCGCGCGCCAGCTATATTGCCAATGCATTTGTCACCTTCAGCCAAAAGCTCCCAAAAGAGAGCATGACGGCACTGTATTATAAAGAGACCAACGCCATGCAGGCCATCAAGAACATTTTAGACGAGGGCTACAAGCTCGGCATTATCCGCTACGCCGCCGTCTACGATAAATACTACAAAACGATGCTGGATGAAAAGGGGCTTACCTATGAGCTGGTCGCCAAATTTCATCACGTGCTGACGATGCACAAAGATCATCCGCTTGCGCAAAAGGCGTCTGTCTCGCCCACAGACCTTGTTCCCTATGCAGAGGTTGCCTTTGACGATCCGTTTATCCCGACGCTTCCTTTTGCGGAGGTAAAAAAGGCGGAGCTTTTGGAGACGGCCAACCGCAGCATCTATGTTTTTGACCGGGCAAGCCGCTTTGCACTGCTGGCAGAAAATCACGAGACCTTTATGTGGACAGCACCGATCCCCGAAAAAGACTTAAAGCACTACGGCTTGATTCAGATCGAATGCGGAAAAGAAAAACGCCGTTATAAGGACGTTTTGATTCGGCGCAAGGACTACAAGCTGTCAAGGCTCGATCATATGTTTATTTCCGAATTATGCGACGCAAAGCGAAAAACCTTTGCCGAAGAAGGGAGGGCATAGCCCCATGAAATGGATGATTGCATCCGATATCCACGGATCTGCCTGCTACTGCGACAAGCTCCTTACGCAGTACCAAAAGGAGGGCGCCGACCGGCTTTTGCTGCTTGGCGATATTCTGTATCACGGTCCCAGAAACGACCTGCCCAGGGAGTACGCGCCAAAATCGGTGATCGCTATGTTAAATCCCCTGGCACAGGATATCCTTTGTGTACGGGGCAACTGCGATACCGAGGTCGATCAGATGGTGCTGGATTTTCCGATTCTGGCGGACTACGCGATTTTGACAGAGGGCAAAACCATGATTTTTGCAACCCACGGCCATCATTACCATGAGGGCGCACTGCCGCCGCTGCACAAGGGCGATATTTTGCTGCACGGTCATACGCACGTTCCGGCGTGCCGCGCGCATGATACCTATCGCTATCTCAACCCCGGTTCTGTCTCCATTCCGAAAGAGAACAGTCCGCACAGCTATATGATTCTGGAAAACGGCATCTTTTTGTGGAAGGATCTTGACGGCAACACGTATCAAACCGAGTCGATTGAAAAGCCTGCACAACCGATCAACACTGGAAGGAATCCGCAATGAAACAGGCTGTAAAAGAAAAAGTCATGATCGCCGTTTTATGGGTTTTCGCCTCTCTGTTTCTTGCACTCTGCATCGTATGCTTTGTCCGCTTTCGTCCCACCACGGTAAGCTTTATTGACATCGGTCAGGGCGATGCCTGTCTGATCCGTGCCGGGCGCGAGGGTAACGTCTTAATTGACAGCGGTGATGAGGGCAGCGGCACGGTTTTGCGCAACTATTTCCGACTGCAAAACATGAGGGAACTGGACGCCGTGTTTTTATCCCACTTTCATGCGGATCATGTAACCGGCGTCATGGAACTGATGGAGTCCGGCTTTCCGATCAAAAAGATTTATATTGCGGCGTATACCGGCACACCGGAACTGGAACCGCTCGTCCTGAATCTGGCAGAGGAGAAGCACATCCCGGTGCAGCGGCTGGCTGCCGGTGAGACGGTCTCGTGCGGCGATGCACGCTACGAGGTACTCTCTCCCTCACGGGAGATTGCGGACGATAATCTTAATAATTCTTCCATGATTTTGCGTATGGAGTGTAAAAACACCTCCTTTTTGTTCACCGGGGATATTGAGGCTGACACGTCATTGATTCTGACGGCAGAAAGCGGCGATAAACTTTCATGTGATGTGCTGAAAGTGCCGCACCACGGCGGAAAGTCAGCCGCACGGGAGGAGTTGATCCGCGCCTGTGATGCGGATTTTGCCGTCATCAGCGTTGCCGCCGACAACACCTATCACGAGCCGTCCGATGCCATGCTCTACCTTTTGCAAAAGGAGAACACCGGCATATTCAGAACCGACCGTGACGGAACGATTGTTATGACGCTGGGAGACAGCGGCATTTTAAATGTACGAACCATGCTTGGGCGAAGGTAGTGATAACCATGACACTGGAAAAACTCAATCAACAGATCAAAACCGGCAATTTTTATCCGCTCTATTTCTTTTACGGCGAGGAACGCTATTTGCTGCGCCATAAGCTGGAGGCAATGAAGAAAAAGCTGATTCCGCCTGCGGTGGAGGATTTTAACTATTTTTGTTTTGATGGGAAAAAGACGGACATCGAGGCCGTGATGGAGGCCGTTGCGCAGTTTCCGCAAATGTCGGAAAAAAAGCTGATCGTCGTCAAAAACAGCGGCTTTTTCAATCAGGCAAACAGCCGTGAATATAAACGGCTTGCCGCAGCCGCAAAAAATCTGCCGCCCTACGTCTGCCTGGTGCTGACCGAAGATCACTGGGATAAGAAGAAAGCCAAAAACATCAAATTCATCGAGGACAGCGGCGGAACCGTGGAATTTTCTTATCTTACGATTCCGAAACTGGAGGCGTGGCTGGAAGATCGCTTTCGCAAAGCGGAAAAGCAGATTGCCCCCAAGGAGCTTTCCTATATCATCACCCAGTGCGGCACCTCTCTGGAAAAACTGGATCACGAATACGAGAAAATACTCAATTATTTGGGTGACCGTGATAAAGTACAGCGCGAGGACATCGACGCAGTGGTTGACAAAACCGTAGAATGCCGCGTCTATGATATGCTGGACAATATGACGGCCGGCCGCGGCACCAAAGCGCAGGAACAAATGAAGTATTTCAAAGACGCCAAGGAGCAGCCCACCGTAATTTTAGGGATTATGATGGGGAAACTGTCGGAGCTTTTGCTGTGCAAGCAGCTGCGCGAATGCGGACTGACGTCCGGCGAAATCGGCGAATACTTTGATTTTCGCCGTCCTATGTTTGCCGTCAACAAAACCGTTGAGGAATCCAAACGCTATCGCGAGGACTATCTGCAGCGCATGATCAAAAAGGGGCTTTGCTATGACGCCGATATTAAAAACGGCCGCATTGACGGCTGGACTGCCGCCGAGTTATACCTTGCAGAGCTTTTAAAGCGCCCGGATTAGATGCAAAAACCACCGGTCAATGACCGGTGGTTTTTTTACGGCTTTACCTGATATACGTGCCGATAAAGCAGATCGCGCATCTCACAAAATGCCGCCTCCTCCGCCATGCTGCCCGATGTCATAATCAAAAGCGGAATCGCGGGGCGCCCCTCGCCCAAAGACGGCTGCATATACGCATACGGATTTAAGAAAAATCCGTTTCTCTCATAAAAAGCGATGCGGCGCTTTGCCATCGCGGTATCGGGCGGCTCTACCTCCAGGCAAATCCGCCTTTTCCCACGCTCGGTCAAATCCTTCAGCATATCCGAACCGATGCCACCGCCGCGCAGGGCAGGGTCTACCGCAAAATGCTCTAAATAACGAAATGTCTCAAAATCCCAAACGGCAGCAAAACCGGAAACCGTACCGTCCGCATCCTTGCCCGGCACATAGATTTGATATCTCGGATTGTCTAAAAGCCGTTCCTGTCCTTCGCGGCTGCGCCGCTCCTCTCTCGGAAAGCTATCCGCAAGCAGCGTATAAACCTTATCATAATCCGACCGATTTATCTTTTTAAGCATCGCATCTTCCTCCAACGAAAAAAGACGGCAAAGCCGTCCTTTTTTTGATTGCAGCAAACCGTAAGCCGGGTTCTGTCGTGGATGGTCATCTATCTGGGACGCACGTCACCGCACGCCTCAAGCCGCCGTTTCGGGAGATGCCGGACCGGCTTAGCCTCCCATTCAGGCGTTGCTCCGGGTGGGGTTTACACCGGCGCTATGTCACCATAGCGCCGGGTGAGCGCTTACCTCGCCTTTTCACCCTTACCTGCCGATGGCAGGCGGTTATTTTCTGTTGCACTTTCCTTAGAGTCGCCTCCACAAGCCGTTAGCTTGCACCCTGTCCTATGGAGCCCGGACTTTCCTCACATATCATCGATATGCGCAACCATCTGGTTTCCTGCTTTTCGCTTTTATAAAACCGCTTTGTTCTGCCGATTTTAGAGAACGGTCACCTTAATCACGCCGTCAATTGCTTCCATCTCGGCGAGTACCGCCGCCTCACAGTTGCCGGCAATGTCAATCATGGTATACGCGTTATCACCCTTGCTCTTATTGAGCATGTTTTCAATGTTAACATCCTTGCTTGCCAGCGCATCGGTAAACTGCTTCAGCATATTCGGGATATTTTTATGCAGCACCGTGATTCTGGTCCCCATTGCCTTGCCCATGTCGCAGGCCGGGAAGTTCACGCTGTTTGTGATGTTGCCGTTTTCCAAAAAGTCTTTCAGCTCCTTGGCTGCCATCATGGCACAGTTTTCCTCACTCTCCGGGGTCGATGCGCCAAGATGCGGCATTGCGATCACGTTTTCCTGCTTGAGCAGTGCCTCACTCGCAAAGTCGGTAATATAGCAGGAAAGCTTGCCGCTCGCAAGCGCAGCAATGACATCTTCCTCGTCCACCAGCGTCCCGCGTGAGAAGTTCAGCAGCCGCGCGCCGTTCTTCATGGAAACAAACGCCTCGGAGTTAAACATGCCCTTGGTTTCCGGGGTTGCCGGAACATGGATGGTGATATAGTCAGCCTTTTCCAGCAGCGTCTGCAGATCGTTGGCCTTATGGGCAAAACGGGTCAGATGCCAAGCCGCGTCAACCGACAGATACGGGTCAAAGCCGATGACGTCCATTCCAAGGTGATGCGCCGCGTTGGCAACGCGGACACCGATTGCACCCAGGCCGACAACGCCCAGCGTTTTTCCTTCAATTTCCGGGCCGACAAAATTGGACTTGCCCTTTTCCACCAGGCCGGAAATCGCATCGCCCTCGCCGATCAGCGTCTTGGTCCACTCGATTCCCTGTACAATCTTTCTGGAAGAGAGCAGCAGCGCTGCCAAAACCAGTTCTTTCACCGCATTGGCATTTGCACCCGGCGTGTTAAATACCACGATGCCCTTTTCGGTACACTTGTCAATCGGAATATTGTTGACGCCGGCGCCGGCACGCGCAACCGCACGCAGGCTGTCCGGCAGCTCCATATCATGCATCTTAAAGCTGCGCAGAATCACGCCGTCGGGGTTTGCGATCTCATCCGCGCAGGAATAATTCTCGCCCAGCTGCGCCAAACCCTTTTTGGAAATCTTATTTAACGTTCTGATCTGATACATAATCCAAAATCCCCCTTATTGGTTCTTGGTCTCAAAATCTTTCATGAATGCAACCAATGCCATAACGCCCTCAATCGGCATTGCGTTATAGATGCTGGCGCGCATACCGCCGACCGTTCTGTGTCCTTTCAGGTTGACAAAGCCCTTTGCCTTTGCCTCAGCAATAAAGGCAGCGTTTAATTCATCCGAATCGGTCACAAACGGTACGTTCATCAAAGAGCGATCCTCCGGCACCACGGTACCGCGGAACATCTTTGAGTTATCCAGAAAATCGTACAAAAGCTTTGCCTTTTCGACATTCTTCTCGTGCATCACTTTCACGCCGCCCATGTTCTTGATCCACTCATAAACCAGGCCGCAGATATAAATGCCGTAAGTCGGCGGCGTATTAAACATTGAACCGTTTTTCGCATGCGTTTCATAATTAAGCATGGTCGGCGTCATATCCATCGCATCGCCGATCAAATCCTCACGCACGATGACAACGGTAACACCGGCCGGGCCCATGTTCTTTTGCGCACCGGCATAAATCAGGCCGAATTTGCTGATATCAACCTCTTCCGACAGGATACAGGAGGACATATCGGTTACCACGGTGGCATCGCCAAAGTCCGGCATGGTGTTATAATGCGTACCGTAGATGGTGTTATTATAGGTAATATGTACATAGTCTGCACCGGGCGTCAGCATGGAGGCGTCTACCTTGGGCAGGTAGGAAAAAGTCTTATCGGCACTGGATGCAATGTCATGCGCGTCCAGATAACGGCCGGCTTCCGCAAAGGCCTTTTTTGCCCACTGGCCGGTGATCACATAGTCTGCAATTTTATTTTTGTTTCCCAAATTGAACGGAACCATTGCAAACTGGGTGGAAGCGCCGCCCTGCAAAAACAGAACCTTATAGTTGTCCGGGATATGCATAATCTCCCGGAAGAGCGCCTCTGCGTGGTCGATGATTGCCTGATATTCTTTGGAACGGTGGCTCATCTCCATTACGGACTGGCCGCTGCCGTTACAGTCAAGCATCTCCTTTTGCGCACGCTCTAACACCTCCACCGGAAGCATGGACGGACCGGCAGAAAAATTGTAAACTCTACTCATTAAAATCATTCCTCCTCATGACGCACCGCGGCTTTGCATTTCCCTCCCCATACCTTTAGAAAAAAGCATTCCCTTTTCGGCACGAATCATTCTAATACTATCTCTATAATTATATACTGAATCCATCGAAACGTCAACACATTTTAGAAAATATTTTCAATCCCCTCATCGGTCGGCGCACTATTGACGAACCATCGGTTTTTGGGTATAATGGTACAAGATTTTACTGCAAAGGGGCTTTAAGGATATGAAGGCGGTCAGACTGTCCGACATCGCAAAAAAAACGGGATACTCGATCAACACCGTATCGCATGCGCTGCTTGATAAGCCGGATATCTCCGAGAAAACAAAAAAATATATTCGGCAAACCGCAGAGGAAATGGGCTATATCGCCAACGCCTCTGCCGGGGCGCTGCGTTCGGGCAAAAGCAAGACGGTCGCCTTGATCGTCGGGGATATTTCCAATCCGCATTTTTCCATCATGCTAAAGGAGATGGAGGGCAGACTGCGCCGCTACGGCTACAACGCCATTATGCTCAACACCGATGAGGACGAGGCGTTAGAGCACGCCGCCATCGTCTCTGCCATCAGCAAAAACGTGGACGGCATCATCCTTTGCCCGGTACAAAAAACCAGAGATAATATCGGCTTTATCGCAAAAAACCGCATTCCGTACGTTTTGCTCGGACGGCGGTTTGAGGGGAATCCGTCCAGCTACGTTATCTGTGATGATCTAAACGGCGGCTACGCGGCCGCCGAGCATCTGATCGGCCTGGGACACAAAAAGCTGCTTTTCATTAACGCACCGCTCTATATTTCCAGCGCCCGTGACCGGTTTGAGGGCGTAAAGCGCGCCATGGCACAGGGAGGACTTCCGCCGGAGGCGCTGCATTGCGCCAAGACGGTTCCTGCCCCGGACGAAAAAGGGGTCATGGCGTGTTTGAAAAAGTACAAAGACTGTACCGGCATTATTTGCTTTAGCGATATGCTGGCGATGCAGGTCTGCTGCTTTTTGCAAAAACTGGGAAAAAAAGTGCCGGACGACGTTTCCGTCATCGGCTTTGACGATATCGCCTCCAAGTTTTATCTGCCGCTGATGCTGACCTCGGTCACCTCCTCCAAAACCAAAATGTCCATGGAGGCCGTTGACATTTTGATGCACGTCATTCAAAATAAGACCGAAAAAACAACACAGATTGTACTGCCGACCCATGTGGTGCAGCGCGAATCCACAAAGGAACGTTAATGTTATAAAATATCAGCCCTCATCTATTGACAGAGGGCTTTTCTTATGTTATATTTACATTAACGATAATGGAGGCGATATTTTATGGATCAAAAGCTTTATCAGTTTATAGTGGATAAAAAGCATCACCAATACCGCAGGGAATTTTCAGAATACAACAATCTTGCAGCGCAGTTTCAAAGCGAGGGGCTTTGCCCCAAAGAGCGCATGACGCGGCGTTTTGAACTGCTTACCAAGCTGGAGACCCCGGTTCTTTTGGAGGGCGAAAAAATTTGTTACTTAAGAACGGTATCAAACATCCCGGACTGCTTTACCGAAAAGGAGTGGGAAACCATCCGCAAAGAACACTATATCCACGAGCTTGGCTACATGTCAAACCTCTCGCCGGATTATGAACGGGTTTTAAAAAGCGGACTCTTAGCCGTGCGCGAATCGGCCGATACGTACGGAAAACGCATGATTGACGCCATCTTTGACCTTGCCGACCGCTACCGAAACGAGGCGGAAAGGCAGGGAAAGGCGGAGCTTGCGGCGGTCTTAAAAAGGGTACCTCGGCACGGCGCGACCTCGTTTTATGAGGCACTGCAGTTTTTCAGGATTCTGCACTTCTCCCTCTGGCTGGAGGGAAACTATCACAACACCGTCGGCCGCTTTGACCTTTATATGGCGCCGTACCTGAAAGCGGATATGGAAAAGGGACTCTATACCGAGGAAAGCGCCCTGGAGCTTTTGGAGGACTTCTTCCTCTCCTTTAACAAGGACAGTGATCTGTACCCCGGCGTGCAGCAAGGCGACAACGGACAAAGTATGGTACTGGGCGGCATTGACGCGGACGGAAACAGCGTATTCGGTCTGCTGTCAGAGTTATGTTTAAAAGCCAGCAAAAATCTTATGATGATTGACCCCAAAATCAACATTCGCGTCAGCCGCGATACGCCGCAATCGGTGTATGAGCTTGGCAGTGAGCTGACCCGTGCCGGACTTGGCTTTCCGCAATATTCAAACGATGATGTCGTGATCGACGGTCTCTGCAAGCTCGGTTATGACCGCGCCGATGCCATCAACTATACCACTGCGGCGTGCTGGGAATTTATCATTCCCGGCGTCGGCGGCGATGTGGCAAATATTGCCGCACTCTCCTTTCCAAAGGTCATTGACGTATGCCTGCACCGCGACCTGATGCACTGCGAAAGCTATGACACCTGGGTTCGCGCCGTACAGGCGGAAATCCATACCGCCTGTGACAAGATCTGTGCTTCGATCCAAAATCTTTGGTTTGTTCCGTCACCGCTGATGCACTGTCTGATGGACGGCGGCATTTATGACGGCGCAAAATACAATAACTTCGGCATCCATGGAACCGGGATTGCCACGGCAGCGGATTCTATGGCCGCAATCGCAAAATATGTCTATACCGATCAGACGATCACCAAGGACGCCCTGCTTGACGCCGTAGACAGTAATTTTGAAAACCATGCCGAGCTTTTGCCGATTCTGCGCTATGAGGCGCCGAAGATGGGCAACAACGACGATCTGCCGGATCAGGCGGCCGTGATGCTGCTGGACACGTTTTCCGATGCGCTTGCCGGAAAGAAAAACTGCCGGGGCGGCATCTTCCGCGCCGGGACAGGTTCTGCCATGTATTATCTGTGGCACGCGGACGAGATCGGCGCCTCGCCGGACGGCCGCCGCAAAAAAGAGCCGTTCGGCACCAATTTTTCACCCAGCCTGTTTGCGCATATTCGCGGCCCGCTCTCGGTCATTCAGTCTTTTTGCAAGCCGCATTTTCAAAACGCCATCAACGGCGGACCGCTGACCCTGGAATTTGCCTCCTCCATGTTTGAGGGCGCGGACAGTGTAAAAAAGGTTGCCGCCCTGGTGAAAACCTTTATCGATATGGGCGGACATCAGCTGCAGCTCAACGCGGTGAACACCGACCTGATGAAGGATGCGCAGCTTCACCCGGAGAACCACCGTCAGCTCGTGGTTCGGATATGGGGCTGGAGCGCCTATTTTGTAGAGCTGGACCGCGAGTATCAGGATCACGTGATGCGGCGCCAGCAATATCGCGTTTAGTTGAAAGAGGATTCTCAAAGCTCTGGTTTCGGGAAAGCGAATATCTGCTTTTGCTGCGTTATAAACTCGGCAATCTGCCAATAAGGAGTACGGCTATGCACGGCACCATATTTGATATCAAAGAATTTTCGATCCATGATGGCCCCGGCGGCAGGGTCACCGTATTTTTGAAGGGTTGTCCGCTGCGTTGCCTTTGGTGCCACAACCCGGAAGGACTGTCAAAGGCGCCGCAGCTGATGATAAAGCAAAATCTTTGTACCCATTGCGGCCGCTGCCGCGTTCCCTGCAGCCACCCGGAATGCGCACGCTTTGACCGCTGCGTCCACGCCTGCCCAAACGGCTGCATCAGCGTATCAGGGCGCGAAATTGAGGATGACGAGCTGGCAGAGATCATTCATTCCTACGCCCCGGCGCTGCAATCCATGAACGGCGGCGTGACCTTTTCCGGCGGAGAACCCATGCTGCAGGCAGACTTTGTCTGTGCCGTGGCCGATCGGCTGTCGCTCCATAAGGCAATCCAAACCAGCGGCATGACCGACACGAAAACCTATCAAACGGTGATTGAAAAGATGGATTATGTGATGCAGGATATCAAGCTTGCGGACGATGCGGCACACCGCCGCTATACCGGCGTTTCCAATCAGATGATTTTAAAAAATATCGCTTATCTGAAACAGAGCAAAAAGCCGTTTATCCTCCGTGTACCGCTGATCCCGGGCATCACCGACACGCCGGAAAACCTCCGTGCCATTGCGGACATCGCAGGCAACAGTCCGGTTGAGCTGCTGCGCTATAATCCGCTTGCCGGCGCAAAATACGAAATGCTGGACATTCCCTACCGCGGTCCTTTGGGCGAAAATGAGCAAAAAGACTTTACAGCGTATTTTTCCAATGCGAAAATGGAATAATGACGAAATTGGCATAATGCAATCGCCCCGTTCATATTGTAAACGGGGTGATTGCATTGTTTTTTGTGGTAAAGCAAAAGAATTTCAGACGTCTTTTTCTTCTTCTGCTGGCGCTTTGCACGCTGCTGCTCTGCGGCGTATTGCACGAAAAAGAGGACTTAAGCCAGCCGGCATCTTCCGTCCCGGTCGGGGGCAAAGTGATTACGCTGGACGCCGGCCACGGCGGATTTGACGCCGGTGCAAGCGCAAACGGCGTCACCGAAAAGGACATCAATCTGGACGTCACCCTCCGGCTTCGGGAATACTTAGAGCAGGCCGGCGGCATTGTGTTTTTAACACGCAGCGAGGACGCCTCCACCGCAGAGGCCGACAAATCAGGGGTTGCCGCCAAAAAATCGGATCTGCTTGCACGCAGGGAGCTTGCCAAAAGCAGCGGCTCGGAAATCTTTGTCAGCATCCACATGAACAAATTTTCGCAGGAACAATACAAGGGCGCCCAGGTCTTTTATGCCGCAAAATCGGAGGACAGCAAGCGCCTAGGCGATACGATTCAGGAATCATTAAAAGAAATTTTGGCGGACGGCAACACCCGCAACGCTAAGGAAATCGACCGCAATGTTTTGATTTTAAAGGACGTTGACATCCCATCCGTGATTGTGGAATGCGGCTTTCTCTCAAACCCCGAAGAGGCCGCCCTTCTGCAGGAGAACAACTACCGTCAAAAGCTGGCGTGGGGCATTTATCTCGGCATCGTCCGCTACTTTAACCGGTAATTTAATAAACGTTTTGCACCCCAAAATCTTCTGTTTTTTTATTGAAAAGCCGTAAAAACTGTGTTAAAATAAAAGACAATAAGAAAAATAACCTTTTTGGGGGATTATATTATGGTTTTTCGCAAAATCACCGCACTCTATCTGATCGCAGTCCTGTTGCTGCCGTGCTTTTTCACCGTCCGCGCCGAAGAGAACAAAGACAATATTGACGGATATTATATTTATGATGTTAGGTCTTATGATCCGATAACCGATGGCGCGCTGCTCGGCGCTGTGATTACCGGCGTCGCCGACCGGGACACTCTGCCTGAGGATATCAGCATTCCGGACACGCTCGGCGGCTATCCGGTCAAAGAAATCGGGGGCAAAGCCTTTTTGGGTTGTAACAACATACGCTCAGTTTTTATACCAAACAGTATCATCTCTATTCATCCGAACGCGTTTTCTTACTGTTCTAATCTCACCGCATTGCACGCAGACCCCGACACTACGCCACGTTATACACATTACAGCTCCAAAGACGGTGTATTGTTCAACAAGGATCAAACCGTTCTGACCCATTATCCGCAAGGAATCCAAAACGCCAAATACACCGTTCCGGACGGTGTAACGAAAATCGGCAGTTACGCCTTTTTCAATCAATTCTATCTTACGGAAGTCGATATTCCAAACAGCGTAACCGTCATTGCACCGCACGCCTTTGAAGGAGCCATTATTCAATCTGTCGTTCTTCCTGACAACCTCACCGCAATCGGCGAAAACGCCTTTACCGGCGCCTTCATCCAATCCGTTGCCATTCCTGCCAAAGTAGAAGGAATTGGTTCTTCCGCCTTTTCAGGCTGCAAAGATCTCACATCGGTCACCATCGCAGACGGCGTAGAGCACATTGGCGCCTGCGCTTTCTCCGACTGTTCCTTTGAGAACCTTTTTATCCCTAAAAGTATGGTAACGATTGATGCAACCGCCTTTTCAAACTGCTGGCATCTCACTGCAATTGAGGTTGCGGAGAACAATCCCAACTACCTGTCCAGGGACGGAATTTTATTTAACAAGGCGCAAACCGCACTGATAAAATATCCGCAAAACAACGCTGTCAAAGACTATGGCGTGCCGGACGGCGTTACAGAAATCTTGCCTGATGCCTTTTCCGGCTGCGAGAACCT